>Ga0207864_1001502_pt1 | contig 25369 bp, 22 predicted proteins | sample HigsolmetaAR202D_FD_184834 | JGI IMG/M metagenome (GOLD analysis project Ga0207864, IMG submission 184834) | Ionic liquid and high solid enriched microbial communities from the Joint BioEnergy Institute, USA - AR20-2-D (SPAdes) (version 2) ... | reverse complement strand
AAGAAGGCGAAGGCCGCATCGAACAGCGGCAGATCCTCGCGCCGACGGATGAGCGTACAGCGGGCCGCGCTGCGGAAGTCCTCGCGGTTGGTGATTGGTGCGTAGTCAAGCGCTTGGAGAAGGTCAAGCGCTTGACCGGGGCTTACATCGACGCCCATCGTGCGCAGCAGTTGCGTGAATCCAAGGATTTGCTCGACGATATGGCCTGGTTGTTCGGAGGGCATGGTTGGGAACATAGCACGGCCTCGCGTTCCAGCACTATACGCTAACCTTCTCCAATATCGATTTGGCCCCCGCGCCACGCACTTGGCTCACGTCGTCCTGATATTTGAGGATGGCGCCGAGCGTATCGTCGATCAGGCTCGGGGTCAGTTCTTCGGCGTTGAGCGCCACCAGAGCCGAGGCCCAGTCGATCGTTTCGGCGACGCCGGGCAGCTTGTAGAGATCGAGCTTGCGCAACTCCTGCACGAAGCCGACCAACTGGTGCGCCAATTTCTCGGGGGTGTCGGGCAGCCGCGCCGCCACGATCTGCAGCTCTTTTTCGAGCGACGGATAATCGATCCAGTAGAACAAGCAACGGCGCTTCAGCGCATCATGCACTTCGCGGGTGCGGTTGCTGGTGATGATCACGATCGGCGGCTCGTTTGCGCGAATGGTGCCGATCTCGGGGATGCTGATCTGCCAATCGGAGAGTAATTCGAGCAGGAACGCCTCAAACTCCTCATCGGCGCGGTCGAGCTCGTCGATCAGCAGGATCGGCGGCTTCTCCCACGTTTCTTCGATTGCCTGCAGGAGTGGGCGTTTGATCAGGAACTCAGGCCCGAAGATCTCCTGCATGGTCGCTTGAGACTCGCTCCCGCCCGTTGCTTCGAGCAACCGGATCTGGAGCATCTGACGGGTGTAGTTCCATTCGTAGATGGTCGTGTTGACATCTAGCCCTTCGTAGCACTGCAAACGAATGAGGTGGCGATCCAGCATCCGTGCCAAAGTTTTGGCGATCTCCGTCTTGCCAACACCGGCCTCGCCTTCGAGCAGCAGTGGCTTCTGCAGTTTGAGCGCCAGGAAGATCGCCGTAGCGAGTGGGCGATCGGCCACATAATTGTGCGACGCAAGCGCCTGCTGAAGATCATCGATCGTAGCAAAGGTCATAGCGGTCTGCCTCATATGCAATCGGTGGGTGACTGATGTATTGTAGCATATTACGGCCCCTCCCACCGCGTCAGAATTTCGCGGCCAAGCAATCCGAGCAACACTTCGCTGGGGGTTCCGGCGTACTCTGGGTGGTACTCGAAGCGCGCCCGCTCGAAGTATTGCACGGTGTAGGGCTGCCCGGTCTCGGGATTAAACGTCTCGAACGGCTGGCTGATGGGTTGCCCCAGCAGCGGTAGGCCACCGAGTTGCTCCCAGCGTGCGCGGAACGGCGGACAGAGGCTGTGCCCGGTCGCCTCGAAATAGAGACATTCGGGCGGAGCTTCGGTCACGCGCTCAAGCGTCTGCCAGTCGATCCCGAAGCGGTTGAGGATCGCCACGCCCAACAGGCCGAGTTGCACTTCGTTGATGGTGCCCGCAAATTCGGGGAAGTATTCGAATCGCGCACGCTCGAAGTACTGCACCACACGCGGCTTGCCGGTGACACTATCCGGCTCGATGATCTCCTCGGTGAGCGGATAGCCAAAGCGCTCTAGCCCACCGTTGACCTGCCAGAAGTGTGCGAAGGTGCCGCGCAGCGTGTGCCCGGTGGCGGGGAAGTGTTGGCCGTTGTCGGCCACGGGCGGATCATATTCGATGTACACGGGCGAGCCTTGTTCGTCGAGTTGCAGGCTGATCACGCCGTTCTGTGGTGTCAGAAGGTAGCGCGCTCGGCCATTCCAGTGGCGCACCAGCGCTTCGCGACACTCGCAGGCGATCTGCACAACTTGGTGGGGCGAATCGGTGTTCCACAAGACATCGACGCGGCGGCTGCCACCGAAGCGATACCAGTAGGTGCCCTGCATGCCGTCGTGATCGCCATTGGTGATGACCCGCTGGAAGTTGAGGCCCGCCAGCATGCTCGTCATTGTGCGGTAGGCTAAATAGGCCGGTTTGCGCAGATTGGGCGCGTTCGGATCGAGCGGGTAGGTGCGGCGAAGCAGCCCAAAGTGAAACTCATGCTCTCGGTCGTTGTAGACTGGCTGATCGTAGGGCGCGCCGGGCTGTGTATCGTTGCGGAAGTCGTACCAGAAGATCTTTTCGACGCTGGGATGCGCGATCGCCATCAGGTAGGTGCGCGCCAAGAATTGCGCTTGGGCATCCTCTGTCACGCCATGCGGCCCACGGTCGGTGGCCCAACCGATCTCGGTCAGCCAGATCGGCTTGGCGCCGTAGCGGTACATCAACTCGTCGAGGCGTTGCAGTTCGGTATGAAAGTTCTGTTGGTGATCGCGACGCCAGGGCGCGCCCTCCGGTGGATCAACGCGGTAGGGGTGGATCGCGATAATGTCGAAGTTATTCCACGCGCCGAGTCGGCCCAACTCGTCGAGGTAGTCGTAATAATCGTAGGTGGTGGGTGAGGGCGGATAATTCCACACGCTTGCTAGGCCACCCAGCACGATGATCGCTTCGGGATCGGCGGCTTTGGCGGCGCTCCGTGCCACATCCAGAATGCGGGCGTAATCGGCGATGGTGTACAGGCCCAGCGCATAGCCGGATACGGTGAGGTTCGGCTCGTTCCAGATCTCCCAATATTTGATCGGACCGCCGCGCCCGTAGCGCGCAACGACTTGATAGACAAAGTCGCCCCATTCGACGATCCAATCATCGAGCCACTGCTGGCCGTTGTACCAGATTGGCGCATAGTCGATCAGTCCGAGCATATTGATACCAGCGGCGGCCTGGGCTTGCACGGCGCGGTCGTAATCGTACAGGCCGCTGCCATCGCCATTCCAATGATATGGGCCGCCTGGCTCGGTTTGGATCTTATGCCAAAAAAACTCTTCGCGGGTCCACTGCACGCCCGCTTCGCGGAGCAGTTGCACGTAGGTATCGATTTCGTCGCTACGAACGCGATTCCCGATCGCTGTCACCATCCCGAAGGGTGTGCTTTTATCACGCCAGGGCAGTTGTGCGGTGGCTTGTTGAGTGGGAAGAAGCGTGACTACAAGTAGGATGAGGATTAGTGCGGTACTAACGAGTGTGCGTCGAGCGACTCGCGTCATATTGTACTCCTTTAATGCATTCAGATTGAGATGAGCGACATTGCTCGATAGCGAGTGAGGAGAGCCGAGGAGACAATAGGCTACACGCTGTAGCATTGAAAAACTGCACTGTTAGCTCGCGTGATGCGCCTAACGCTGAAAAAAGTCTACCATATCGGCTTGTGAGTTGCCAAGGTTTCGGGTGACGTTTTGATGACGCTGCATATGCTATAATCAAAAAGGCATCGCTGATGTGGAGGAATGGCGCAATGCAGCCTTCTGAAGATGAACGAATCCAGGCTACGTTATCGCACGCCAGCATTGTAGCCAATGTTGCGGGCTTGGCTGGCATTTTTTCCTCGGCGCTGATCTGGGCGTTTCAGCGTAATCGCTCGCGCTATGTGCATGCCCACGCGCTACAGGCGCTCTCGTATCAGTTGGCAGTGATGTTGTTAGGCTTTGTCCTGTTTTTGATTTGGGGCATGTGCCTGCTCCTCTCGTTGTTGCCCGCGATGATCCGGCCCGATCTGTACGATGTAAGGACGTTGCCCACTTCGTTTTGGTTAGCGTTGATCGGTCTGATCATTCCTTGTTCGTTTGTGGCGTTCGCGACCCTCTACGGTCTGTATGGCGCGTATCAAACGTACCGTGGCAACCCGTTCCGCTATCCGGTGGTGAGCCGTATTGTCGGTGCGGATCTGATGCAGGTGTTGGAGCCACAGCCGAAGGCCGAAGCCAAGCCCGAGCCGACAGCTGAGGTGAAGCCAGAGGCGAAAGCTGAACCGAAGCAGGAAGCCGAGGCGAAGCCGGAACCGAAGCCGGAACCGAAGCAAGAAGCCGAGGCGAAGCCGGAACCGAAGCAGGACGCTGCCTCTGAGACGCAACCACCAGCAGCAGAACCCGCCCCCGATAAGCAGCACACTTCGTCCGATGATGCTGAATAGTCATTAGGATGCCCAGCACGCATGCTGGGCATCCTATATTGCGCTAGCTCTTTTGGGCCGCGCGGTATTCGTCTTTGAGTTCGACGTAGACTTTGGCGTTCTCGCGAATGCGCTCGATCTGATCCTCGCGCAATGGGCGGATCTTGCCTGGAATGCCGACCACCAGCGAGCCAGGCGGCACCTCCATCCCCTCCGTCACCAGGGCGCGCGCGCCGATAATGCAGTTATCGCCGATGGTGGCGTGGTTGAGGATCACCGCGCCCATACCGACCAGCACTTGATTGCCGACCGTGCAGCCGTGTACGATCGCGCCGTGGCCCACCGTCACATCGTTGCCAATGGTGAGCGGCGCGTCGGGGTCGGCGTGCAGCACTGAGCCATCCTGGATATTGGTGCGCTCGCCGATGGTGATGACAGCTTTATCGCCACGGATCACGGCCATCGGCCATACGCTGACATCGGCACCGATCACGACCGTGCCGTGAACGTAGGCGTGCGGCGAGATATAGGCGGTTTCGTGAATTTCGAGATGATCGCCGGTATCGGGGAATTGCTGATTTGGCATGGGGTGCTCCTATTCCAATTGTCGCCAATGACAAGTGTTCGCGCGTTTTGGGGATTATACAGCAATCTGTCGAGCGGGCGCGCATCGGCGAAGTGCTTGACAAGAGCGTGAAAAACTGATAGATTATGGGGTAATTAAAGCGTCGCGGGAGTGGCGCAATGGTAGCGCATCTGCTTCCCAAGCAGAGGGCTGCGGGTTCGAATCCCGTCTCCCGCTCCACACTCGAAAGCGCTGTATCCACCTTGTGGATGCGGCGTTTTTTTTGTTGATGATACTTCTATTCAGTTGTATAGGCTTGATGTGTTGATGCCTAACCCTTGTCATGGGATCATAATCCTGATATACTTGTTTTAAGCGATGGTTTGCTGATTGATTGGTTTCGAAATTGAGCTAAGAGGCTGTTGAAGCTTCTTGATACTCTCATTCTCTGCCGATTTATCAGCGCTCTCCATTTCTCCACTCCACTCTAATCTAATCATCGTTCTAGCATTCGATTGTGACTGTCACTATTCCCCTCTAATCCGCGTTGCGGGCTGCCTCTAAGACATGTCAATGTGCTTTAAATGTTGTATTAGGAGGTGGCGCTATGCTTCGTGTTGTTTTTCTTCTCGTGTTATTGCTTGCAGCTTTTATTTCTCCAGCGCAAGCTCAAGATCAACGGTGTTTTCCCGAAACAGGGCAATGCATTAGTGGCCGTATCCGTGAGTTTTGGGAACAGAACGGTGGTTTGCCAGTTTTTGGATACCCAACGACGGATCAGCACGAAGAATTGATTGAAGGTCAGCCATTTCAAGTTCAGTGGTTCGAGCGCAATCGCCTTGAATTGCACCCTGAAAATGCTCGTCCCTATGATGTGTTACTGGGTCGTTTAGGTGTAGATCGGCTTGAGCAACAAGGGCGTGATTGGTTCGCCTTTCCAAAGGGGAGTGAACAAAGTGGTTGTCGGCACTTTGCCGAAACAGGACATACGATCTGTGGGGCGTTTCTGAACTATTTCCGAACACACGGGCTCGATCTTTCTCAGCCTGGTATCACAGAAGCGGAGAGTTTAGCGCTCTTTGGTATGCCAATATCGGAGGCTGCCGAAGAGGTAAGCCCGACCGATGGTCAAACATATCTCACTCAACACTTCGAACGTGCGCGTATGGAATTGCACCCCGAAAATCAGCCACCTTTCAATGTTTTGTTAGGCTTGCTGGGTAATGAAATTCGTGAAGGTGGCAATTCATCTCCTGCGCCTGCCCCTCCTGCTGCCGCGATTGTAATACAGGGTCAGGGTGATACAGTTACTGACAGAGTCATGTTACCGAGTGGGCGCAACCGAGTGATATCAACACATCAAGGGAAACGCCACTTTGGTATTTGGGCTTATCTCGACGATGGTTCGAGAGATCTTGTTGCAAACGATATCGGTACGGTGCATGCTCAGCGTCCTCTTGTTGCCTCTGGTGGCGTATACTTTGAGGTCTCTGCTGATGGACCTTGGACAATCACTATCGAGGCTCTACAAAATGATCCAGCTGCTGCGCATGGTATTTCGGGTAATGGCGAATACGTGAGCGGTCTATTTACTCCAGTTCGTCTTGGTCCAGTGCCTTACAATCTTAGCCATACAGGCAAAAGAAATTTTGCTATTTGGTTACGTTGTGAGGGTGGTAACGATCTGATTGTCAATGAAATCGGAGCATACACTGGTTCGGTCATTGTGGATTTTGAGCGAGGCCCGTGCTTCTGGGATGTCACTGCGGATGGCACTTGGAGCGCAACACCACGATAACGCTTAAGCGGTCGTATCACAATGAACGACGACGTTCACTGTGATACGACCGTGTTATTCGCATTGGTACGTTGCACCGTTTTGCCGACCTATTGGATGCGTTTATATTATGCCCGCATCTGACAGCTCAACGTCAATGCGTTGCATTGTTCCTTTAGCATTGGCGTTGAGATCTCTCACGTGCGTTCGAGATGACAGCGCTTTTCATTGCTTATTCATTGCCATCCTGAGACGCCGATATTGCGGGGCGATATGGAGAGGGGTAGAAACTAGTCTAGTGCGCCTATTCAACAACCAGTTCTCAAATAGAGTCATTCTGAACGGAGTGCGCAGCACGAAGTGAAGAATCTCCCCATCACATCCAGCCTTGTGCGTTTGGGTCTTGTTCCACTCAGCTTATTCAACAGTCAGTGTCGGAGTAATGGATTCTTTCCTACCATATTCACCGCTCCACCAAGATAGAAAGCTCGGCAGATTGCACAGTGAAGTTTTAAACGGTGTGCTTAAGACTTATTCCGGTGTGATTAAGACTTATTCCAGGTTGCTCAAGATTTATTCCGATGTGCTTAAGGCTTAAGCCGACGTGCTTAAGACTTATTCCGATGTGCTTAAGGCTTAAGTCAACCTGCTCAAGACTTATTCTGGGCCGATGAGAGCGATTGTGGCGGTTGGTTGGGCTGGTTTATGTGAGTGTTTAACGGATAAGTAATAATAGTATGGTTGTAAATAGAGGATATATCTTGGTATGTTTGGCTTTGTAATGAGTAATTTGTTTTTAGGTATAATGAATTCTCTGTTGGAAATTCAACTCAGGATTGATAGTCTGATAGCTACTAGACTAGAGAAGAATTTAAGCGCAATGCGCGTCGGCTACAAGGTGAAATTACAGAGGTTGAAAAACAATTGGTGATTGTACGTAAACTGATGAATATATCATGAATACTGAGGAGTTAAGGTATGCATCGTTTTACTTATTTAGTTATTCTATTTTTACTGCTTGGTTGCGGAGGTCCATCAGAAGCTGATATTGAAGCAACTATCGCTGTTGCTGTACAATCAACCGCACAGTCAGCGCAGGTTGCAACATCTGTACAGGCTACTACGCAGGCTGCGGAAGTATGTGGGCAAATCGCCTTAAATACATATGCAGATGAGATAGAAGAACAAATAATAACATTTGAGATGCAAACATCTGTTGCTGGTTCAACACCTCGTATGTCTCTTGGCGTTGCCCTTCAGGAGTTGCTTAATCTTCAAACGGAAACTCGTCGTATGAAAGCGCCTGAGTGTCTATCCGCCTATCATGAGCGAGTGGTTAGTATGATGGGTCTGTATCGTCTGGCTTATGAGACTTTTGCAGCTCAAGGTGATGAAATGCTAGTTCAGGCAGCACTTCAAGTTGGTGACGAAACATTAGGAGAAGTAAAACAACAGTTGGCAATCATTCGTAACGGACAAGTTCCACCCACACCTTTACCTCAAACTCCACCGGTTCCATAGACAGGAGATGGGGTTAAAGCGCATCTCCGATTACAAGCGGCGCGAACGCAAGAAGTCTCAGAACTAGGTTGTAGCTAGCACGCTTAGCACCTGGTAGCGGGTTCTCTCGCTACCAGGTTTTTTTGATTTGGTGGTGGGGAGATGCGAAGGGTGTTCGCTCATCATCAGCACTTTATTTCGCTACCGTACAGAAAATATGAGCGACTGATGTAGATGTTGTGAGAATCAATCAGCCTGGAAGGCCCCTTCTAGCGTCAGTTTCTGAGTAACGGAGCGTGTGGTGTGACATAAAGAATCTCGCTGTTGCGCATTGTATTGGGCATTGAGATCCTTCACTTCGCCTAGCGGCTGCGTTCAGGATGACTCTGCTTTTCGCTGTTTCTCGTTGTTATTCCGAAGGCGAAGCAATGCAAAACATTGCACTTCTTTGTCGACCTGTCAGGTGCGTTTTAAGGCGTCCTAATGCTGTAGTGTGCCCACCTGACAGGTCAACGTCAATGCGTTGCATTGTCCTCTTTGCCTTAACGCTGAGATCTCTCACGTGCGTTCGAGATGACAGCGCTTTTCAGCGCTGTTCATTGCCTTCAGCGCAGCACATTGTTTGGGCATAGTTTGACCTGTTAGGCGCGGCTTGCGGCATCTTTATGCTGCACGGTGCGACGCCTAACAGGTCTTTTCATTGGGTTTCGTTACTTGCGTTGTATGACTGGGCTATCCTCTCTCAGTCACCCAGTCACCGCGTCATTTCGCTCGTCCCTGGATTGGGAGCAGTTTGATGCGCGCGTAGGCCAGGAACGCCGCTAGCGCAAGCAGAATGATGCAGGTGAAGGCGCTGGAGTATTCGCCGCGCGTGATATGCGTGATGGTGGCGAGCGTCATTAGGACGCTGAGGCAGATGGCGGTGAGCGCTGTGCCGAAGGGCAGCAGTTTGGTCAGGCCGGGGCCGATCAGTCCTGCTACGGCGGCGAGTTCGGCGACGCCAATGAACAGACGTAGCGCTACGCCCATCTGTTCGTTCATAAGTTCCGCCAGTTCGGCGGGTGGGAAGAGCATCATCAGGCCGTGGGCCAGATAAACGACCGCTAGCAGGATTTGGATGATCCACAGGCCGATGCTGAGTGCGCGCGATGGGCGTGCATTGATAGTCATTGTCGATTGTGTCATGATGATCCTCCTGTGAGTACTCGTATCGAGTGACTAACTATAGAATTCGGATACAGGCACTGCTACCAGCGTGCCGTGCGATGTGTTCTATAGGGTAGTCGTTCGGAGTTACAAGGAATCGACAGGTTGCACGATAATATTTTGACGATTCTTAAGTTGGATTGTTTCAGTTTGGATGTTGTGAGGAGTGGGTTCTACCAAAGTCGGTTGTGGTGATGAGAAAGCCGTTTTAGCCTGCTAACTCGGCACCGAGTTGGAAGTGCTCAAGTTCGACGAGCGTGTCGCTGCTCATGTACCAGTCGTTGAGGACGAGTGTGAGGCTGCCGATAGTGCTGGTGCCGAACCGAGTGTGGCGGTAGCGTTGCAGTGCTGCTGCGAACTTGCGCGGCTGGCGCAGTGGCGCAGTGTACCTCACCACGGTGCTATGCGCAGCGACGAGACGGTAGCGCTGATCGAGGGTGTCGGCGAGGCTGCGCGCGGCGAGTTCGGAGCGCAGCGTGTCGCGCAGGCGGTTGAGTGTGTCGTCGTGGGGGAAGCCTTGCACCATCACGGCGCTCGGCGAGAGGGTGATGCCGATGCTGTCGAGCATGATGGCTGGGATGCTGCGCAGTGCTGCGGCAATGGCTTCGCGATAGGCGGGCAGGTGGACGAGTTGCTCGCGGTAGTTGGGGTTGGCCGAGAAGAGCGATAGGATGGTGATGTGCAGATCGCTGCAGGGATAGTAGTATTGCTCCGGCTCCTGTGCGGCGAGTTCGCGCAGCATGCGTTGGATGGCTGCGGCTACCGTGGCATCCAGCCGCGCTATCAGGGTGACGCCGCGCCGTGCATCGTTGGTTTTGTCGGGCAGGTACGGGTCGTACTGTAGTGCGCCGCGCTGTACGGCGGGGAGGGTGCTGTTCCAGAGCGTTTCGTAGTGGGGGTAGAGCGGGTGTGTGGTGTATTCCATTGTGTGCCACTTTGCTTTATTGAGCTGCTAGGAGATCTGAGCGCTTGTGCCTACGTGGTTCATCTGTGGATGTTTCAGCGCTAGTGTCGTTTCTTCAACGAACAGCACTGTCATCTCGAACGGACGTGAGAGATCTCAGCGTATGTCAATGAAAGACAATGAGATTCCTCACGTCGCCTAGCGGCTTGTTCGGAATGACAATGAAAACAGTGCAGCAGTTCGCCTGTGATTGCAAGTTCTGTGTCATCTGTGGATTTTTTAGCGCTTGCCTTTATAATAGCCGCGCACCGTTCGTTTGCGAAGTGCCGCTTGCCTCCATTATACGGCCACGTCGCCACTACCTCTGCTCCGCCGATAATGGCTCCTTCCCTGCACTTCCCTCTTTGCAGCTAGAGGAGTCTGTATGCCCACCATCGATTTCACCCGCTATTATCGTTATGCCGAGATGACCGAGGCGCTGCACGCCTTCGTGGAGAGCTACCCACAATTGGCGTCGCTTCAGTCGATCGGCACCAGCCACGAGGGCCGCGAGATTTGGTGTATGACGATCACCAATCGGGAGACGGGCATCGCCGAGGAGAAGCCAGCCTATTGGCTCGACGGTAATCTGCATGCTTCGGAAAATACTGGCTGTATGGGCGCGCTCCACGTCATTCAGCATCTGCTCACCCAGTACGGCACCAAGCCCGATGTGACTGCCTTGCTCAATACCCGCGCTTTTTATATTGTGCCGTGCGTTAATCCCGATGGGATGGAGCAGGTGTTGAGTTCGCCGCTCTACGTGCGCAGTGGCACCCGCCCGTATCCCTACTCCGATGAGCGCGATGGCTTGTACCCCGCCGATATCGATGGCGATGGGTTGATCCTCGAAATGCGGGTGGTCGATCCAGATGGCGGCTGGAAGGTGAGCGATAAGGACCCGCGTTTGATGCGCCGACGCGATCCCGATGAGGAGGGTGGCACCTACTATCGGCTCTACACCGAGGGCTTGATTCGCAATTACGATGGCTATCAGGTGGAAATCGCGCCGCCGCTGCAGGGGCTCGATTTCAACCGCAATTTCCCGTTTGCGTGGGTGCCGGAGGGCGAGCAACTTGGTGCTGGCCCCTACGCATTGAGTGAGCCGGAGACGCATGCGCTGGTGCGTTTTGTCAGCAGCCACCCGAATATCGGCTGCGCGATCTCGTACCACACCTACAGCGGTGCGATCCTGCGCCCCTACAGCGACCGTCCCGACGATGCCATGCTGCTCGAAGATCTGTGGACCTACGAGGCGATCGGTGCGCGCGGCCAGGAGATCACGGGCTACCCGCACGTCTCGGTGTATCACGGCTTCCGCTACCACCCCCGCGATGTGATGCACGGCTCGTTCGATGGCTGGGCCTACGAGAGCCAGGGCATCTTTGCGTTTGTGGTGGAGTTGTGGGATATCCTCAGTGAGGCGGGCATTAAGGATCGCGATTTCATCGGTTGGATGCGCAATCATCCCGAGGAGGATGATCTGAAGGTGTTGCGCTGGAACGATGAGCATCTCGATGGCAAGGGCTTCGTGAATTGGCGCAGTTTCGAGCATCCGCAACTCGGCCCAGTGGAGATCGGCGGGTGGATCGATCACGAGACGTTCAGCAACCCGCCGCCCAAGTTCCTGCTCAAGACCTTGGAGCCGAACACCGAGTTTGTGCTTGCGCACGCGCGGACGTTGCCGCGCCTTGAGTTGCGCGAGTGGAGTGCCGAGGCGCTCGGCGACGGGATGTATCGGCTGCGGGCGCTGTTGGTGAACTCCGGCTACCTACCAACGTATGGCAGCCGTCGGGCCTTGGTGGCTAAGGCGGTGCAGCCTATCCGCGTGGAGGTGACGCTGCCCTCTGGCGCTGAGATCGTCAGCGGGCAGGCGGTGCAGGATATTGGCCACCTGGAGGGGCGCGCCAATAAGCACGGGTTGTGGAGCACCAGTGTCCCGACCGATCACTTGCGCAAGTTGGAGTGGATCGTGCGGGGCGAGCCGGGCAGCGAGGTTGGTGTGACGGCGGTTGCGCAGCGCGCAGGGACGGTGCGCGGCACGCTGACGTTGGGCTAGGTGCGGATGCTTGTGCGGGGTCTCGCTTGCGTAGCGAGATCCCGCACGTGTATGGTGTTGGTGCCGCGTTTGCGGCTCGAAAGCGGCGTTGTTGGGTTGTGCCACACCGCTGTAGCACTGCGGTTCGTGTTGTTGTTGTGCTCCCCTGTAGTTTTAAGCGAAGGCATGAGGCTGTCACGTTGCGCACGAGGGTGCGCTTTTTTTTGCCTTAAATTCCACATCCTGGGTGGCATGGCCTGTTGGTATGTGTATACCCGTTTGGCTTAGAAATTGCTGCTTGAACACAAGTAGAACATATGTTAGAATATCAGCACATCTGTTTCATTCTCGCTCGTCATATTTCCTACTGTTGCACTAGACCAGAAAGGAATCCACAATGGGTGGTGTACGAGTCTTGGTGGGCACACGTAAAGGGGCGTTTATCTTACGGTCGGATGAGAAGCGTGAGCAATGGGATGTGCAGGGGCCGTTGTTTGGTGGCTGGGAGATCTACCATATGAAAGGCTCGCCGGTTGATCCCAATCGCATTTACGCTTCGCAATCCGGTGGGTGGTTTGGGCAAGTGATTCAGCGCTCCGATGATGGCGGCGAGACCTGGCAACCCGTAGGGAATGAGTTTATCTACGATGGGGTGCCCGGCACGCATCAGTGGTACGATGGTACGCAGCATCCGTGGGAGTTTAAGCGAGTGTGGCATTTGGAGCCTTCGTTGAGCGACCGCGATACGGTGTACGCTGGGGTCGAGGATGCGGCGCTGTTCCGCAGTACGGATGGTGGCCAGACGTGGCACGAGCTTTCGGGTTTGCGGAAGCACGGTTCGGGGCCAACCTGGCAGCCCGGTGCTGGTGGGATGTGTTTGCATACGATTGTGATCGATCCGAGCAATCAGCAGCGGATGTATATCGCGATCTCGGCGGCGGGCGCGTTCCGCACTGATGATGGTGGTGAGACGTGGCAGCCGATTAACCGTGGTTTGCGCTCCGAGTTCCTTCCCGATCCAGATGCTGAGACTGGCCATTGTGTCCATAATCTGGCGATCCATCCTTCGCGCCCTGATGTGGTGTTTATGCAGAAGCATTGGGATGTGATGCGTACCGATAATGCTGGCGAGTTGTGGTACGAGATCAGTGGTAATCTGCCTTCGGATTTCGGCTTCCCGATCGCGGTGCATGCGCACGAGCCGGAGACGGTGTATGTGGTGCCGATCAAGAGCGATTCGGAGCACTTCCCGCCCGATGGGAGGTTGCGAGTGTATCGCAGCCGCACGGGTGGCAATGAGTGGGAGGCGCTGACGGAGGGTTTGCCCCAATCGAATTGTTACGTGAATGTGTTGCGCGATGCGATGGCGGTCGATACATGCGATCCTTGCGGTATCTACTTCGGTACGAGCGGCGGCCAGGTGTACGCTTCGGCGAATAGCGGCGATAGTTGGACGGCGATCGTCCGCGATCTGCCTCCAGTGTTGTCGATAGAAGTGCAGACGTTGCCATGATTCGGGTGGTATTGCCAGCGCATTTGCGCGGATTAGCGCGTATCTCCGGTGATGTGTTGCTGGAGGTGCCAGCGCCTGTGACGCAGCGTTCGGTGCTCGATGCGCTTGAGCAGCGCTACCCGATGCTGCGGGGCACGATCCGCGATCATGTGACGAAGCAGCGGCGCGCGTTTGTGCGGTTCTTCGCTTGCCAGGAGGATCTCTCGCATGAGTCGCCCGATGCGCCGTTGCCCGATGCTGTGGCGGCGGGTCAGGAGCCGTTCTTGATCATTGGCGCCACGGCGGGTGGCTAGATTACTGGCGGATTGGTTGGGTGCTTGTGTTTGCGATCCGCGATAACGCAACGCAGGCATCCTGGTTGGGCGCTGTTCTCACAGTTTACGGTCATGTTTTTGGGGGCAGCATGTTTTGGGATCGCGCTGGGCGGACGGTTGCGGGGCGCGGCACTCGCCTTTGTGATGTTCGCCTTTACTGCTGCGATGATCCTGGGATGGGCATGGGTTCCGCCCACGCTCATCCGTGTACGGCGCGACCTAGAGGCCAATGAGCTCGGCACAAGTTGGTTGGTGTTTGGGTCGTAGGACAAGCCGTTGTTCAACGAGCGCTTTCGCTGGGGGCATGCGAGAGCGCTCGTTGTGCGTCTTAGCCGCGACGTTGTGGCGGGACCGGGCGTCCGTCCTCGCCGTCGATGCCATAGTCGTGGTCGGGATGGTTGACTTCGCCGCGCTGCCAGTAGCCGCGCGTGACGATATTGGTGGCCGCGAAGTTGCGGTCATTGAGCAGGTAGCTACGGATGCGGCGCACCGCTTTGGCCTCGCAGGCGACGTACACACGTTGCGCTTCGGCGAGTGCTGGCAATGCGCGCAGCGTGGCTTCGAGCACGACGTTGGCTTTGTCCTTGGTGTCGTTGCGCTGCAGCCATTGCAGATCGATGTTGGCTGGGCTGATCAGCGGGATGCGCTCGTTGACATCAGCGATCTCGATGAGCACCGTGGCGTTGGCGCTGGCGGGCAGTGCTTCGAGGATGGTGGCGATGGCGGGCAACGCCGATTCGTCGCCAGCGATCACGAAGCGCTCGGCGCTCGCGTCGATCTCGTAGTGCGGGCCTGGCCCACCGATCAGCACGACCTGACCGGGCGCGGCTTGCGCTGCCCACTTCGAGGCGGGGCCGTGGCCGTGCAGCACAAAGTCCACGTCGAGTTCGAGCGTGTTTGGGTCGAAGCGGCGTGGCGTGTAGGTGCGCATGGTTGGGCGCGGGCCATCGGGCGAGGGTGGGATCGGCTCGGTTTGGCCCTCTTCCGGCAGAATGACTTTGATGTAGGCGGCGGGGCCGTTCCACGTGAAGGTGGAGAGTGTTTCGCCGCTGAATGTGATACGGACCAGATGCGGTGTGAGTTGCTCGACGCGGCTGACCACAACGCGGCGGGGTGGAGGTCGCCGTCGAGGCGTTGGTTGGGTTGGTTCAGACATGGGATAGGGTCTCTTTCCTCAATGCGATGTAACCACAGGATACCATAAGACGTCTTACTCTTACGCGACTTTTATTCCATAGCCTGCTACAATCAATTCAGCCTCAACAGATCGCATCGATTGGGCGATAGTGTGTGTTCGCTGGTGGTGCGAAGCGACCTTCCCGAAGTTGTGAAGCGTGTTGGAAACTGATAGCCCATGTGGCTTCGTTCGCCGTGAGTTGGAGTATGTATCGATAGGTTTTGCAGCATTGTGAAGGAGCAGACATGCCTCAGGAGTACATTGAGATTCGGGGTGCCCGCGAGAATAACCTGCAAAATGTTTCGCTCCGCATCCCGAAACGTGCTATCACGATCTTCACAGGTGTCTCAGGATCGGGGAAATCGTCGATTGTGTTTGACACGGTGGCCAGCGAGGCGCGCCGCCAATTAAACGAGACGTTCAGCACGTTTATCCGCAACTTCTTGCCCCGCTATGCGCAGCCCGATGCCGATGCTATCGAGAATCTGACGATGGCGATTGTGGTGGATCAGAAACGCTTGGGCGGTGGCTCGCACTCCACGGTCGGCACTGTGACGGATATCTACAGCGTGTTGCGGATTCTGTTTTCGCGGGTGGGGCAGCCGTATGTTGGCCCGGCCAATCTGTTCTCGTTCAACGATCCACAGGGGTGCTGCCCGGAGTGCAATGGCTTGGGCCGCAAGCTGACGCTGAATATGGAGCGGTTTGTGGATTACAGCAAGTCGCTCAGGGGTGGCGCGATCAAGTTCCCCGAGTTCGCCGCCGATAGTTGGGAGGGGAACCTGATGATGGAGACGGGGTTCTTCGATCCTGATAAGCCGTTGAACCAGTACAGCGAGGAAGAACTCGACAAGCTGTTGTACGCCAAGCCCGTTAAGGTGGAGATGCAGTGGGGCGGCAAGACGATGAACTTGACCTACGAAGGATTGGTGGGCAAGTTCACTCGCAAGTATATTTTGCGCGATATAAAGGCGTTGTCCGAGCGCACGCAGAAGATGGTGGAGCCGTTTCTGGTGATGGGGCCGTGCACACTCTGTCACGGTGCGCGCTTGAGCCAGGCGGCCCTGAATTGCCGGATCAATGGCTACAATATCGCCGAGTTGGCCTCGATCGAGGTTGGCGAGTTGCTGGGCATCATTGAGCAGATCGATGATCCGGCTGCCGCGCCGATCGTGGCCTCGTTGAAGCAGCGTTTGGGCTATCTGATCGATATCGGCCTCGATTACCTGACGCTGGCCCGCGAAACCGATACGCTCTCGGGTGGCGAGTCGCAGCGCATCAAGATGGTCAAGCACTTGACGAGCAGTCTGGTGGATGTGACCTATATCTTCGATGAGCCGAGCGTTGGCCTGCACCCCCGCGATGTGCACCGCTTGAATGAGCTGTTGGTGCAGCTGCGCGATAAGGGCAACACGGTGCTGGTGGTCGAGCACGATCCCGATGTGATCAAGATAGCGGACTGGATTGTGGATATGGGGCCGCACGCTGGACGCAACGGTGGCCAGATCGTGTACCAGGGCGATTATGCCGGACTCTTGAAGGCGGATACGCTGACTGGTAAGTATCTGCACCGCACGATGCCGCTCAAGCGGCAGCCGCGTCAGCCGCAGGGGTACCTGTCGATCCGCAATGCGACGCTGCACAACCTGCACGATGTGAGCGTGGATATCCCCAAGGGCGTGTTGACGGTGGTGACGGGCGTGGCTGGCTCGGGCAAGAGCACGCTGATCAACTATGTGTTCCTCAAGCTGTATCCCGATGCGATCCGCATCGATCAGTCGGCGATCGGCATTTCGAGCCGTTCGAACGCTGCGACGTACACGGGCATTATGGATGATCTGCGCAAGGCCTTCGCAGCCGCCAATAAGGTGAGCGCGTCGCTGTTCAGCTTCAACTCCAAGGGCGCATGCGAGAACTGCCAGGGTTTGGGCGTGATCTACGCCGATGCGGCGATCTTCGAGGAAGTGAAGCTGGAGTGCGAGGTGTGTGGCGGCAAGCGCTTCAAGGACGAGGTGCTGGCGTATAAGCTGAACGGCGTGTCGATCAGCGATGTGCTGGCGATGAGCATCGAGCAGGCCAAGGAGACGTTGAAGGGCAAGGAGTTGCAGCGCCGCTTGCAGACGCTGGTCGATGTTGGGCTAGGCTATCTCTCGTTGGGTCAGCCGCTCAACACCCTCTCCGGCGGCGAGTGCCAGCGCCTCAAGCTGGCCAGCGAGCTGCACAAACAGGGCAGCATCTATGTGCTCGACGAGCCGACGACCGGCCTGCACATGTCCGACATCACGTTGCTGATGCGCATCATCGATCGGCTGGTGGACGCGGGCAACACGGTGATCACGATTGAGCACAACCTGGATGTGATCAAGAGCGCCGATTGGATCATCGATATGGGGCCGGAGGGCGGACGACGGGGCGGCCAGGTGTTATTCTCTGGCCCGCCCGCCGAGTTGCTGCATGTGGAGCGCTCGCTGACGGGGCAGTTTCTGCGGGAGCATTTGGCGGGGTAGCGCGCGTCGGCAGAGAATCTGTGGTTTCTGCGATAAGGCCGTTCTGTGTGAGCAGAACGGCCTTATTGTTTGTGCAGGCTCACTCCCCAAACACCGAGTGAAACGCCCGCAGTATCGGTTGCCCCACCATCGAATCGTAGATCGCGAAATCAACTGCCTTGAATAAGCCAACCAGCGCTGGGTCGGCCAAGGCATCGGCGAAGATGCGTGCGATGGTGGTGGGATTGTTCTTGAACACGCCACAGCCCCACGCGCCCAGCACCAGCGCCTCGCAGCCGTGATGCGCCGCCATCGCCAGCACCATGCGTGCGCGCCGCTGCATCGTCGGCTCGATCTGCGGAACCAGTGTTGGATCATTGCGGTGCAGCACTCCGGCGTTGACGGCGGCAGCGGTGAGGAACGTGGTTGTCCAGGGTTGCAAGATCAGGCGGTCTTGGTCATCGCGGAAGACGGGCACATGCGGCGAGAGGATCATATGGTCGGAGTAGAGCGCGCTGGGGTTGTAGTGGTGGTACTCGTAGAAGGCGGGTTGCGTTTGTAGGGTGGCGTACAGGCCCGACGCTCGCGCGAGACTTTCTTCTTGAGCTTGGCTGCCGCCGATAAAGCCGCCTCCGGGATGGCGCGCCGACGCAAAGTTCAGGCAAGCGACATGCGCAAAGCGCTCGGCGAGGCTGCGCCCTGCCGCCAAGGTGCTGCGTGCGCTCACCACGATCTCAGTATCGTAACGGGGCAACTGCGCGACAGCGTTCATCAGCGTGTCGTAGTCATCTGGCCGATATAACACTGTTCCCGCACAGGCTTGAGCGAGCTGCTCGCCGATCGAGATGGTCTGCCCTGCAGCCGAATACGTCCCCCGTTCGCAGATGGCGAGCGTTTCTTGAGCCACTCGGGCACGTTGCAGACGAGTCATTGAAAACCTCCTGGCCTGCGTGCGTCAGGAATCGTACCACAATATGTTCCCTTTTTGCATCCTTTGTCATATGTCGTTTTGTCGAGTTGTCGATTTAGTGTGGCTGTGCACGACTATGTGTAAGTGCATGTTCAGGGCACAGCTCAAAAAGAGGGATAGGAGTGTGGATGTATCCAAGGGAGCTTGGGTGTGATGGAGGGGCGCGCCTGAAACATTCAGCAACTTGTAATCTTACCTTTGTTGCGTAGGGGATAGGGAGAAGCATATGCATTACATTGTGTTGATGTACGCTGATGCGGCATACGCTTATGCTAACGACGAGCGTCAGCAGCTCCATGAGCAGGAACTGCGCTACAGCGGCCATTTGTTGGCAGAGGCGACCTTCGACCCCAGCGTAGGCACGACATCGTTGCGGCTAGAGCATGGTGTCGTTTCGGTGGATGTTGGGCCGTGTATGGATGCTGAAGTGGAGTTGCAGCGCGTGTTGCTGATCCAGGCGCGCGATCTCAATGAAGCGATTCAGATCGCTGCCCGCACGCCGCATCTGTACCACGGTCCGATTGAGATACGTTCGGTGATGGCGACGGGCGGCTTGGGGTGTGGAGATGAAGGCTAGTGCTGCTATTGAATTGATCGGCAGAGCAAAACGGCTGCTCGTTGGGAGCAACCGTTTGGAGGATGATGGGAAAAAAGAAGGCGAACGAGCGTCATTGCTCATTCGCCTTCTTCTGACAAAAACTCACTGGGCAACTGGCTGGAGTCCAAAGCGCTTCGCCATTTCTGGGGTGATCAGACCGAGCAGCGCGTAGCCGAGGCCGGTGATCACCACGCCCAGGACGACGAACCCGAGGCCGAGGGCCATCGCACCGTACGAGGCGCCGAATGCCATTGCCGACAAGCTGAGCGAAGTCACTAAGCTTGCTGCCGTAAGTTGGGTGTTGCGTGCCGCGTTCGCCACTGGATTGCCGTTGGCATCCTTCAACGCTTCCGCAGCGTCGTTGGTGCCTGCTGGATCGCCGCTCTCAACCGCGAATTTGCCCATCTGCGCATAGGAGAGGCCGTTGCTGCTGGCCGCTGCGTGCTTCTGAATGATCTCGGCCATGCTGAGCGCAGTCGGGATGTTGGTGACTGGCGTGTTCGGGATGGATGCATCCGCGGGAGTGACAATCTGCTGAGCTGCCAACTGTTGCTTCACGAAGTTGTTGATGTAGATGCCTGCTCCGGCAGTTATCAGACCTGCAATCGCAAAGGCGATACCGACGGCCATCACAATTTTGGGGAAGAGACGTAGCGCTTTCATCGAATTCCTCCAGGGCTTAGTTTGTGTCCGTTCATTTGATGAGGCCAGTATAGCTGATAACGAGGGCCAGCATCGTAAATGCTCGAACACTTAAAGGAAACACTTCGCAACAATTTTCACATATGGGTTGCGTTGGGATTGCAAGCATCATCATATCACAGTAGATCGAATATATCATCTGTAGAAAGCGAAATTTGGCTGAAAGATTGGTTAGTATTCCAAAAAGTGTGATATTTGTGTATTGCGTTGCGACTCATAGGTCGCGAAACGTGGAGGACGTTCTCCTGTCTCGGGCGGAGTATGGTATAATAGAACGTATGTTCGTTGGTTGTCCGCACCGAGTTCAGGAATGGAATGCTCCCAACCTTAACCTTCACGCTTCCGCTTCCTCCTAGCTTCAACGCCCAATATTTTACGCATCGTGGTCATCATACGCTTACTCCGTGGTCGCGCCGCTACCGCGATGTGGTCGCGTACCGTCTGTTCGAGATGCACTGGGACGATCGTTTGAGCGACACGTTTTTGCAGGCCGCTCAGCGCGGTCATCTCTCGCTGCTGTTGACGTTTTACTTCGAGACGCCGCTGCGGCGCGATCTCGATTCAGGGCTGAAGATCGTGCAGGATGCGGTGGTCTCCAAGGGCTTGGGTGTCGATGATTCGCGGGTGGTCGATGTGCGCCTGATCAAGCGGATCGACCCGCTCAACCCGCGCGTCGAGGTGAGCATCGATATTGTGGAGCAGTGGGATTGGGACGGCGATGCTGGCGAGGCGCTCGATTCGCTCACCTTCAAACTGCCCATCCCGCCCAGCGTGAACGAGCAGTACACGATCGTGAACGGGCGGCGGCATCGCAGCACGGAGTTGCGCCGCTTCCGCAAACAGGTGCAGGCGATTGTTGAGGAACAGCAGATCGCCACGCTGCTCCCCGCGAGCCTGCGGGCCAAGCGCAAACCGAGCTACCTTGCCGTGTACGCCGATTTCTTCTTCGCGCCGCGCAACCGCCGCGATGTGGATAGCGGGCTGAAGGCGCTGCTCGATGCGTTGTGCGCGCCGTTGGAGGTGAACGATAACCGCGTGGTGGATATTCATCTCACCAAGCGGACGACATCGGGCGAGCCGTTCACGCTCGTCCAGCTTGAGCCGCTCGCCGATTGGGTGTTCGATGCGCAGCATCCCGTGCTGCGTTGATTTTTATCCACAGATTACACAGATTTCGCAGATGTTGTATTGAGGTTTTGGTGTGTCGAAGTGCTTGCTACGCGCATAAGCTCGTTACTTCTACATCATCAAAAAGGCTTATCAAAAGCATCTTTTCGGCATTCAAATTGATACCAACACTTCCTCGCCAGGTGATGTCAAAGCGCTGCGCGTAGCAGCGCTTTGACATCACAAAAAACATAAAATACCTTGCTGCCGCAGGCTAAAACTGGTTTTTTAATGAACACAGTCTAGCTAGATTTAGCATCACAACATAGAGCACATTCCTTCATTCCAAAATTCCATCTGTGAAATCTGTGGATGCTCAATCTCCTGACTGATGCGCGGAGTCGATTGGCATGGTATACTATTACCTACAGGCGTTGACGGAGACCAGTAGGCGGGCCAGGGAGGCCCAGCGAGCGCGGGACGGTGTGAGCCGCGCGCCAGAACACCCGCTGAATATCACTCCTGAGCCGACACGCGAACCGCCCTTGTGGTGTAGTAGTGGCGTCCGGGTTCGTCCCCCGTTATCAAGGACGGGAGGTTGAACACGACCTTCGCCGAGCGCAGTTGTTGCTTTGCAACGCTGAACAAGGGTGGTACCGCGGGGTTTTTGCCTCGTCCCTGATCTGATATGGGGCGGGGTTTTTTGATTCCCAACGAAAGGAGGTGATTGGCCATGGACGGCGATGGTATTGCTGGCATTCGCGGATTGTGCGACAACGTTCAATATGTGATAAGGAGAGAATATGTTTCAGGAAGTGACAGCGCGGCCCGATTTTGTTGCGCACGAGGAAGCGGTGCTGCGCCTATGGGCCGAGACGCGGGCGTTCGAGCAGTTGCGGGCGCAGACACGCGGCGGCCCGAAATGGTCGTTCTTGGATGGCCCAATCACTGCCAATAACCCGATGGGCGTGCACCACGCTTGGGGGCGCACCTACAAGGACCTTTACAACCGTTTTCACGCGATGTTGGGTCACGAGTTGCGTTGGCAGCAGGGCTTCGATTGCCAGGGGTTGTGGGTGGAAGTAGCGGTCGAGCGCGATCTCGGCTTCACCAATAAGCACCAGATCGAGGAGTACGGCGTTGATCGGTTTGTGGAAGCCTGCAAGCAGCGCGTGTTCCACTTCGCCGATGTGATCAGCCGCCAGAGCCAGCGGTTGGGCTATTGGATGGATTGGGATAACTCGTACTTTACGCTCTCCGACGAGAATAACTACGGCATCTGGGGCTTCCTCAAACTGTGCCACGAGCGCGGCTGGCTGTACCGCGGCCACGATGTGATGCCGTGGTGCCCCCGGTGCGGCACGGCCCTCTCCGAGCACGAGATCGCGACCGAGGGCTACGCCGAGCGCACGCACTTGGCGCTCACGGTCGGCCTTCCGCTGCAGGAGCGGTCCGGCGAGGCGCTGCTGGTTTGGACGACGACCCCCTGGACGTTGCCCGCTAATGTGGCGGCGGCGGTGCATCCCGAGTTGACCTATGTGCGTTTGGAGCCGGCGCAGCCCACCGAGCATGGCTGGCGTGGCGTGTGGCTGGCGAAGGACCGTGTGGCGGCGTTGCAGGCGGCTGGCGTGGTGCGCGGCTGGACGCAGGCCGAGGAACGGCTGGGCAGCGAGTTGGTCGGCTGGCGCTACCGTGGCCCATTCGATGAACTGGATGCGCAGGCTGGCGTAGAGCATCGTGTGGTGGCGTGGGACGAGGTGAGCGCCGAGGATGGCACGGGCGTGGTGCATATCGCGCCGGGCGCTGGCAAGGAGGACTTCTTGCTGGGGCGCGAGCTTGGCCTGGCCGTGCTGGCCCCGCTCGATGAGAACGGCGTCTACTTGGCTGGCTACGATTGGCTGAGCGGGCGCGCTGCGAGCGGTGTTGCCGAGGATGTGGCCGCGAATCTGGAGGGCAAGGGCGTGCTGTTCGGGCGCGAGCAGTATACGCACCGCTACCCGGTCTGTTGGCGCTGCGGCACCGACCTGCTGTTCCGGCTGGCCGACGAGTGGCTGATCAGCATGGATTCGCTGCGGCATCAGATGATGGATGCGGCGAAGGAGGCGACCTGGCTGCCCGCGTTCGGCCTGGAGCGCGAACTGGACTGGCTGCGCAATATGGATGATTGGATGATCTCCAAAAAGCGCTACTGGGGCTTGGCGCTGCCGATCTATCCCTGCGAGCATTGCGGGCATGTGACGGTGGTCGGTTCGCGGGCCGAGTTGCAGCAGCGGGCCGTGGAGGGCTGGGACGAGTTCGACGGTCACTCGCCGCACCGCCCCTGGGTCGATGCGGTGAAGATCGCCTGTGAGCAGTGCGGTGCAACGGTGTCGCGGGTGGCCGATGTGGGCAACGTCTGGCTCGACGCGGGTATCGTGGCGTTCTCGACGATGGGCTACTACGAGGACCGCGAGCGCTGGCAGCAATGGTTCCCGGCGCATCTGGTGCTCGAAAGCTTCCCGGGGCAGTTCCGCAACTGGTTCTACGCGCTGCTGGCGATGAGCACTGCGCTCACGGGGCACGCGCCGTTCCGCACGCTGCTTGGCCACGCGCTGGTGAAGGACGCCAACGGCGAGGAGATGCACAAGAGCAAAGGCAACGCGATCTGGTTCGAGGAGGCCGCCGCCTGGATGGGCGTGGAGCCGTTGCGCTGGCTGTTCGCCTCGGCGCCGCTGGAGCGCAACATCAACTTCGGGCGCGAGGCGGTGGCCGAAGCGGCGCGGCGCTTGCAGCCGATCTGGGAGGTGTACCGCTTCTTTGTGACTTACGCGAACCTGGAGTCGCAGTTGCAGTTGGGCGATTGGCGGCTGGAGCAGCACCGCAGCACTGGCTCGCTGCTCCCGCTGGATCGCTGGTTGCTGGCGCGGGTCAGCAAACTGGTCGAGACGGCGCGGGCGCGCCTGAGCGCCTTCGATGCCCGTGGCTACACCATCGAGGTGGAGCGCTTCGCCGACGAGTTGTCGAACTGGTACGTGCGGCGGTCGCGGCGGCGCTTCTGGGGCTCCACGCGGGGCGGCGATGCGGCGCAGAGGCAGGCGGCCTACGATACGCTCTACGTGACGCTGGTGACGTTGGCTCGCGTGCTAGCGCCGGTGCTGCCGTTCCTGAGCGAGACGCTCTACCAGCAGTTGGTGCGCAGCGTTGATGCGAACGCGCCGCAGAGCGTACACCTGACGGGATTCCCAACGCCGTTGGCAGCGCACGACGCCGTGCTCGATGAGATGGAGGTGGTGCGTCAGGTGGCGGGATTGGGCCGCGTGGCGCGTAAGTCGGCTGGTGTGCGGGTGCGGCAGCCGCTGGCCCGTATGTTGGTGGCGGGCACCACGGCGGCGCAGCGGGCGGCGCTGCGGCAACACGAGACGGAACTGCTGGACGAGCTGAACATCAAGGCGCTCGAACTGCCCGAGGCCGAGTCGCTGCAGCAGTATCGGCTCAAGCCGAACCTGCGGCTGTTGGGGCCACGCTTGGGCGCGTTGGTGCCGAAGTTGCGGGCGGTGCTGGAGGAACTGCAGCCGAGCGAGGCGGCGGCGTTGGCGCATCGTGTGGCGGCGGGGCAGGAAGTGACGGTGGAGGTGGCTGGCGAGGCGTTGACGTTGCGGCCCGAGGAACTGCTGGTGGAGACGCTGCCATTGGCGGGATACGCAGTGGCGCAGGATGGCGCGTTGCAGGTGGCGCTCGACACCACACTCGACGCGGCGCTGGAGCGCGAGGGTTGGGCGCGCGACCTGGTGCGGGCGGTGCAGGAGGCCCGCAAGGCGGCGGGCATGGCGCTCTCCGACCGTGTGACGCTCTACTTGAAGGGCGGCGCGGCCCTGGAGGACGTGCTGGGTGAGTGGGGCGCCTACCTGCGCGAGGAGACGTTGGCGCTGCAGGTGGTGCTCGCCGAGCCTCCCGCCGAGGTGTACCGTGAGAGCGTGACGCTCGGCGGTAGCGATGTGCTGCTTGGTGTGGGGTCTGCGTGACAAGGTGACAAGGTGACTGGGTGACAAGGTGACGAGGAAGCGCCGAGAAGCCCAGTCACCTTGAACGGACACAGCGCATAAGGGTCATTCTGAACGAGCGAAGCGAAGTGAAGAATCTCTGCGTACTGTGCCGCCTTGCGTGTTTGGGTGCTCGACAGAACAACGAAAAGCAGTGTCATCTCGAACGAAGTGAGAGATCTCAACAAAGAAAACAATGAAAGGCGATGAGATTCCTCACTCCGCGCTATGCGCGCCGTTCGGAATGACATTGTGTTTCGCTGAGAACACACGATGAGATTCTTCACTTCGTGCTGCGCACTCCGTTCAGAATGACAATGGGGGTGTGGTGCGCTCCGCTGGAATGACGTTAGGAGAG
>Ga0207864_1001501_pt1 | contig 25375 bp, 23 predicted proteins | sample HigsolmetaAR202D_FD_184834 | JGI IMG/M metagenome (GOLD analysis project Ga0207864, IMG submission 184834) | Ionic liquid and high solid enriched microbial communities from the Joint BioEnergy Institute, USA - AR20-2-D (SPAdes) (version 2) ... | reverse complement strand
ATGAAGCCATCTGAGAAGATGAACGAGCTGTTGTTGCGCTGACCGCCTGAGGCCGCCCGCACATATCCGCCTCACAGCCCGAGGTGAGGCGGATCTATACGGCTATATCGAACAAATCCGCCTCACTTGTGCTGGCGTGGGCGTTGGGGCGGATCGGCGCTCTGGGGCCCAGAGAGCCGCCTCGCTGGGGGAGGGGGGCCCTAGAGAGCCGCCTCAGTTGGGGGAGGGGTTCCAGAGGGCAGCCTCGCTGGGGAGGGGCGCAAGGGTGGCGGGCGTGCGTGGCGAACCTAGAGCCGGTGGCCTCGACGAAGGAACGTCCGGCCCTGCCCAAGGGCCCGTATCTGGTGGTGGGCCTGGCCCGGTCGGGCCAGGCCGCGGCGCGCCTGCTCGCAGCGCGCGGCGAGCGCGTCGTCGCGATCGACGCCGGCCATCCCGAGGGCGCCGAAAGGTTGCGGGAGCTCGGCGTCGAAGTCCATCTGGATGGCGATCACGAGAGCCTGGTGGACTCAGCGCGCTGCGTGGTCAAGAGCCCGGGCGTTCCGCGCGAGGCAGCTCCCGTGCGCCGGGCGCTCGCCCTGGGCCTGCCGGTCATCGGCGAGCTCGAGCTCGCCTGGCGGCTCATCCCGAACGCGTTCGTCGCGGTCACCGGCACGAACGGCAAGACGACGACCACCGAGCTGCTCGGCCACATCTGGCGTGCCGCGGGCCGCCCGGTCGTGGTCGCCGGGAACGTGGGGACCCCGCTCGCGTCCCTGGTCGGCGAGCTCGACCCGGACGCGACCGTGGTCTGCGAGTGCTCGAGCTTCCAGCTCGAGGACTCGGTGGCGTTCGCCCCGGAGGTCGCAGTGCTCCTGAACGTGACCCCGGACCACATCGACCGCCACGGCGACCTCGCCGCGTACCGCGACGCCAAGCTGCGGATCTTCGCCAACCAGACGCGGCGCGACTGGGCGATCTACGACAGCTCGCAGCCGGGGCTGCGCGGCCTGCGCGTCGGCGGCCAGGCGCGCGTCGTCGACCTCGGCACGATGGGCGCGGGCGGGCTCGCCGAGTTCCTGGCGGACACGGCCCTCGCCGGCCCGCACAACCTCGCGAACGCCAGGGCCGCCGAAGCCGCGGCGCTCGCGATGGGCATCGACCGCGAGACGATCCGCGCCGCGCTTGCGAGCTTCCCCGGCGTCCCACACCGCCTGGAGCGGGTCGCCGAGCGCGACGGCGTGCTCTACGTGAACGACTCCAAGGCCACCAACGTCGCGGCGGCCACCGCGGCGCTGCGCTCGTTCGACCGCCCAGTGCGCGTGATCCTCGGCGGCTCGCTGAAGGGGGAGGACTTCGCGGGCCTCGCCGAGCCGGTCGCGGAGCGGTGCGCGTCCGCGTACCTGATCGGGCCCGCCGCCGAGCCGATCGAGCGCGCGCTCGCGCCCGCGGCAGGGCGCGGCGTCGCCGTGCGCCGCTGCGCCGACCTGGCCGACGCGGTGCGGGCGGCGGCCGGCGACGCGCAGCCGGGCGACGTCGTGCTGCTCTCGCCCGCGTGCGCGAGCTTCGACGCCTTCCGCAACTACGAGGAGCGCGGCGAGCGCTTCCGCGAGCTGGTCGCCGCGCTCGGCAGGCAGGGAGGCGGGGCGTGAGCGCGCGCACGAGGCGCAGCCACCCGGCCAAGGGCTCCCGCAAGCGGGCCGCACCGCGCACGCGGCGCCGCGTCCGGCAGCCGGTCGAGTACTCGCTGCTGCTCACCGCGACGCTCTGCCTGCTCGCGTTCGGCGTCGTCATGGTCTTCAGCGCGAGCTCGACGACGTCGCTGCTCGGCGACTCGGGCGACGGCGCCTTCTACCTGAAGCGCACGCTGCTCTTCGGCGTCATCGGCCTGCTCATCATGCGGGTCATGTCGGTGCGCGGCGTGCGGATCGTCCGGCCGCTCACCGGGGCGCTCGTCTTCGTCTCCCTGGTCGGCCTCGTCGCGGTCATGGTGCCGGGAATCGGCATGGAGGTGAACGGCGCGCGGCGCTGGATCAGCGCGGGCTTCTTCCAGATCCAGCCGTCCGAGTTCGCCAAGGTCGCGCTCGTGCTGTACGGGGCGCACCTGCTCGCCACCCGTCCCCAGCTCACCCGCTCGGTCGCGGACATGGGGCCGTTCTTGGCGGCGGTCGGCGTCGTCTGCATGCTCGTCGCGCTCGAGCCCGACCTCGGCACGGCGATGGTGTGCTGCCTCGGGGCGGCGGCCCTGCTGCTCACCGCCGGCGCGCGCGTGCGCGACCTGGCCCTGATCGCCGCCGCGCTGGGCGTCCTCGTCTTGATCGCGATCCTCATCGAGCCGTACCGGATGGAGCGCCTGACCGGGTTCCTGAACCCGAGCCACGACCCGGCCGGCACCGGCTTCCAGGCCACCCAGGCGCGGATCGCCCTGGGCAGCGGCGGGATCCTCGGGGTCGGCCTCGGCGAGAGCGTGCAGAAGGCCTTCTACCTCCCCGAGGCCCACACCGACATGATCGCCGCGGTGGTCGGGGAGGAGCTGGGGTTCATCGGGATCCTCATGCTGGTCGGCCTCTACGGCCTCTTCGCCTACGCGGGCCTGCGCACCGCGCAGCGCGCCCGCGACCGCTATACGAAGCTGCTCGCGGCCGGGCTCACGACGCTCGTGTGCATGCAGGCGGTCATCAACCTGTTCGCGGTGATGGGGCTCGCGCCGCTCACCGGCGTGCCGCTGCCGCTCGTCTCCTACGGCAACTCGAGCATGCTCACGATGCTCGCCGCGGTCGGGCTCCTGCTCAACATCGCGCGGGCGCCCGGTGGCAGACTGCGCGTCGTCGAAGGGGGCGCCGGCCGGACCGCCAGCCGTACGACAACGTCAAGGAAGAGCCGAACAGTTGCCACGAATCGTCATCGCAGCAGGCGGCACAGCGGGGCACGTGGTGCCCGCGCTGGCGGTCGCCGACGCGCTGCGCGCTGAGGGCGCCGAGGTCAGCTTCATCGGCACGGGGGAGCGCTCGGAGGCCGAGCTCGTGCCCGCGGCCGGCTACGGGATCGACTTCGTCGAGGTCCGCGGCCTGGACCGCTCGAACCCGCTGCGCGCGGCAGGAGCGCTCGCGCTCGCCGCGCGGGCGGTGCCCAAGGCGCGCCGCATCCTGCGCGCCCGGGGCGCCGACGCGGTGATGGGCGGCGGCGGCTACGTCGCCGCGCCCGTGGGGATCGCGGCGGTCCGCATGGGGCTGCCGCTCGTGCTCACCGAGGCCGACCGCCACCTGGGCCTCGCGAACCGTCTGCTCGCCCGCCGCGCCCGGCGCGTGTGCCTCGCCTTCGAGATCCCCGAGCTCGCGGGCGAGCGCTACCTGGTCACCGGCCGCCCGGTCCCCGGCGACATCCTGACCGCCGACCGCGCCGCCGCGCGCGAGCGGTTCGGGATCGCGTCCGACGACCGCTGCGTGCTGATCTTCGGCGGCAGCCAGGGCGCGCGCTCGCTGAACCTCGCCGCCCTCGAGGGGCTGCTCGACCCCGCCGCGCGCGACTTCCACGTCCTGCACATCACCGGCCGCCGCGACCACCCCCAGGCCGTGCAGGCTTACGAGGACGCGGGGCGGCCGCCGCGCTATACGCTGCTCGACTACCTGCCGGGCCTCGCCGACCCGCTCGCCGCCTGCGACCTGGTGCTGGCCCGCTCGGGCGCCTCCGTGTTCGAGCTCGCCGCGGCGGGCAAGCCGGCGATCCTCGTTCCCTATCCCTACGCCACCGGCCGCCACCAGCACGCCAACGCCGCGTGGATGGCCGACGCGGGTGCTGCGATCACGATCGAGGACTCGGAGCTCACCGGGGAGCTCGTGCGGGAGCTGGTGAGCGAGCTGCTCGGCGACCCCGAGCGCCTCGCCGAGATGGCCGCCGCCGCGCGCTCGCTGGCGCGCCCGGACGCGGCCCAGCGGGTCGCCGCCGAGATCCTGGCTGCGCTTGACTAGTGGACCCGTGAGCGACTGGTCCACCCGAAAGCTTCACTTCATCGCGATCGGCGGCGCGGGCATGAGCGGCCTCGCGCTCGTCTGCCACCAGCGCGGCGCGCGCGTCACGGGCAGCGACCGGGCGGCAAGCTCGTACTTGGAGCGCCTGCGGGCCGCGGGCCTCGAGCCGTGCGTCGGCCACGACGCGGACGCGGTCCCCGCCGACGCCGAGGTCGTGGTCTCCACGGCTGTGCCGGAGGACAACCCAGAGCTTCGGATCGCGCGCGAGCGCGGGCAGCGCGTCTTGCACCGCGGCGAGCTTCTCGCCGAGCTCTGCGCGGAGGGTCGGCTGATCGCGGTCGCCGGCACCCACGGCAAGACGACCACGACGGGGATGGTCGTCCACGCGCTGCGGGAGCTGGGCGCCGACCCCACCTTCTTCATCGGCGGCGAGCTGCCCGGCGGGGGCGGTGACGGGCGGCCGGCGAACGCCTGGCACGGCGCGGGGGAGTGGGTCGTCGCGGAGGCCGACGAGTCCGACGCGAGCTTCCTCGAGCTGCGCCCCGAGATCGCCGTCGTCACCAACCTCGAGCTCGACCACCACGCGCGCTGGAGCTCGCGCGCGGAGCTGCGCGAGGCCTTCGCGAAGTTCGTCGCCCCGGCGCGCGGCGTGGTGGCGCCCGACGAGCTCGCCGGCCTCGCGCCCGACGGGGCCGCGGTGGTCCGCTTCGACGGTGGCTCGCCCGGGCCCGCGGAGCTCGAGCTGCGCGTGCCCGGCGCCCACAACGTCCTGAACGCGCGCGCGGCGCTCGGGGCGCTCGAGCTCGCGGGGCTGGACGTGGAGGCCGGGGCGCGGGCGCTCGCGAGCTTCCCGGGGATGCTGCGCCGCCAGGAGCTGCGCGGCGAGCGCAACGGCGCGCTCATCTACGACGACTACGGCCACCACCCCACGGAGGTGCGCGCCACGCTGCTCGCGCTGCGCGAGCTGGAGCCCAAGCGGCTGATCGCGGTCTTCCAGCCGCACCTGTACTCGCGCACGAAGGCGTTCGCCGACGAGTTCGGCGCCGCGCTCGCCGAGGCCGACGCGATCGGGGTGCTCGACGTGTACGCGGCGCGCGAGGAGCCGGTCGGCGAGCTCGCCGGCGTCAGCGGCCTCGACGTCGCTCGCGCGGCCGCCGACCACGCGGGCGGCAAGCCGGTGTGGTGGCTGCGCGACCGGGAGACGGCGGCGCGCTTCCTCGCGCCGCGGCTGCGCCCGGGCGACCTTCTGGTGACGGTCGGCGCGGGGGACATCCACCTGCTCGCCGGGACGCTCGTCGGCTCCGGCTGAGGGCCGGGAAGGATCACCGCCGCCGCCCACGAATGGGTGGCTGGTGGCCACAACGAAAGCGTCAACCGCCGCCGGCAGGCGCCGCCTCTCCGGGCGAGCCGCTGCGCCGGCCAAGCGCACGGAGGGCGCGCGCAGCGCCCGCGCTGGCGCGCGTGGGCAGACGCCTCCGAAGCGCGCCCGGCGCAAGGCCGCTCCGTCCCGCACCCGGGCGCGCCGGGCGGCGCCGTCGCGCGGCCGCGCGAGGACGCCGAGGCCCGCGCGGCTCGGCTGGCCCGGCTGGCGGACCTGGGCCGGGTGGCTGCGGGCCCTGACCCGGCCGCGCGCGCTGCTCGTGATCGCGGTCCTGGCCGCGGCGCTCGTGGCCGGCTACTTCTTCTGGCTGCGCGACCTCTCCGTGTTCGCCGTCAAGGACGTGAAGGTCGAGGGCGCCACCGGGCCCGAGGCGGAGGCGATCGCGGAGGCCCTCGACGAGGCCGCCCGGGAGATGACGACGCTGCACCTGGACGAGGGGGCGCTGCGTGCCGCGGCCGCGTCCTTCCCGACCTTCGTGGACCTGCGCGCCGACCCGAGCTTCCCGAACGGCCTACGCATCACGGTCGAGGAGCGCCCGCCGGTCCTGCTCGCGCGCGGCGACATCGGGACCGTGCCCGTCGCGGGTGACGGCACCGTGCTGCCCGGCGTCGCGGCCGACGCGAAGCTCCCGGTGATCACCGTGGACCGCCTGCCCGCCCACGGCAAGGTCCGCGACGAGGCGCTCGAGATCGCGCGGGTGCTGGGCGCCGCGCCCGAGCCCCTGGCGAAGCTGATCGAGAGCGTCGACTTCACGAAGGACTACGGCGTGGAGGTCGAGCTCAGGGGCGGGATCCCGCTGCGCTTCGGCGGCGCCGAGCAGGCCGACGACAAGTGGGCCGCGGCCGCGGCGGTGCTGGCCGAGCCCGAGGTCACCTCGCTCACCTACCTCGACCTGCGCGTCCCCGAGCGCCCGGCGATCGGCGGCGCGGCGACGGCCGACGACGAGGGCACGGGCGAGGGCTAGTGGGATCACTCGCCGAGACGTCGAGTCCCGCGAGCCGGGCGGCCGCGGCCTGCGCGGTGGAAACGCAGCGCCGCACGCTACCCTCAACCGTGGGTCGAGGGTTTCGCCGATCGCGAAAGTCTCAACCCGTAGTTGAGGTTGTCGCGATGCATGATTCCATGCGGAACCGGGTGCCCTTCGTTGACAGCCCTAGGGTGTTGCCGTACCGTCGGGTTCAAGTCGAGGTCTTTTCCCCTGGGAAACCCTTTAGTATGGGTTAAGCCTCGGACGGATCCCGGCCGAGGAAGAAAGCAGCAAAAGGAACATGGTCGAGAGCTCCTACCTCGCAGTCATCAAGGTCGTCGGCGCGGGCGGCGGCGGCACCAACGCGGTCTCGCGGATGGTCGACGCCGGGCTCAAGGGCGTCGAGTTCATCGCGATCAACACCGACGTCCAGGCGCTGCAGTCCTGCGACGCCGACATCAAGCTCTCGATCGGCCACAACCTCACCAAGGGCCTCGGCGCGGGCGCCAACCCCGAGGTGGGCGCCGGCGCGGCGGCCGAGTCGCGCGACGACATCAAGGAGGCGCTCAAGGGCGCCGACATGGTCTTCGTGACCGCGGGCGAGGGCGGCGGCACCGGCACGGGCTCCGCTCCCGTGATCGCCGAGATCGCCAAGGAGGAGATCGGCGCGCTCACGGTCGGCGTGGTGACCAAGCCGTTCGAGTTCGAGGGCGCCCGCCGCATGCAGCAGGCGCTCGAGGGCATCGACAAGCTCCGCGCCAACGTCGACACGCTGATCGTCGTCCCGAACGAGAAGCTTCTGCAGGTCGTCGAGCGGCGCACCACCGTCCAGGACGCCTTCCGGATGGCGGACGACATCCTGCGCCAGGGCGTCCAGGGCATCACCGACCTGATCACGACGCCGGGCCAGATCAACCTCGACTTCGCCGACGTGCGCACCGTCATGTCGGAGGCCGGCTCGGCGATGATGGGCGTGGGCGTCGCCTCCGGCGAGAACCGCGCGGTCGAGGCCGCGAAGATGGCGATCTCCTCGCCGCTCATGGAGCAGCCGATCGACGGCGCGACCGGCATGCTGCTCAACATCACCGGCTCCGAGGACCTCAACCTGCACGAGGTCAACGACGCCGCCACGGTGGTCGTCGAGCACGCCGACAAGAACGCGAACGTGATCTTCGGCACCGTGATCGACCCGTCGATGGGCGACGAGGTGCGCGTGACCGTGATCGCCGCCGGCTTCGAGGGGTACGAGACGCTCGCGCGCAAGCCGATCCAGGTCCGCGACCGGGCGCGGCGCCGCTCCGTCTCGCCGCTCGGCGACCGCGAGCGCCGCGAGCTCTCGGTGACCGAGGGCGACATCGACGTCCCGGACTTCCTGAAGGGCCGCTAGCCCCGTCGGCGACGCGGCCGGGCACTGCCGCGCCGGCGGCCGGTAGGCTGCCGCGCGATGAGCGAGCTGCGCCGCACGCCCCTCTACGACGAGCACGTCGCCGCGGGCGCCCGGCTGGTCCCGTTCGCGGGCTGGGAGATGCCGGTGCAGTACGAGGGCGTGATCGCCGAGCACCTCGCCGTGCGCGAGGCGTGCGGGGTGTTCGACGTCTCCCACATGGGGCAGATCGAGACCGAGGGGCCGGGCGCGCTGGGACTGCTGCAGCGCCTGCTCTCCAACGACGTCGCGAGGATTGCGGTCGGCGGCGCCCAGTACGCCGTGCTCTGCCGCGAGGACGGCGGCATCCTCGACGACCTCTTCACCTACCGCCTCGCCGAGGACCGCTACCTCACGGTCACGAACGCTGCCAACCACGCGCGCGATCTCGCCTGGTTCCGCGAGCACGCCGACGGGTTCGACTGCGAGGTGCGCGACGCGCTGGACGCCTGGGCGATGCTCGCCGTGCAGGGTCCCGACGCGCGCCGCATCGTCTCGGGCCTCGCCGCGGGCGAGCTGCCCGCGCGCCTGCGCACGGCCCCGCTCGAGGTCGCCGGGATCGATTGCCTGGTCTGCGGGACCGGCTACACCGGCGAGGACGGCGTCGAGATCCTCTGCCCGCCCGCGCGCGCTGCCGAGCTCTGGCGCGCGCTGCTCGAGGCCGGCGCCAAGCCCGCGGGCCTGGGCGCGCGCGACACGCTGCGCCTCGAGGCGTGCTTCCACTTGTACGGCAACGACATGGACGCCTCGCGCAACCCGGTCGAGGCGGGCCTTGGGTGGTGCTGCAAGGAGGAGACGGGCTTCATCGGCGCCGAGGCGGTGGCGCGGGCGCGCGCCGAGGACACGGCCGAGGTGCTCGTCCCGTTCGCGCTCACCGAGCGCGGCGTCCCGCGCCAGGGCAACCCGGTGCTCGGCCCCGACGGCGAGCCCGCGGGCGTGGTCACCTCGGGCACGCACTCGCCGTGCCTGGAGCGTGGCGTCGGCATGGCCTACGTGGCGCGCGCGCTCGCCGAGCCCGGCACGGAGATCACCATCGACGTGCGCGGCAAGCACCGCGCCGCGCGCGTAGAGTCCAGGCCGCTGTACGCCAAGAAGGGCGGCTGACGGACGGGATCTGAAAGCGAGCGACGGAGGGAAGGTTTGGCCGCGGAAGAGAGTTACCCCGACGATCTGAAGTACCACCCCGAGCACGACTGGGCGCGCATCGACGGCGACGAGGCGACCTTCGGGATCACCTGGTACGCCCAGGACCAGCTCGGCGAGGTCGTTTTCTTCGAGCCGCCCGAGGTGGGCGCCACCGTCACCAAGGACGAGACCTACGCGGAGGTCGAGTCGGTGAAGGCCGTCTCGGACGTGATCGCGCCGCTCTCCGGCGAGGTGATCGAGGTCAACGAGGCGATCGGCGACAGCCCGGAGAAGATCAACGAGGACCCCTACGGCGAGGGCTGGCTCGTGCGGGTGAAGCTGAGCGACCCGTCCGAGGTCGACGCGCTGCTCGACGCCGACTCCTACCGCGACCTGCTCGCGCAGGGCTGAGCGGCCGCCGAGCAGGGGGACGGGAGAGTTCGCCGAACGGCGGGCCGCGCCGCGGTGCCGTTTAGGATCAGTCCGGTGAGCCGCTACACCTCAGCGACCGACGCGGATCGTCAGGCGATGCTCGCCGCGATCGGGGTCGGCTCGACCGAGGAGCTCTTCGAGCAGATCCCCGCGGAGGTCAGGCTCGACCGCGAGCTCGACCTTCCCGAGGGCCAGTCCGAGCCCGAGGTCTACGACCACCTCGCCGAGCTCGCCGCCCGCAACGTCCACGCCGACCAGGAGCTCTGCTTCATCGGCGCGGGCATGTACGACCACTACTCGCCCGCGATCGTCGAGGCGATCACGCAGCGCTCGGAGTTCCTCACGCCGTACACGCCGTACCAGCCCGAGGTCTCCCAGGGCGGGCTGCAGGTCATGTTCGAGTTCCAGACGATGATGTCGGAGCTCACCGGCCTGCCCGTCTCCAACGCCTCGATGTACGAGGGGCCGAGCTCGCTCGCCTCGGCCGCGTACCTCGCGCTGGGCGCGGCGAAGGGCAGGCGCCCGCGCCTGGTGGTCTCGCGCGGCGTGCACCCGCACGCGCGCGCCACGCTCGCGACCTACGCCGCGGGCTGGGACGCCGAGATCGTCGAGGTCGGGCTCGAGGGCGGGCTCACCGACGCTGATGAGCTCGCGGGCGCCGTGGACGAGCGCACGGCGGCTGTGTTCGTGCAGAACCCGAACTTCCTGGGCGCGGTCGAGGACCTCGAGGCGCTCGCGGCGGCCGCGCACGAGCACGGCGCGCTCTGCGTCGCCTCGGTCGACGCGATCATGCTCGGCGTGCTGCGCCCGCCGGGCGACTGCGGGGTGGACATCGCGGTCGGCGAGGGGCAGCCGCTCGGCGGCAGGCTCGACTTCGGCGGGCCCTCCTTCGGCTTCTTCTGCGCGACCGAGGAGCACCTGCGGCGCATGCCGGGCCGGATCGCCGGCGAGACCCGCGACGTCGACGGGCGCCGCGGCTTCGTGCTCGCCCTGCAGACCCGCGAGCAGCACATCCGCCGCGAGAAGGCCACGCACAACATCTGCACCGCGCAGGCGCTAAACGCCCTCGGCGCGGTGATCTACCTGAGCTGGCTGGGCAAGCACGGCCTCGTCGAGCTCGGCGAGCTGATCGTGCGCCGCACCGCGTACGCCCGCGAGCGCCTGCTCGCGCTCGACGGGGTGGAGCTCTTGCACGACGCGCCGGTCGCGCGCGAGTTCGCGCTGCGCCTCGATGCGCCCGTCCAGGAGGTGCTCGACCGCTGCGCGGCGGAGGGCATCGCCGCCGGGTACCCGCTCGGCCGCGACTACCCCGAGCATCCCGACGGGGTTCTGGTCGCGATCACCGAGCGGCGCTCGCGCGCCGACATCGACCGGCTGGCCGACGCGCTCGGGCGCGCGGTGGCGGGCAGCGGCGAGCGCTCGCGCGCGGAGGTGGCGGGATGAGCGAGCAGGTCCGGATCGAGCGCCCGCCCGCGACCGCGGAGGTGCCCACGCCGCAGCAGCGCGAGGAGGTCGTGACGATCTTCGAGCGCTCGGTCGAGGGCCGCCGCGCGGCCGTGCTGCCCGAGACCGACGTCCCGGAGCGCCCGCTGTCGGAGCTCATCCCCGAGCGGCTGCTGCGCAGCAAGCCTGCGGAGCTGCCCGAGGTCTCCGAGCCCGAGATCGTGCGCCACTACAACCGGCTCTCGCGGCGCAACTTCGACCTGGACACGAACGCCTACCCGCTGGGCTCGTGCACGATGAAGCACAACCCGCGTCTCAACGAGCGGGTCGCGGCGCTCCCGGGCCACGCGCGGCTGCACCCGGCCCAGGACCCCAAGCGCGCGCAGGGGGCGCTCGAGCTCATGTGGAACCTGGAGCGGGCGCTCGCCGAGATCACCGGCCTCCCGCACGTCTCGCTGCAGCCCTCGGCCGGCTCGCACGGCGAGCTCGCCGGGCTCCTGCTCACGCGCGCCTACCACGCCGACCGCGGCGAGCAGCGCACGCGCGTGCTCACCCCGGACACCGCGCACGGCACCAACCCGGCGACGGTGACGATGGCGGGGTACGAGGCCGTCAAGGTCGCGACCGACCCGGACGGCGGCGTGGACGTCGACGACCTGCGCGCCAAGGCGGACGAGAGCGTCGCCTGCCTCATGCTCACCAACCCGAACACCCTCGGCGTGTTCGACCGCAACATCCGCGAGATCGCCTCGATCGTGCACGAGGTGGGCGGGACCCTCTACTACGACGGCGCCAACCTGAACGCGATCATGGGCTGGTGCCGGCCCGGCGACATGGGCTTCGACATCGTCCACCTCAACCTGCACAAGTCGTTCTCACAGCCCCACGGCGGCGGCGGGCCGGGCGCCGGGCCGATCGCGGTGTCCGACCGGATTGCTCCGTACCTGCCGGTCCCGCGCATCGTGCGCCGCGAGGGCGGGAACGGGTCCGGGCCGCGCTTCGACCTGGACTTCGAGGGGTCCGGCAAGTCGATTGGCCGCCTGCGCGGCTTCCAGGGCAACTTCGGCGTGTTCGTGCGCGCCTACGCCTACATCCGCTCGCTCGGCCGCGACGGCCTGCGCGAGGCCTCCGAGACGGCGGTGCTGAACGCGAACTACCTGCTCGCCCGGCTGCGTGAGGGGCGGGCCGGCGAGCGCCTGCCGCTCGGCTTCGGGGAGCGGTGCATGCACGAGTTCGTGCTCAGCGGGGCCCCCGCGAAGCGCGAGCTGGGCGTGACGACGCTCGACATCGCCAAGCGCCTGCTCGACTACGGCTTCCACCCACCGACGATCTACTTCCCGCTGCTCGTGGAGGAGGCGCTCATGTTCGAGCCCACCGAGACCGAGACGCGGGAGACCCTCGACGCGCTCGCCGCGGCGATCGACTCGATCCTCGCCGAGGCCGAGGAGAACCCGGAGATCGTCAAGGGCGCGCCCTACACGACGCCCGTGCGGCGCCTCGACGAGGCGACCGCGAGCCGCAGGCCGGTCCTGCGCCAGCCCACGGGCTGAGGCGGCGGGCCGGCTAGCTCGCGCCGCCGGGGGCGAGCTGGCGGCTGCGGCGCCGGGCGGGACGCGGCGCGCGCACGCTGGCGGTCTCGCCGGTGAGCTCGGCGGCGTGCGCCTCGAGCATGGCGACGAGGCGGGCGGTGGGGTGGAAGGGGTCGGCGATCACCTCGCCGTCGGCGAGCGAGCGCGCCGCGCGGATCTCACCGTCCACCTCGGCGACGAGAAGCGGCTCGGCGGGGATCGGCTTCGAGTCGCGCTGCGAGACGCGGATCAGCTGCTCGTGGTCGCGCGGGGTCGCCGGGCGCAGGACGATGCTGCCGGGGCGCGAGCGTGTGAGATACAGATCGGTGTATGACATGAGCTACCTCGCTGTGTATGTCAATCTCTGGCGAAGGGGAGGAGAACGCGATTGACAACGCGATCGTAGAAGTCATACTATCTCTGGTCAATGTCATACAGATCAGAATTGATTGACCTGCGCGGCCGCGCTGAGCGCACCGGCGCAGCCGCCCGGATCGTCGCGATCATCGAGGCGGCGATCGCCTCGGGCGAGCTGGGCCCCGACTCCAAGCTGCCGCCGACGCGCCAGCTCGCCGAGCTGGCGGGGGTGAACCACCTGACCGCGGCGCGCGCCTACCGCCGGCTCGCCGAGCGCGGCCTCGTCGTCTCGCGGGTGGGCAGCGGCACGTTCGTGCGGGCAGCCGCGGCGTTCGCGGCGGCCGACCCCGGGGCCGGCGGACAGCCGAGCTCCCCGCGCGGCGAGGCGACCGCCTGGCAGCGCTACGCGCTCCCCGACGAAGGCGAGGGGCCCGAGGGGATCTTCCCCGAGATGCTCAGCCAGGCGGACCGCCGGGACGTGATCCCGCTCATGATCGGCCACCCGTCCGCCGAGATCTTCCCGCTCGCCGAGCTGAACCGAATCGCCGCCGAGGTCACCGCCGAGGAGGGCGAGCGCGTCTACCAGTACACGGTGGTCGAGGGCGTGCCGGAGCTGCGCGAGGCCATCGCCGCGATCGACGCGCCCGCGCAGGCGAGCGGCGACGATCCCGGCAACATCGTCGTCACCAGCGGCGCGCAGCAGGCGCTCACCCTCGTCGTGCGCGCGGTCCTGCGCCCCGGCGACGTGGTCGCGTGCGAGTCCCCGACCTACGTCGGCGTGCTTGAGGCGCTCGCCGACTCCGGGGCGACCGCCGTGCCCGTCCCCGTCGACGAGGACGGCCTGGACACCGACGCGCTCGAGCAGCTGCTCTCACGGCGCGAGATCAAGCTGCTCGCGCTCCAGTCGCGCCTGCAGAACCCGACCGGCGCCGACCTGCACCCCGAGCGGCGCGCGCGCCTCGTGGAGCTCGCGCGCGAGCACGGCTTCTTCATCCTCGACGACGGCGTCTACGCGGACCTGCGCTTCGAGGGCGCCGAGCTGCCGCCGCTGCGCGTCGAGGCGCCCGAGCACGTGATCTATGTCTCCTCGCTCTCCAAGACCACGAGCCCTGGCCTGCGCTGCGGCTGGGTGGCCGCCTCCGGCCCGGTGCTCGACAGGATCGCCCGCGCCAAGGCCAAGGCGGACCTGCACGGCCCCGTGCTGCCCCAGCTCGTCGCGGCGCGGTTCCTGGCGAGCGGGCGGTTCCCCAGGCAGCTCGAGCGCGCGCGGGCGTTCTACAGGGCGGGCGCGGGGGCGCTGCTCGGCGAGCTGCGCGAGGCGCTCGCGGGCACGGGCGCCGCGGTGAGCGAGCCGCGCGGCGGCGGCCACGCCTGGATCGACCTGGGGCCGGGCGTGCGCGAGCGCGAGCTCTACTCCGCCGCGCTGCGTCGCGGGGTGAGCTTCCTGCCGGGAAGCGCGGCCACCGTGGGCCGCTCGCGCAACGCCACCCTGCGGGTGTCCTACTGCTACCTGGATCCCGATGCCCTGCGCGACGGTGCCCGCCGCCTGGGCGAGGCGATCCGGGAGGTCACGTCCGCGCGGCCGACCCGGCAGGCCATGCCGGTCACCTGAGCGCGCCTCGCCGGGGAGATTCAGGGATTTCCCCGATACCGCGCGCGGTCTCTCGCGGTGACGATCCGCGCCGATGACGACCGACCGAGGCTTCTTCGCCGCGGCCGCGGCGCGATGCTGGGCGCTTGCGGCCTGCGCGCTCGCCCTGTGCGCCGCAGCGGCCGCGCTCCCCGAGCCCGCGCGCGGCCAGGCGCAGATCAAGACGACGCTCGTCGACCGCGAAGGCACGACGCTCATCGTGAGCGAAGCCGGCGGCAGCCTCAGGCAGGTGATCACGATCACGATGGTCGACGACCTGCTCGAGCGCCGGATTCAGGTGCGCGCCACCGGGGACTCATCGCTCGCCCTCTCGCCCGACGCCGACTGTGACCGCATCGACAACAACACGGTCGTCTGCGACATCGCGGCGAAGATCGAGGTCTCGGCGGGTGCCCTGGACGACGTCGTGACCACGCCCACCGGCGGCGTCGGCGCCGTCGACATCCCCATGGAGATCGACGGCGGCGCCGGGGCGGACACCGTGCGCGGCGGCGCGGCGGCTGACGTGATCAGGGGCGGCGGCGGGCCGGATCAGCTCCTGGGCCGCGGCCAGAGCGACAAGATCGACGGTGGGCCAGGCAACGACTCCCTCGACGGCGGCGCGGGCGACGATGAGCTCACGGGCGGCGCCGGCGCCGACGACATCGTCGGCGGCGGCGGCATCGACGTCGCGCGCTACGACGAAGGCGGGCGGGCGACGGGCGTCACAGTGACCGTCGGCACAGGCCAGGCGGACGACGGAAGCGTCAACGACCGCGCCTCGCTCAGCCTGACCTCGCGCCGGGACGACGTGGACGCGAGCGTCGAGGGTGTCGTCGGGACGGGCTTCGCCGACGTGCTCACGGGCACACCGACGCACGCGGGGAGGCTGCTGCGCGGCGGGGGCGGGAACGACGTGCTCACCGGCGGCCCCGGCCACGAGACGATCGTCGGCGGCCCCGGCGACGACAAGCTGAACGGGGGCGCGGGCAACGACCGGTTCGTCGCCGACCCCGGTCGCGACGCGATCAACGGCGGGCCGGGCGTCGACACGGCCGACTACTCGGACCGCGGCTTCGCGCCCGGCGACGGGCCCGTGACGGTGACGGTCGGCGACGGGCTCGCCAACGACGGCGGCCAGCCCGACTCGTTCGGCGACGCGGTGGGCGGCGACATCGAGGTCGTCCTGGGGTCGCTCCTGGACGACAAGCTGGTCGGCGGCACGGGCAACGAGACGCTCGACGGTGGTGAGGGCGACGACGAGCTGGTGGGCGGCTCGGGGGTCGACCGGTTCCGCGGCCGTCTCGGGGCGGACCTGCTGCGGGCGGCCGACGGCGAAATCGACGCGGAGATCTTTTGCGACGACGGCGAGGACATCGTCGAGTCGGACGCGGCCGACCCGGTCGGCGACGACTGTGAGCAGACGCTCCTGCCGCCCGGCGACCTGTTCCCCGAGACGAGGATCACCGGCGGCCCGGCCAAGAAGGTGGTCACCCGGAGGTCGCGGGCCAAGGTCAGGTTCCGCTTCCGCTCGCCCGGCACGCCGGACGCGCGGTTCGAGTGCAAGCTCGACCGCAAGCGCTTCCGCCCCTGCAAGAGCCCGCAGCGGCTTCGCCTCAAGCCGGGCCGGCACGTCTTCCGGGTCCGGGCGGTGGACGGCGCGGGGAACGCCGACCCCACCCCGGCCAAGCGGCGCCTGCGCGTGGTCAGGCGACGCTGACTACTCGCGGCCGCGCGCGAGCGCGAGCGCCTGCCGCAGGCGGAGCGGCGCTCCCATGCGAAGCACCGCGCGGTCGTAGATGCGCGCCGCGAGCCAGAGCAGCAGCGCCGAGGCCGCGACCATGAGCGCGATCGAGAGCATGAGCTCGCCGATGGGCAGCGCGTCCTGCGCCGCCCGGGCCGGGACCACCATGGGGGCGAGCGGCGGGATCAGCGTTGAGGCCACGGCGAGGCCGGACTCCGGCGCTTCGCTCACCGAGATCCCGATCAGGTAGGCGCCGACCAGGACGATCATGAGCGGCGCTGTGGTGCTGTTCGCGTCCTCCTGGCGGGAGACCATCGCGCCCGCGACGGCGAACCCGCACGCGTACAGCACGTAGCCGAGCAGGAAATAGACGAAGACCAGCAGCGCGGTGAGCGCGGTGCTCTCGGGCAGCTCGACGCGGTCGAGCGCGACGGCGGCGAGCAGCCCCGAGCCGACGATCACGAGCATCTGGAGGAGGCCGAGCAAGCCGATGCCGAGCACCTTGCCCGCGAGCAGGTGCACCGGTCGGATCGCGGCGAGGATCACCTCGACCACGCGGGTCGCCTTCTCCTCCACGACCCCGCCGGAGACCATGTAGCCCAGGCCGAGGATCGCGAGGTAGAGCAGCAGGCTGGCGACGAACGCGATCCCCGCGCCGCTCGTCTCGCCGAGCTCCTCGACCTCGAGCGGCGGCGGGTTGAGCGCTCGCTGTGCGTCCTCGCGGCCCAGCCCCGCTTCGCGCAGGGCGCGCTCACCGGCGACCTGGCGGTTCGCCTCCTGGAGCAGGGCGAGCAGCTCGGGCTCGGGCTGGCCGCGGCTCAGGATGCGCCCGCCGGCGACCGCGGCGTCGACGTCGTCGTCCTCGACGGCCCTGCGCGCCGCGGCTTCGTCGCCGAGCTCGCGCACGTCGAGCTCGACGCCGAGCGCCTCCTGGCCCGCACGCGCCTGCTCGGCCGTCGCCCGCGCCTCCGGGCCCACGACGCCCAAGGTGAAGCGCTCCTCGCCGCCGCTGGTGAGCGAGGCGATCACGACGATCGCGACCACCGCGAGGACCGAGATCCCGGTGCTGACCAAAAAGGCGCGCGAGCGCAGGCGCTCACGCACCTCGCGGCGCGCGGTCAGGTAGACGAGGCGGCGCGGGTTCATCCCTCGACCACCTCGCGGAAGAGGTCGGCGAGCGCGGGCACCTCCGGGCCGAAGCGCACGACCTCGCCGGCGCGGCGGCCGGCGTCGAGCAGGTCCTGCGGGTTCACCCCGTCGCTGAGCTCGTAGGTCCAGTCGCCGAGCGCGGTCACGCCCGACAGGCCCGGATCGAAGCCGTCCGAGCCCGCCAGCTCGAGGCGCCAGCGGCGGCCCGAGTGCTCGCGCTTCAGCTCCTCGACGGTGCCCGCGGTCACCAGCCGCCCGCCGCGGATGATCGCGACGGCGTCGCAGAGGCGGTCGACCAGCTCGAGCTGGTGCGAGGAGAAGACGACGGGCACGCCGCGCTCGCGGGCCTCGGCGACGAGCACCTCGCTCAGCACGTCGACCCCGATCGGGTCGAGCCCGGAGAACGGCTCGTCGAGAACGAGCAGCTCCGGCTCGTGCACGAGCGCAGCGCCGAGCTGGGCGCGCTGCTGGTTGCCGAGTGAGAGCTCCTCGACCCGGTCGCCGGCGCGCTCGGCCAAGCCGAGGCGCTCGACCCAGGCGCTGGTCTGCGCGGCCGCGCGCTTCGCGTCGAGCCCGTGCAGCTCGGCGAGGTAGGTGAGCTGGTCGGCGACCCGCATCTTCGGGTAGAGCCCGCGCTCCTCGGGCATGTAGCCGATCCGCCGCCGCCGGACGGGGTCGATGGGCTCCCCGTCCCAGCGCACGCTGCCGGAGTCGGGTTCCAGCACGCCGATCACGATCCGCATCGTGGTCGTCTTGCCGGCCCCGTTCGGACCGACGAAGCCGAGGATCTGGCCGGGGGCGACCTGGAAGCTCAGGCCGTCGAGCGCAACGGTGTCCCCGTAGCGCTTGGTGAGGGAGTCGAGTTCAAGCATCGGGGGATGGGGGATGGGAATGAGGCTAACTGGTTACTCACGTGCCCGGACGGCCCGGTCCGGGGTCCCGCGTCGGGACCGTCTACGTGCGCGCGGTCGCGGGCAGCTCCTGCTCGAGCTCGAGCACCGGCGCGAACAGATCGCCGTGCTCGGCGATGCGGGCGAGCACGTCGGCGGCCTCGAAGCGCAGCTCGAGCTCGTCGTTCGCGCAGGCCTCGACCTCCTCCCACAGCAGCGGGGTGCAGATCGTCGGGCGCTCGCGGGCGCGCAACGAGTAGGCGGCGACGGTGGTCTTCGAGCGCGTGTTCTGGCTCCAGTCGACGAGCACCTTGCCGACACGCAGCTTCTTCGTCATGCGCGAGACCACGAGGTCGGGCTCGGCCCGCTCGAGCGCCTGCGCGACGGCGTGCGCGAAGGGCTTGGTCTGCTCGTAGGTGACGTCGGTGTTCAGCGGGACGTAGACCTGGATGCCCTTCGAGCCCGAGTTCTTGGGGAACGACTCCATGCCGATCGAGTCGAAGAGCTCGCGGACGCGCAGGGCGACCACGCAGCACTCGCGCGTGCCCGCGGGCGCGCCCGGGTCGAGGTCGAAGACGAGCGCCGTCGGGCGCTCCATGTCGTCGACCTTCGAGAGCGAGGGGTGCAGCTCGAGCGCGGCGAGCTGGGCGAGCCAGATCAGGGTGGGCTTGTCGTCGCAGACGACGAAGTCGATGACGCCGGCTCGGTCCATGCCGACGGGCTCGGAGCGCACCCAGCCGGGCGCGCCGCGCGGCTTGCGCTTCTCGTAGAAGCGCTCGCCCTCGACGCCGTTGGGGAAGCGAACGACCGTGAGCGGCCGGCCGGCGAGGTGGGGGAGGATCGTGTCGGCGACCTGCGCGTAGTAGGAGATCGCCTCACCCTTGGTCGTCCCCGACGACGGCCAGAGGACCTTGTCGAGGTTCGACAGGGAGAGGGTGTGCCCCTCTACTTCGACTTCGCGCCGCTCTTCGCCCGCGATTTCTTGCTACCCGAGCCCTTGCTCCCGTTTGAGGAAGCGGTCGACTTCTTCTTGGACGTGGATCGCCCGCCGCCCTTCTTGGAGGCCTGGGACTTCTTGCTGCCCGCGGCGAGCGGCTCGGCGCGCACGGCGGCGAGGCTCTCCTCGAGCGCGGCCATGAGGTCGGGCGCGCGCGTCGGCTTGGGCGCCTCGGACTCGGGTGCCGCCACCGTCTCGCCCTTCGCCTTGCGCTCGATCAGGGCGAGGAGCTCCTCGCGGTATTCGTCCTTGTAGGCCGTGGGGTCGAACTTGGAGCTCAGCGAGCTGATCAGCTGGCGCGCCATCTCGACCTCCTGCTTGCGCGGCTTCTCCGCGCCCTCGGCCACCTGTTCCGCGATCTCGTCCGGCGGGACGACCTCGTCGGAGAAGCGCATCGTCGCCATGAGCAGTACGCCGCCGGAGGCGCGGATCGCGGCGAGGTTCTCCTTGTTGCGGAGTACGAAGCGCGCAATCGCGACCTTGCCCTCGTCGGCCATCGCCTTGACGAGCAGCGCGTAGGCCTTCTCGGCGCCCTTGTCGGGGCCGAGGTAGTAGGGGTGGTCGAAGTAGATGGGATCGATCTCCTCGAGATCGACGAAGTCCTGGATCTCGATCGCCCGCGTCTTCTTGGGGTCGAGCTCCTCGAGCTCCTCCTTGGTGATCACGACGTACTGCTCGGGCGCGATCTCGTAGCCCTTGACGATCTCGTCGTAGGCGACCTCCGCGCCGTCGGCCTCCGCGACGCGCTTGTGGCGGATGCGGGAACCGTCGGAGCGGCGCAGCTCGCGGAAGGAGATGTTGCGCCGCGAGACGGCGCTGTAGAGCTTCACCGGGACGTTGAGGAGCCCGAATGAGATTGAGCCTGTCCAGATGGCACGGGGCATGTGTCCCTTTCGACGGATGTCGCGGCGAAAACTCATCGCCGCCTGCGCTGACTAGTACCCGACCGTACCGCCCTAACCCTTCACCGTCACGCCCCCGGCACGGGATCTTGCGCGGCGGCGCCCGGGGGTCAGGCGTGCTCGCGCACGACCGCGCGGGGGTCCTTGTCGTCGCGCAGTCCCTTGAACGCGGGCTGGCGCAGGGTGCCCTCGCGGGTCCACTCGGTGAACTCGACCTCGCAGACCAGCACCGGCTCGACCCAGCGCAGGCCGCCGCGTTCGCGGGCGCGCGCCTTGTACTTGAGCTGCGGGTCCTCGCCGAGCTCGAACGGGGAGTCGGGGCGCGCGAGCGGCTCGAGCAGCTCGCGCAGGCGGGTGAGCATCGCGTCGGAGAAGCCGGTGCCGACGCCGCCCGCGTACACGAGGCGCTGCGGCTGGCCGAGGCGCTCGGCGTCGCGCGGGGTCGCGTCCCAGTAGCCCACGAGCAGCGAGCCCACGCTGGAGCGGCGGACGCCCTCGCCCGGCATCCACCCGCCGATCACGAGCTCCTGCCGCAGCCGGGCGCGCACCTTGAGCCAGTCGTCGCTGCGTCGGCCGGGTACGTAGCGGCCCCCGAGGCGCTTGCAGACGATGCCCTCGAGCCCCTGTGCCTGAACCGCCGCGAGGAACTCGGCTCCGTCGCCGATGTGGTGGCCGGGGGCGCGGTAGGCGTCGCCCTCGAGCTCAAGCCCGCTCAGCAGCTCGCGCCTGCGCTCGTAAGGGACGTCGAGCAGGGACTCGCCGTCGAGCCAGAGCAGGTCGAAGATCACGTAGGTCACCGGCACCTCGGCCATGCGCCTGCGGATCACGTCCGGCTTGGTGAGCCCCATGCGCGGCTGCAGGGCCTGGAAGCTGGGCCGCCCCTCGTCGTCGAGCGCGACGATCTCGCCGTCGAAGACGGCCGAGCGGCCCGCGAGCGCGCCAGCGAGCTCGGCGAGCTCGGGGTAGCGCCGGGTCGCGTCCGCGCCGCTGCGGCTCGCGATCCGCAGCTCCCCGTGGTCGAGCGATGCGATCGCGCGCACGCCGTCCCACTTGAGCTCGAACGCCCAGCCGGGCCCCGCCGCCGGCGCGTCGGCGGGCTTGGCGAGCATCGGATCGATCAGGCGGGGGGAGGGCGGGCGCTCCATCCCCGCGATTATGGGGCGCTCGTGCCGCTCGGCCTCAGCCCACGATCCGCACCCGGCGCATCGCGACCTTCCGCTGGCCGCCCGGGCCCTCGGCGGCGACGCGCACCCGGGCGCGCACCTTGCCGCCGGCCCGAAGCGCCTTGCGGGCGGCGCGGCGCGGCGAGAGCGTTGGCGATGGCGGGAAGCGGGGGGCGATCGGGGTAGGCCCGAAGGGCGCGCGGGGCTGATCGCTGATAATCGCAGCGTGCTCTTCGAGCTGCGGGACGTCCATCTCGACCGCGCCGGCAAGCGCGTGCTGCATGGCGTGAACGCGCGGCTGCCGGAGGGGGCGACGTGCATCGTGGGCCCGTCGGGGTCGGGGAAGTCGACGATCCTCAGGCTGCTCAACCGGCTCGCCGACCCCGACCGCGGCGCCGTGCTCTACCGCGGCCGCGACGTCCGCGAGCTCGACCCGCGGGCGCTGCGCCGCGAGGTGGCGCTCGTGCCGCAGCTCCCGGCGCTGCTCGAGGGTACCGTGGCCGACAACGTCCTCTACGCGGCGTCGCTCGCGGGGGAGGAGGCCGACGTCGAGCGCGTGCTCGAGCTCGCGGGGCTGGACGCGAGCTACGCCGACCGTGACTCCGACCGGCTCTCGGTGGGCGAGCGGCAGCGCGCGATGCTCGCGCGCGCGCTCGCCCAGCGCCCGCGGGTGCTGCTGCTCGACGAGCCCACCTCGGCGCTCGACCCGGGAGCGCGCGACGCGGTGGAGCGGGCGCTCCAGGACCTTTGCGGGCGGCTCGGCATCGCGCGCGTGGTGGTCACCCACGACGAGGGGCAGGCGCGCCGGCTCGCCGAGTGGGTGGTGCGCGTCGAGGCCGGGAAGGCGGTCGCCTGCGGCCCCGCCGCGGAGGCGTTCGCCACGTGAACGCCGAGGTCGGCATCACGCTCGGCGAGGTCGGGGCGAGCCTCGCGCTGGTCGCGATCGCGATCGCGGTGTCGCGCTGGCGGGGCGCTGGGCTGGAGACGGACATCGGCGTGGCCGTGCTGCGGTCGTTCGTCCAGCTCGTCGCGCTGGGCTACGTGATCCAGGCGATCTTCGACGGGGGCAGCCTGGCGCTGGTCTTCGCGCTGATCGCGGCCATGGTGGTCTTCGGCGCGTTCACCGCGCGGGCGCGCGCCCGCAAGGTGCCCGGGGCGCTCGGCCCGCTGCTGGCCGCGCTCGCGCTCGCCGGCGCCGCAACGCTGGCGCTCGTGGTGGCGCTCGGCATCTTCGAGCCCGAGCCGCGTTACCTGGTGCCGGTGGGCGGGATGGTGATCGGCAACGCGATGACGGCGGCCGCCGTCGCGCTCAACCGCCTCGCCGACGACATCCGCGACAAGGCCCCGCAGATCGAGGCCACCCTGGCGCTCGGCGCGAGCGCCCGCGAGGCCGCCGCGCCGGTCGTGCGCGCCAGCCTGCGCTCGGGGATGATCACCCTGGTCGACTCGACCAAGACGACCGGGCTGATCTTCATCCCGGGGACGATGGTGGGAATGCTCGTCGCCGGCGCGGAGCCGACCGAGGCGGTGCGGCTGCAGATGATCCTGCTGTGGGTGCTCTTGGGGAGCGTCGCGATCTCGGCGGTGGTCGCCACCGGCCTCGCGTACCGGCGCTTCTTCACGCCCGCGGACCAGCTGCGGGACCCGCCCGCGCCTTGAGCGCGCCCGGGGTCCGGCTCCCAATAGATTTGCGGCCCGTGAACGAGAGGCTCCGAATCTTCAGCGGCATCCAGCCCACCGGTCGCAAGCACCTCGGCAACTACATCGGGGCGATCCGCCAGTACGTCGAGGGCCAGGACCGGGGCGAGGCGATCTACTGCATCGTCGACCTGCACGCGATCTCCGTCGCCTACGACCCCGTGGAGCTGCGCGAGCGCCTCTACGACACCGCTGCGATCCTGCTCGCGGCCGGCGTCGACCCCGAGCGCTGCATCTTCTTCCGCCAGTCCGACGTGCGCGAGCACACCGAGCTCACCTGGCTGCTCTCGGCAGTCACGGCGCACGGCGACCTCAACCGCATGCACCAGTTCAAGGAGAAGTCGGCGAAGCAGCGTGAGCTGGTCTCGGCCGCGCTCTTCTTCTACCCGGTGCTGATGGCCGCCGACGTGCTCGCCTACCGCGCGCACGAGGTCCCGGTGGGCGACGACCAGCGCCAGCACGTGGAGCTCATGCGCGAGATCGCCCGCCGCTTCAACGAGCGCTTCGGGGAGACCCTCGTCGTCCCGGAGCACCGCATCCCGCCCGTGGGCGCGCGGATCATGGACCTGCAGGACCCGACCTCGAAGATGTCGACCACGGGCGGCAGCGAGCAGGGCACCGTCTACGTGCTCGACGAGCCCGACGCGATCCTCAAGAAGTTCCGCTCGGCCGTGACCGACTCGGGCCGGGAGGTACGCCGCGGCCCCGGCAAGGAGGGGATCTCCAACCTGATCGAGATCATCTCCGTCGCACGCGGCGTCGACCCGGAGGAGATCGAGCGCGAGTTCGAGGGCGCGGGCTACGGCGACTTCAAGAAGGCCGTCGCCGAGGCCGTGATCGACTACCTGGCTCCCGTGCGCGAGCGGTATGCGGAGCTGCGCCCCGACGAGGCCGAGCTTGAGCGGGTGCTCGCGGTGGGTGCCGAGAAGGCGCGTGCGATCGCCTCGGAGGTCCTGGCCGACGTGCGCGAGCGGATGGGCTTCGGCCCGGCGCGCGGCTGAGCTTCGCCGCCGGGCCCGGCGCCCCGGCGATCGCGCCCTGCGGCGCGCCACATCGCGCCGACCGTGCGAGAACGCCGCTATTTGCAGCGTTTTCGCGCGCTCGGCGGGGTAGGGAGGGGGAAAGGCCCCGATCGCGACCGGGGCCGTCTTTAAGCTCGCCTGTGTGTCGGTAGCCGACCTCGATCTCGAGCTCGACGTCTTCGCGGGCCCCTTCGACCTCCTGATGGCGGTCGTGCTGCGCGAGGGCGTGAGCCTCGCGGAGGTGGAGCTCGGCGAGATCGTCGTCGCCTACGTGGAGCACCTCGAGGAGCAGGGTGACCTGGACCTGGAGGCGGCCACCGAGTTCCTGGTGCTGATCGCCGCGCTGCTCGAGCTCAAGTCGCGCCTGCTCCTGCCGCAGGAGGAGGTCGACGAGGAGCTGCAGGCGCTCGCCCCCGAGGAGGCCGCCGAGGAGCTGCTCGCGCGCATGCTCGAGTACCGCCGCTACCGCGACGCCGCGCGCTGGCTCGCGGAGCGCTTCGCCGACGGCTCGCGCTTCCTCTACCGCTCGGCGCCCCTGCCGCCCGAGCTGCGGCGCGTCTCCTACGACGCGGCCAAGCCGGCCTACGACCCCGAGCGCCTCGCGCGGGCGATCGGCGACCTGCTGCGCACGCCGCCCGAGCCCGACACCTCGCACATCCGGCCGACGGTCTCGCTCGAGCGCCGGCTGGCGCTCCTGCGCGACCTGCTGCGCCGCCGCGACTGGCTCGACTTCGACGAGCACTTCGGGCGCGAGGACCGGATCACCCAGGCCGTCACGATCTTCGCGATGCTCGAGATGCACAAGCGGGGAGAGGCGACCTGGGAGCAGCCCGAGCTCTTCGGGCCGATCCGGATCGTGCCGCGCCGCGACGAGGGCCGGGCGCAGGTGCGGGAGGTGGCGTGAGCGTGGACGTCCCGCGCCTGGAGCGCATCATCGAGGCCTTGCTCTTCCTCTCGCCGGACCCGGTGTCGGTGGCGGACCTGGCCGAGGCGACCGAAGCGACCGAGGCCGAGGTGGAGCGCGCCCTGGACGGGCTCTCGGGGCTGTGGCGCGAGGGGCAGCGCGGGCTCGTGCTGCGCGAGGTGGCGGGCGGCTACACGCTGGCGGCCGACCCGATCGCCGAGGAGGCGGCGCGCCGTCTGCTCGCCAAGCCCAAGACGCCGCCGCTCACGCAGGCGCAGGCCGAGACGCTCGCGATCGTCGCCTACCTGCAGCCCGTCTCGCGCCCGGAGGTCGCCCGCATCCGCGGCGTGTCGGGCGAGTCGGCCGTGCAGACGCTGGTCGAGCGCGGGCTGATCGAGGAGTCCGGCCGCTCGCGCTTTGGCGCCGTGATGTACCGCACGACGCCCCTGTTCGAGCGGCTCTTCGGGCTCAAGGGCCTCGACGCGCTGCCCGACCCGTCGCAGTTCGACCCGAGCCCCGAGGACGAGCGCGAGCTGCGCGAGCGCCTGCTCAAGGCGGGCGAGCAGCGCGCGTCCTGACCGCGCGGCCCGCGCGAACCCCAGCCGCAGCGAACCCCGGCCCGCGCTAACCCCAGCC
>Ga0207864_1001496_pt1 | contig 25459 bp, 19 predicted proteins | sample HigsolmetaAR202D_FD_184834 | JGI IMG/M metagenome (GOLD analysis project Ga0207864, IMG submission 184834) | Ionic liquid and high solid enriched microbial communities from the Joint BioEnergy Institute, USA - AR20-2-D (SPAdes) (version 2) ... | reverse complement strand
GCTGCTGCTGGTGATCGGCGCGCTGTGGATGGCCCGCGGCGGCGGCGAGAGGTCCGGCCGCACCGAGCGGCCCGCCGGTGCGGCGACGGCCGGCCAGGAACCGCCCGCGACGACCCACGCCGCCACCGTCAGCGCCGCGCCCGCGGAGGCGACGCAGGAGGTCCCCGAGGACTTCCGCCGCTATGAGGACTCCACCGGGTTCGTCATCGCGGTCCCCGAGGACTGGGAGGGCCCCGAGCGCCGCGGCAGCAGCGTGTTCTTCCGCGGCGACGACGGCGCCTACGTCCAGATCGACCAGACCACGGACCCCAATCCCAGCGCTCTGAAGGACTGGCAGGACCTGGAGGCCGCGGTCAAGGGCGACGGCAGGTTCCCCGGCTATCGGCGGCTGCGGCTGGAGCCGACCGGCGACCACCCTCCCATCCCCGACACCGGCGACGGCAGCAAGTCGGCCGACTGGGAGTTCACCTGGCAGTCCGGCTCCGGCCGGATGCACGGCCTGAACCGGGGCTTCGTGGCCGGCGACCGGGGGTATGCGATCTTCCTGGTGCTGCCCGAGGAGGAGTGGGACAAAGAACGCCCCGAGCTGGAGCCGATCTTCAGCTTCTTCGAGCCCGCCGACTGACGCCCGGCGGAATCCGACACTCCTTGAGGGGATCGGCCGATCATGACGAGTGCGCAGCCGGGGGAGGCTGAGGCGGGACGCCGGATCGCCGGCCGCTACCGGCTGGTGGAGATGCTCGGCCGAGGCGGCATGGGCACCGTCTGGCGGGCCCGCGACGAGATGCTCGACCGCGAGGTGGCGGTCAAGGAGGTGCTGGTCCAGGCCGGGCTGAGCGAGGAGGAACGGCGCGGCGTGCGGGAGCGGACGCTGCGCGAGGCCCGGGCCGCCGCCCGGCTCAGCCACCCCGGCATCGTCACCGTGCACGACGTGGTGGACGAAGACGGCCGCCCGTGGATCGTCATGGAGCTGGTCCGGGCGCGTTCGCTGGCGGAGATCCTCGCCGCGGAGGGGCCGTTGCCGCCCGAGCGGGTCGCCGGCATCGGCCGGCAGCTGGTGGCGGCCCTGCGCGCCGCCCACGCCGTGGGGATCTTGCACCGTGACATCAAGCCCGCCAACGTGCTGGTCACCGACGAGGGACGGGCGGTGCTGACCGACTTCGGCATCGCCCGGGTGGAAGGCGACACCGCGCTCACCCGCACCGGGTCGCTGGTCGGCTCGCCCGCCTACATGCCGCCCGAGCGGGCCAGGGGCGAGCCCGCCATCCCGGCCTCCGACCTGTGGTCGCTGGGCGCCACCTTGTACGCCGCCTGCGAGGGACGCCCCCCGCACGACCGTCCCGATGTCATGGCGGTGCTGGCGGCCGTCATGAACGAGGACCCGCCGCCCCCGCGCCGCGCCGGCCCGCTGACCCCGGTGCTGAGCGGGCTGCTGGTGCGCGACCCGGTGCGCCGGCTGACCGCCGCGCAGGCGGAGGAGATGCTGGCGCGGGTCGAAAGCGGCGCCCGGCCGGTTCCGCCCCCGCCGCCGCAGGCCCCGCCCGCGACCGTTCCGGCGCCCCAGCCCTTCCCGCAGACCGTCCAGACCGTCCCCGCCGGCGGCTCCTCGACCAACCTGGGCATGCTGATCCTGGTGGGCGTGCTCACCACCTTGGTGACCGTGCTGGCCGGCATCCTGATCGTGCAGATGAACTCCGGCGGCGGCCAAGGCGGCGGCGCGGTCCGGCAGCAGTCCGGCCAGGTGAGCGGGCCGGAGCAGCCGCAGCCCCCGGCGACCGGCGTCCCCGCGGAGCGGCCCTCGCCCTTCCCGACCCCCACGGCGTCGCTGCTGCCCGAACTGCAGCCGGTGAGCGGGCCCGGCGGCTACCGGATCTCGGTGCCGGCGGGCTGGGTCCGCTCCGAAGAGGGCAACAGCGTGTTCTGGCGTTCCTCCTGGGGCGCCTACGTCCAGGTCGACCGGACCGAATGGAGCGGCGACCCGGCCGACCACTGGGAGCGCTGGGAGCGCGCCGTGATCCGGGGGAACATCCTGCCCGGCTACCGCCGCATCGACCTGCGCCGTCCCACGGGGCTCGGCTACGACGCCGCCGATTTGGAATTCACCTGGACCCGGGACGGAATTCCCATGCGCGGCATTGACCGCGGGACCATCGTCAACGGGCAGCCTTACGCGGTGTTCGTCGCGATCCCGCAACAGCACTGGGAGGTCAACCGCGAAAGGGTGAACAATATCCTCGACACGTTCCGGCCCTGACCGGCCGGAGGCATCGCAGGAGGGACTCGCGCGTCCCAGACGGGGGACCATTCAGATATGGCGCAGGGGCAGCAGGGTCATCTGCTCGGCAACCGCTACCGTCTCGACCGGGTGGTCGGCCGCGGCGGGATGGGGACCGTCTGGCAGGCCTACGACACCATGCTCGGCCGCGAGGTGGCGGTCAAGGAGGTGCTGCTGCCGCCGGGACTGAGCCAGGAAGAGCGCGACGTCCTGTATGAGCGGACCTTCCGGGAGGCGCGGGCCTCGGCCCGGCTCAACCACCCCGGCGTGGTCACCGTCCACGACGTGCTCAACGAGGGCGGCCGGCCCTGGCTGGTGATGGAGTTCGTGCGGGCCCGCTCGCTGCAGGACCTGATCGACGAGGGCCCCATCTCGCCGCGCCGGGCCGCCGAGATCGGCCGGCAGACCCTGGAGGCGCTGCGCCACGCGCACAGCAAGGGCATCCTGCACCGCGACGTCAAGCCCAGCAACGTGCTGATCACCGACGAGGGGCGGGCGGTGCTGACCGACTTCGGCATCGCCCAGATGGAGGGGGAGTCCACCCTCACCCAGACCGGGCTGGTGATGGGCTCGCCCGCCTACATCCCGCCGGAACGGGCCCAGGGCCACCGGGCGGTGCCGGCCTCCGACCTGTGGTCGCTGGGCGCCACCCTGTATGCGGCGGTCGAGGGGCGCTCCCCTTACGAGCGCGCCGATGCGATGGCGTCGCTGTCGGCGGTGCTCACCGAGCCGGTGCCGCCGCCGCGCAACGCCGGGCCGCTGACCGAGGTGCTGATGGGGCTGCTGGCCCGCGAGCCGATGTACCGACTGACCGCCGACCAGGCGCTGCCCAAGCTCGCCGAGGTGGCGAGCATGCCCCAGGCCCGGCCCCGGCCCGTCGCGCCGCCGCCCCAGGTGCGCGAGTTCTCCACGGTGCTGGATGAGACCAAGCTGGATGAGACCAAGGTGGACGAGCCGCTGAGCGGCCCGTCCCCCCGGCGGTCCTCCGCGCAGCAGGTCGGCGGCCCGCTGTCCCGGCAGCCGCTGAGCCGGCCGCACTCTCCTCCCTCGGTCGGCTACGGCCCGCCCCCGCCGCTGCCGCCCCAGATGGAGGAGACCGTCGTCGACTCACCCGATCTGGAGGCCACCACCCGGGACGACTCCGGGCCGCGCAGGCAGCCCCCGCCGCCGCACTCCGGCTCCCAGCCCCGCACCCTGGTGCAGGGGGACTGGGCGCCGCCTCCCTACGCCCCCGTGAACTGGCCGCAGCCCTCGGCGCAGCACCAGTCGCTGCGGCCGGTGAACCGGTACGAGCGCGAGCGCACCAAGACCGTCGTGATCGTCACCGTCGCGGCGATCCTGGTCGTGGTCGCGGTGCTGGCCGGGGCGTTCATCCTGCGCGACCGGCTCAACTCCTCCGCCCCCGCCCCCGGCGTCTCAGGCACCGCCACCGTCCGGATCTGACCGGCCGCGGCGCTTCTCCCGCACTCCTTCCCACCGGAGGGCCACTTCCCCACGTTTCAAAGCCGGCCCCGGGGAAGCCCGCAGAGGGAGGAAGACAGGGAGGAGAACCGTATGGCGCTCACCGTAGGGGATTACGTGCTCAAACGGCTCCGGGACTGGGGCGTGGAGCACGTCTTCGGCTACCCCGGCGACGGGATCAACGGGCTCATCGCCGCCTTCGGCAAGGCCGGCGACGAGCCGCGGTTCGTGCAGAGCAGGCACGAGGAGATGGCGGCCTTCCAGGCCGTCGGCTACGCCAAGTTCGGCGGCCGGGTGGGGGTGTGCATGGCCACCAGCGGGCCCGGCGCGATCCACCTGCTCAACGGCCTGTACGACGCCAAGCTCGACCACGTGCCGGTGGTGGCCGTCGTCGGCCAGACCGACCGCGCCGCCATGGGCGGCAACTACCAGCAGGAGGTGGACCTGCTGTCGCTGTTCAAGGACGTGGCGAGCGCCTATGTGCAGATGGCCACCGTCCCCGAGCAGCTGCCCAACCTGATCGACCGGGCGCTGCGGATCGCGCTGGCCGAACGCGCCCCCACCTGCGTGATCATCCCGGCCGACCTGCAGGAGGAGACCTACCGGCCGCCCGAGCACGCCTTCCGGCAGGTGCCGTCTTCGGCGCCCGGCTACGTCCGCCCGCTCACCCGGGCGCCGCAGCCGGAGCTGGAGCGCGCCGCCGAGATCCTCAACGCCGGCAGCAAGGTGGCGATCCTGGTCGGCCAGGGCGCCCGCGGTGCCCGCCGGGAGGTGATGGAGGTCGCCGAGCTCACCGGCGCCGGGGTGGCCAAGGCGCTGCTGGGCAAGGACGTGCTGCCCGACGACCTGCCGTATGTGACCGGGTCGATCGGGCTGCTGGGCACCCGGCCCTCCTATGAGCTGATGCGCGACTGCGACACGCTGCTGATCGTCGGCTCGAACTTCCCCTACACCCAGTACCTGCCGGAGTTCGGGGCCGCCCGCGCGGTGCAGATCGACGTGGACGGCCGGATGATCGGGATGCGCTACCCCACCGAGGTCAATCTGGTGGGGGACGCCGCCGAGACGCTGCGGGCGCTGATCCCGCTGCTGCGCCGCAAGGAGGACCGCTCCTGGCGGCGTACGGTGGAGCACAACGTGGCCCGCTGGTGGGAGGTCGTGGAACGGCAGGCCCACCTGGAGGCCGAGCCGATCAACCCGATGCGCCTGTTCTGGGAGCTGTCCTCCCGGCTGCCCGACAACGCCATCGTCACCGCCGACTCCGGCTCGGCCGCCAACTGGTACGCCCGCGACCTGCGGTTCCGCGGCCAGGTGCGGGGCTCGCTGTCGGGCACGCTGTCCACCATGGGGCCGGGCGTGCCGTACGCCATCGGCGCCAAGTTCGCCTGCCCCGACCGCCCGGCGATCGCGCTGGTGGGGGACGGGGCGATGCAGATGAACGGGCTGGCCGAGCTGATCACGGTGCAGCGCTACTACCAGCGTTGGGCCGATCCCCGCCTGGTGGTGGCGGTGCTGCACAACAACGACCTCAACCAGGTGACCTGGGAGCTGCGGGCGATGGGCGGGGCGCCGAAGTTCACCGAGTCCCAGAGCCTGCCGGAGGTGCCGTACGCGGCGTTCGCCCGTTCCCTCGGCCTGGAGGGCATCGAGGTGGACAAACCGGAGGCGATCGGGCCGGCCTGGGAGCGGGCGCTGAGCGCCGGCCGCCCGGCCGTGCTGGATGTGCGGGTGGACCCCGACATTCCGCCGATCCCCCCGCACGCGGAATTCGAGCAGCTCAAGGACGTGGCCGAGGCCATCATCAAGGGCGACCCCGATTCTTGGGGCGTGATCCGCAAAGGTCTGAAGACCAAGGCCCAGGAGATGATCCCGGGCAAATGGCGCTGAGCGCGGCCCTGCGGCCGCGCCACAGGTGAACGGTGTGCGGCGGTCTTGAAACATTTCGGGAACAAGGCCGTTCGCACCCCGTTACCGGTGGGATGTTCACGTCGGCCGTATCATCGTTTTCAACTTTCACCCGTCTCTTGTGCGCGGCGACAGCCGGAGCGTCCCAGCGTTGGTGCGCCGACCGTGATCGAGCAGGACGGAAATGCGCAAGAATGGGGGGTGTATGTAGGGAGGCCGACTTGTCCGGCGATGTGCGGATCACCGTTACCCGGACTTTGAGCAAAGACCAGCAGGAACGCCGGACACGGCTGATCGATGCCGCCCGGGAGCTGGCGCTGCAGGGCGGCTATCACGCCGTGACCATGCACGATGTGGCCGACCGGGCGGGGGTGGCCCGCGCCACCGTCTACCGCTACTTCGCCACCAAGGACCACCTGCTCACCGAGGTCGCCGCGGTGTGGGCGCACGAGGTCACCGGCGACACCGTCGCGCTGGCGGTGGGGGAGACCCCGGCCGAGCGCCTGACCGCCCTGCTGGGGCGCATCGTGGAGGTGGCCGCCGCCAACCGCACGCTGACCTCGGCGATCGTGCAGGCCGTCACCTCCGAGGACCCCAGCGTGGAGGACGCCCGCACCGAGCTGTTCCTGCTGATCCGCGATCGCCTGGCGCAGGCGATCGGCGCCCCGGTGCCCGAGCGCACCGACATCGAGATCGTGCTGGGGCATGTGCTGCTGGCGGCGCTGATCTCGCTGACCTCGCTGAGCCGCCCCATGGAGGAGGTCCGTGACATGGTCACCACCGCGGCCCGGCTCGTCATGGCCGGGGTGGTGCCGCTGCCGCAGGGCGAACCCGTCGAATCCTGCTGAAACCTGCCGGAACCTGTAATTTCCTGACAAAGGCTTCCGGCAAAAAGGGCGGCCGGTAGCGTTCCGGGCATGAGCAACCCGCTGCTGTTCCTGGTGGCCGCCGTCACCCTGGTGGCCATCCCCGGCCCGAACCACCTCTACATCATCACCCGCAGCATCGCAGAGGGACGGCGGGCCGGCATCGCCTCGGCGCTGGGGGTGGAGACCGGCACCCTGGTGCACGTGAGCGCCGCCGCCGTCGGGCTGTCGGCGCTGGTGGCGGCCTCGGCCACGGCGTTCGGGGCGCTGCGGTACGCCGGCGCCGCCTACCTGGTCTATCTGGCGATCCGCACCTTCCGCAGCCGGCACGACCTGGCCGAACCCGCCCTGCGCCCGCAGCCGCTGCTGCGGATCTTCCTGGACGGGCTGCTGGTCAACCTGTTCAACCCCAAGGTCATCTTGTTCTTCCTGGCGTTCTTGCCGCAGTTCGTCGACCCGGCGGCCGGTTCGATCCCCGCCCAGATCACGGTGATGGGGCTGGTGACCGCGGCGATCGGGCTGACCTCGGACCTGGTGTACGTGCTGGCCGCCGGGTCGCTGGGCGCCTGGCTGCGGGCCCGGCCCGCCTTCCGCCGCCGCCAGGCCTATGCGACCGGGGTGGTCTACCTGGGCCTGGGCGCCGCGGCGGCCCTGGCCGGCCCCGGCCCCCGGCGGCCGTGAGCGTCCTTGAGCAGGGGTGACAGAAAAATCGCGAGACTTCGCCCCTGGCTGCATAGTGCGTGGATGCGACAACGGGCACGATCTGTCACAGCGGCCGCGAGAACCGTTTCCGGTGGGGTTCTCGCGGCCGTTTTTGTCATCCGATTGACAAAACTCCAGGTCGATTGTGTCTTCGTTCATGAAGTGGGCTGAATCACATCGGAGTAACTTCCGTGGAACCGCGACTGCCGACCATGGAGGTACGACCGGTGAGCACCGCCGCCGCGCAACGCGACACGCTCCAGCCCTGGACGGGAGTCCCATCCGAGGTCGCCGACCTGTGCCGGCCCTACCTGGCGGAAGTGGCCGAGGAGATGATCGAGGAGATCCAGCGGGGCGTGCCCGAGTACGCCCGCCCGCTGGATGAGGACTACATGCGGATGGTGCGGCTGGCGGTGGAGGGGGCGCTGAACCAGTTCGTCGACCTGATCGGCGACGCAGAGGCCTCCTGGGAACCGGTCGCCGCCGTCTACCGGGAGATCGGCTGGGCCGAGGCCCGGGAGGGCCGCAGCCTGGACGCGCTGCAGACCGCGCTGCGGCTGGGCGCCCGGGTGGCCTGGCGGCGCCTGGCCGCCGAGGCCGAGAAACTCAACGTCAGCCGGCGCACCCTGGGCCGCCTGGCCGAGGCGATCTTCGCCTTCCTGGACGAGATCGCCGCCGCCGCCACCCAGGGCTACAACCAGGCCCGCGCCCAGGTGGCCGGGGAGCTGGAGCACCGCCGCCGCCGGCTGCTGGACCTGCTGCTGGCCGACCCGCCCGCCGCCCCGCAGGCGATCACCGACCTGGCCCGGGTGGCGCAGTGGCGGGTGCCGCAGACCATCGCCGCGGTGGCGCTGGCCGAGCGCGGCGGCGAGCGCTACGCCCACCCCTCGCTGCCGCCGGACGTGCTGGTCGATGTCAACCGGCGGGAACCCTGCCTGATCGTCCCCGACCCCGAGGGCCCCGGCCGGTACCGGATGCTGGAGGGCGGGCTGCGCGACTGGGTGGCCGCGATCGGCCCCACCGTGCCGGTGTCGGAGGCGGCCAAGTCGCTGCGCTGGGCCCGGGAGGCGCTGGCGCTGGCCCGCCGCGGGGTGCTGCCGGCCGACCGGCCGGTGCGCTGCGTGGACCACATGCCCACGCTGGTGATGTTCAAGGACGAGGAACTGATCCGCATCGTCGGCGAACGGCGGCTGGCCCCGCTGCAGAAGGTCCGGCCCCGGCACCGCGAGCGCCTGGCGCGCACCCTGCTGGCCTGCCTGCAGAGCGGGTTCAACGCCACCGAGGTGGCCGCCCGGCTGCACGTCCACCCGCAGACCGTCCGCTACCGGCTGCACCAGCTGGAGGAGCTGTTCGGGCGGCAGCTCTACGACCCCGACATCCGGCTGGAGCTGGAGATGGTGCTGCACGTGTGGCTGTTTCACACTCAAGAGGCCGACCAGCCGCCCGCCAACGTGATCTCCTTGAAGGGGACCCGCTCCGTCCCGTTCCCCCCGGCCGCCGCGGCCCATCGTCCCTGAACGGAGAAGTCCGGTGAACCCTCTGCGACGGCCGGGCCGCAGGCCCCTCCCATGAGCGCCGACACCGCCGCGATCACGGACCCGCCGCTGCCGCGCAGCCGGCTGCTGGGCTACAGCATCGGCTCGGTGGGCACCGGGGTGTTCTCCACGGTGCCCGGTCTGCTGCTGCTGTACTACCTCACCGACGTGCTGGGGGTGTCGGCGGCGATCGCCGGGGCGGCGCTGGTCCTCCCCAAGGCCTGGGATGTGATCCTCAACCCGATCGTGGGCGCCGCCAGCGACCGCGAGGCGGTGCGCACCGGGCGGCGGAGCCGGCTGCTGCTGACCGGGGCGGTCGCGCTGCCGGTGCTCTTTGCCGCCATGTTCGCGGTGCCGGGCTCCTCTCCCGCGCTGGCCGCGGCCTGGGTCATGACGGCCTTCCTGCTGGCGGCCTCGGCGTTCGCCTGCTTCCAGGTGCCCTACGTGGCGCTGCCCGCCGAGATCTCTCCCCGGCCCGACCAGCGCGCCCGGGCGATGACCTGGCGGATCGTGGCCGTCACATTCGGGATCTTGGTGGGCGGCGGGCTGGCCCCCGTCGTGGTGGAGGCGGCCGGGGGAGGCCGGGCCGGCTATGCGCTGATGGGCGTGCTGGTCGGGCTGGTGATGGCCGTCGTGATGCTCACCTCCGTCCGCGCCACCCGGTGGATCCCCTCCCGGAGCGGGCCCCGGCCGCTGGGCCTGGTCGCCGCGCTGCGCACCGCCTGGGGCAACCGGCCGTTCTTCGCGCTGCTCGGCTCGGCCATCCTCCAGTTCCTGGCGGTCGCCGTCATGCTCGCCGGCGCCCCGTACGCGGCCACCTACCTGCTCGACGACTACGGGCTGACCTCGGCGATGTTCGTCTGCCTGGTCGCCCCCAGCGCACCGGCCGTCCCGGTGTGGAACCGGCTGGCCGCCCGCTACGGCTACGTCCGCTGCTATGCCGTCGCGGCCGCGGCATACGCGGCGGGCGCCGCCGCCCTGTACCCGGCGCTGCGGGCCGGCTCGATCCCGGCGGTGCTGGCGCTGGCCGGGCTGCTGGGGATCTGCTACGCCGCCCTCCAGCTGCTGTCGTTCTCGCTGGTGCCGGAATCGGTGCACGCCGACAGCGACCGCACCGGGCACGCCCAGGCCGGGGCGTTCACCGGAGTGTGGACCGCCGCGGAGACCGCCGCGATGGCCGCCGGACCCGGGGTGTTCGCGCTGGTGCTGGCGCTCAGCTCCTACCGGGCCTCCGACTTCGACGAACCCGTCGTCCAGCCGGACAGCGCCCTGACCGGCCTGGCGGTGGGCTTCACCTGGCTGCCCGCCGCGCTGATGCTGGTCAGCCTCCCCCTGCTGCTGGCCTACCGGAACCTGGCCGCCCGCCGGTACCGTGCCCATGCCGGGCGGCGGACCCGCTGACCCGCGCGGAGAAGGTGCACGGAGGAACGACCCATGCTGCCGGAAACCGGCCGCCCGGCCGACGACATCCTCGCCGAGCTGGCCCGCCTGAAGGAAACCGACCTGCCCGTCCGGGGCGGCAAGGTCACCGCCTACGTCTACGACACCGGGCGGCCGCAGGTGCACGAGCTGGCGGCCCGCGCCTACCTGGAGATGCTGGAGGTCAACGGCCTGGACCCCACCGCCTTCCCCAGCATCGTGGCCCTGGAGCGCCAGGTGATCGCCGCGGTGGCCGGGCGGCTCGGCGGCGGCGCGGCCACGCCGGGCATCTTCACCAGCGGCGGCACCGAGTCGATCATGCTGGCGGTCAAGGCGGCCCGCGACGCCCGCCCGGCCGGCGGCGCACGCCCCCAGCTGGTGGCGCCGGTCACCGCCCACCCCGCCTTCCACAAGGCCGCCCACTACCTGGGCCTGGAAGTGGTGGGCGTCCCGGTGGACCCGGTGACCTTCCGCGCCGACCCGGCGGCCATGGCCGAGGCGATCACCGACCGCACGGCGCTGGTCGTCGCCTCCGCCCCGTCCTACCCGCAAGGAGTGATCGACCCGGTCCCCGAGATCGCCGCCGCGGCCTCCGCGCGGGGCGTGCCGTGCCATGTGGACGCCTGTGTCGGCGGCTGGCTGCTGCCGTGGCTGCGGGAGGCGGGCGCGGACGTCCCGCCGTTCGACCTGTCGGTGCCCGGCGTCACCTCCCTGTCCTGCGACCTGCACAAGTACGGGTACGCGCCCAAGGGCGCCTCGGTGCTGCTGTTCGCCGACGAGGCGATGCGCCGCCGCGCCTACTTCGCCTCGGCCGAATGGCCCGGCTACACCGTCATCAACTCCACCGTGCAAAGCAGCAAGGGCGCCGGGCCGCTGGCCGGGGCCTGGGCCACGCTGCAGGCCCTCGGCGCGGCCGGCTACCGGGAGCTGGCCAAGGCCGCGCTGCGGGCCACCCGGCGGGTGATCGACGGGGTGGCGCGCATCCCCGGGCTGCGGGTGCTGGGCTCACCGGACGCCGCGCTGGTGGCCATCGCCGCCGACCCGCCGCTGGATGTGTTCGTGCTGGCGGATCAGGCCCGCCGCCGCGGCTGGTTCCTGCAGCCGCAGCTGTCGTATGCCGGCATTCCCGCCAACATTCACCTGACCTTGACCGGGGTCAGCCTCGCCGGGGTGGACGAGCTGCTGAAGGTGCTGGCCGAGTCGGCGCAGGCCGCCCGCGCCGCCGGCCCGCCCCAGGTGCCGGACGGGCTGGTGGAGGCGCTGCGCTCGCTCGACCTGGACGCCGTCGACGACGCCGGCTTCGCCGAGCTGCTGGCCTCCGTGGGGGTCTCGCTCGACGGCGGCGCCCAGCCCGACATGGCGGTGGTCAACACCGTGCTGGACGCCCTGCCGCCCAGCACCCGCGAGGCGCTGCTGGTGCGGTTTCTGTCCGTGCTCTACCGCGACATCTGACCCGGCGCGCCCGGCCTGCGGGTCACTTCAGCCGGGTCAGCCGGGTGAGCAGGCCGGGTCCGTTCAGATCCTGCGCCAGCTCCAGGGGGAAGCGCAGCGGCTCGGCGCCGTCGTTGCCGACCAGCACCGCGCCGACCTGTCGGCCCTGGGAGCCCTGCTTGGGCGGCGTGCCGTCGACGTCCAGACGCACCGTCAGACCGGGCCAGCCGACCACGGTGATCGGCCGGGCGGCGGCCAGCGGGGTCCGCCCGCCCAGCCCGTCGTCGATCTCGGCGGCCGGCTGCCCGGCCTCCACCAAGGTGGCGGAGGTCAGCGCGTTCTGCGCGGCGGCCACCAGGTGCCGCGCGACGACCATCGCGTCCAGGGCGCTGCCGGCCCGGCCGTGCTGGCCCATCACCGCACCGATCATCAAGGTGTCCACCCCGGCCACCTGCCTGCGGGCGGCGAAGACGAAGTTGCCGCCGGCCGCGTCGGTGTAGCCGGTCTTGCCGCCCACGATCCCGTAGTTGCCGAGCAGCACATTGCCCGCCGGGCGCACCGGCCCGCCGTCTTCGGGGTCATAGACGCGCTCGGCCACGATCTCGGCGAAGGCCGGTATCCGCATCGCCGCCCGCAGCAGCTTCACCTGGTCGGCGGCGGTGCTCACGGTGCCGGAGTCATAGCCGCTGGGGTCGGTGTAGCGGGTGTTGTGCATGCCCAGCTCTTTGGCGGTGGCGTTCATCTTGGCGACGAACGCCGAGATGCTGCCGGAATCCCAGCGGGCCAGCTCGTGCGCGATGTTGTTGGCCGACACCACCATCAGCGCTTCCAGCGCCTTGCGTTCGGTGAAACGCTGCCCGGCCCGCACGTCCACGTGCGACTCGCCGCGCTTTTTGCGGAAGGGCAGCCGGGCCGCCTCCTCGGCGGAGATGGTGAAGGTCGGGCCGTCCTCGCCGGGCTCCAGCGGGTGGTTCTTCAAGAACACATAGGCCGTCATCACCTTGGCCACGCTGGCCGTGGGGATCGGCCGCTGGTCCTGGGTGGCGCCCATCGTGCCGATGCCCTCCACATCGAGCACGGCCTGCCCGGACCGCGGCAGCGGCAGCACCGGCGCACTGCCCTGGAAGGTGTGCGAGGACGGCAGCGTCAGCCGCAGCGTCGGCTCCGGCAGCGGCCTGACGAACTGCACGGTGACGGCCGCCACCAGCAGCACCGCCAGCACGGCCGCCGTGATCAGCGCCCGGCGCCGCCCCTTGCCGGGCCGCTCGGGCTCGGGCGCCGGCCGCGGGCTCTCCGGCGGCACCCGGTCCGGGGCGGTCCGCTCCGCCTCCTGCGGGCCTGCCTCCGCGGCGGCGGGCTTCTCCCAGGGCGGGGCCACCGGGACGAGGGCTCCCGACTGCGGCGCGGGCGTCTCCGCCGAATGCGCCCGGGACCGGCGGTCGTCCGGCGGGGACGTCCGCGGCTCGGCGAGAGCCTGCGGCGGGCCGGCCGGCTCCGAGGGCCGCTCCTCCCGGTAGGGCCGGAACTCAGGAACCGTCCACCGGTCGTCGTCGGCCAGCGGCGGCGCGAACCGCCGCGACGGCAGCAGCGCCCGCGTGGGCGCCGCACCGCCCGGATCCGTCCGGTCCCGCTCCGCGGCCGGTTCTTCCGGCACGGGCCTGCCGGGAGCCGTACCGGTGCGCGGGGCGGCGGGCGCCTGCGCGCGAGGCTCATCCGAAGGACGGGACTCGGGTGAAACCGCCGTGGAAGGCGCGGCTTCAGCGCGCGAGTCAGACGACGATCGCGTGCGAGGTCCGGCCGAGGGCGCGGGGCCGCGCGAAACCGTTCCGGAGAAGTCGTCCTCGGTGCGCGGTCCGGCCGGCGCCTGTGCGCGAGGCCGGGCCGGGGATGTGGGTTGGGGCGGGGCCGTGTCGGAGAGGTCCTCCTCGGTGCGCGGCTCGGCCGACGCTTGTGCGCGAGGTCGGGCCGAGGGCGTGAATTCACCCGAAGCCGTCCTGGGAAGGCCGCCTTCGGTGTACGGCTCGGCCTCCGTTTGCACGCGGGGTTCGGTCGGGGCCGTGTCGGAGCGGTCGTCCTCGGTGTGCGGCTCGGCCTCCGTTTGCACGCGGGGTTCGGCCGGGGGAGTGGGCTCGATGTGCGGCTCGGCCGACGCTTGTGCGCGAGGTTGAGCCGAGGGCGTGAATTCACCCGAAGCCGTCCTGGAAGGGCCGCTGTCTGTGTGCGGCTCGGCCAGGGACGTAGGTTCCGGTGAGGTCGTGTCGGAGGGGTCGTCCTCGGTGCGCGGCCCGATCGGTGCTTGGGCGCGAGGTTCGGCTGAGACCGTTCCAGAAGGCGCGGCTTCGGTGCGCGGGGCGGCCGATGTCCCGGGCGAGGGCGGCGTCGGCTCCGTGCGGGTGCCGGCCGGGGCCTCGTTTTCGGAGACGTCGGGCTTGCGGGGACGTTCGGGTTCGGAGGCCGTGGCCTCGGGCGAGGGCGACTGCGGGACGTCGGCGTACCACTGGCGGGCCGACTCGGGCATCTCCCGCTCGCCGGTCTGCTCGGCCTTCCGCTCCGGTGCGGCCTCGGCGTCCCGGTCGGATGCCCCGGCCTGTGGCGCCTCGCCGGAGGAGACCGGCTCGTCCGGTTCCGCCTCGTCGTCGGCGGGCTCGTCCTGGGACGCGGCGGCCTGCTCCTCGCCGTCCTCTCCTTCGGCGGCGCCGGACGGCTCATCCGGCCGCTCGTCCTGCGGATCCTCTGCGTCGGGTCGCTCGTCCGGGGCGTCGCCCTGCGATTCGGCGTCGGCCGTCGCGGAGGGGGCCGGCTCCCTCCGGACGGGCGCCCACGAACCGTCCAAGGCGGCGGAGGGTTCGCTCTCCTCCGGTGACTGCTGCGAGCCCTCCCGGTCGGCCTCGTCCTGCTCGGAACCCTCCGCACCAGCGGCCTCCGCCTCGGCGTTCAGGGTTTCGGCGGGCGTCGCGGAGGAAGAAGCGCCGGGACCGTCCTCGTCACGGCGGACCGTCCACCGGCCCGCGGCGTTGGTCGGAGGGGACGCCGGCTCTTCATCCTCGGAGAGCACGCCCTGCTCCGGACGGTTAGGGGAACCCGACACTGCGTGACCTCCTGCTCGCCGACGAAAACGCGTCGGCGACCCCCGGTGACCTCGAAAAGCCTGCGAACTGTACCGGTAAGACGATACTTCGCCGGGTCGGGTCGCCGTGGGGCGGATCACCAAGGACGTCCCAGGAACATGAGGTTCTTTCCCCAACCTCCCGGGACGTCCGGTCAAGAACGCTGCCGCAGCAGGGCACGCACCAGTCTGGAGAGGGCGGAACGGGAGGCGGTCGGCTCGGTGGACTCCTCGGATGTCGCCGGTTCCTCCGATGCCGCACCGGCCGGGGCGGGAGCGCGCTCTGCGGCCTGGCCCAGCCGGAACCGCACCGGCAGCGCCCGCAGCCCCCGGATGGTCGGGGAGGACCGCCAGGGCAGCTGGTCGGCCGGCAGCGCCAGCTCCAGCGCGGCCATCTGCTCGAACAGGCGTTCCACGGCGATGCTCACCAGCGTGGTGGCCAGCTCATCGCCCAGGCACCGGTGGGGTCCGGCCCCCCACGCCAGGTGCGCGCGGGAGCTGTGCACCGAGGACGGGTCGAGCGCGGCGGCGAAACGCGGGTCGGCGTGGGCGGCGGCCACCGACGGCATCACCGGGTCGCCGGCGGCGATGTGGGCGCCGCCCAGCACGGTGTCGGCGGTGGCGAACCGGAAGGACAGGTTGGCGCTCGGCGGGGCGATCATGGCCGCCCGGTTGATCGTCTCACGGACCAGCCCGGCCGCCAGGCTGGCGCGCGCCCCGGGGTCGCCGGTGAGCACCTCCACCACGGTGTTGCAGATCAGCGAGGTGGCGATGTCGCCGACCAGGCCCAGCAGCAGGCCGATCTCGCCGATCAGCTGCTCGTCGGTGAGGTCGGGCCGGGCGGCCAGCATGTGGGAGGGCAGGTCGTCGCCGGGCCGGCGGCGCTTGAGCGCGACGACCTCGGCGAGCGCGGCCATCAGCCGGAGCGTGGCCTCCGGGGCGTCGGGGCCGGCGTCCACCACCCGCCAGATGTCCATGAGCGCCTCATCGGTGCCGAAGCCGATCAGCCGGTTGCACACCATGAGCATCAGCGGGCGGGCGTACTGGGCCGACAGGTCGGCCCAGCCGCTCGTCCCGCCCTCGGCCATCAGCGAGATCAGCTCGTCGGCGTACTGGCGCACGTCCTTTTCCAGCCGCAGGGCCTGTGGCTGCGTGCGGTCCTGGAACGGGCGCAGCGCCTTCGACCACATCTCGCGCAGTTCGGTGTGCGCCTTGCCCTCCTGAAAGGCGATGTAGGTGCCCTGGTAGCTGGGCAGCAGCGGCCAGTCCGCGGGGATCCTGCCCTCCCGGTGGTCCCGCCAGTCCTCCAGCCGTTTGCTCCACAACCCGTGGTCGTTGCGGAGCACCTCCAGCACCTCGGCGTATCCGAGGACGAGCCAGACCGGGACGCCCAGCAGATCGACCGGGGCCACCGGCCCGTACTTGCTGCGCAGCCGCTCGTACACCGCGGCCGGGCGGGCGTCGAAGTCACGGGTCAGCAGGGGTTCGGCCGGGGCCGATTTGAGGGATCGGAGCGCGGGGGTGGGCTGGGCGGCGCGGCTTTGGGGATCCATGGTTTCTCTCGATCGTCGGCTTTGGCTCACCGGCACGGCCGCCGAGGGAACGGCGGTCGGCGGCCCTGCCCGTAGCCGAAGACTTTAGAGAACGCGGGCCGGACATATCCGAGAAAGGGTTTTCGCCGTGCCACGGAGAGTCGCGCCGCACGTGACAAGCTTGCGGTGTGGACGACTCGGGCGTGCTGTTGCGGTTCGACCCCTTGCTGAGACTGTTCCTGCCCGCCTCCCGCCGGGACGGACCCCAGCGGGTGCCCCTGGATGGGACCTCCACGCTCGGTCACCTGGTGGAGTCGCTGGGCGTGCCGCTGCCGGAGGTCGGGGCGATGACGGTCGGCGGTGTCCCGGTCGACCCGTCCTACCAGCCTTCTCCCGGGGATGCGGTGGATGTGGCGGCGATGCCGCGCCCGCAGCCGGTGCCGTTGGAGCCGGGCTGCAGCGCTCCGCGCTTCCTGCTGGACGTCCACCTGGGCACGCTGGCCCGGCGGATGCGGCTGCTCGGCCTGGACACCGCCTACCACAACGACATGGACGACCCCGCGCTGGTGGAGCAGGCCAACCGGGAACGGCGCGTCCTGCTGACCCAGGACCGCGGGCTGCTGCGGCGCCGCAAGCTGTGGCTGGGCGCCTACGTGCGCGGCTCCCGGCCGGACGACCAGCTGCGCGATGTGCTGGAGCGCTTCGCGCCGCCGCTGCGCCCCTGGACGCGCTGCACGGCCTGCAACGGTGAGCTGGCCCCGGTCGACAAGGCCGACGTCGAGGCGGAGCTGGAGGACGGCACCCGGCGCACCTATGACGTGTACGGCCGGTGCGCCGGCTGCGGCCGGATCTACTGGCGCGGCGCGCACGGCGCGCACCTGGAGCGGATCGTGCGTTCCGCCCTCGCCACGGTCGCCTCCATCCGCGCCGGCTGACCGGCGTTCCAGCAGCCTGGGTTTGAACAGGGCTCTCAATAGAGAGCAGTGCTCTTGACCTGTGCGGACATCATGGAGTTCAATGCTCTTAAGAGAGAGCACTGCTCACATAACGATCCGGGAGTTCTCATGACTGACACCGCCCTCCGCTACGTCGAGGCCGGACGGCTCGCCGCCGTCCCCAACGCCATCGTCCGCTGGCTGGCCGAGCACGGTGTCAGCCTGTTCGGCACCCGTGTGCTGTATGTGCGGGGCCGCAAGAGCGGGCGGCGGCGCTCCACCGTCGTCAACCTGCTCACCATGGACGGCGAGCGCTACCTGGTCTGCCCGCGCGGCAACAGCCAGTGGGTCCGCAACCTGCGGGCCGCCGAAGGCCGCGGCGAACTGGGCCTGGGCCGCCGGGTCGAGCCCTTTGCCGCCGTCGAGATCCCCGACGCCGACAAGCCCGCGATCCTGCGCGCCTACCTCAAGCGCTGGAAATGGCAGGTGGCCGCCCTCTTCGAAGGCGTCGGCCCCGACTCCTCCGACGAGGAACTGCTGCGCGTCGCCCCCGGCTACCCGGTCTTCCGCCTCACCTGAGGCACCGCATTCGCCAGAGGAACCGCCTGCCCCTGCCCGACGCGGCCTGTGCCGCTTCCCGGCGTTCCGCCCCGTGCGAAAACAGAGACGGCCACCGCCGTCAGGGCGGTGGCCGCCGGTCACATCTGGTCGGGGGACTCGATCCCCAGCAGGTTCAACCCACGCTCCAGCGTCCGGGCCGTCAGATCGCACAGCACCAGCCGGCTGGTGCGCACCTCGCCCTCGGCCTGCAGCACCGGGCAGTTCTCATAGAACGAGGTGAACGCGGTGGCCAGCCCGTACAGGTACTGGGCCAGGCGGTGGAACTCCAGGTTCTGGGCGACCTGGTTGATCAACCCTTCGAAGGCCAGCAGCTGCAGCGCCAGCGCCCGCTCGGCGGGCTCGGCGATGAGCACCCTCTCCACATCGCGAGGCGGCTCGATGTTCCCCTTGCGGAAGATCGAGCAGATCCGGGCCCGGGCGTACTGCAGGTACGGCGCGGTGTTGCCGTCGAACGACAGCATCCGGTCGTAGTCGAACACATAGTCCTTGACCCGGTCGGTGGACAGGTCGGCGTACTTGACCGCGCCGATGCCCACCGCCCGCGCCACCGCCGCCCGGGCGTCCTCGTCCAGCTCCGGGTTCTTCTCGGCGATGATCGCGCTCGCCCGGGACACCGCCTCGTTCAGCAGATCCATCAGCTTGACCGAGGCGCCCGCCCGGGTCCGCAGGATCTTGCCGTCGCTGCCCAGCACCGACCCGAAGCCGATGTGCTCGGCCCGCACCGGGTCGGTCAGCCAGCCGGCCTCCCGCGCCGTCTGGAACACCATGCCCAGGTGCAGCTGCTGCGGCAGGCCCACCACGTACAGCAGCCGGGTGGCGTGCAGCTTGCGCACCCGGTGCCGGATGGTGGCCAGGTCGGTGGCGGCATAGCCGAAACCGCCGTCGGACTTGCGCACGATCAGCGGCAGCGGCTTGCCGTCGCGTCCGGTGAACCCGGCGGGGAAGACGCACTTGGCGCCCTCGCTCTCGCGCAGCAGCCCCAGCTCCGCCAGCTCCTCGACCACCGACTCCAGCTGGTCGTTGTAGTAGCTCTCGCCGAAGAAGTCGTCGGGGCCGAGCGTGGCGCCCAGCCGGTCGTAGACCGCCAGGAAGTACTTCTGCGACTCGGTGATCAGCATCCGCCACAGCCGCAGCGTGGCCTCATCGCCGCTCTGCAGCAGCACCACCCGCTTGCGGGAGCGTTCCTGGAAGGCGGGGTCGGCGTCGAACTTGCGCCGCGCCGCCTGGTAGAAGGTGTTGAGGTCGCCGACCGACAGCTCGTGGGCGGCCTCGGCCTCGCCGATGTCGAGCAGGTGCTCCACCAGCATGCCGAACGGGGTGCCCCAGTCGCCCAGATGGTTCTGCCGGATGACGGTGTGCCCCAGCCACTCCAGCAGCCGCACCGCCGCGTCCCCGATGATGGTCGAGCGCAGGTGCCCGACGTGCATCTCCTTGGCCGCGTTGGGCGCCGAGTAGTCGACCGTGATGGTCTCGGCGACCTCGGCCCGGGCCACCCCCAGCCGCTCGTCCCCGGCGACCTCGGCCAGCAGCCGCCCCAGCGCCCCGTTGTCGAGGGTCAAATTGATGAACCCCGGCCCGGAGATCTCCACCTTGGCGCACAGGTCGTCCAGTTCGGCCCGCTCGACCACGCGGGCGGCGATGTCCCTGGGGTTGCCGCCGAGTCGGCGCACGAGAGCCAGTGCCGCGTCGGACTGGTAGTCCGCATGCTGGGAACGGCGGATCGCGGGATCCACCGGGTCACCGGCCACCGCCTCGAACGCCGGCGCAAGCCGCCGGCGGAGCAACTCCTCCACATCTGCCATGGTCAAAAACTATCCGACCGCGATGGTGCTGTCCAATCGGCTTATTCCCGCCGCTCTTCATTTATCCAGCGCCGCCATGCGAAAAAGCGACGGTGGTTCTTGCCTTATGGGCGGGGCGGCCTGCCGTCGTTCTTTTCGGTGTTCGGTATGGCTAGAGCAACTGGTTCTTTATTTTCCGTATCAGTGTGCTCCACTGGTGTGAGGTGAGGCGCAGCGCGCCGGCCTCAGGGCTCTTGGAGTCCCGGATCAGGAAGGTGGTGCCACGTCCCTCATACTGATCCTGCAAGCCGGTCGCCACGGCGATCTCTACGCACTCGGCTGACTCGCTATACGTGCTCTTGCGCCAACCGGCGACTATTTGATCGGGCGCAATCAAGCGCGCCTCCATTCTATGTCGATATTTCGGATATTTTTTGTTGGAGATAGCCCGGCGTGTCTTCCGCGGGGAGGGCTTGGTTCCGGAGCGCGTCGAAGACGAGGGTGTGCTGATGAACGTTCTCCTCCTCTTCAATATAGAGGATGCTGTTCATGAGTTCGATGTAAACAACGTCAATTCCCGGCTCCGGAACCTTCAGTACGATGAACCCCCCTGTCAGGGCCGGATGCGCCCCGGCCTCGAGCGGGAGTATCTGCAGCCGTATGTTAGGCCGCTTGGACAGCTCGAGTAGGTGGGCCAACTGGCCGCGCATGACCTCCGGGCCGCCCACCTGACGTAGGAGAGCCGCCTCGTCGAGCACCCCGTAGAACTCCAGCGGGGGTTCCCGGGTCAGCCGTTGCTGCCTGCGCATCCTGATCTGTACCCGACGTTTGACCTCTCCGGGAGGCAGCGTGAGCATGGAGGACAGAACGCCGTGGGCGTAGTCCTCTGTCTGCAGCAGTCCGGGCACGACCAGTGCGCTGTAGCTGTAGATGGTGTGCGCCGCGTCCTCTAGCTCCACGTAGGTGGCGTAGTCGGACCTCAGGTTGGGGAAGGCGTCCCACCAGCCGCGCTGGTCCGCCATGCGGGCCAGTTCGATCAGTCTCGTCTGCTGGTCTTCCGGCGCCTTATAGAGGCTGAGCAGCTTGCGCAGGTCAGGGAGCTTGACGGGGGTCGCCGCGGTCTCGATCCTGGAGACCTTTGCGCTCGACCAGCCCAGTGCCTTGGCGACGTCTTCACCGGTCAACCCGAGGAACTCGCGTATCTCACGGAGCTCCCGTGCGAGCTGACGGCCCCGGACCGAGAGTGTGCGGCGTGTGGCCATGGGTGGCTCCCGAGTGCTAGCAGCAAGCTTGCTTGCATACTGCTACGTAGACATTCATGTATCCGCCCGGAAGAGCTTACATGAAAGCTTGCATGAATGCCTTCGGTATCGCATCCTGAGGGTGGGGAGTGGGATCGCATTCCGCTAGGAGGCGACCCGGTGGGACGGAACAGGCCACACCGCTTCGTCGCGCGTGGGCGGTACGGGGCGTTGCCGTGACGATCGAGACGCGGGGCGAATGGTTCACGGGGGAACCGCAGGCGGCCGTGCTGCCGGTTCCCCGCCTGACCTATCACTTCCTCGCCGCAGTGGACATCGAGGCGTTCAGCGGATTCGACACGCTGGACCAGGTGATCCTGCAGAGCCGGCTGCGCGACGTGCTGGAACGGGCCGCCCGGCAGGCCCGGTTGAACCGCGAGCTCTGGCACGTCCAAGTCAACGGGGACGGAGAACTGGCGGTACTGCCCGGGGACATCGACGGCTCACAGCTGGTCGCCGACTATCCCCGGGAACTGGCCAGGGCGCTGACGGAGGCCAATGCCGAGGCGGGCGAGGGGCCTCGCCTGCGGATCCGGGTGGCGCTGCACCACGGAGCCGTCGTGGCGGGTGGACACGGCCCGGTGGGGCCGGCGCCCATCGAGGTCAGCCGCCTGCTGAACCTGGAGGCGCTGCGCCGGGAGCTGAGACGGCGGCCGAACGAGGACCTCGTCCTGATCGTGTCCTCCGCTCTCTACCGCGATGTGGTGGAAAGCCGCCTCCGGGGCTTGGATCCCGCAGACTTCTTCTTCGTCTCTGAGGAGGTCAAAGGACGGGCGTTTCCCGGGCATATCTACCGGGGCGGCGGCTCCCCGCGCCGCAGGGCCGATCGGGAACCCATCCGCTTGCGAAGCACTCCGAAGACACCCCGGCTCGGCCGTTGGCGTTTCGGCAAGCGCGCCTCCTGACCGGACGGCCGCCCTCGGCCCACCGGCGGGCGGGCATGGATCACACACGCTCGCCCACCGAGGACATTACGGCGGTCTCCCGAGGCCAGGCCGCGCATCGCACATGCCGGACGAGGCACCACACGCCCGCCCCGACCATCATGTCCAGCCGGGGCCGGGCCGCGGGATCACGGACGTCCCGCCGAAGTGCGCTCCGGGAACGGAAGGCCCGAGTCGTGGATGAGCCTGGCCAAAGGCGGGAAGCGGGCCGCGAGGGGTTCCAGCATGGCGAACTGGGCGCGGCCCGCCAGCAGCGCGGGGACCCACCAGGGGGCGTAGACGGTCCTGGCCCGCCGTTCGATGCCGGACACCATCGCGGCACCGGCCCGGCGGGGGGAGATCGGAGCACCGATCACCTTGGGCATCTTCTGCAGGCCCTCGCCCAGGGCCGAGCGGGCGCTGATCAGGCCGCGCACCAGGCCGGTGTCGACGGCGCCGAAGTAGGCGATGCCGACCGTGGTGCCGGTGTGGGCCAGCTCGATCCGCAGGGCCCGGCCGAACATCTCCACCGCGGCCTTGGACGCCCCGTACACCCCGACGGTCGGGGTGGGCATCGCCGCGGCGATCGAGGAGGTCATCAGGATGTGGCCGCGGCGTTCGGTGACATAGGGCAGGGCGGCGCGGACGGTGCGCCACACGCCCAGGAAGTTGACCTCCACCACCCGTTCGAACTCGGCCGGCTCGATGGTGGCGATGGTGGCCATCGGGCCGCTGATGCCGGCGTTGGCGACCACCACGTCGATGCCGCCGAAACGCTCGGCCGTCTGCGCCATGACCGCCTCCAGGGCGGCGCTGTCGGTCACGTCCACCGCGAAGGGCGCCGCGTGCGGGCCGAGCTCGTCGGCCAGCGCCCGCACCGCCTCCTCCTGGCGGTCCAGCAACGCCACCTGCGCGCCCCGCTCGACCAGCAGTCGCGCGGTCTGCCCGCCGATGCCCCCGGCGGCCCCGGTGAGCACGACGGTCCGGCCGTTGAGCGGGCTGGGGCGGCGCGTCCACAAAGTCCTCATGGACGCAGAAGGTAGGCGGGCTCCCGGGGGAGGGGTAATGGCGGCAGCGGACAGGTCGTTGATATTTTCGGACAATGCCGCGCCCTGCGCAGACACCCTCCTCTCCCTGGCGGGTGCGCCGCAGCCCCGCCGCCGCGGCGATCTTGGTGCAGCTGGGCCGGGAGCATGGGCTGAGCGCATCCGACTGCCTGGCCGGCACCGGGCTGACACCGCGCGACCTGGACGATTCGTCCGCCCAGATCGAGGCGGAACAGGAGCTGACCATCGCCCGCAACCTGCTGACGGCGCTCGGTCACCGGCCGGGGCTGGGCTGCGCGGCGGGCCGGCGGCACACCCTGGGCACCACCGGCACCCTGGGGTTCGCGCTGATCGCCAGCGCGACCCTGCGCGAGGGCATCGAGGTGGCGCTGCGGTACGCGGCGCTGAGCCCCACCTTCCTGCGCCCGCGCCTGGAGGAGGACGGCCGGTGGGCGCGCATCTGGCTGGACGATACCCATCTCCCCGACGACCTGCGCACTTTCCTGCTGGAACGCGACCTGGCGGCGATCGGGGGGCTGCTGCCGGTGCTGTTCGGCGAGCACGGCCCGGCCCGCTTGGCGGTGCTGGACGTGCGGCTGCGTCCCGGGCCTCACCTGGCGCAGGCGCTGCCCGGGGTGCGGATCCGCTACTGCAGGCCGCGCAACGTGCTGACGTTCCCCAGCCGGCTGCTGCAGGAGCCGCTGCCGTCCGCCGACCCGCAGATCGCGCGGCTGAGCGAGAGCCAGTGCCGCGATCTGCTGCACCGGCGGCTGGGGCCGGACGGCACGGTGGCCGCCGTGCGGGACCGGCTGCGCCGCCGGACGCGGCGTCCGCCGAGCATGGCGGAGGTGGCCGCCGAGCTGAACATCACCACCCGGACGCTGCACCGCCGCCTGGAGCGCGCCGGCACGTCCTTTCGGGCGCTCGCCGACGAGGCGCGCCAGGAACTGGCCGTCGAACTGCTCACCACCACCGCGCTGACGGTGGGGGAGATCGCCCGCCGCCTGGGCTACTCGGAGACCGCCGCCTTCACCCACGCCTTCACCCGCCGGCACGGCGTCCCGCCCAGCCGCTACCGCAAGGACGCCGCCGAACGAGACAAAGCGCGTTGAACCTCCCGGCCCCTCCTCGCAGATCGCATGCGGGCGGATCACGGTCGGGGACGACGCCGCGCGAGATTCTTGTGCGCCGTTTCCGCAGGTCGCAGCGGTGGGCGGGACGCGGCGGAAAAAGGGGCGCCGCCGCGTCCGGAGCGCAGGGCCCGCCCGGTGAGAGGGCTCATTGACCCTCACGGGGCCGTTGTGCTCGACTTGGAGCCCCGGTGATCAACTTCCCGTGTGCGACGGCCTCGGCGGCCGCCGGAACTGCACTGTCCTGCCGGAGGAGCCATCCATGCCCGAGATCTTCGAACCGGCCAAGCTGGGTCCGCTGACGTTGCGCAACCGCATCATCAAGGCCGCCACCTTCGAGGGGCGCACCCCCGATGCGCTGGTCTCCGACGATCTGATCGAATTCCACCGCGCGGTGGCCGCCGGAGGCGCCGCGATGACCACCGTCGCCTACTGCGCCGTCGCCCCCGAGGGCCGCACCGAGCGGCGGCAGATCTACATGCGTCCGGAGGCGGCGCCCGGGCTGGCGAAGCTGGCCGAGGCCGTGCACGCCGAGGGCGCCGCGATCTCGGCGCAGATCGGGCACGCCGGGCCGGTGGCCGACGCCCGTTCCAACGGCGCCCCCGCGCTGGCGGCCTCCCGCCGGCTGTCCCCGCTGACCGGGCGTTTCATCCAGCAGGCCACCGAAGACGACATCGCCCGGATCACCGCCGCGCACGCCGACGCCGCCGAGCTGGCCGCCGACAGCGGCTTCGACGCCGTCGAACTGCACTTCGGCCACAACTACCTGGTCAGCTCCTTCCTCAGCCCCAAGCTGAACAAGCGGCGCGACGGCTGGGGCGGCTCCGTGGCGAACCGCGCCAAGATCGCCCGGCAGATCGCCGAGGCGGTGCGCACCCGGGTCGGCGACCGCATCGCCGTCACCGCCAAGCTCAACATGGAGGACGGGGTGCGCGGCGGGCTGACCATCGACGACAGCCTGCAGGTGGCCCGGCTGCTGGAGTCCGACGGGCACCTGGACGCCCTGCAGCTCACCGCGGGCAGCTCGCTGCTCAACCCGATGTACCTGTTCCGCGGGGAGGCCCCGGTCAAGGAGTTCGCCGACGCCTTCCCCCAGCCGCTGCGGACCGGGCTGCGGCTGTTCGGGCGTTTCTTCCTGCACAGCTACCCGTATCAGCCCGGCTACCTGCAGGAGTCGGCCAAGCTGTTCCGCCGGGAGCTGTCGATGCCGCTGATCCTGCTCGGCGGGATCACCGACTATGCGGCGATGAGCCGGGCGATGGACGACGGGTTCGATTTCGTCGCCATGGGACGGGCCCTGCTGATGGAACCCGACCTGGTGAAGCGGATCGAGCAGGACAAGAGCACGGTTTCGCAGTGCATCCACTGCAACCGGTGCATGCCCACCATTTACCGGCGCACGCGCTGTGTGCTGGTGGAGTCCTGAACGACCTGCGGCTCATGCGTGGCGGCGCGGGGCTTTTCGGTGACGCGGGGTGCTCGCCCGCGCC
>Ga0207864_1001491_pt1 | contig 25544 bp, 22 predicted proteins | sample HigsolmetaAR202D_FD_184834 | JGI IMG/M metagenome (GOLD analysis project Ga0207864, IMG submission 184834) | Ionic liquid and high solid enriched microbial communities from the Joint BioEnergy Institute, USA - AR20-2-D (SPAdes) (version 2) ... | reverse complement strand
GGGTGCGGTCGCGCACGCCGAGCTTACCGAGGATATTGGAGACGTGGTTCTTCACCGTGCCTTCGCTCAGCCCCAGCGCCTCGGCCACCTCCCGGTTGCTGCAACCGGCGGCCAGCAAACGCAGGATCTCGCGCTCGCGTGCGCTCAGCGGCTCAGGGTCGGGGAGGGCGTCGAACGTAGGGCGGCGGTCGCCTAGCGCGCGCAGCATGCGTTCGCTCAGGCCGGGCTGGATGGCGCTGCCGCCGGCGTGCACGGTGCGGATGGCCTCGCCCAGCGTGGCGAGGGTGACGTCCTTGAGCAGGTAACCGCGCGCGCCCGCGCGCAACCCCTCGATCACCAGCTCGGGGTCGTCGAAGGTGGTCAGCAGGATACAGGGCGTGGCCAGCCCGCGCCGTTCGAGTTCGCGGACCACCTCGATGCCGCTCAGGCCCGGCATGCGGATATCGAGCAGGGCCACATCCGGCGACGCCGTCTCGATCGCCGCCAGCGCCTGCCGCCCGTCGGCGGCCTGCGCCGCCACCTCGACGTCGGGCAGCAGCGCCAGCAGCTTGCAGATGCCCTCGCGCACCAGGGTCTGATCGTCGGCCACCAGGACGCGGATCATGCGTGCTCCGAATGCGGCAGGCGTACTTCGATCTCCAGCCCTGGGCGGTCGCGCAGCCGCAACTCGCCGCCCAACGCCTCGACTCTTTCCCGCATGCCGCGCAGGCCCGCGCCGGGCGGCGCGCCGCGCAAGCCGCGGCCGTCGTCGCGCAGGCGTAGATGGAGCACGCCGTCGGCGCTTTCCAGGGCCACCTCGAAACGCCGTGCCTGGGCGTGGCGCAGGGTATTGGTCAGCGCCTCCTGCACCACGCGCAGTAGCGCGTCGGCGGTCATCGGGTCGCGCACCTGGACGCCGCGGGCCACCCGCAGCTCGGTTTCGAGCCGCGGCGCGCCGCGCAACAGGCGACGCAGGGCGTCCTCGAGGTCGATCCCCGCCTCCTCGCGCAGATCGCGCACCACCGCGCGCACGTCGTGCAGCAGCGCGCGGCCGATCGCTTGCGCCTGGGCGATCGGCTCCTTGGCCTGGGCCGGCGCCAGATGGCTAGCCAGCTCCAGGTGCAGGTTCAGGGCGGTGAGATGATGGCCGACGCGGTCGTGCAGGTCGCGGGCGATGCGCAAGCGCTCGCTCTGGCGCGCGGTGCCGGCCAGCAGGGCGCGCGTGGCCTCCAGTTCGGCGTTGGCCGCGGCCAGCGCTTCACGGCTGCGGCGCTCGCTCACCGCCAGATGCGATACCGCCAGCGCGAACGCCTGAAAGCTCAGGTAACCCAGCAACTCCCGCCAGGAGGCGGGCGCGCCGGGCCCGCTGTCGAGCAGCAGATACAGCAATAGCGACGCCAATACCGGCAACGGCACGGCGTAGCGCAGCGACAGCCGCCAGGGCAGCTGGCCGGCCACCAGCACCAGGAACACGTAGTTCGTCTCGCCGCCGAGCAGCCTGCCCAGGGCGAGCACGCACAGATACTGCAGCAGGATCAGCGTCCAGGCGGGGCGGCTGTCGCGCGGTGGCCATTCACCGCGCGTGTACAGGAAGACGCCCAGGCCCAGGCCCAGGTAAAAGGGCACCGCCAGCGCCAGTCGGTCCGGCTGGGCCAGCGCCGCCGGCAGCTGCGCCGCGCCGGCCGCCACCCAGGTCAGCAGCGCCGCGACGCGTAGCCAAAGCACTTGCGATGTCGATGAGTTCATCCAGGCAAGCCGCTGAAAACCCAAGCCCCAATTGTGACGACGGCCAAGCGCCGGGGGAATGTGCCGAAAGTCATGGTGGCGGGCGATGACCACCGGGACTGTTTCGCGTCCGCGCTGAGGCGCACGCTGTCGGCCGATGTCCCGAGAGAACCTAGGAGGCGCGACGATCATGAGACTAAGGATTAGAAATCGTCCCAAAGTATCGGTGAAGACGAAAATCTTCCACACCGCTTCGGCGACGGGGAGGGCGTGTTGATGACCACCGTGAACGCTCTGGCGCTAGCGCTGCACATCGGGGCCGGCAGCGTGGCGTTGCTCGCCGGTTTGCTCGCCATGGTCTGGCGCAAGGGCAGCCGCCGCCACCGCGGCGCCGGCCGCGCCTACTTCTGGTCGATGAGCTTGGTGACGGTCACGGCGCTGTGGCTGTCGGCCGTCAAGGGTGATTTGTTCCTCGGCGCCATTGGCGTGTTCAGCTTCTACCTGATCGCCAGCGGCTACCGGGCCGTGGTGCGCAAGCACCTTCATGAGCAAGCGCAGGCGCTGGATTGGGCCTTGAGCGGGTTCGCCGGTGTCGCCGGCGCCGTGTTGGTCGCGCTCGGGCTGGCGCAGTCGTTGCGGGGTCAAGGACTGGTGGCGGCGGTGCTCGGCGGCGCGGCGTTGGCCCTGGCCTCCGCCGATGCCTGGCGGCTCGCGCGTGGACCGCGCGAGGCGATGGGCTGGTGGTACCTGCACATGACCCGCATGCTGGCGGCCTACATCGCGACGGTGACCGCAGTTTCGGTGGTAAACCTGCAATTTCTCCCGGAAACCGTGCGCTGGCTATGGCCGACCGTGGTCGGCACGATCGGAATCACGGTCTGGCGCGCCTATTACCGGCGCCTATTCGCCGCGCGCCGCCGACCGCGCACGGGCGCGGCCAGCGCGGCTTGACGCCGTCGCGGGAAGCGCGCGCTTGCCAAGCGCCGCGCGGGTGACCGAGGATGTGCGGCCATATATGCGCCGCAATCTTCGGTAGACCATGCTGCAGGATCTTGTCTTTTACTTGGCTGGGGGGGCGGCTGCCGGGGTGCTGGCCGGGCTGTTCGGGGTCGGCGGCGGCACCATCCTGGTGCCCCTGATGCTGTTGCTGCTCGGACACTCGGGCGCACCGGAGCAGCACTGGATGCACATCGCGGTGGGCACGTCGCTGGCGGTGATCGTGGTCAACTCGATCTCGTCCATCCGCGCCCACCACCGGCGCGGGGCGGTGCGCTGGGACATCGTGGCGCGCCTGGCGCCCGGCGTCATGATCGGCGCGTTGACCGGGGCCTGGGTGGCCGATCAGCTCACCTCGCGCACGCTGGGGCTGATCTTCGCCGTGTTCCTGCTGCTGGTCGGGCTGCAGCTGCTGACCGCCCGGCAGCCGCGCCCGAGCAGGGGGCTGCCGGGCGCCTGGGGCATGGCCGGCGCCGGCGGCGGCATCGGGATTCTGTCGGCGCTGGTCGGCATCGGCGGCGGCAGCTTGACCGTGCCGTTCCTAGCCTGGTGCAACGTGGCGATGACTCAGGCGGTAGCAACCTCCTCGGCGGTGGGCCTGCCGATCGCCGTCGCCGGCGCTGCCGGCTACGTGCTCACCGGCCTCGGCGACGGCGGGCTGCCGGCTTGGAGCCTAGGGTTCGTCTATCTGCCCGCCTTCATCGGCTTGGCGGTGTCGGGCATGCTCACGGCGCCGCTCGGCGCCCGCATGGCGCATGCGCTGCCGGCCAAACGGCTCAAGCAGGCCTTCGGCGCTTTTCTGCTGCTGGTGTCGGCGCGGATGTTCTACGTCATGTTGTAGCGCAGGATCGCGCTGTAACCGCTTGATGGTAATCAGCGGACGATGGCGAGACCGACCCGCAGCGATGGGCCGTGCTCCCTGTTGTAGTCGAGCATGCTTTCGCCGTAGCCGTGGAACAGCTGAGCGTAGAAATAGCCGCCCGCGCGGTAGAAGAACGGCTGTCGTAGCGGATAGGACACGTCCAGCTGAACGCTGCCGCGGCCGTGTACCGAAGCTCGCAGGGTAGCCGCCACCAGCCAGCTGCTTTCGGTGCCGTAGCGCACGTTCCAGTCGACGTAGCCGCGGTAGCGCTGGATGTCGGGATTGTCTTCCTTCTCCAGATAGACGTATGCCTTGGGGGCAAACACCAGCTCCCGGTCGTGGGTGACGGTACGCCAGATCGGCTGCAGGATCAGCGTATCGATGCTGCGCGACTGCGGTTCACCCTTGCCGTTGGATTCATGCTCGTAGCCGAAGCGCACCATCTGCGGCAGCCACGGTTGCTGCTGCGGCAGGCGCAGCTGCCAGAACGCCGACGGCCGATAGCTGGTGTCCTTGAACGGCTTGGAGTGCTCGCTCAGCGCCCACAGCGAGGTCTGGGTGTAGGCCAGGTAGAAGTGACGCATTGGCGTGAACGCCCGCGCCAACGCGCTGTCGGCGTCGAACACCCGATACTTGAAGCTGATCTGGAAGCGGGCGTCGATACCGCCGGTGCCGCCGATCGCCGCGTACATCGGCTCATGCGGCGATAGCGCCGCTTCCTCCTCGTAGGCCGGGAAAATCGGCGAGCGCAGCGAAAACGCCTCTGATGCCGGATAGAAGTTTTCCCAGGCGCCCTCGTTGGACCACGGATCGGGCAGCGTCACCGGCGGCGTGGCCCTGGACGGCTCCGATTGGCCGTGCGCGGCGTGGCCGAAGGCAAGCGCCAGCGCGACGAGGGCGGGATATCGCAACAAGCTTCTGAGCCGGCTCATGATAGCGTGCACACGTATGGGCAGACGCCGTCGCCGTGCGCCACGGCGACGCGTTTGCGGATCAGGGCCGCCCGGACGCCGCCACGCCGGTCAGCGGAACGTTATCAAGTGCCGATACCGCGGCTGCTCCAGATGGGCCAACCCATTGAACAGATTCAGGCTCCAGCCGGAACGGCCGTAGTTCAGACGGCAGATGGCGGTATTGTACAGAGCGTAGCTGAGCTTCAGCCCGTCGAATAATGACATGCCCAAGGCGTAGCCGACTGCGCAGCCGATCGCGCCGGCGGAACTGAACACCGCCACCCGCTGGCGGCCGCGGTGGTTCTCGATCAGGTCGGTGAGGCCGCGGACCACGCGGTCGCGGAACGCATGCCACGGGTCGATGCCGGCGGGCGGATCGTCCTCGGCGCACCAGGCGGCGAGCACCCGCTCCAGGGTGAGCTGAAAGGCGCGGCGATCGCTGCGCATCTTCTCGGCTACCGGCGCGAACTCGGGGTCGGCTTCCAGCAGCAGCGGCAGATAACGGTCGAACAGCGGCTCGGCGCGGTATTCGGCGAACCCCTCGTGGACGACGACCTCGACCTCCCCTGGACTGCCATGGCGGGCGGTCTCCAGCTGCCGGCGATGCGGACCGCTGTACACCGCATCGAAGCCGATTTCCATCTCCGTCAGATACTCTCGCAGCCGTTGCGATTGGCTGACGCCCAGCTCGGACAGTCGGTCGTAATCGTCGGTTCCGAACGATGCTTGACCGTGCCGGATCAATACGATCTCGGTCATTGTTGACAGTACACCTGTTTCAAATAACGAAATGGTGTTTCAGATTAGAGAAGGGGGGTACGCCCGGCAACCGTTCGGCCAGGGCTTTACAACAACCACGACAGGATGAAGCGCTATGAACGGCAGACGACGTAGGCGTATGGCTCCGACCGAAGCGGGGCGGCGCGAGCCGGACATGGTGACCGCGCTGGCGCGCGGCCTGGAACTGCTGCGCGCGTTCGGCCCGGGGGAGGACTATCTGGGCAACGCCGAGCTGGCCAGGCGCACCGCGCTGCCGCGGCCGACCGTCTCGCGGCTGACCAACACCCTGACCCGCCTTGGTTACCTGCAATACTCGCCAGAACTGGAAAAATACCGCCTGGGGCCGGGCGTGCTGGCCCTCGGCTACCGCTACCTGGCCGGCGTCGGCGTACGCCATCTGGCCCGGCCGCTGATGCAGGCCTTGGCCGACAGCGCCGACTGCACCGTCTCGCTCGGCACCGCCGACGGCGTGGAGATGACCTACCTGGAAGTCTGCGCCAGCAGCGGCCCCTGGATTCTGCGCATGGACGTCGGCGCGCGGGTGCCGATCGCCACCACGGCCATGGGGCGCGCCTACGCGGCGGCGTTGTCCGACACCGAACGCGAGGCCTTGTTGGAGCGGCTGAGCGTCCACCACGGGGAGCGCTGGGAAACGCTGGCGCCGGCGATGGCGCGCGGTTTGGAGGAGTATCGGCGCAACGGTTTCTGCATCGTGATCGGGGAATGGGAGCCGACGGTCAGCGCCGTGGCGGTCCCCTTGTCGCTGCGCGGTGGCAGCGAGATGCTGGTGCTCAGCTGCGGCGGCCCGGCGCTGCGCCTGACCCAGCCGGTGCTCGAACAGGAGCTGGGGCCTCGCCTGCGGGAGCTGGCGACGAGCCTCAAGGCGCTGATGGAAGGGCAGGGGCGGGAGGTCGTCCGGAACTAAGGCAACTTATTCCGTAGAGCGGAACACTGTTCCAAAAACCTTGACGTCGCTCCGCCGAAGTGCCAGATTCGGGAGCTTTCGAGGCATGGCCGCGAACGCCTGTGCCCAATGGCAGTAGCAATAGGCGGCTGAAAGAAGAATTCTCCGCTTCGGCATCCCGCGCAGACGAGGAGCCGGCGGAGTATCGGGAGGAGAGGACCAGTGCAGACCATAGCGCACTCGCGACCGGCTAGCGGCGCCGGTGCTGGTTGGCGCGCCGGGCATCTCCACCCATCTCTCCAACCGACCGTTGTTCCTTCTGCCCAAGCGCCAGCAGGCGGCGCGATCCTTCGCTCGTTCCGGCGCCCGTGCGCTCCGGCGACGAGCTCGACGTGAGTACAAACGATCTTCGAAGTAAGGAGCAGACCATGTTAGAACTGAGCGGCCGTGCGCAGGAGCTGCGCGAACAACTCCTCGCCTTCATGGACGAGTACGTGTATCCGGCGGAAGCGATCTACCGCAAGCAGCACGAGGAGGCGGCGGATCCCTGGCAGACACCGCCGATCATCGAGGAGCTCAAGGCCAAGGCCAAGGCTCAGGGCCTGTGGAACCTGTTCCTGCCGCGCGAGTACGGCGAATACAGCCCGGGGCTGACCAACTACGAGTACGCCCACCTGTGCGAGATCATGGGCCGCTCCGACATCGCGCCGGAAATCTTCAACTGCGCGGCGCCCGACACCGGCAACATGGAGGTACTGGCCAAGTACGGTAACGAGGAACAGAAGGAGAAGTGGCTCAAGCCGCTGCTCAACGGCGAGATCCGCTCCTGCTTCTCGATGACCGAGCCGGCAGTGGCCTCCTCCGATGCCACGAATATCGAGTGCGAAATTCGCCGCGAGGGCGATGAGTACGTCATCAACGGCGTGAAGTGGTGGTCGTCCGGCGGCAACGACCCGCGCTGCAAGATCGCCATCGTCATGGGCAAGACCGATCCGACCGCGCCCAAGCATCTGCAGCAGTCGATGATCCTGGTGCCGCTCGACACCCCGGGCGTGAAGATCAAGCGCCACCTGACCGTGTTCGGCTACGACCACGCGCCGCACGGCCACGCCGAGATCCACTATGACAACGTGCGGGTGCCGGCCAGCAACATCCTGCTGGGCGAAGGCCGCGGCTTCGAAATCGCCCAGGGCCGCCTCGGGCCGGGCCGCATCCATCACTGCATGCGCGCCATCGGCAAGGCCGAGCGGGCGCTGGAGATGATGTGCTCGCGCGCGGTCTCCCGCACCGCATTCGGCAAGAAGCTGGCCGAGCACGGCGCGCTGCGGCAGGAGATGATCGCCCGCTCCCGCATCGAGATCGAGCAGGCCCGGCTGCTGGTGCTCAAGGCCGCTCACATGATGGACACGGTCGGCAACAAGGCGGCGCGCAAGGAGATCGCCATGATCAAGGTGGTCGCGCCGACCATGGCCTGCAACGTGATCGACCGGGCCATCCAGGTGTTCGGCGCGGCCGGCGTCTCGCAGGACACGTTCCTGGCCTCGGCCTACGCCAACGCCCGCACCCTGCGCCTGGCCGACGGTCCGGACGAGGTGCACCTCGAGACCATCGCCAAGCTCGAACTGAAGCCGTACATCAAGCGCGATTAAGGAAAAAACGACATGATCGATCTGAAAGGTAAGGTGGCGATCGTCACCGGCTCGACGCGCGGCATCGGCCGCGCCACGGCCGAGTTCCTCGGCCGGGCCGGCGCCAAGGTGGTCATCTCCAGCCGCAAGGCCGACGCCTGCGAGCAGGTGGCCGGCGAACTGGCGGCGCAGGGCATCGAGACGTTGGCGGTGCCCTGTCACGTTGGCGACAAGGCGCAGCTGCAGAACCTGGTCGATCAAACCCTGGCGAAGTGGGGCCGGATCGACATCCTGGTGGCGAACGCCGCCACCAATCCGGTCTACGGCCCCCTGGCCGATCTCACCGACGAGGCCTGGGACAAGATCATGAACACCAACGTGCGCAGCACCTTCTGGCTGTGCAACATGGTCCTGCCCAAGATGGCCGAGCAGGGCGGCGGCTCGGTGGTGCTGATCTCCAGCATCGCCGGCCTGCGCGGCAACACGCAGATCGGCTGCTACGGCGTCTCCAAGGCCGCCGAGGCGTCGCTGGCCCGCAATCTGGCGGTGGAGTGGGGCCCGAAGGGCATCCGCGTCAACGCCATCGCCCCCGGCCTGGTGAAGACCGATTTCGCCCGCGCGCTGCTGGAGAATCCGGAGCGGCTGGCCCGGGCGCAGGAGCGTACGCCGGTGCGCCGCATCGGCGTGCCCGAGGACATCGCCGGCCTGGCTTTGTATCTGGCATCCGACCTATCGACTTACATCACCGGCCAGGTGATCGTCGCCGACGGCGGCGAAACCATCAGCAGCTGAAGTACGGAGAGAACATGGCAGCGGAACTGGTTGATGTCCTGCCGGCGCACCGCTTCGACGAAGCGAAGCTGCGGGAATATCTGCGTGATCAACTGGAAGGCGTGGCGCAGCGCTTCGAGGTAAAGCAGTTCCAGGGCGGGCAGTCGAACCCGACCTTCCTGCTCGAGACCGGCACCCGGCGCTACGTGCTGCGTAAGAAGCCGCCCGGCAAGCTGCTGCCGTCGGCGCACCAGATCGAACGCGAGTACAAAGTGATCCGCGCGCTCGGCGACACCGACGTGCCGGTGCCCACGGCGCGCCTGCTGTGCGAAGACGATTCCATCATCGGCACGCCGTTCTACGTGATGGACTACGTCGAGGGCCGCATCCTCAGCCACCCGGCGCTGTCCGAGGTACCCAAGGAGGAGCGGGCGCCGATCTACGAGGCGGTGGCCGATACCCTGGCGCGGCTGCACAAGGTCGACTGGGCCGCGGTCGGTCTCGCCGACTTCGGCCGTCCGGAAGGCTACGTGCAGCGCCAGATCAAGCGCTGGAGCCAACAGTACGAAGCCTCCAAGACCGGCGACCTGCCGGCCATGGAGAAGCTGATGGAGTGGCTGCCCAAGCACGTGCCGGCCGGCGACGAGACCACCATCGCCCACGGCGACTATCGCTTCGGCAACGTGCTGCTGCATCCCACCGAACCCAAGGTGTTGGCGGTGCTGGACTGGGAGCTGGCGACGCTGGGCCATCCGCTCGGCGATCTGGCCTATTGCTGCCTGGCCTACCACCTGCCGGCCAACACCCCGGGCCTGCGCGGCCTGATCGGCATCGATCTCAAGGCCGAAGGCATCCCCAGCGAGGAGTGGTTCCTCAAGGCCTACGCCGAACGCACCGGCCGCGATGGCATTCCGGACTGGAATTTCTTCGTGGCTTTCTCGCTGTTCCGCCTGGCGGCGATTCTGCAGGGCGTGTACCACCGCGCGCTGCAGGGCAACGCCAGCAATGCCGACGCACTGCAGGTCGGCGAACGCGCCGGCCTGCTCGCGCAGGCTGGTTGGGAAATCGCCCAGAGGGCGTAGCCGAAGGGCCGGCGCGTCGCCCACGCGGCGCGCCGTTCTCTCGATCGAGCATGGGCGGCCGAAAGGCCGCCGTTACACATAGTACGGAGCTAACGTCATGTCCGACGCAGTCATCGTTTCCACCGCCCGCACCGGTCTGGGCAAGTCCTACCGCGGCAGCCTCAACAACACCCACAGCATCGACATGGCCGGCCATGTGATCCGCCATGCCGTGCAGCGCGCCGGCATCGATCCGGCCATGGTCGAGGACGTGATCCTCGGCGCCACCTTCCACGAGGGTGCCCAGGGCAAGAACATGGCCCGTCTGGCCGCCATCCGCGCCGGCCTGCCGGTGACCACCGCCGGCATGTCGATCAACCGCTTCTGCTCCTCCGGCCTGCAGGCCATCACCATCGCCGCCCAGCGCATCATGTCCGAGAAGATTCCGGCCATCGTCGCCGGCGGCGTGGAGTCGATCAGCCTGTGCCAGAACGAGAAGGTCAACACCTACATGGGTGTCAACGACTGGATCAAGGAGCACAAGCCGGCCCTGTACATGACGATGATCGAGACCGCCGACATCGTCGCCAAGCGCTATGGCATCTCCCGCGAGGCTCAGGACGAGTACGCCCTGATCAGCCAGCAGCGCACCGCCGCCGCGCAGCGCGAGGGCAAGTTCGATCAGGAAATCGTGCCCATCACCACCACCATGATGGTGAAGGACAAGAACACCGGTGAGGTGAGCTACAAGGAAGTCACCCTGGACCGCGACGAGTGCAACCGTCCGGACACCACCCTGGAAGGCCTGGCCAAGCTCGAGCCGGTGCGCGGCCCCGAGTGGTTCATCACCGCCGGCAACGCCAGCCAGCTGTCCGACGGCGCCTCGGTGTGCTTGGTGATGGACTCCAAGGTCGCCGAGAAGAACAACATCGAGCCGATGGGTATCTTCCGCGGCTTCGCGGTCGCCGGCTGTGAGCCGGACGAGATGGGCATCGGTCCGGTCTACGCCATTCCGCGCCTGCTGGAGCGCACCGGCCTGAAGATGGACGACATCGACCTGTGGGAGCTGAACGAAGCGTTCGCCTCGCAGGTGCTGTACTGCCGCGACAAGCTGGGCATCCCCATGGAGAAGCTCAACGTCAACGGCGGCTCGATCTCGATCGGCCACCCGTACGGCGTCACCGGCTCGCGCCTGGTCGGCCATGCCCTGATCGAAGGCAAGCGCCGCGGCGCCAAGTACGTGGTGATCACCATGTGCATCGGCGGCGGCCAGGGCGCTGCCGGCCTGTTCGAGGTCGTCTAAGCCAAGCCTAGAGCGCGCCGCCGTTGGGCGGCGCCGGCTTGTCCGAACCGGCTGGCGTTTCGTCAGCCGGTTTTTTCCTTGGAGAATCCCATGTCGCAGAAGATCGTCAGCACCGACGACCTGTCCTTCGTACTGTACGAGTTGCTCGACATCGAGCGGCTCACCCGCTTTCCCCGCTACGCCGACCACAGCCGCGAGACCTTCGACGCCGCCATCGACCTGGCGCTCAAGGTCGGCGCCGAAGAGTTCGTGCCGCACAACCGCCTGTGCGACAAGGAAGAGCCGCAGTTCGTGGACGGCCGGGTGGTGATCCGCCCGGAAGTGAAGCGGGCGCTGACGGTGCTGGCCGAGACCGGCCTGATGGCCGCCGGCCACGATTACGAGCGCGGCGGCATGCAGCTGCCGGCGGTGGTGAGCCAGACCTGCTTCGCCATCCTCAAGGGCGCCAACGTCGGCACCTCGGCTTACGCCAGCCTGACCATGGCCGCCGCCAACACCATCCTGGCGCACGGCACGCCCGAGCAGATCAAGCGCTACGCCGAGCCGATGATGGCCGGCCGCTTCTTCGGCACCATGTGCCTGACCGAGCCGCAGGCCGGCTCCTCGCTGGCGGACCTGCGCACCCGCGCCGAACCGCAGCCGGACGGCACCTACCGCCTGTTCGGCAACAAGATCTTCATCTCCGCCGGCGACCATGAGCTGAGCGAGAACATCGTTCATCTGGTGCTGGCGCGGCTGCCCGATGCGCCGCCCGGCGTGAAGGGCATTTCGCTGTTCATCGTGCCCAAGTTCCTGGTCAACGACGACGGCAGCCTGGGCGCGCACAACGACGTGGCCCTGGCCGGCCTGATCCACAAGATGGGCTACCGCGGCACCACCTCGACCATGCTCAACTTCGGCGAGAAGGGCGGGGCGGTGGGCTACATGCTCGGCCGGCCGAACGAAGGCCTGGCCTGCATGTTCCACATGATGAACGAGGCCCGCATCGGCGTCGGCATGGGCGCGGTGATGCTGGGCTACACCGGCTATCTGCACGCGCTGGCCTACGCCCACGAGCGGCGGCAGGGCCGGCCGTTCACCGACCGCGATCCCACCTCGCCGCCGGTGCGGCTGATCGATCACCCCGACATCCGCCGCATGCTGCTGGCGCAGAAGGCCTTCGTCGAGGGCGGCCTAGCGCTGTGTCTGTACGGCGCCACCCTGGTCGATGAGAAGCGCTTCGCCGAGACCGAGCAGGAGCGGGCGGTCGCCGGCGGCCTGCTGGATCTGCTCACGCCCATCCTCAAGTCCTGGCCGTCGCAGTTCTGCCTGGAAGCCAACAGCCTGGCGATCCAGGTCCACGGCGGCTACGGTTATACCCGTGAGTATCCGGTCGAGCAGTTCTACCGCGACAACCGGCTGAACCCGATCCATGAGGGCACCCACGGCATCCAGGCCATCGACCTGCTCGGCCGCAAGGTGCGCATGGCCGGCGGCGCGCACTATCGCGAGCTGGTGGCGCGGATCGAGGCCACCATCGCCGAGTGCCGCGAAGGGCCGCTGGCCGACAACGCCGCGGCGGTCGCGGCGGCGCTGGACGATCTCAAGCAGGCCACGGAAGCCTTGCTCGGCTTCGGCGCCAGTGGCGACGCCAACCGGCATCTGGCCAACGCCAGCCTCTATCTGGAGCTGTTCGGGCATGTGGTGGTAGCGTGGATCTGGCTGCGCCAGGCGCAGGCGGCGCAGCGCGGCCTCGAGCACGGCGGTCCCCGCGGCGAGGCCTTCTACCGCGGCAAGCTGCAGACCTGCGATTACTTCTGCCGCTACGAGCTGCCGAAGGTACGGCCGCAGGCGCGGCTGCTGATCGCGGGGGATACCACTACCTTGACCATGGCGCCGGAGTGGTTCTAATCGTGCAGTGACGACATCGCCGCCGAAGCCGTGAGGCTCATCCCGGCTTCGGCGGTTAAAAACGGGCGATCCGCCGGCAAGAAATCGGACGTCCAATCAAAAAAAGGAGGAGTCTTGAGCATGTTCGATCGGCATTTCAAAGTGTGGCCCGATCACGCGCCACGCACCCTGACCCTGCCCGAAACCAGCCTGTACACCAATCTCGAGATTTCCGCGCTGCGCTATCCGCGCAAGGCCGCCATCAACTACTACGACAGCGAGATCAGCTACGCCGAACTGAAGAAGCAGGTCGAGGCGCTGGCCGGTTATCTGCAGCATCTGGGCGTGGCCAAGGGCGACCGGGTGCTGCTGTACATGCAGAACAGCCCGCAGTTCATCATCGGCTACTACGCCATTTTGCGCGCCGACGCGGTGGTGGTGCCGGTCAACCCGATGAACAAGACCGCCGAGCTGGAGTACCTGATCCAGGACACCGGCGCTAGCGTGGCGCTGTGCGGCCAGGAGCTCTCGCCGCTGATGCTGCCGCTGGTCGGCAAGACCGGCCTCAAGCACGTGGTGGTGGCCGCCTACATCGAGTACATCACCAGGCCGACCGATCTCGATCTGCCCGAGCACGTCGCCATGCCGCGCCGCGAGATTCGCCAGGAGGGCGTGCATCTGTGGAGCGAGGCACTGGCCGCCGGCAAGGTGCCGGGCCCGCACACCGCCGGTCCCGACGATCTGGCGGTCATCCCGTACAGCTCCGGCACCACCGGCAACCCCAAGGGCTGCATGCACACCCACAGCACCGTGATGGCGACCCTGGTGGGCGGCGCGGTGTGGACCCCCTCGACGGCCGATAGCGTGATCCTGGGCACGCTGCCGATGTTCCACGTCACCGGCATGCAGGCGGCCATGAACACGCCGATCTACGTCGGCGCCACCGTGGTGCTCATGACCCGCTGGGATCGCCGCACCGCGGCTAAGCTGATCGAACGTTACAAGGTCACGGCCTGGACCAACATCTCCACCATGGCCATCGATTTCCTGGCCGACCCGGAGATCGGCAAGTACGACCTCTCCAGCCTCAAGCTCATCGGCGGCGGCGGCGCGGCCATGCCGGCGGCGGTGGCGGAGAAGCTCTACCAACTGACCGGTCTGCGCTACATCGAGGGCTACGGCCTGTCGGAGACCATCGCCGGCACCCACATCAACCCGCGCCAGGCGCCCAAGGAGCAGTGCCTGGGCATCCCGGTGTTCGGAGTGGATTCGCGGGTGATCGACCTGGATACCCTCGAGGAGCTGGGGCCGGGCGAGGTCGGCGAGATCATCACCCATGCCCCGCAAGTGTTCAAAGGCTACTGGAACCGGCCGGAGGAAACCGCCGCCTGCTTCATTGAGAAGGATGGCAAGCGTTTCTTCCGCACCGGCGACCTAGGCTACTACGACGAGGAGGGCTATTTCTTCATCGTCGATCGCCTCAAGCGCATGATCAACGCCTCCGGCTTCAAGGTCTGGCCGACCGAGGTCGAGGCGCTGATGTACAAGCACCCGGCGATCCAGGAGGCCTGCGTGGTCGCCAGCCCGCACCCGCGCCGCGGCGAGACGGTCAAGGCGTTCGTGGTGCTGCGCGCCGATTACAAGGGCAAGGTCAGCGAGGCCGACATCATCGCCTGGTGCAAGGAGAACATGGCGGCCTACAAGTGCCCCGAGATCGTCGAGTTCGCCGACGAACTGCCCAAGTCACCCACCGGCAAGCTCATGTGGCGCCAGCTGCAGGAGCAGGAGCGGGCGCGCGCGGCCGCCGCTACCGCCAGCTGAACGCGCCTTTCGGCGCCGAGATCTCGAGCGCCGATTGATCACGACGGGGGCCATCCGGCCCCCGTCGTCCTTCCCGCATCCGGCCCATCCGGGCCGGCGCCGCCGTCGTTTCGTCCAGCAATGAGACATTACGTCATACAGCATCCTTCCTTGGGTTGACGCGCGGATTGCTTCATGCCAGATTCCTAGGGCAATTACCGGTAGCGATTAATGCGCCTAGGACAAGCGAATCGGCGCAAGGTGGATTGCCGCAAGCGTCATCAAGGAGGAAGCGATTCGAGCATGCGCAGCGACCTGCATTCGCACGATCACCCTCACAGGCTATCTAGGGTTGGCCTCCCTGACGCGGAGGTCACGTCGAATGAATTTGGAAGTAGTGGAGGTGGCTGAGCTCACTGATCGGAATCGTTAGGAGGAGACGGCCGTCCGTTCATGGCCGTGATTAGGAAAACCAAAGAAATAACGAGGACTGGAGAATGGAACTGCTAAAGCGTTTCGGCCGCATTACCGCTGGACTGACCCTGGGTCTCGGACTGATGGTCGGTTCGAATACCGCGGCGGCCGCCGACGTGGTGAAACTGGGCTTCACCGGCCCCCTGAGCGGCGGTGCCGCCCTGTATGGCAAGAACACCCTGACCGGTATCGAAATGGCGGTCAACGAGATCAACAAGGAAGGTGGTCTCGATATCAAGGGCAAGAAGTACAAGGTCGAGGTGGTGGCGCTGGACGACAAGTACTCGCCCAGCGAAGCCGCCGTCAACGCCAAGCGCCTTGTCCAGGAGCACAAGACGCCGGTCATCTTCGTGCCGCACTCCGGCGGCATCTTCGCGCTGCAGGCGTTCAACGAGCAGGAAAACTTCCTCATCAGCGCCTACACCAGCATTCCGACCGTCACCTCGCGCGGCAATAAGCTGACCGTGCGCATCCCGCCGTCCTTCCTCGGCTACATGGCGCCGTTCACCAAGGTCGCCATGGAGCGCTTCGGCAAGCGCGTGGCCATCGCCAACGCCACCCACGACTACGCCAAGGCCTGGACCAAGGCTTTCGTGCCGGCCTGGACCGCGGCGGGTGGCGAAGTGGTGGCCGACAATCCGATGGACTACAACAAGGACACCGACTACTACTCGGGCGTGAGCAAGGTGCTGGCCGCCAAGCCGGACGTGCTGTTCATCGGCGGCGCCTCCGAGCCGACCGGCCTGGTGGTGAAGCAGGCCCGCGAGCTGGGCTTCAAGGGCGGCTTCATCGTCATGGACCAGGCCAAGCTCGACGAGATGGCCGCGGTGGCCGGCGGTCTGCAGGTGCTGGAGGGCGCGGTCGGTACGCTGCCGCTGGTGTATGACGAAAACGAGCGTGCCAAGGACTTCGTCAAGCGCTTCCGCGACATCTATGGCCGCGATCCGAGCTCGGAGATGTCGCTGAACTACTTCGCCGCCCACCTGTTCATGGAGGCGATGAAGCACGCGGGTACCGCCAGCGACGCCCACGCGATCCGCGCCAACCTGGCCAAGGCGCTGGAGACCCTGCCGGAGCCGCGCAACCCGCACGGCTATTCCGAGATCGACGAGAACGGCGGTCTGGGCGCCGATACTCCGGTGGCTCAAGTGCTCAACGGCCAGATCAAGGCCGTGCGCACCTCCGAGATCATGGGCCGGTAAGCGCCTCGTCTTCACCGACCCCCGACATGAAACTGCCGCCATACACTGGCGGCAGTTTTTTTAGCGGCAGAGGAGGGGATGAGCCGCACCCTTCCGAGCGCGGCCCATCGGGGACAACCCCTTACATGTACTTCTTCAGCTCCAGCTTACCGATCTGGTTGCGGTGCACCTCGTCCGGACCGTCGGCGATCCGCAGGGTGCGAGCGTTGGCGTAGGCGTGCGCCAAGAAGAAGTCGTTGGTGACGCCGCCGCCGCCGTGCGCCTGGATGGCCCAGTCGATGACCTTGCAGGCCATGTTGGGCGCGGCCACCTTGATCATGGCGATCTCCTTGCGCGCCGCCTTGTTGCCGACCGTGTCCATCATGTAGGCGGCCTTGAGCACCAGCAGCCGGGCCTGATCGATGAGGATGCGCGACTCGGCGATGCGCTCCAGGGTCACCGTCTGCTCGGCGATCGGCTTGCCGAAGGCGACGCGCTGCAGGGTGCGCTTGCACATCGCTTCCAGCGCCCGCTCGGCCAGGCCGATCAGCCGCATGCAGTGATGGATGCGGCCCGGTCCGAGGCGGCCCTGGGCGATCTCGAAGCCGCGGCCCTCGCCCAGCAAGATGTTGCTGGCCGGCACCCGCACGTTGTCGAAGATCACCTCGGCATGGCCGTGCGGCGCATCGTCATAGCCGAACACCGGCAGCGGCCGCACCACGGTGATGCCCGGGGTGTCGCGCGGCACGATGATCATGGACTGCTGCTTGTGCCGATCCGGATTGTTGGGATCGGTCTTGCCCATGAAGATGAACACCTTGCAGCGCGGATCGTTGGCGCCGGAGGTGAACCACTTGCGGCCGTTGATGACGTACTCGTCGCCGTCGCGAACGATGGACGCCTGGATGTTGGTAGCGTCGGAGGAGGCCACCGCCGGCTCGGTCATGGCGAACGCCGAGCGGATCTCACCCTCCAGCAGCGGCTTGAGCCACTTTTCTTTCTGCTCCGCGGTGCCGTAGCGCACCAGCACTTCCATGTTGCCGGTGTCCGGGGCCGAGCAGTTGAACACTTCCGCCGACCACATCACCCGGCCCATGATCTCGCACAGCGGCGCGTACTCCATGTTGGTCAGGCCGGCGCCGTACTCGCTCTCGGGCAGGAACAGGTTCCACAGCCCTGCCGCCTTGGCCTTGGGCTTGAGCTCCTCGATCACCGGCACGGGCTGCCAGCGATCGCCTTCGGCGACTTCGCGCGCGTAACGCTCTTCGTTGGGATAGATGTATTCATCCATGAAGGCGTTGAGGCGAGCCATCAGCTCTTTGGTTCTTGCGGAGTACTCAAATTCCATGGATTTCTCTCCCTCGTCGTTGTCGTCAAACGGCGCTTTCGCAGCGCTTCTTGAATTGTCTAGCACCGAGAGGGTAAGCAGCCGCCTATAATTACGCCAATGAACAATTCGAATGCTATGGAATAAATTTCATGCATATATCCCGCGTCGACCTGAATCTCTTCGTTGTGTTGGACACGATCTACACCGAGGGCGGACTGACTCGTGCCAGCGAGAAGCTCAACCTGACCCAGCCGGCAGTGAGCCACGCCCTGGCGAGGCTGCGGGAATTGTTTGGCGACCCGCTGTTCGAGCGGCGCGGCCACAGCATGGTACCGACCCCGTTGACCCGCAGCATGATCGAGTCGGTGCGGGCTTCGCTGCGCATGCTGGAGTCGACGCTGCACAAGGTGGACCGCTTCGACCCGGCCACCACCGCCAAGCGCTTCGTGCTGGGCCTGCGCGACGTGCTGGAGCCGATCGTGCTGCCGCCGCTCATGAGGCGCTTGGCGGAGGAGGCGCCGGCGGTGGAAGTAGCGACCGCGCGCATCGACCGACGTAGCCTGGAGTCAGAGCTGTCGGCCGGCACCGTCGACGTCGCCATCGACGTGCTGCTGCCGCTGTCCGACAAGCTACGGTCGCGCCGCATCTCCTCCGACCGGCTGATCGTGCTGGCGCGCCGTGACCATCCGCTGCTGCGCAATGGTCTGACTCTGGAAACCTACCTGTGCGCCGGCCACATCCTGGTGTCTTCGCGCCGGCGCGGCCGTGCGCTGGAGGATCTGGAACTGAGCCGCCTCGGGCTGCAGCGCACGGTGCGGCTGCGCTGCCAGCACTATTTCGCCGCGGCGCACGTGGTCAGCCAGACCGACCTGCTGCTGACCATCCCGGAACGGCACGCCGCGGTGGCCAACCGCCAGTTTCGCAACCAGGTGTTTCCGTTCCCGATCGAAGGACCGACACTGGACGCTTACCTATACTGGCATGCCAACGCCGAGGAGGATCCGGCCAACCGCTGGTTCCGTCGGCATCTGGAAGCGGTGCTCGCCAAGCTGGCCGGCGGCGGCCGCGGCGAGAGAGGAGGGGATAGAGGAGGGCGAGACCTGACGACCTCGCCCCCGCTGGAGGCTTAGATGCGGACCCCGGTGAACTCGGTGACGCCCAGCATGGTCTTGAACGTGCCCTTGAGGGCATCGCCTTCGACGCTGGCGCGGAACGACACGGGGAACTTGCCCATCGGCGTCTGCACCTTGGCAGTGAAGCTCAGGTTGTTGCCCTCGACCTTGAGCTCCTCCAGCTCGGCGGCGCCAGCGGGGCTTTCGAGCGTACCGCTATAGCCGCCCTGATCGCTGATCTTGAGGGTGGGAGTCTGCTCCCCGAACGGGGTCTGCATGGTCAGTTTCCAGTTCCCGGCTACGCTCATCGTTTTCTCCTTGGCGTGTGGTGACATATTCGCGAGCCCGCGCGGCCCGCGAACCGGCTGCGTCGAGCCTCGGCGGCGCCGGGAGCGCTTGCTCCCGGGCGCAGCACGAAGCCTTAAGCTTAGCCGGTCCGAATTCATACAGGATTAGCTTTTACCTAACTCCCTGAGCGCCTCGGCGCGCAGGTCCTTGCGCAGCACCTTGCCGACCGGCGTCTTCGGCAGCTCGTCGCGGAACACGATCTGCTTGGGCACCTTGTAGTTGGTCAACGACTTGCGGCAATGCTCACGCAGCGCCTCGGCGGTCAGCGCCGGATCGCGCTTCACCACGTAGGCGCGCACCGCCTCGCCGGTTTCCTCGTCCGGCACGCCGATCACGCCCACCTCCAGCACACCGGGATGCTGGGCGATGACTTCCTCGACCTCGTTCGGGTACACGTTGAAGCCGGACACGATCACCATGTCCTTCTTGCGGTCGACGATGTAGAAGTAGCCGTCCTCGTCCATGCGGGCGATGTCGCCGGTGGCGAACCAACCGTCCTTGAGCGCCTCCGCCGTCGCCTCCGGCCGGTTCCAGTAGCCTTTCATCACCTGCGGCCCCTTGACCAGCAGCTCGCCGGGCTGGCCCACCGGCACGGGGTTGCCGTTGTCATCGACGATGCGCAACTGGGTGCCGGGGTAGGGGATGCCGATGCTGCCCAATTTCACCGGCCCGCTGATCGGGTTGGCGCAGACGCCGGGACTCGTCTCGGTCAGGCCGTAGGCCTGGTAGATCGGGTGGCCCACCACCTTTTCCCAGCGCTGCGCCACCGCATCCTGCACCGCCGTGCCGCCGCCGACCGCGATCTGCAGATTGCGCGGCGGATTGTCGCGGAACCACTGTTCGTTGAGCAGGGCGGCATGAAATCCGCCACACTTATCAACAGCACGGTCTGCACCTGGCTCTTGGGCAGGATCGGCCCCAGCTTGTCGGCGAACATGTCGATGATCGCCACCAACTTGGCGCCAGAATCGAGCAACGTGTGCTCGATCTCGGGCACCGTGTAGAGCGGGTTGATGTTGACGATCACGCAACCCGCCTTGGCGGCGCCGTACAGGAAAATCGGGTAAGCCAGGCAGTTGGGACTCTGAATCGCTACCCGGTCGCCCTTGGCCAGACCGAGCTCGAAACGCAGATAGGCGGCGAACTGATCCGACAGTCGGTCCACCTCCGCGTAGGTCAGCGTGCCGGTGGTGCCGGTCGGCAGACAAACCGTGAAGGCCGGTTGCGTCGCGTAGGTCTGACTGGCCCTGGTGATGATCTCCCCGAAGTTCCGGTACGGGATCGGGCCTAGCTCGCCGCTGCGTCCCTCGGGATAGAACTTGAGCCACGGGCGAGCGTCGTACGCCTCGAACCCTGTCCGCCCCGACTCACCGCCACCCGCTGACAACCGAGTCATCGCTTCGCTCATTGCAAGACACACCGCAGCAACGGGCGGATACGGCGGTCGCCGTCGACGGCGCGGAAGTACGGAAACGACGAGGCGACGCCGGCTAGGCCCAGCGGCTAGGCTACGCGAAGCGAAGCGTCCGCAGCAGCCAGGGCCGACCAGCGGCAAAGCTGCATCCTAATATGCGTGTAATGTATATTATGTTAAATATACATCACACCGACACCCATGGTCCCATTCCCGGCGCCAACCGCATCGTTGACTTCTAGTGGTGACCGAAGCCGTGTCCACATACTCGGATCATTGCCCCGCGCGCGCTCTAGCCCTACCTCAGCTCGTGAATCCGCCGCTAGCCAGGACTGTCCGGTTCGGGATCGCATGAATGGGACGCAGCGCAAACGGGTGGTGATCGTGGGCGCCGGCTTTGGCGGGCTGTAAGCGGCCAAGACGCTGGCCAGAGCACCGCTAGACGTGACCGTGGTCGACCGGCGCAACTACCACCTGTTTCAGCCACTGCTCTATCAGGTCGCGACCGCTGGGTTGTCGCCCGCGGATATCGCTTGGCCGATCCGGGCCATTCTTCGCGAGCAGCGCAACACCGTGATGCTCATGAACGAGGTCGTGGATGTGGATCTCGCGCGCCAAGAGGTGATCTACACCGACCGGCGTCTGCCCTACGATTTCCTGATCATCGCCACCGGCGCACGCCATGCTTACTTCGGCCACGACGAATGGGAAGCGTACGCACCGGGCTTGACGCAGATCGACGACGCCACGTCGATCCGCCATCGCGTGCTGCTGGCCTTCGAGCGCGCCGAAATGGCCGACGATCCCGCCGAGCAGCAGCGGCTGCTGACCTTCGTCGTGGTCGGTGCCGGCCCTACCGGGGTCGAGATGGCCGGGGCGCTTGCGGAACTCGCCCATCGCGCGCTAGCCCGCGACTTCCGCCGCATCAACCCACACCGCGCGCGCATTCTGTTGGTCGAGGCCGGGCCGCGAGTGCTGGCGGCTTTTCCCGAGGAGCTCTCCGCTTATGCCCACCAGGCGCTGGCCAAGCTCGGTGTGGAAGTCCGCTTGGGTGCGACGGTGACGGATGTCGACGCGCAGGGGGTGAGCATCGGCGGTCAACGTGTTCCGGTGGGGACCGTCATCTGGGCGGCCGGCGTGCAGGCCTCGCCCGCTGCCCAGTGGCTGCGCGCCGAGGCTGACTGCGCCGGGCGGGTCAAGGTCGAGCCGGATCTGTCGGTGCCTGGGCATCCCGAGGTGTTCGTCATCGGCGATACCGCCCTGGTGCTCGACGACGAAGGCAAGCCCGTTCCCGGCATCGCGCCGGCCGCCAAGCAGCAGGGCAAGTTCGTCGCCGAACTGATCAAGGCGAAAGCCGCGAGCAAGCGGCCGAGCGCGCGCTTCCGCTACGTGCACCGCGGCAATCTCGCCACCATCGGCCGCAATGCCGCCGTGATCGATTTCGGTCGAGTGCGCCTGAAGGGACTGCTGGCGTGGTGGGTATGGGGCATCGCGCACCTGTACTTTCTGATCGGCGTACGGGCGCCGATGCTGGTGGCGCTGCAATGGCTGTGGCCTACATCACGTTCGGCAAAGGCGCCCGCCTCATCACCGGCGTACCCTGCCCCTCCCCGCTTCAAGACGGAAAGAGCGAGCACCACATCGCACCCGCCGACATGACACGAAATTGAGCAAGACCGATCAGCCCATGGATTGCCGTACTAAAGCCCCTATCACGGCAACCGTTGGAGGCCGACTCGCATGCCTGACAGCAGAGTTCAGCCGCACCAAGACAATGACACTCTCCGCCTCTTCCTCTGCGGCGACGTCATGCTCGGTCGCGGTGTCGACCAGATCCTGCCCTCCCCCAGCGCACCGGATCTATATGAGCCCTATATCCACGACGCCCGGGATTACGTGGCGCTGGCCGAGCGCATGAATGGCGCCATCCCGCGACCGGTGGATTACGCCTATGTCTGGGGTGATGCCCTATCCGAGCTGGCCGCGCAGGCACCGGATTTGCGGCTGGTGAACCTAGAAGCCAGCATCACCACCTGCTCCCGGCCATGGCCCGGCAAAGGCATCCACTACCGCATGCATCCCGCCAACATGCCCTGCCTCACCGCCGCCGGCGTGGATTGCTGCGTGCTGGCCAACAACCATGTGCTGGATTGGGGCTACGATGGTCTGCGCGAGACGCTGGCTACGCTGCGCGCCGCCGGCATCGCCACCGCGGGCGCGGGCGAGGATCTGGCGGCGGCGCGGCGGCCGGCGGTGTTCGGCCTGCCCGGCGGCGGCCACTTACTGGTGTTCGCCTGTGCCGATGCCAGCAGCGGTGTGCCGACGGCCTGGGCCGCCACCGCGACTCGGTCTGGCATCGATTTGTTGCCAGACCTTTCCTCAGTCACGGCGGAACGGATCGCCGCGCGTGTGGCCGAGTACAAACGCCCGGGCGACGTGGCGCTCGTCTCGATCCACTGGGGCGGCAACTGGGGCCATGAGGTGCCGCCGGCCCACCGAGAGTTCGCCCACGCGCTGATCGATCATGCCGGCATCGACCTGATTCACGGGCATTCCTCGCACCATCCGCGTCCGATCGAGGTCTACCGTGACCATCTCATCCTGTACGGCTGCGGCGATTTCCTGAACGATTACGAAGGCATCCGCGGCTACGAGGCCTTTCGCGGCGATTTGGTGCTGATGTACTTCCCGCGGCTGAGCAGGCGCGACGGTCGCCTGTTGGCGCTGGAGATGACACCCCTGCAGCTGCGGCGGCTGCGGCTCCAGCGCGCGGCGCCCGACGACGCCCGATGGCTAGCGGAGCTGTCGAGCCGGATCGGCGCCGCCTTCGGCACCCGCGTGATCTTACGGTCCGACGGTCGGTTGGCGATGCAGTGAAAAGCTTCCGCCGTTGGCCAAGCGGCCGCCCCGGGCGCTGCCGGGGCGGCTTTTGCGGGCATGTCGTATCGCGGCCTCTCGGGTTGTCACTCCGAGGCCGCGGCGAGCTCCAGGCCCAGCTCGGCGATGATCCGCTCCGCTTGCCGGCGCTCGCTTTCCGTCGCCTCTGCCCGCCAGCGCACCGCGATGCGGCGGGCGGAGCCGTCGGCGCATTCCAACCCGGCGATCGCCGGGTTGTCCTGCAAGGCCATCCGTACCCGTTGCTCGGCGGCCATTTGCCGCAGCCGGTAACGCGCCACCTTGCCGATCGGCGTCAGCGGCAGCTCGCCGAGGATGAACGCCGCTTTCGGCCGTGCCGGCGGTTCGGCGATGCGCTGGCCGACGTAGTCGACGATCTCCTCTGCCGTGGCTTCGGCGCCTGGCTTGAGCACCACGTACAGCACCGGCAGTTCGCCGGCGTAGCTGTCCGGCATGGCGATGGCCGCCGCCTGAGCGACGGCTGGATGCGTTACGGCGATCTCCTCGATCAGCAGCGGATCGATATTGTGGCCGCTGCGAATGATCACGTCCTTGGAGCGGCCGACGATCCGGATTTCGCCGGTTTCCGTGACTTCACCGAGATCCCCCGACGCCACCCAGCCGTCCACCGAGCCATCGTGAACGCCGGTGCCAGAGCGGTAGCCCAGGAAGACGTTCGGGCCGCTAATGTAGATTTCGCCGCGCTGACCGGGCTGCAGCGGCCGGCCAGGCTCGTCGATCGACAGGCGCGCCAGCGGCACCGGAAGTCCTCCACACGGCGCGTGAAACTCGCCGTCGATGAACTGGGCGGTGGCGATGCCGGCGCTCTCAGTCATGCCGTAGAGTTGATAGATCGGCTTGCCGCTAAGCGCTTCCAGACGCCGCGCCAGCTCGGCGGGCAACGGCGAACCGCCGGTGACGAACGCGCGAAGCGTGCTCAGCCGCGCGTCCTGGCGCGGGCTGCCAGCGACGGCGGCCAGCCCAGTGGGCACACTGGCGACGATCGTGGCTTCGCTCTCGTCGACGATCGTCCAGAAACGGGCGATCACCTCGGGGTTTCGCAAGCCCAGGGCGGTGGGGAACATCACCGTTGCACCGACGGCGATGGCGGACATCACCGCGTCGACGGCACCGCCGACATGGAACAGCGGCAGGCTGCTGAGGATTCTGTCGTCGGCGCGCCAGCCGAACCCGGCGGCGGCCATGAGCCCGCCGGCGGCCAGATTGCGTTGCGACAGCTCGGCGAGCTTGGGAGAGCCCATGCTGCCGCCGGTATGCACCAGGACGGCGCCGCGCTGATCCGAGCCAACCGGCAGCTCGCTATTGTCGCCGCCGCCGGATTGCAGGAACTCGCTCCAGCTCAGGGCACCGGGCGACGGCTCACCGAGCGGCAGCTCAACCACCGTCGGTTTCTCGCTCAACCGCGCCAGCGCCGCGTCGACCCGCGCCCTGACATCGAGCGCCGGATGCGGCCCCATGGTGACCACCACGCGTGTCCGGGCCAGCGCCAGCTGCGGCGCCATCGCGTCGGCCGACAGCAGCAAGTTGATTGGGAAAGCGACGCCGCCCTCCTCTCGGCGACGATCGCCGAGCTAGTGCGCCGCAATGACGAAGCCGTGCGCCGCGCGGAAACGGAGATGGCGGACGTGCCGAATCCGATCGAGCGCGCCATCCGTACGCTGGCGGCGATGTCCCGGCAGCCGGCCTATCTAGCGGAGCTGGAGCTTTGGGCGGCCTCGCGCACCGATCCGGACCTCCAGCAATCGATCCGCGACGCCGAGCGAGCAGCGCTAGGCGAGCGGGAGCGCGTCATATCGAGCCTGTTTTCGTCGATACGCGACAACCCGAACTTCGAAGCCGTCACGTCGCTGAGCATCGAATTCCTGCGCGGGATGGCGCTCTCGAGCGTCCTCACGCAGAACCCGGAGCGCTATGAAAGGCTGATCGGACAATGGATCGCGGCGGTGGAGCTGCTGCTGCGAACACCGCTGGAAACCGCCTGACCGAAAAAAGAAGGCCCCGGTTTCCCGGGGCCTCTGTCGCTACCGAAAGCTGCCGCCGCTCAGGCGGTAGCGGCTTCTGCGGTTTCGGCCGGGGCTGGGGTGCGGATGAGGTAGTCGAAGGCGCTCAGCGCGGCCTTGGCGCCCTCGCCCATGGCG
>Ga0207864_1001490_pt1 | contig 25549 bp, 18 predicted proteins | sample HigsolmetaAR202D_FD_184834 | JGI IMG/M metagenome (GOLD analysis project Ga0207864, IMG submission 184834) | Ionic liquid and high solid enriched microbial communities from the Joint BioEnergy Institute, USA - AR20-2-D (SPAdes) (version 2) ... | reverse complement strand
CGCGCCCGGTCCCACGCCGCTTCGTATGAGCCGGCGCGTGTTCGTCGCGGGCTCACTGTCGAGCGAGCAATTGAGGTCCGTCTCCTCGTCTCCGTCCAGCCTCACGCCGACTACACCCCGGTCGGTATAGAGCGACGTGCCCAGATAAAGATCGTGAGTGTGGAAACAGCGATAAGAGATGCGCAACGTGTCATTCGCGCTCGATGCGACATGCGCTTGTCCCCCCGAGAAAAACCCGGTCTCAATCGTCCAGTTTCCCGAATACTGGCATCGTGGATCCGTATCCTCGATTCGAACGCTGCCAGGACCGGCGACCTGCAGCATGCGAAGAGATTCGGGTCCCTCCAAGGTCCAGTTGGTGAATTCGGCTTCCCATTCAATCGGAGAGAATGCAGGCTCGTCCGTGAGAGGCGGCGCGAAGGTCAGCCACATCTGCCGGATCTCCGGAATTCCGAGCGCAGCGAAGTCGAGAGTCACACGCCAGGTCGCATCCGAGCTCCCTCCTTCGAACACAGCCGTGCGGTTCTCTGTGCGGAGCCTGTCGTTCTTCCAGTGCGCGTACATGCGAAGCATGTTGCCGTCGTATCCGGGGCGGGCAGCCGTAATCTCGATCGTTGCGCCGCTGGCAACCGCCGATAACCCGATCAGAACCTGCGACTCCTCCCAGTTGACGCTATTGATTTGAGAGGCCAGGGCCGCTGCTACCGTTTCCGCGCCGACTCGATGCAGCGTATAGACTTCGCTGCCTGCCGTGGAGCTCACCTCAACCGCCGAGCCATCGACGCCCCTTGCCCTGATGAGTACCTGATTGGCCGGTCCCAGTTCCGGCGACCCATCGCCCTGCGACGCGGTCACGTCCGCGGAATCAGCCAGCGCATTTACGATCCCATGAGCCACGTCGGCACTCGAATCTCCCAGCTGCTCCTGGTAGGAATAGGTGACGCCAGCGACCGTAACGCTGTGAATCGTACCTGCCCCTGCGCTGTAAAAGTCATAAGCGCATTCCACTTTCGGCACGATGTAATCGAAGGCGAAGTTCAAGTACCAAAGGGTCAGGCGGTCGAACTCCTTCAAGCCGTTGTCTTGCACTACAAAGCGGGCGGACGCAGGCGTATAGTCTCCATCTACGATCTGAGCGTGATCGAACAGGCGGATGCGAGCCGAAGTGCCGTCCGGTCGCGTCACGTCGAGGTAGGGCCAATCGATCGTCGGAAATTTCGGCGAGTCGATCGGCATCAGATTGCTGTACCGGACGTCAAACCGAAGCGTCAGCCCTTCAAATCTCGTGTCGGGAAGATACCGAAGCAACGGGTGCTCGAAGAAATTGTCAGCATCGTAAAGGACCAGAACCGCGAAGTCCGATGCGTCGCGAAAGACTCCTGACACCTTAAAGGAATCAGCGGTGGCCGAATGCATGGCGGCGGCAGCACCCAAGCCGTCGAAGCCGCGCAGATGCATGGTCCGATTGGGCTGGAGTTTGTAGATTCGTTCCGGCATAGAAGCGTTTGCGCCTTGAACCTCAGTGTAGGAACGTGACAGATTCCACGGCCGATTGGAAACGAACCCACGCTGTTGATAATACAGGGGAAATAATTATCGGGCGATGGTCACCGGCCCTTTGCTTTGACCACAGGACGGCAGGCAGAGAAAGGCGCCAGAGACGGAAAACTGGACAGCGCCGATATCAGCGCTTCCGGGGTGAGGTAGGAAAGGCCGAGAGGGCGGGATACGCAAGGAATGCTGGGTCCTCCGAGAGACCCAGCCGCGGTTTGAATCAGTTACATGCCGTTTTCGTCTGCGGACGGTCCGTAGATCGCCGGAACCGGGATATTGTTCAGACGAAGATAAACGCTGAGCTGCGCGCGATGGTGAATGGTATGGTTCAGCACCCACTTCCGAATCACGCCAACACGCGGCATTGTCAACAGATTCTTACCGCCAGCCAGCAGTGACCAGTCTGCCAGCAAGACTTCATCCGAGGCGCCGGCAAGGCTTTGCCGCGCCGAAGCCACGTTCATGTCGAATAGTTCGAGCACCTCTTCCCTCGACTTAGGCTGAGGCAGGGCGCGAGCAGGTCCGTCCGGCGGCGCCAGATCAAGCGAATCGTGATTGATCGTGCCGCAGACCCAGCTCGGAATGTCTGCCAGGTGGCTTGCTAAGCTACCGAACGACATCGACTTCTCGTGCGGCGCCCAGTTGAACTTGTCGTTGGGAATGCGTTCCAGCGTGAGCCGAGTGGTGCGCATCTCGTGTTCGAATTCAGGAAGCAGGTTAGCGCTGATGCTCATGTTTCCTCCAACAAGGATATTCGCCTTTTATTCGCCTAGAGTCAAGACTTTTTTTCATTGCGCCTTCAAACCTGAGAATGTAGATTGGCTTTGTGCGCGCCCTGCTACCGGCCTTACTGCTTGTCACTGCGGCCACTCTTCGCTCTCAAGGCAAGGCGCAGGATGAGTTTCTGACCTCAATCCGCCCGGTTCTGGCCGAGCATTGCTCCGCCTGCCACAACCATTCCAAACCTGGGAACCGCGTCGACTTCCTGAAGGCCCAGACGGCGAAGGATCTCGAACAAAGGCGGGGGCTTTGGAGAAACGTCGCGGCGCAGATGCGGAACCGGACAATGCCCCCGATGGCGTCAAAGCTGACCGAACAGGACCGGTTGCGCGTTGCAACCTGGATCGATGAACAGCTAAGGAAGACTGCATGTAGCGGCGGAGCGTACGCCGGGCCGCCGGTAATCCGCCGGTTGAACCGCAGGGAGTACCGGAACACCGTTCGCGATCTCTTTGGAGTCGACTTGCCCGTTTCCGAGATCTTCCCCGCCGATGGATCCGGCGGCGAAGGATTCGACACCAATGGCGCGACTCTCTTCATCCCGCCCGTACTGATGGAGCGGTACCTGGAGGCAGCGCAGCGCATTCTCGATACCGCCATCATTACTCCTCCCCTGCAAAAGACGTTCAATCCATGGGAGCTGCAGCCTGCAGTGGCGCCAAGCGGAGGGACGAAGCGTCTCCTCGCACCCGGAGAGGAGCTAACGGCATCCGTTTCAATCTATGTCGACGGCGAGTACGATCTGCGCGTATCGATGGAGCGGCCGCTCGAGCGCGCTGTTGACGTCGCTGTCAAGGTGGACGGAATCGAGGCAGCCGTACTCAGCTTTCAGCGCTATGACTCGCCCGGCGCGGCCACAAGGTCGCGGGCAGTGCGTCTGGGACGCGGCTTGCACACACTGGCAGTCCAGGCTCGCGACGTACCGGTCGAGGTTTTTCACCTCAGTATTTCCCAGCGTCAGACGGAACCGTCGCCCGAACGGAAGGCTCTCCACTACCGGCTCTTCGGCATGGAGCCGGGAGAGGCGCCGCTGCAGCCGCGGAAGGCAGCCGAGAGGCTTCTCAGTTCCGTCGCGCGCAAGGCCTACCGCCGGCCGTTGGAGCCAGGGGATCTCGAATCCCTTCTAAAGCTCTACGATCGCGCAGCAGAGCGAGGCGATCCTTACGAAGAGCGCATCAAGCTTGCTCTGAAGAAGGTCCTGGTGTCGCCGGATTTTCTGTTTTTGATTGAAAGGGGCGCCGGCAAATCCGGCATTCAGCCGCTGAGCAGCCATGAGATTGCTTCCCGGCTCTCCTACTTCCTGTGGTCATCCATGCCGGACGACGAATTGTTCCGGCTGGCCGACGCCGGACGCCTTCAGGATGACCACGTGCTCGCGGCTCAAGTAGACCGGATGCTCGATGACCCTAGATCCCGTGTCTTCGCCAGTACGTTCATCGGACAGTGGCTCGGCACCCAGGATGTCGGAGGACGGGTCGCCCCAACCGTTGCCGAGGTTCAGCACTTCTACACGCCTGAAGTCGCCGCGGATCTCCGGGAGGAACCGGTGGTCCTGTTCCACCACATTATCGAGGAGAACCGCAGCCTGCTCGACCTAATCGACGGGAATTACACCTTTCTGACCGATCGCCTGGTACAGTTCTACCAACTGGAAGAGCACGTCAAAAGCCTTCCGGGCAGCGGTTTTCACCAGGTGACCTGGCCCGACCGCCGGCGAGGCGGAGTCCTTGGGCTGGCTTCGGTGCTCGCGCTGACCTCGCACTTCAAGCAGACCAGTCCGGTCCTGCGCGGGGCTTGGGTGCTCGAAACTCTGCTCGGCACAACGGTGCCGCCGCCCCCGCCCGACGTCCCTCCGCTCGAGACGGGAACGAATGGCAAAGCAAAGCTCAGCGTCCGGCAGAAGTTGATGCGGCATCGGGAGAACCCTTCCTGCGCAGCGTGCCATAACCTGATGGATCCGATCGGCTTCGGGCTCGAGAATTTTGATTGGCTTGGGCGCTGGCGCGACCTGGACAATGGGCAGCCGATTGATGCGTCGGGCAAGATGCCTTCCGGGGAGACGTTTGACGGTCCGGAAGAGCTCCGGCGTGTGCTCTTGAACCGGAAGCAGGAGTTTATCCGGCATCTTACCAGTAAGGTGCTCGGATACGCGCTTGGGCGAAGTTTGCGCGATGCGGATCAGTGCGTCGTTCAGCAAATCGCGGATCGTGTCGAAAAGGACAACTATGGCGCACGAACCCTGCTGCGGGAGGTGGTGCTCAGCGTGCCGTTTCGCAACAGCCAGGAAGATATTGATCATTCAGAAGACGCTCTGGCGCCCGTTCGCCGCCGGCCTCGACCGGGTTTGGACAAGTAAGTTTTCGAAGAGAAATCGACAGCCAGGAGTGATAGTCTTACGGTAACCATGTTCAAGCCACTCTCGCGCAGAACGCTATTGCGAGGCCTCAGCGCTACGTTGTCGCTGCCGATACTGGAAGTCATGTCGAAGGCGGCTCCCGGGACCAGCGCGAACCGGCTATCCGAACCACCCCTTCGGATGGTCTTCCTCTTCATGCCAAATGGGGTTCGCCCCGATTACTGGACGCCTCCCGGTGACGGGGAAGACTATGAATTCACGCCTCATCTGAAACCGCTCGAAGGGCTGAAGGACGACTTCCTTCTGCTCGAGAATCTGTGGCACAAGAACACGGTAGGCCGCAACGGACACTGGCCGAAGGTGCCGGCGTGGTTGTCGGGAGGCTACGTCGAACGATCAACGGGACGCGATCTCAACAGCGGAGGAACCTCTGTTGATCAGGTGGCCGCGCGCTACATCGGAGCCAACACGCCGCTGCCGTCGTTTGAGCTAGGCATTGATGCGCCGAGAAGCGGCATTGATAATATCGGAGGCGGGTTTGCCCGCATCTACGGTTCGTTCATCTCCTGGCGCGATCCTCATACGCCCGTTCCCAAAGAAATCATTCCGCAGCTTGCCTTTGACAGGCTGTTCCGCAACACGTCCGCGCCCGTAGTGTCGAGCCTGAATCCGAACCACCCGTCTGTGCTCGCGTCTCTCCAGCGTGATGACACAAGCGTCCTCGACCTCGTGCTGGAAGATGCAAAGGCTGTGCGGCGGAGGGCAAGCGCGGCGGACCAGGTGAAGCTGGACGAGTACTTCGAGTCGGTCCGGTCGGTGGAGAGACGGCTGGAGGCCGCCTTGCGGCCGCAGAAGCGATGGATCAATGAGGGCAAAATTCCTATGGATCGCCCTGGCCCCGGCATACCCGCATCGCATCAGGAGCATGTGCGCCTGATGCTGGACATCCTGATCCTCGCTCTCTGGACCGACTCGACACGAATCGCCACATTCATGTTCGGCGATGCGCAAACCTCCCAGGACTACTCGTGGCTGCCGGGCGTCAGCGGGAGTTTCCATAGCCTTTCCCATCATCTGAACGAGCCCGTTAAACGCGAGCAGTATGAGAAGATCATCAACTGGCACGTCGAGCAGGTTGCGTATTTCCTTCACAAAGTGAAGAGCTTGAAGGAAGGCGACTCTTCCCTGCTCGACAATTCCATGATTCTGTTCGGTTCTTCCCTGAAGGATGGAAACAGCCACGATCCGGAGAATCTGCCATTGATTCTCGCAGGACGCGGAAAGGGCACTCTACGTCCGGGCAGACGGCTTCGCGCGGCTCCCAAGACTCCCCTTTGCAATCTGTATCTGGCCATGTTGCATCGGATGGGGATTCATGAGAAGTCCTTTGGCGACAGCACAGGGCCCCTCGAAGGACTCGCGTAGGCGTAGGCGTATCCATCTCATACCGCTGAATCCCGGGAGCCGGAACTCCCCGGGCCGCGCGCTACATTGTCACTTACCTTGCCGCCGCGCAACGGCAGATACGTGCCGCGCCCTCGGAGAGTCCAGGTACTAGTGGGCTCACAGCCGGGTAAAGGTTTCCCTGCCCGCGCAAGCCCCTAAGCAGGCTCATTTGCCCGCTTGCTCCCTGTATCCGTATTGAAGCGGAACCCGTCGAACGTGGATAGAACAAATATCACACTTTTGTAATGTAATGAGTAGAACAAGAAGCGGAATGTGGATGTCAAATGCTGCCCGTATCCGGCGCCAGGCATACAGGTTGCCCGGGTGCGGATTTTTTCGATTGTGCGTGGGAATCCTTATTCTTGCTGGGATTCCTTTCTGTTGCGTCCTTGGTCAGACGGCAGGTTCTGATGGGGAGGATATCGCAGGGGAGGCAGCGGAGGACTCAGCTCCCATTGCCCCGTTTATCAGACCAGCTCCAACCGGCACCGCCTCTTTCACGGCAGAGGCCTCCGCGATCAACTGGTCCGGTCTCATGCGAAGCTCGCTGTTCTTTCTTGGAGTGCAGCACGCGTTCCGGTATTCAACCGAAGAGATGACCAGGAACGTCAAAGGTCCGCTCTGGGACGGCTATATGAAATCGGTCACCAGTCTGCGGGGGTGGAGCGATGGCGATCCCTTTTACGTGAATTACGTAGGCCATCCAATGCAGGGGGCTGTATCGGGCTATCTGTGGGTTCAGAATGACCAGAAGTACAAGCGGGCGGTCTTTGGCGCAAATCCGCAGTATTGGAAAGGCCGGTTAAGAGCGGCTGCTTTTGCCTGGGCGTACAGCGCGCAATTCGAGATAGGACCGATCAGCGAAGCCACAATTGGCTACATTCAATCAAAGCCTCCAGCCACTGGATTCGTCGATCACGTCGTCACTCCGTCGGCCGGGCTCCTCTGGATGGTTACAGAGGACATGTTGGATCGTTACGTAGTCCTGCCCCTGGAGAACAGAACGCGCAATCCTTACGTTCGCATGTTGCTGCGCGGCTGGCTCAACCCGGCCCGAACCTTCGCCAACGCTATGGCGTTCCGAGTCCCGTGGTATCGCGAAACACGAGACGGCATTTTTGCCGAGGAAACGTGGTCGAGCCATGCACGTACTGTTGCAAGCCAGCGCCCGTATGACGCCTCGGAGTACCCGGAGCTCGCTCCCTTCGAATTCATGGCGACGACGCGGCACGAATTTTATACCGGTCCAAACTCTGTCGGCAGTTGCCAGGGAGGCTCTGGCACTGTGGCGTTTCGCATTTCAAATAGCTGGCAGATTGTCGCCGAGGTCGGCGGGTGCCGGGTCACGGGACTGGCAGAAAACTTTTCCGGAGACTCCCTCACCTACCTCATCGGACCGCGTTGGGCACCGGCGGCAAACCGCAGATTGAACCCCTATGCTCAGTTTCTGGTTGGCGGCAACAAGATCACCCAGGAAGAGCTGTATCCCGAAAAGAAGCGGGCCCTGGAAGCCCTGGCCATCCAGAATGGCTCCCGCATGCCGCGGCCGGACGAGTATACACGCCTGGAAGAATCGCATGCCCTCGCGCTTTCAGCCGGTACTGGTCTCGACTTGCGATTGAACCGCGCCCTGGCCCTACGGCTCGCAGGCATCGAGTACAAGCGCGCCTGGACCAGTCCGTTGAACGGGATCCACTACGGCACGGGCTTTCAATTCAGCACCGGAATGATTCTCAGAATGGGCACCTGGTAGATGCGGTTCGCACGCGGCCTGTAACCGGGCTGAAACACGAGTCCGATATAATCAGCCATTTATCATGCGAATCGGACTTATTGCGTTTCTGCTTGGATTGGCTGTGTGCCACGCCGAAGTCATAACGGTAGTCGACGAATCCGGTGCGGCGGTCGCTGGAGCCCGCATCTCTGTGCGCAGCGCTCAGCAAATTGTGCTGGCGGAAGCAATTACAAACACTGCGGGACAAGCCGAGATCGGAGAATTCCCTCAAGGCTTGTATGCCGTCGAAGTCAATGCTCCAGGTTTCGCCGCGCGATCACTTCCATTCCGGCCCGGTTCTGAACTTCGCGTCACCTTGAGCCCGGCTCCTGTGGCTGCGCACGTCACCGTCACAGCATCACGCGGAGCCGTGGAAAGCGAGGACGGAGCAGTCCGTCTGGTGTCGATTCTTGATAAGGCCAATCTGGACTCAAGGCCGCTTCCAACCCTCGGCAACGCATTGCAAGACGCCCCCGGAATCCTGGTGCAGCAGACAACCTACGGGCAGGTATCGCCCTTCCTCCGAGGCTTGACCGGCTATCACGTACTGAACCTGATCGACGGAGTCAGATTCAACAACTCGACCTTCCGGTCGGGCCCGAATCAGTATCTGGCGTTTGTTGAGCCCAGCCAGGTTCAGCAAGTGGAGGCGGTGCTCGGTCCGGTGGGAGCGGAGTACGGAAGCGACTCGCTGGGAGGCGCAATTCAGGTGCTAACGCGATCCCCCGGCTTTTCTCAGAATGGGATCGAAAAACATGGCGACGTCAATCTGTTCGCAGGGAGCGCCGACCAGTCCGCTGGAGCAAACGCTCAACTGAGCCTGTCAGGCGAACGGATGCTCGCGCTCATTGGTGGGACCGGGCGCCGGTTGGGAGATCTGCGGGCCGGAAGAGGACTGGATTCGCGCAACGTGTTCCACCGGCTATTCGGCATGGACCGAAGCGCAGTTCAGGATTTGCTCGGAAGCCGTCTCCAGGATACGGGTTTCACACAATACGGCATGCATTCGCGCTTCGCCTTGCGCCTGCCAAACAACAGTCATATGACTGTGTGGTATCAGAACAGCACGCAGCAAGATGTCCGTGGATACAAAGACCTTCTGGGGGGACTCGGTCGCGTGCGTTCCGACTTCGACCCGCAATCCGTTCACTTCCTCTACGCCCGATACGAGCGCACGGCACTTGGCCCATTTGATTCCGTGACCGGGACCTTTTCCTTCAACTCTCAGCAGGACGGTTCAGCGCGACAAGGCCTGAAACTGACGGATGCGCTCACAGTGGACCGGGCTCGGGTGGATGTCTACGGATACTCGGGACAGGCTACCACCCATATCGGGCGGCGCCAGGCGGTGGCCTTTGGTGGGGAAATCTACGCGGAGCGTATCTCGGCAGAGCGTTTGGTCAACGGGCAGCCGGCGCGTCCTCTTTACCCGGACGATTCCCGCTACACGACCTACGGATTATTTCTGCAGGATGCGGTTGAACTGGGGCACGGGCTGCGTGCATCGGCCGGGACACGTCTAACCGCCGTTCGATTCCGCGCCGATGCAGATCCCGTCTTCGGCGTCGCTGCTACATCGCAGACGTTCCACGACCTCACATTCCATACCAGCCTCCAGTGGCAGGCAACCCGCATCCTCGCGTTTCATGGAATCGTCAGCCGGGGCTTCCGCGCGCCGAACCTGAACGACCTCGGCGCAATCGGGCTCAACGACCTTGGTTATGAAATTCCAGCCGCGGAGGCGATCCCGGCCGGCGCGCTGCTCTCAACATCTGCGGGTGAAGGGGCCCTCTCGACCGGGAAGCGGCTGGAAAGCCTGGGACCGGAGCGCCTCTACAACTACGAATTCGGGCTCCGGCTCCAAACGGACAGATTGTATGCCCGAGCGCATCTCTTCGATTCGGAACTGCTAAGCCCGATCGTGCGGCGCACATTGCTGTTCCCGGCAGATCGGATTCCATCCACGCTCGCCGGACTGCCCGTCACTCCTATCCAGCAAACTCCGGAACAGATGCAGCAGGGAGTCGTAGCCGTAGCGACACCGCTCGATCCCCGCGCTGTCAAGGCCTTCGTAAACGACGGGCACAGCCGCTACTATGGGGTCGAGAGTCTCCTGCGATACAAACTGACAGACCGGTGGTCAGTCCGGGCTAACTACACATTCCTGGTTGGCCGCGACCTGAACCCCAACCGTTTCATCCGGCGCTTGCCGCCGCAGCAAGGCTTCCTCGGCCTGCGCTATACGCCTTCCGGCAGACGTCCATGGGTGGAACTCGGAGGCATGTTCACCGGGCCTCAGGAACGAATGAGCGGCGGTGATCTTGACGATGAGCGGATCGGCGCGAGCCGCCGGCGCCGCGACATCATCGATTTCTTCAACGGTACGGTCGTAAGCCAGTACCTCGATTCCGACGGAAGGTTCACGCCCACAGGCGAAACTCTGCCCCAGATTCTCAATCGGGTGCTGCCAATCGGCTCGACCATCAACGGCGTTCGCGTAGTCGATGACAACACGCGCGTTCCGCTCTACACACGCACGGCCGGATGGTTTTCGCTGGACCTCCGCGGCGGCCTGCCGCTGGACGAAAGGCTTCAGTTGAACTTCGCGGTGATGAACCTGCTCGACCGCAACTACCGCTGGCACGGATCGGGCATCGACGCTCCTGGCATTAACGCCTGGATCGGGATTCAGTACCGGTTCTGACTACTCGTTTGGCGGATCCAACAGACCGTACGCTACAGAACGTATTTTCTGTGGCGTACGGGAAGTTATATTGCACGGCGGCAGAAGCAGTGGCGCAAGGCGCGTAAGCCGAATTGCGCCAGCGATATTTCGCTCGCGGTAATCCCTCACTCCTGCCCAAAAAGTGAAATGAAATCCTTCTCCGCAGCATCCATCTTAGTAAGACACAATCCATGCGCCATAAATCGTGCAAGTTTCCGCGCGACGCCGTATGTTGGACATTTCGAAGAGCATTCGTCCCTTAAGCGCCTTCAAGAGAAATACCACCGAACTGCTGCGGCAGCTCATGCAGACATCGCATCCCATAGTCCGTACGATTACTGAAACGGGCAGAGATTGTGGTTCAGGACGTTTCCGCCTGCCAGACCCAACTCGGCAAGATGAGGAGCCTGGAAGATCGCATCGCCTTCTATCAGGAGACAGACACACAGGCAGGGCGCCGGACGGGTTCCGGCGCGTCGGATGCAGCGATAGAGGCTGAAGCGGTCACGCGAAAAATGGCCGGAAAGATTGGCCGATGCAATTTACCAATGACGATGAAGTCGCGAGATTAAAGCGTAGAATCGCAGAGCTGGAGCAAGTACTGGTTCAATGCCCGGCGGTTGCGGATCTTTCGAAGCGGTCTAAGCAAGACAATGAATCCCGCCAGGACGCTCTCTCCTCGACCCTCTGCACCACATTAGCCACCGTTGATGTTCTTGAGAGTCTGGCAGACGGATTTGTCGCCCTCGATGCAAACTGGCGATTCACGTATGTCAATAGCGCGGCAGAACGATTGCTCAAGAAGAGCCGCGAATACCTCCTTGGGAAAGATCACTGGGAGGAGTACTCCTTCGCGCTTGGCACCCGCATCGAGGAAGAGTACAGGCGCTCCATGAAGGAGCGCATCCCGCGCTCCTTCGACTTTGAAGCGAATGGCAGATGGTTCGAGTTTCGCGTACATCCGATCCGCAATGGGGGAATTGCCGTCTACTTTGAAGAAAGTACGCCCAGGAAGCGGGCAGAGGCGGCGCTGCGCATTAGCGAAGAGCGGTTCCGGATGGTGCTGCGAAGCTCGCCAATTCTGGTCTACACGACCGATCTCGACCTCCGAATCAACTGGCTCCAGAACCCCCAGGGCGGTTATACAACGGACGATAGCGTCGGAAAGCGCGTGGACGAGTTCCTGCCGCCGGAGGACGCCGCCCCGATCATGGCCCTCCAGTATTCAGTCCTGAAGACAGGCATCGGGGCGCGAGACGAATGCCGCCTCTACGTGAACGGCGAACTGCGGTACTACGACACAACCGTAGAGCCTCTACTCGACGCGAAGGGAAATATTGCGGGCCTTAACGTGGTGTCCATGGATGTTACCAACCGGCGCCTGGCTGATGAACGCCTGCGCGAGTCCGAGGCAACGCTCCGGATGGCTCTTTCTGCCGGCCGGATGGAAACATGGGACTGGCAAATCGAGACAGGAATCGTTCGGCGCTCCCCGGGATTGAACCGGGAAGAGGCCGCCACAACCAGAACCATCGACGACTTTCTCCAATCCGTGCATCCGGACGACAGGGACGTTGTGACGGCGGCAATCCGGCGGTCACTGGAACAAGACGAGTATTACCAGATAGAGTTCCGTATCATTGACCCGGAAGGACAGATCCGGTGGGTCTCGCGCCGGGGACAAGTCTTCCGCGGCCCCGCAGGAAAGCCTGTTCGCATGATCGGCGTCGGTATGGACATCACCGAACGGAAGCGGGCCGAGGTGGAGTCACGGCGGCTTACGCGCGAGCTGCAGCGTCGGGTTGCCGAGTTTGAAACACTAATGGATGTCATTCCGGTGGGCATTAGCCTCGCTCACGATGCGGAATGCCGCCGGGTTACGGAGAACCGCGTCCTCACTCAATTGCTCGGCCCCGCTCCCAGCTCCACTCTCCTGCCCCCAGGCGCAGATCCTCCTTACCGGATCTACAGAAATGGAAAGGAATTGCCCCCGGAAGAACGCCCTCTTCAGAAGGCTACGGCAACAGGACGGCCGGTTCGGGATCAGGAACTCGAAGTCGTACTGCGCGACGGACGAGTCATCACTCTTTACGGCCACGCTGCACCCCTGTTTGACGACGACGGACGTGTCCGGGGCGGATTGAGCGCTTACATCGACATCACATCGCGCCACCGTGCTGAATCGGAGCTGAAGGAGCGCGAGGAGCGCTATCGCCTGTCAGTCAAAGCGGCGGGCGGAGTGATCTGGGACATCCATATCCCAACCGGCGAAATGTTCTGGAGCGACGCGCTGGAGACGATCTTCGGCTATAGCCGGACCCGCGAATTAGAATCCATGGAATCCGGCCTTCGGTGGTGGAGCCACCACCTGCACCCAGAGGACCGCGAACGAGTGACGGAATCCTTTAACGGTGTGCTGAAGAATCGACAAGTTGATACGTGGGCCGAAGAGTACCGCTTCCGCCGCGGTAATGGAGAGTATGCCTTCGTGCTGGATCGCGCTCACATTTCGCGAGACGCCCGCGGCGCACCTGTCCGGATCGTCGGCTCGATGCAGGACATCACGGAACGCAAGCGAAGTGAAGAGGAACGCCTGTACTACCTCGCCGTCATGGAGTCGATCGCCCACAACGCCGCAGAGGCCATCTTCCTGCTCGATACCGAAGGCAGACCCACCTTTGCGAACCCGACTGCGGAAGACCTGTTCGGATGGAAGCTGGGCGAACTGCAGGGGCGCAGGCTGCACGACGTCATTCACTCCCATACCGGCAGTGGAGATCTCCAGGAGCCCGCCTGTCCGCTGGTAGCCGTTTTTCAAAATGGAACGACTCTGCGGAACCACGAAGATACCTTCTATCATCGAAACGGCAGCCCCATCCGAGTCGAATATTCGAACGCGCCGATCTTCAAGGACGGGAAGGTCTCAGCCGCCGTTCTGGTCGTGCACGATATCACCGAGCGCCAGCGTGCCAAGGAGATCCTGGAAGAGGCGAATCGCGGACTCCATCGGATGAACGAGAACCTTCGGCAATTTGCGTACGCGGCGGCGCATGATTTGCAGGAACCCCTCCGGATGGTGAACCTCTACTCACAGATGCTCAAACGTCGTTTCGCGGGTGAGCTCGGAGACCAGGGCCGCGAGTTTCTTGCCTTCATAACAGACGGCGCGCGGCGTATGCAGAATCTCGTGACCGATCTCCTCACCTTCACTCAAGCCGGCGACACCTTGGATTCTCCAACCGAGGAGGTTGATTGCAACCAGGTCCTGAACATGGCGATGAATAACCTCACGGTCGCCATCGCAGAATCCGGTGCAGAGATCACGAGTAGTCCACTGCCCGTGGTGCGGGCTCATTTTCAACCTCTTGTTCAGCTCTTTCAGAATCTCCTGAGCAACGCGATCAAATACCGCAGCGAAGCTCCGCCCCGCATCGACATCTCCGTGAGAGCAGACGGGCCACGCTGGCTGTTTTCCATTCGCGACAACGGAATCGGAATCGCTCCGGATTATCACGAGCGTATCTTTGGCGTGTTCAAGCGTCTGCACAAGGACAAGTATCCAGGTACTGGCATTGGCCTTGCGATCTGCGCCAGAGTCGTCGACCGGTATGGAGGGCGCATCTGGCTCGAATCGGAGGAAGGTAAAGGCTCGACTTTCTTCTTCACGCTGCCCCAAACCCCTAACCCCTGATCCGCGCTGCTGTGGAAAGCGGCAGCGCCGGGCTCGCGCATACACAGTTCAGCTCGGGCAATCTGTACTTTTTTGGCAATTTACCTGCATGAATCGTCGTAGGCGCGCTTCCGAGGACCGGTATTACCGCCCTCGCACTCATGTAAGCGCTGTACTAGGAGGAGATTAGCCATGCAAAAAAGGCGATGGGTCAAAAAAGGCAGCCTCATGGCTGTGCTGGCGATAGCCGGTTTCGCACCGGCGGCCGCCCAGATGCCTCAAGGAACGAGCCGTTCCACTTGGAGCCGGATGGAGGGTACGGTGCGGCTGGAAGAGGCCAGGATGTACCCGCCCTACATGGTGATTGAAACAACGGGCTACCCGAGAATGTACGACAGAGTGGTCACTGTCGAGACCCAGGTACCCAATTCAGGCTACGATTTGATAATTGATGAAGTCCGCGCCGTAGGCGATGAGCTCTGGGTCATTGCCAATCTGCGGCAGACGGAAGGCGTCTATTCACAAGCGCCAACCACCCTTTCGGACCGGATCATCATCCACGGTCCGGATAACATGCAGGTTCGAACCGTAATCGTTGGCGACGTCTCAATGAGTACTGCGGGAGATACGCAGAGGTACGCAACAAGGGCGGACCTGGAAGCCAGCACGGACGTCGACAAAGGGTTTGTGCTGTACAAACGTTTCGGCTGAGCCGATTCAGTCAGCCATCGCAGCGCCGAGCTTTGAAGGGCACAGATGTGAGGCGTGGACGGGTCCGCGCGCCCTCGAAGGTCCTGTCTGCGCCTCACTCGCCCTGCTGCCCGGCTGCCGGATTCCGGAATGGGTCTAGCCGTACTCAAATCCCGCCATGGCAAAAACGGAACCGGTATCGGTCTGGATAGGTGGGGCACCAGGGACTCCGGCACGAGCCATTCTCTCAACCCGTCGGACCGGCCGGAAACCAAGCCTGCGGGCAAGATCTAAAGCAGCTTGATTCTCCAGAGAGACATCCCAAAACAAGCACTGGCCCGGATAGAGGCCGCGGAACCAGTTCATCAGGCGTAAAACCGACTCTTCGTCTTTCGACACACATGGACCGAAATACGGCGCGTTCGAACCCGGCCGCCCCATCGCGAAGGCTTGGTCGCCAATGCACGCAGCGGCTGTTTGTGCCAGATCGGCGAGCAAAGCAGAACGGTCGGCGCCAAACGCCCGCTCGTCGAGATCCTGCAATGGCCGGTACGGGCTGACGGAAGCCCTGGCAGATTCGGGCGGTATTCCGGCCCATCGTTCAATGACGGACTCCGTCTCAAATCCCAGGGAACGGTAGAGAGGGGCGCCCATGTCTGTCGCGTCAAGCTTGATCCAGTGAATACCGGCAGCCTCAAGGTACGACAAGGCGTGTTCCATTAACCGGCGGGCGAATCCACGTCCCCGGAACTCAGGCAGGGTTAGCACCATCCCGATCCACGCAAGACGCTCGTCATAGATCAGCGCCGTCGTTGTCGCAGCGAGCCTGCCGTCACACTCCAGCCCGAAGCACCCGTCGGGTTGCAAGCGAAGAAGCCGGCGCCAGTCCTCCTCGGTCTGGTTCCATCCCGCCGCCTCCTTCAAGAGCATCGCCTGAGGTATGTCTTCGGGTCGAAGGAGTCGAATCTGCATATGACATACGGTAGCGCACCGGTAGGGTGTATGTAGGATCCACAACCGCGTAGCGTACAATCGAACAATATGAAGTGGCTCATATCCCTCTCGGCGCTGTTCGTCTGTTCAGTCCACGCTGCTGACGCCGATCTAATCCTTCACAACGGCAAGGTACTGACAGTAGATGGAAAATTCTCCATAGCGCAGGCGATTGCTGTGAAGAATGGCCGGATTACGTCCGTCGGCACAAATGAGCAGGTGATGCGCTCGGAGCGAGGGGCCCGCACCAGGTTAATGGATCTCGGAGGGAAAACAGTACTCCCCGGGCTCATCGACGCCCATGTTCACACGCTGGGCGCGGGCCTGAGCGAGTTTCGAAAGCCGCTGCCGCCGCTGGACAGCATCGCCGCCATCCAGGACTACATCCGAAAGCAGGCGAAAGAGACGCCGAAGGGTGAGTGGATCATCGTGCCACGAACCCTGCCGCCCCGCCTGAAAGAGATGCGCATGCCGACCCGTCAGGATCTGGACGTTACGACAGATCATCCGGTCGCATTCGACGGCAGTTACGTCTGGTCGGCGAACACGCTGGCGTTGAAGATTAGCGGGATCACCAAGGACACGCCCAACCCGCCGGGCGGCGAGGTCGTGAAGGGACCGGACGGAGAGCCAAACGGAATCCTCCGGAACGCTTCGCAGCTTCTCAAGGGCGCCCGCCGCGCTGAAACGTTTAGCGACGAAGAGAAGCTCCGCGCGGTTGAGAAGATGCTGCATCTTTATGCGGCAGCCGGACTCACCGCTGTCGGCGACAGAGCTGTGACTCAGGAGGACGTCGGCGTCTACGAGAAGCTCAAGGCGCAGAATAAGCTGCCGGTCCGTGTCATCCTCACCTGGAGGCCAGGCGCATCAGGACCCGCTGAAGACTTGATTCGAAAGATCCGTGCTTCGTCCTGGACAACGAACAAGGGCGATGAGTGGCTGAAGTTCGGAACGTTCAAGATCACCCTCGACGGAGGGCAATCGGTCGGAACCGCGTTTCAGCGGATGCCCTACGGTCCGTTCGGGCGGCAACTGTACGGACAGACTAACCCCGACAGCCGCGGGACTCTTTTCGTCGATGCGGAAAAGCTTTACCGCATCTACTCGGCCGCGCAGGCGAAGGGATGGCAGCTCACCGCCCACGCGCAAGGGGGCGGGGCCATCGACACACTATTGGATGTGTTCGAACGGCTGAACCGTGAGAAGCCGATCGCGCCGATGCGCCACCACGTCATGCACGGCAGCTTCATGAGCGAGGAAGCGCTCGACCGCATGAAGCGTATGGGCGTGATTATCGACGCTCAGCCTGGATGGCTGCACTACGACGTACCTGCGCTTCAGAAAGTGTTCGGCCGCGACAAGATGCGCTGGTTCTTCCCTCTCCGGTCGTTTTTTGACAAGGGCATTGTGGTCGCGGGCGGAAGCGATCATATGATCGGCTACGGCAAGGACAACGCCGTCAATCCCTACAATCCGTTCTTCAACATCTGGATGTGCGTAACGCGGCGTACCAGTGCCGGCGAAGTCTTCTATCCGGAGGAGCGCGTAACACGGGAGCAGGCGCTGCGAATGTACACTACGGGCGCGGCGTACCTCCAGTTCAGCGAAAAGAGCCGGGGCTCGCTCGAGGTCGGGAAGTTGGCTGATCTGGTCGTCATTGACCGGGACTTCCTCAACTGCCCCGAAGACGAGTTGAAAGACATTCAGCCGCTTCTCACGATGGTTGAAGGCCGCGTGATCTACGAACGAAAGTAAGAAGCAAAAGAGGAAAATGATCCAAAACGAGCAAGAGCTGGAAGAACTGCTGTCGCGTCCATCGGAAGCCGACGTGCAGGCCGCCGCACAGTGGCGGGGAGATATCGCTGTTCTTGGAGCAGCTGGCAAGATGGGGCCGAGCCTCGTCCGCAGGATTCGCCGCGCCATGGACGCAGCCGGTTCCAAAGTGCGGCTTTACGCGGTAACCCGGACACCTTGCGATTGGGGCGAGGGCATCACGGGCGTCACGGCGGATTTCCTGCAGCGCGACCAGGTACAGGCGCTGCCGGATGCAGAAAACGTCATCTTCATGGTCGGCCGCAAGTTCGGCTCCACCGGCAATGAGCCTCTTACCTGGGCTGTCAACACATACGCCCCCGCCCTCGTAGCTGAGAGGTACGCCAAATCTCGGATCGTGGCCTTTTCCACGGGCAACGTCTATCCCTTTGTGCCACCCGAGAGCGGCGGAGCGACTGAAGCCACGCCGCCGGACCCGGTCGGCGAGTACGCGCAATCGGCCCTCGGACGGGAACGGACGTTTCAGTACTTCTCCCAAACCAACGGAACGCCGGTCTTGATCCTGCGCCTCAATTACGCGGTCGAGCCCCGGTACGGCGTGCTGCTTGAAATCGGCACGAAGGTTTACGAGAAACGCCCCATCGACCTCCAGATGGGACACGTAAATGTGATCTGGCAGGGAGATGCAAATTCGGTCTGCCTGCGCGGGTTTCCGCTGTGCGCTTCACCGGCGAGAATCTTGAATCTGACGGGGCCTGAAACGCTCGCTGTCCGGGATTTGGCGCTGGCCTTCGGTAAGCACTTCGACATCGAGCCGACCTTCACGAATCAGGAAGCCGACACGGCTTTGCTGAACAATGCCTCCGAATGCCATCGCATCTTCGGCCGGCCTTCGATGAGCGTAGACCAACTGATCACCATGATCGCCGGTTGGATCCAGCAGGGCGGCCGGACTCTCGGCAAACCGACCCATTTCGAAACACGGACAGGACAATTTTGATGAGCTGGAAAGAAGTTCTCAAGCGGGGTACTGTCATCCCCGCGCATCCCCTCGCCCTGAACGCGGAACGCAAGCTGGACGAGCGGCGGCAGCGTGCCCTGACCCGCTATTACCTGGCCGCCGGAGCCGGGGGCGTGGCTGTCGGCGTTCACACCACACAGTTCGAAATCCGCGATCCGAAGATTGGCTTGCTCAAGCCCGTCCTGGAGCTCGCAGCAGAAGAAACCAGAGATCACAACGTGGTGCGCGTGGCAGGCATTTGCGGCCTCACGGACCAAGCTGTCAAGGAAGCCGAACTGGCGCGGAGCCTCGGCTACCACGTCGGCCTTCTGAGCTTGAGCGCGTTTCGCAACTCGACCGTTGACGAGATGGTCGCTCACGCCAAAGCGGTTGGAGAAGTAATACCGCTCTTTGGATTCTACTTGCAGCCCGCGGTCGGCGGCCGGTTGCTGCCAGCCGAGTTCTGGAGGCGATTCTGCGAACTGGAGAGCGTTGTCGGCATCAAGATCGCGCCGTTCAACCGCTATCAGACCTTGGATGTCCTCCAAGGAGTCGCGGCATCGGGCCGTGCCCAAGAGATCGCCTTATACACCGGCAACGACGATCACATCCTTCTCGATCTCCTGACGCCCTTCCGGATCAACGGGACGCCGCTGAGGATTGTGGGTGGCCTGCTGGGGCATTGGGCCGTATGGACGAAGCGCGCCGTCGAGCAGCTTCAACGGGTGCATTCCGTATGGTCGGGAGAGTGCCAACTGAGCTCGGACTGGCTAACCCTCGCCGAGGAAGTCACGGACTGCAATGCCGCCTTCTTCGACACCGCCAACGCCTTCCACGGCTGTATCGCCGGAATCCACGAGGTGTTGCGCCGCCAGGGCCTTCTGGCCGGACGTTGGTGCCTCAATCCGAACGAGGACCTATCTCCGGGACAAGCGGCGGAGATTGACCGGGTCTATGCGGCTTATCCTCACCTAAACGATGACGATTTCGTCAAGGAACACCTGGACCAGTGGCTGCGATAGCCGCCAGAGGTTCCCACAACGCGAGGATGAGCTTTGACCGAGGCATTCGGCTTTCATTTCGAAGCTGCAACGCCTCGGGACCGGCGGAGCCTCGCTCAACGATTCGATAGTTAGGGAAGCCGGAACACCGCGAAGACCGGGAAATGGTCGGAAGGCCATCTGCCGTCCTTCCCGTCTGCGATCGTTTCCGCCACAAGCGCCTTCCAGGGTCCCCTCCAGAGGATCCAGTCGATTCTGGATGATGAGGGTTGACCCTTGAATCCGTGGAACGTGCCTGTCGGACCGCTGCGTTTCTCCGCAGACTCCCAGGTATCCTTGTATCCGTTCGTCAGGATCCGATAGGGTTCGTTGCCAGCATTCGTATTGAAGTCACCCGTGATCACTACCGGCACATCCGGAGGAAGCTTGGCCAGCCGCGAACGGATGAGTTCGGCGCACTTCACTCGTGCCGCCTCGTCAATGGGCCTGTGCGGGAAATGAGTGTTGTAGAAGTAGAATTTTTTCTTCGAGGCGTTGATCTCAAAGAGGCCCCACGTCACCATGCGCGGAAGACTCATGCCCCAGGCGTCGCTACCGGGCTTCTCCGGTGTTTCCGAAAGCCAGAAATTTCCGGAATCAAGCAGCTTTAGCTTATCCTTCCGGTAGAAAACGCCCATGTGCTCGTCTTCGTGGTTGCCGCGCCGGCTCAGACCGAACCACGTGTATTCCGGGAGCTTCTCCACGATGTACTGCCCCTGCTCGTAGTACAGCTCCTGCGTACCCATCACGTCGGGGTTCTTCTGGCGGACTGTCTCCACCAGCAAGTCACGCCGGTACTCCCACTGGTTCGGGCCGTCGCCCTTGGACGGGTATCGAACATTGAAAGACATCACGCGAAGCTCTTCTGCCTGGAGGGGAAGCATGAAGAGAACCGGCAACAGGAAGATTGTTCGACGAGACCTCATTGTTTCAATCCTTGTTTCCAATCGCTAGCTGAGATATTCCGGCGGAGCGGCGAAGGGCCCGCGGGCTGCCTCCAGCCGGGCGCCAACCTCAAGAAGAAGCTCCTCGGTCCACGGCGCGCCGACTAGCTGCACGCCTATCGGTAGTGTATCTGACGTAAAAGTGATTGGAACGACCAATCCTGGCATTCCGAAGAGATTGAAAGGTGTCACGGGAGCCATCGCCTCGAGGAGTTCGATTTCACCTTGAGGTGTCTCCCAGCGCCGCTCTCCATGGCGCCAGGCGGCAACGCCGCACGCCGGAAGCAGCAGGACCGGAAACTTTTCCATTTGCCGCAAGAGAGAGGCTCGCATCTTATCCCGGATCGCCAGTTGCGTCACGACTTCGCGCCCCGTGGGCTCCGGACGCCCTTCCGTTCGCCGGAGGAGTTCGACTCCCGTCGAATGACACTCGGACTCGCGCCCCGCGATCATTTCCCTCGTAAAAGGGGCTGGCACATCGATGAAGAAGAACGACCAGACCTCGGTCGCGCGCTCGACACCGTGAGGCCGAAAGGGCTCTACGGGGATGCCGCACTCCTCGAGCAGCTTCCCTGCCCTCAAAACGGCCTCCCGCATTTCAGGCTGAACAGGCACATTGTTCCAGTTCTCCATCAGCCCGACCCGCACGCCCTCCAGGCCGGTCGTCCGAAGCGGAACAGGAGCCGAGAAGGGATCCTCCGGATCGTGGCCGGAAAGGACTTCGAACAGCAGGCGCAGGTCCGCAACATTGCGAGCCATCGGTCCCGCGACGCCGAGCAGACCGCCCGGATGAGCGATCTCCGGGAAGTGTCCCGCCGCAGACACACGTCCAGGCGTGGGTTTCAGCCCAGTGATTCCCGAAAAGTGCGCGGGGATCCGGATGGAGCCGCCCCCGTCGCTGCCAATCCCTCCTGCTGAGCAGAAGCTCGCAATGGCTGCGGACTCCCCGCCGCTCGATCCGCCTGGCGTCCTCTCAAGATTCCAGGGGTTGTTGGTCCGTCCGATGATCCGGTTGTCGGTCTCCCAGTTGTACAGAAACTCAGGCGTATTCGTCTTTCCGAGAATGATAGCGCCGGCAGCGCGAAGCCGCCGGACAGCCGTCGAATCGCGCGACGCGATGTGCTTGCAGCGAAGGAGGCTTCCGCAGAGGGTCGGCACGCCTTCAATATCAAAGCTGTCTTTCACCGTGACGGGAACGCCGTGCAGAGGCCCAGTCGGCCCGCCATCAACCACTGCCTGCTCTGCTCTCTTCGCCGCGTTTCGAGCCTCGTCTGAAAACAGGCGGACGAAGGCATTAATCGTTCCGTTGTGCTTCTCAATCTGACAGAGGTGCGCCTCGACCAGTTCGACAGGCGACAACTGGCGTGATCGGACGAGAGACGCCATCTCGCGCAAACTCAGGCGGTGTGGCATAAGTTTCAGTGTCCTGCGATTGCACCGGCCTCACAACTCCCCCTCGCTCAGCGCGCTAGAATGGCCTCGTGGCGACGTACCACTTTCGCGAGGCGCGGCAGTGCGTCCTCGAGCAGATTCTGGCAGCGCGAGGCGTACCAGGCGTCGAGAAGGTCCCGCTGATCGAAGCCGCTGGACGGGTCCTGGCTGAGCCCATCCATGCAGACCGCGACTATCCGCCTCTTGCCCGGTCCATTCGAGATGGATTCGCCGTCCGGGCCTCCGGCTTTACAGGATCTGCGTGGGTCGTAGGAGAGGTGCGAGCCGGGGAACAGTTTCGGGGCGAGGTCGGAGAAGGCGAAGCCGTTGAGATCATGACAGGCGCTCCCGTTCCGACTGGAGCCGACGCCGTCATCATGGTGGAGCACGTCGAGCGAAGCGGCGATCGTATCGCCACGACGCGGAAAGTTTCGCCGGGCGATTTCGTCAACCCGCGCGGCTCTGAAGCTGCGCGGGGAGCCGTGATTCTCCCTCGCGGCAAACGCATCGGCTTCGCCGAAATCGCGGCCTTGGCCATGACGGGCGTAACCGAAGTTGCGGTCTATCGCAAACCGCGCGTGGCGATCCTGGCGACAGGAGACGAGATTGTCCCTGTGGAGGCTGTGCCGCAAGAGTACCAGATTCGAAACTCGAACGCCTATTCGCTGGCCGTGCAGGTCCGAAACGCGGGCGGAGAACCTGTGATTCTGCCGGTTGCGCCCGATGAATTCGAGGCGACGCGGAAGCTGATCGAACAGGGCCTCACGTTCGATCTTTTCCTGCTGTCCGGCGGCGTCTCGGCCGGTAAGTACGATATTGTCGAGAGGGTGCTCCTCTCTCTGGGCGCCGAATTCTACTTCGACCGCGTGTTGATCCAGCCCGGCCAGCCTCTCGTGTTTGGCAGTGCCCAGGGCCGCTTCTTCTTCGGTCTCCCCGGCAACCCTGCGTCAACAATGGTAACGTTCGAGATTTTTGCGAAGGCAGCGGTAGAGCTGCTCGGGGGCCAGTGCGGCACAAGCCTTCCGATCCTGTACACAAGGCTTGCTACAGACTTTCGTCATAAGCCCGGACTTACGCGATTCTTACCAGCACAGCTCAGCGAAGACGGCTCCCAGCTCACGCCCGTGCCATGGCAGGGATCGAGCGACGTCGTCGCCATAGCGAAAGCAAGCGCGTGGCTGGTGGCCGACGCCGGCCGCGAAGAATACCGCGCCGGTGATTGGATTCAGGTGCTCCTCCGATGAATCGATTCTCCCATTTCGATGACGCGGGCGCAGCTCGCATGGTCGACGTCTCCGAAAAGGCTTCCACCCGGCGGACGGCTCGGGCAGAAGCGTTTGTGCGGATCCGTCCCGAAGTGCTGGCGAAGCTCCCGGAAAATCCGAAGGGCAACCCGCTCGAAGTCGCACGAATTGCCGGTGTCATGGCTGCGAAGAAGACTTCGGAATTGATTCCGCTGTGCCACCCCCTGGCGCTTACGCACGCGGACGTCGAGGTGGCAATGGAAGCCGAGGGCGTTCGAATCCTTGCGTCAGCAGCAACGACAGGTCCGACCGGAGTCGAAATGGAAGCAATGACCGCAGCATCGGTCGCCGCTCTGACCGTTTATGACATGACCAAAGCCATGGACAAGTCGATCACCATCGAGCACGTGTGTTTGCTCGAAAAGACAGGCGGCAAGAGCGGAACTTACCGGAGGGGCGCCTGATGTACCGCGCGGCAGTACTGACGATCAGCGATTCTGTTCATCAGGGAGTTCGAAAGGATCTCTCCGGGCCGGCAGTCAAGGCAAGACTGGAAGAACTGGGCTGGGTCGTCGAGGACGTCGAGGTGCTTCCGGACGAGGCCCCAGCCATCTCCTCGCGGCTTGTTGAAATTGCCGCTGGCGGCCGGGTTGGGGCGATCTTTACCACGGGTGGCACGGGCGTGGCCCTGCGCGATGTCACTCCAGAGGCGACCCGCGCCGTGATCGATCGCGAAATTCCGGGGCTCGCGGAGATGATGCGGGCGGAGGGACGAAAGCACACGCCGTTCGCGGCGCTCTCGCGGGGGATTGCAGGCAGCCGCGGCCGTGTGCTGATTGTAAACCTGCCAGGATCGCCCAAAGGCGCGGTCCAGTCTCTGGATGTTATTGTGGGAGTAGTACCGCATGTTCTGGACCTCTTGAGCGGAAAGACCGCACATGAGAGTGAATCGAAACGGGACATGGTAGTTTGACGTCAGAAGAAAGGTCCAAAATGCGCGCACTACGTTCTACACTCGCCGCTTTGGTGTGCCTCTCGCTAGCGGCTCAGCAGCCCGCTCCTAACCCTCCCCGGCAGGAAGGCGAGACACCGGCGGACGAGCATGTCATCCGTACCACGGTCAACGTTGTGGTCGCGCCGGTGACCGTGCTGGACAAGAACGGACAGTTTGTCACGGGCTTGCAGCCGCATGATTTCCGTCTTTATGACAACGAGATTCTGCAGGACATTAACGAGGACATCGCTTTCCAGCCGCTAAGCCTTGTCGTCGCTGTCCAGGCCAACTGGCGCGTGGATTCGATGCTCCCCAAGATCCGGAAGGCAGGTCATCTGTTGCAGCCTCTGGTCACGGGCGAGCAGGGGGAAGTCGCGGTGATCTCCTTCGATCACCAGATCAGGCTGCATCAGGATTTCACCTCGGATCCCGACAAGATTCAGGAGGCATTCGAGAAGATCAAAGCTGGCAGCAATACTCACGTCCTGGTCGATGCTGTCAGCTATGCTTCCCGCATGCTCCGAAAGCGCCCGAACAATCGCCGCAAGGTGATTCTGCTGATCAGCGAGACCCGCGACGGCGGCAGCGAGGGCAATGTCCGTGATGCGATCACCGACCTTCAACTGGACAACGTCAGCCTGTACTCGGTGAACATCAACCGCGCGGTCGCCGCGCTGACGCAAAAACCCGCATACCCGCGGCCCGATCCGCTTCCGCCGACGGCCCGGCCGATGCCTCCAGGGGCAGCCGTGACGCCGGAAACGGTTGCCGGACTCCATGCGGCGCCCGGGCAGGCGGCCAATATCGCCCCGCTGATCCGCGAGATCTTCGTGCAGGTGAAGTCCCTCTTTATCGATAACCCCGTCGAAGTCTTCACGAAGTTCACGGGCGGGCGCGAGTATGCCTTCGTAACGCAGAAGGATCTGGAGCGTGCGATCCTCGATATCGGCGAGGAGCTGCACAGCCAGTACCTGCTCAGCTACAACCCGAACAACAAGCTCGAGGGCGGCTTCCACGCGATCCGGGTGGAAGTGAACCGGCCCAACTTGACGATTCGAACCCGGCCCGGCTACTGGCTGGCGGCAGTCCCAGAGTAATCCCCCGTTTCAACCCGCCACATTTTTTAACCAGGTGG
>Ga0207864_1001486_pt1 | contig 25590 bp, 15 predicted proteins | sample HigsolmetaAR202D_FD_184834 | JGI IMG/M metagenome (GOLD analysis project Ga0207864, IMG submission 184834) | Ionic liquid and high solid enriched microbial communities from the Joint BioEnergy Institute, USA - AR20-2-D (SPAdes) (version 2) ... | reverse complement strand
GAGCGAAGGTACCTGAACATGGAGTCCGCCAGGACCACCGCCGAGCCGGTCAGGCAGATCGCCTGACCCCGAGCCCGGAAGAGAAACTACAGAAAAAAATGCACTTGACCCCGGTTCGCGGTGATCCTTGACAGATCTCCTGGCAAGGGTTATGCTGCGCGCATCAGTGACCGGGTAACCCGGACAAAGGTACCCCCCCATCGAAAAAGGCCCGGGTGGCCCGCCCGAAAGGGATAGATGGGGGGGTCAATCTTATCTGCGGGCCGATGCCCACCCTTCATATCCACGCCGACGAATCCGGCGACCTCAAATTCACGCGGGGCGGTAGTCGGCACTTCACGTTTGCCGCCGCGTGGACGTACGACCCGGCCCCCCTCGCCACGGCGCTGACGAACCTGCGTTTCTCCCAGTTGCGCAACGGAGACGACGTCGAGCGGTTTCATGCCAACCAGGACCGCGAGTGGCTCCGCCGCCAGGTCGTCGCGCAACTCACCGCGTTCGACCACTGGTCGTTCGCGGCGATCGTGGTAGACAAGAGCAGGTTGCATCCCTCGCTGCAGGACCCGATCCGGTTCTATCCACGATTCCTTCCCATGGTGCTGCGGTTCGTTCTTCGTGGACGAGTCTTGCCAGGTACCGACCGGATTCTGATCTACACGGACACCCTCCCGATCAGCGGAAAGAAGAAGGCGGTGGAGAAAGCGATCCACCAGTGGTGTGCCCTCGACGTCCCGCACGAGGTCGCATTCCGCATTTACCACCACAGCGCCGCGAGCAACGCATGGCTCCAGGTCGTGGACTATTGCGCCTGGGCCGTTCACCGGAAATACGAGCACGATAACACGACCTATTACGAGCTCCTGCAGCCGCGGCTCGCAGCTCAGGAGCTCTACCTGTGGCCGTCCGTGGTCCACCGGTGAGCCAGATGTCGCCGGGACGGTTGCGGTCGTGGCGGGCAGAGCTCATGGGGGCTCTGGATACACGCGCACCCGCCCCGGTGGGTCATTGCTCGTCACGGCACCCGTGCTGGGTGCAGCGCTGGTATCTGGAACTCAGCGCGACGGGAGCACGGCAACTGGGAGGTCCAGGCCGTGCGCTGATTGGCCGCTGCAGCGGCCAAGGAGAAGGCCTTCTGGTGATCGCTGTTGGTGTGCGAACAGCCCGAAAGGCTTGCTGGTGCCCCTAATAACAACCAAGAAGATTGACAACGGCGTGCCGTGATCATACACTGGGCGCATGCGGCTATGGGAACTGATCATCCTAGGGCCGCTGGGGCCCGTCGCTGCAGTTGTGGTCGGCTGGTATCTCGACCGGCACCGCGGCACCCGGCGGCCGCCGGGCAAAAAGAAGGGCAGGCGAAACAAAAAGAACCGGGCGTAGCGCGCCGCGGTTCTCGTCGCCGTTCATCCCTTGCCCGTGCTACGGCACGGCCTCATTGAAGCTTGGTCGTCATCAGGGGGTGTCACACTCCCTCGTTAACTTCCGCTTGCCATGCAAGCGGCCTCATTGATCGAGCTTGCCCGGTGGCCCGTTCGCCCTATGCGGCGGGGCGGCAATTCGTTCGGATCGGGGGAGACGATGATCGGGGTCTGATCACCTTGTTGTCAGAGGGTGCCTCTAACGTGTGGCGCGGAAGGGGCGTCTGCGAGCCGGTGCGGTATTGCCTTGGGCGTCGACCCGGGAGATGGACACATGGACTACCTGCAATGGTTCCGTCGGGTGACCGGACATGGTGAGCCTCACCCGTGGCAGCGCGAGCTCGCTGGAGCGACGGAGTGCACGGACCGGTTGATTCGCATTCCTACCGGCATGGGGAAGACGGAAGGGGTATTGGCGGCGTGGGCGTGGCACCGGCTGGTGCGCAACGACCCATCCTGGCCTCTCCGTCTGGTCTGGTGCCTCCCCATGCGCGTCCTCGTCGAACAGACGGCGGCCGCGGCCCGCAGGCTGCTCCAACGGATGCGTGACGAGTTCCCCGGCGACGTCCCCGATATCTCAGTCTACACCCTCATGGGCGGGGTCGAACTCGAGGACTGGCACCTCCACCCCGAGAGGCCAGCGGTCCTAGTCGGGACCCAGGACATGCTCCTCTCCCGGGCGCTCAATCGCGGGTACGCGGCGGGGCGCGCGCGTTGGCCCCTGGAGTACGGGCTCCTCAACCACGACTGCCTATGGGTCATGGACGAGGTGCAGCTCATGGACGTGGGGCTCGCGACCAGCGTGCAGCTCCAGGCCTTCCGCCGCGAGCGAGACGGGCGTGCGCTCCGACCGTGCCGCACCTGGTGGATGAGCGCGACTCTGCAGCCGGAGTGGCTCGAAACGGTCGATTCCCGTCCGTGGCTCCCCGAGCTTCGCGACGGAATGCTGAAGATCCCGGCCGCGGCCCGGAGCGGCCGCCTATGGGAGGTCCGCAAGCCGCTCACGCGCCTGACGCTGCCTATGCGGGAGGACAAAGACGCGAAGGAGCTGGCCCGTGTCGTGGTTGACGCCCATGGCCGCGCTCGGCCGACCGTGACCGGACGGGTGACGCTGGCGATCGTCAACCGGGTGGAGACGGCGGTGGCCCTGAAGAAGGCGGTGGATGCGCTGGTGTCATCGTCGGGGGAACGGCGGGACGTCCGCCTCGTGCACAGCCGGTTCCGGGGGCTGGAGCGCAAGCGCTGGGCGGAGGAGTTCCTCTCGCGGGCGGTGTGCGAGGATCCTGCGACCGATCGGATCGTCATCGCTACGCAGGTCGTCGAGGCGGGCGTCGACATCTCGGCCACGGCGCTGGTGACGGAGCTGGCGCCCTGGCCGAGCCTGGTGCAGCGGTTCGGGCGAGCCGCGCGGTACGGGGGTGAGGCGGAGGTGGTGGTCGTCGACCGGGCGGTGAGTGGAAAGGACGCGCTCCCCTACGACGAGGCGGAGCTCGTGGCCGCGTGGGAGGCGCTCGGCCTGCTCGACGACGTCGGCTTGCGGTCGTTGGAAGAGCTCGAGGAGCGGCTGGAGCGCGATCGGCCGGACCTGCTGCATGCGCTCTACCCGTACGAGCCGCTTCACCTGCTCACCCGGCGCGAATGCCACGAGCTATTCGATACGACGCCGGATCTCGGCGGCGCCGACCTCGACATCAGCCGGTTCATCCGCAGCGGCGAGGAACGCGATCTGTTCGTGTGCTGGGTGCCGGGCGAGCCGACTGCCGATCTCCAGCCGATACGCGACGGGTTGTGTCCCGTGCCCGTCTACGCCGCGAGGAGGTGGCTCTTCGCCGGCTCGTCCCTCAAGGAAGGGTGCAAGGCGTGGGTGTGGGACTACCTGGATGGCGCCTGGCGGCGGCTCCGTCAGACAGATTGCTATCCCGGCCAGGTGGTCCTCGTCGACGCTGCTTGGGGCGGATACGACGTCGAGAGGGGATTCACTGGCGAGCCGGCAAGGAAGCGGTCCGCGCCGATCCCGACGGAGGGCGGGTTCCGGACGAGCACGTCCGACGAGTACGCCGACCAGGCGGCGGGGCGCGAGGACCTCAGCCTCCACTCCTGGAAGACGATCGCCACCCACGGACGCGAGGCCGCCGAGGCTGCGCTCGGCCTAGCCCACGAGCTCGAGTTGCCGCCGGACCTCGCGCGGGTCCTGGATCTAGCGGCGCGTCTGCACGACTGGGGCAAGGCCCATCCCGTCTTCCAGTCGTCGATCCGGGTGGATGGGAGCGGCACGCGGCCGGAGCGTAGCGACCTGGCGAAGGCGCCGGAGGGTGCGTGGGCCCCGCGCCACGTGCTGTACTCGCTTGACGAGCGCCACGGCCGGAGGCGCGGGTTCCGGCACGAGCTGGCGTCGGTGCTCGCGGTCTTCGACGTCCTACATCGTGCCCGGCCGGGCCATCCGGCGCTCCTGGGGTCGGTCCAGGCCCTCGTCGAGGCCGGCGTGCTGGAACCCGTCGCTCCCGATGGCGAGCCGGTGCCTCCGGCGCCGCTCGTGGAGGAGATCACCGCACTCGACGAGACGTCGTTCAACCTGCTCTGTTATCTGATCTGCAGCCACCACGGCAAGGTGCGCGGCGGGTGGCAGGGGACGCCGCACGACCAGGAGTTCCCGCTCGAGAAGGAGGATCTCGTGGGCGTCGGCCAGCCGCTCCACGGGGTGCGCGAGGGCGACGAGATCCCACCCACACCCCTCGCGGCAGTCGACGGCACCGTGGTGACGATGCCTGGGGTGACGATCCACCTCGATCCCGCGAATCTCGGCGTCTCCGGACGGTACGGGCCGAGCTGGAGCGAGCGCGTGCACCGGCTCGTCGACGAGTTCGGTCCGTTCACTCTCGCGTACCTCGAGGCGCTGCTCCGTGTCGCCGACGTGCGGGCTTCGCGCCTCGAGACTCCCGATCCGCTTCTGGCTCAACAAGGAGTCCCGGCATGACGATCCACGTCCATCACCTGACCGGGTGCAGTCCCACGCCGTTGGCGCACTACCTCAAGGGCCTCGGCATCCTGCGTCTGGTCGCCGAACAGAAGGATACTGCGGCCCGAGGATGGTGGCGGGACGAGGCGTTCCACCTCGCCACGGTGCTCGACGAGGAGGCATTGCAGCGGTTCTTTCTCGAGGAGTATGTGCCAACACCGATCGTCGCTCCTTGGAACGGTGGAAGCGGGTTCTATCCGAAGGACAATAAGACCGGGATCGAAGCGATCGCGCGGAGCGTCGCCGGGAGGTTCGCTCCGTTCCGGACGGTAATCGAGTGGGGACGGTCGGTGGTGGGCGGTCTACAAGAGAGCCCTAAAGGTGAGGAGAAGGCCGCATTCCTACGGCGATGCCATCAGAACTGGCGCGGGCAATCCCTGGAATGGCTGGAAGCCGCCGTCGTGCTGGACGGCGCGGGCGAACCCACGTATCCCGCGCTCCTCGGTACGGGAGGCAACGACGGGCGGTTGGATTTCACCAACAACTACATGCAGCACCTCGCCCTGTTGTTCGACCTCGAAGACCCGGCGGCGCCCGCGCGTCCGTCGGCGCCCCGCCTCCTGACCGTCGCTCTCTTCGGGGTGCCAGGGCAAGGGCTCGGCCGAAACGCGGTAGGGCAGTTCCTGCCGGGGAACGCCGGAGGCGCCAACGGCACGGTCGGTTTCTCCGGGGATTCGATCCTGAACTCCTGGGACTTCGTCTTCATGCTCGAAGGCGCCTGTCTCTTCGCCGCCTCCGTTGCGAGGCGCATGCACGCGACCGAACTCCCGCAAGCCGCAGCGCCTTTCGCCGTCCGATCATCGCCGGTCGGATACGGCAGCGCCGCGGAGGGCGAGAAGGATCGGGGCGAGCAGTGGTTCCCGCTGTGGGAGCGGCCGGCGACGTTGGAGGAGCTTCGTGGCCTGATCGCGGAAGGCCGCAGCCAGATCGGTCGTAGGAGCGCGGGGCGCCCGGTCGATTTCGGACGCGCGGTCGCGCGCCTCGGCGTCGCGCGGGGGATCTCGGCTTTCCAGCGTTACGGCTACATCGAGCGCAACGGTCAGTCCAATCTTGCCGTCCCTCTCGGCCGTTGGCCCGTCCGGGCCCAGCCCCATCAGGACCTGGTCGACCAGGTGGCCGATTGGGTCGAGTCGCTCAGCCGGGCCACTGCCGGCGACGAAGGCCCCGCTTCGATCGCCCGCGCCGCCCGGGTTTGCGAGGAAGCGATCCTCGCCTGTTGCCGCGATGGCGCGAACCCGCAGCGGTGGCGGGACCTCCTGATCGCGTTGGGGCAGGCGGAGGCGCAACTCCCTCGCAGCCCGAAATTCGCGGCCGGGAAAGGCCTACGGCCCCTGCCGCAGCTCAGCCCGGAATGGCTGGTCGCTGCGGACTACGAACACTCGGTCGAACTGCGGCTGGCGGCAGCGTTCGCGTCGCAGCACGGCATCACCACGAAGGGCGAGATCGACCGGGACGATTCGGTTCGCCGGCATTTCCTCCCTATTGACCGTTCGGGACGCCGTTTCGCGGTGCAAGGGGAGGCGCTCGCATCCGACCCGGAAGTCGTATGCGTGGCCGACGATCTCGAGACCGTCGCCCTCGCACTCGTGGGACGGCGGCTCGTCGAGGCGGGGCAGAAAGGGTTGCCCTTGCTCCCGCTCACACCCATCCCCGGGGCCGAAGCGTCGATCGACGACATCGCACGACTCCTCGCCGGCGACGTCGACGATCGATTGATCCTCGATCTCGCCCGGCCGCTGATGGCGCTCGATTGGTCCAGGTTCCGGCGCCCTGCGGAACATTCGAGGGAGACCCGATACGGCTCGCTCGGGTTCTACGGCCTGGTCCGGCTCGCCTACTGGCCGGGGCCGCTCAGCCTGCGCAAGGGAGCCGACCCGATCACGGTCCCGCTCGATCCGTCGATCTTCGCCCTCCTCAGGACGGGAGACCTCGTCCGGGCGTCGAACGCGGCGATCCGACGCCTCTCGGCCGCCGGACTGCGACCCCACCTGCGCATCGTCGCGGGCGACCCGGCGCTCGCCCGGCGCGTCGCTGCGTCGCTCACCTTCCCGATCGCGGCGAGCGACGCCAGGGGAATCGCGCTGCGCCTGACGCGCCCGGAACTGGAAGAATCCAGGGAAATCGAGGAAGAAGTGCCTGCCATCCACCACTCGCTCTAAGGAGATGACCCGCCATGAGCATCGATCTCTCGCTTCTGAACAACACTCGTCGCCTGCTCTTCAGCGTGCGACTCGAGCCGATCCAGGGTACGCGGTTCCAGCCGACCGGCTTCCCCGATCTGGGCGCCGCCGTCTACCAGGCGGGTGACAAGACGTATCTCCTCGTCGAGAGCGCGCAGAGCATGGCGAACCGGCTCGAGGCCGTGTGTTGGGACCATGCAACCAACGACCTGCGTCCGCCGCTCAAGGGGCTGAGCTACATCCGGGTCGAGCAGGACGGGGAGTACCTGACCAGTTCGATCATGGAGGCGCACCGGATCAACAGCCCGTACATCCTCGAGAGCAAGGACCGGACGTTCTTCGAGACGCTGAAGGCCGACGTTGCGCGACTCGCGGAAGGACCGATCGATCGCCACGCGCTGGCCGCTGCGCTGCTACGGTACGACGTGAACAGCCTCCTGCACGGCGTCTTCCTCGCCAAGAGCGACCTCGCCGGTGGGCGGTTGCGTCTTTCCCGTGCGCTGTCGGCGTTCATCGAGGCCGAAGGGGCCCAGGTGGCCGCGTCGGGGGGTGTGAAGAACGACCACGTGAACCCTGCGGGAGATACCACCAAGGGGTTCGGGAACGTCCCCTTCCACCGTGAGGAGTACACCGCGGAGAAGATCACCGCGTACTTCAACCTCGACCTGTCGCAGATCCGGGGATACGGCCTCGGCGAGGACGTCGAGCGGATGCTGATCCTCCTCGCGCTGTACAAGATCCGGGCGCTCCTCGATGGCGACCTGCGGCTCCGTACCGCGTGCGACCTCAGGCTGGCCGACCCGGCCGCGCCAATCATGGCGGATTCGCCGGCGGGCTTAGCTCTCCCGTCGCTCCAGGCCCTGGAGACGGAGCTGGCCCAGGCGATCGCGGCGTGCAGGGACCGGATGGCCGGCGTGACGACCGTGGTCTATAGCAAGTAGGTGGACCATGGCGACGATCGCCGTGCGCTTCCCAGGCGGGCGGTATCACGCCACGCCGTGGGGGAAGCACGTCAACGAAGGGGACGTCGAGTGGCCGCCCAGCCCGTGGCGTGTCCTGCGGGCTCTGCTCGCGACGGGGTTCACAAAGCTCAGGTGGACGAGTGTCCCCGACGAAGCCGAATCGCTCGTGAACCGGCTGGCCGAGGTCCTACCGAGTTACAGGTTGCCCGCCGGCGTCGTCGCGCACACGCGGCACTACATGCCGACGTGGTCGAAGACGACCAAGGTCATCGACGCGTTCGTGCGCCTCGACCCGAACGAAGAGCTCCTAATCCAATACCCGGTCGAGCTCGCGCCGGATGAGAGAGAGCTGTTGGAGCGTCTCGTCACCCACCTCTCGTACCTGGGCCGTGCGGAGAGCTGGGTCGAAGGTCGGCTGGTCGGCGACGTGGAGCCGGGGGACGGGTGGTGCCGACCCGTCGTTCCCGGGGCGGCATCGCTGCCGGACCGGGGCGAGGAGCAGGTTTCGGTCCTCGCGCCGGTGGCGGTCGCCGAGTATGCGGCCTGGCGCGAAGAGGCGGTCGCCCGAGAGCTGGCCCAGTTCGAGGTCCAGAGGGGAAAGAAACCGACACCGAAGGACCGGCAGCGACTGGAGGCGCCGTATCCCAAAGACCTGCTCGCGTGTCTGCTCGTGGAAACCGCCGATCTGCAGCGGCACGGCTGGAGCCAGCCGCCGGGCTCGCGGCGCGTCCTCTACACGCGCCCGTCGCAGGTGGTCGAAACCCGACCAGCGGTATCGGTGCGGAGCAGACGGACGGCCCGCCCCGTCGAGGCTGCACTCCTCGCGCTGGCCTCCGACACGCGGCGCGGGAATGTGCTCCCGCCGTTCACTCGGTGTCTACCTCAGGCCGAGTTGCTGCACCAGTCGCTGATCAGCCTTCTGGGCGACAGGGCGCGCGAGTGCGTGGCGCTGACGGGGCGGGATCCCAAGACCGGCGAGCCGCTCGGGGGACGGCACGAGCACGCCCACTACCTGCCGCTCGATCTGGACGAGGACGGTCGCGTCGACCATGTCCTCATCCATGCGGGTTTGGGCCTCGATGGCCTGGCGCAGGACGCCATTCAGCGGCTCAGCCGCACCTGGATGAAGGGCGATGACCGGGATCTGGTCGTGACGTGCGCGGGGCTCGGGGATCTGGCAACCTTCGCGGAGCAGTTGCGGCTGCGGTCGGGGAGGCCGGTGCCGGCGCTGGGCTGTTCGCGCGTGTGGGCGAGCGTGACACCGTTCGTCCCGCCGCGATACATCCGCCCGCGAGGGCACCTACTGGAGGATCAGGTACGTGCCGAGCTCGAGAGTCGTGGCTTGCCGCAGCCCGTGGCCGTCGAGGTAATGAGCCGGGAGGAGCTGGTCGAGCGTCGTCTGCTTCGCTTCATCAGAGCCCGGCGCGAGGGGAAGCCACAGCCTCCCGTGCCACGTGCCTACGGGATCCGGCTCGTCTTCGCGGAGCCCGTACGTGGTCCAATAGCGATTGGGTATGCCAGCCACTACGGGCTGGGGGTGTTCGGAGCGGAACGAGTGAATGAAGGGGGGCCGTGAAACGCTGCACACGGCCTCCATCCGCGCATTTCTTCCACCACCCGGAACATTAACAAGGATTTCGGGCTCCGTCGCGGGTCGCCGGCCGCGTGCCATGGTCACAACCGGCTCGATCGGTCACCGGTGCGCCGGCGAGAACAATCATTCGGGCCACGGACCGCCATGAACGACAGCCCCAACCACCGGCTGGTGGCCGCGCCTCCGATGTCGCAGGCCGGCGATGGGGAGTTCGACACCCCCGACCTCCTCCCCGTCCGCATGCTCAACGAGTACGCGTACTGCCCGCGACTCTTCCACCTCATGCACGTCGATGGGAGGTGGGCAGACAACGCGTACACGCTCGAAGGGCAGGAGGCACACCGGCGCATCGACCGGCTCGACCATGTGCTCCCGGACCCGGCTGCCGAGGAGGATACCGAGGCCGACGAGGGCGGCGACGTCGACGGCGACGAGCGGCCGGTGATCAGCCGCTCCGTTGCCCTCGCCTCCGAACGCCTCGGGATCACGGGGAAGCTCGACCTCGTCTCGACCGCGGGCGACGAGGCCGTGCCGGTCGACACCAAGCGGGGCCGTGTGCCGAACAACCCGGAGCGGAGCTGGGAGCCGGAGCGGGTGCAGCTCATGGCGCAGGGGCTGCTCTTGCGCGACCACGGGTATCGGACCGACCATGGCGTCCTCTACTTCGCGGGGTCGAAGACCCGCGTCGACGTTCCCTTCACGCCGGAGCTGGAGGCGCTGACGCTCCGCCTCATTCACGAGGCGCGGCAGGCGGCGCGGTCGACGGTATTGCCCGACCCGCTCGAGGACAGCCCGAAATGCAACGGCTGCTCGCTGGCCGGGATCTGTCTGCCGGACGAGACGCTCGCGCTCCGCGAGGTGGAGGCGGATCCTCCGGAGGCGGGGCACGAAGCAGTTCGTCGGCTTTATCCAGCACGGGACGACGCGCTGCCGCTCTACATCCAGGAGCAAGGCGCGCGCGTGGGGAAGCGGGGCGAGGTCCTCGTCATCACGAAGGATGGCAAGGAGATCGCGACGGCGCGGCTGAAGGATGTCAGCCAGCTCGTGCTCTGCGGCAACGTCTCCATCACCGCCCAGACGGTGCACCTCCTCTGCGAGGCATCGATCCCGATCGTCCACCTGTCCCGGGGGCACTGGTTCTACGGCATCACCGCGGGCATCACGTTGCGAAACGCATACGACCGCGCCGCGCAGTTCGAGGCCGCGAGCGACCCGGCGCGGCGCGCCGAGTTCGCCCGGGAGATCGTCGCAGCCAAGGGCGCGAACCAGCGTACCATGCTCCTGCGCAACGGGAGGCCGCGCCCCGATCAGGTGACCGCGGAGATCGCGACGCTGCTGCGCAAGGTCGAACACATCGAGAGCGCGGACCAGCTCCTCGGGATCGAGGGCGCCGTCGCCGCCAAGTATTTCTCGGCCTTCGGCACCATGCTCCGGCCGCGCGACATCGATGCGGTCTGGGCGTTCGAGGGCCGGAACCGCCGTCCGCCGCGCGACCCGGTGAATGCGCTGCTCTCCTTCGGCTATGCGCTTCTGACCAAAGAGTGCACCGTGGCCCTCATGAGCGAGGGGCTGGATCCGTGGTGGGGCCTGTATCATCAGCCCCGTCACGGCCGACCCGCGCTCGCGTTAGACCTCATGGAGGAGTTCCGGCCCGTCGTCGTCGACAGCGCGGTCATCACCGCGATCAATACCGGAATGGTGACCGCGCGCGATTTCGTCCGCTCGAAGGCGGGGTGCGTGCTGAAGGACTCGGGGCGGAAGGCGTTCATCCGCGCCTACGAGGCGCGACTGGACCAGCTCGCTACGCATCCGCTGTTCGACTACCGGTGTTCGTGGCGCAGCTTGATCCGCCTGCAGGCGCGGCTCCTCGCCCGTTGGCTGCGCGGTGACGTGCCTCGGTATCGGGGGATCACGGTCCGGTAGGTGCGACGATGGCCAGGCGCCACTATCTCGTCAGCTACGACGTCTCGGACGACAAGCGCCGGACCAAGGTCTTCAAGACGCTCCATGGGTTCGGCGACCACGCGCAATACAGCGTCTTCTTCTGCGAGCTCAGCGACCAGGAACTGGTGCAGCTCAGGACCAAGCTCCGGGCGGCGATCCACCACAAGGAGGACCAGGTCCTCATCGTCGACCTCGGAACGAACACGCGCCCGCTCGAGGAGGGCATCGAAGTCCTGGGTCGCGGGTACCAGCCCGCGACGCGCGTCGTCGTGGTGTAACATCGCCGGGCGCCGTGCGAGCGGCGAGGTGCTGCCCAGGAAGCGGACCCCGCTCGAACACGTTGACAATCAAGGTCTTGGGATATGACGATAGATCCCTCTCATCACCCTTCCGCGCCCCATTCCGCCCCGCCGCTCGCGTTTCCGCGCGAAACGCGAGTCCCATCAAGGGGTTACGGGGTGGCCGATTCCTCGACCGGATGGTCGAGGCCTCATTGAAGGCCGTCCGACAGCGTGAGGTAAGAGGAGCCGACACCGGATTCCTCGACCGGATGGTCGAGGCCTCATTGAAGGCATTCGGCATTCGCCGGCCCGGGTGCCCTTCTCCCAGATTCCTCGACCGGATGGTCGAGGCCTCATTGAAGGGCCCAATCTGAGAAGTCGCCGTTCGGCAAGAGGTTCAGGATTCCTCGACCGGATGGTCGAGGCCTCATTGAAGGAGATCGTCCGGCATCCTTCATTGCCTCGCGGACGATCGATTCCTCGACCGGATGGTCGAGGCCTCATTGAAGGGTCTATGGCGTCTATGAGCTTCCGGAAGTTGCCGAAGATTCCTCGACCGGATGGTCGAGGCCTCATTGAAGGGAGGCATGGGAGGATCTCCTCGACGATCTGTTCGCCGATTCCTCGACCGGATGGTCGAGGCCTCATTGAAGGATGCCGCGCTGCGCGAGCCGCCGTCGGCCACACCGATTCCTCGACCGGATGGTCGAGGCCTCATTGAAGGTCGCCTCCGTGGTGGTGGTCCGTCCTGCACTGCTCGCCAGGATTCCTCGACCGGATGGTCGAGGCCTCATTGAAGGCGGCGCTGCTACGATCGGCGCTCGAGTACGCTGCTCGGATTCCTCGACCGGATGGTCGAGGCCTCATTGAAGGCGGTATATCTCTGGGCGCTTCGGCGACTGTACCCGGGATTCCTCGACCGGATGGTCGAGGCCTCATTGAAGGAACACTGGGATCGCGCGGCAGTCGAAGCAGTGGCTCGAGATTCCTCGACCGGATGGTCGAGGCCTCATTGAAGGGAAGCACACAGGCGCAGTGCCGGTTCGGGCAATCGCAGTGATTCCTCGACCGGATGGTCGAGGCCTCATTGAAGGACCACGGAGGCGGAGATGACGATGACCATGGCGTGCAGATTCCTCGACCGGATGGTCGAGGCCTCATTGAAGGCGAACAGCATCGCGACCGAGGAAGAGGCGTCCGGCCTCGATTCCTCGACCGGATGGTCGAGGCCTCATTGAAGGGAGTTGCGCGCCCCAGATGTAGGCATCGCCGCTCCCGGATTCCTCGACCGGATGGTCGAGGCCTCATTGAAGGTTTGCGAGCGGGTGGTCAGCGGGGACGACCATGACGGGATTCCTCGACCGGATGGTCGAGGCCTCATTGAAGGAGAATGCGGGCGATGCGGTCTCGCTTCTCCAACTCGATTCCTCGACCGGATGGTCGAGGCCTCATTGAAGGTTCCGGCTGGCTTCGCGGTTCGGGCCGCGGAGCTTCCGCGATTCCTCGACCGGATGGTCGAGGCCTCATTGAAGGGCCGACTACTACGGGCTCCCGCGCCCGTTCCCCGAGATTCCTCGACCGGATGGTCGAGGCCTCATTGAAGGGCCGACTACTACGGGCTCCCGCGCCCGTTCCCCGAGATTCCTCGACCGGATGGTCGAGGCCTCATTGAAGGACGGCCCGCCCGGCTTCACGCCGCCCTCCTTTCCGCGATTCCTCGACCGGATGGTCGAGGCCTCATTGAAGGCGGGGAACTGGGCGACACGACGAAGCGGCGTCCCTATGATTCCTCGACCGGATGGTCGAGGCCTCATTGAAGGATGGCGTGTGTCCTCGAAGCGCCGACGGCTTTGCGGGGATTCCTCGACCGGATGGTCGAGGCCTCATTGAAGGATGGCGTGTGTCCTCGAAGCGCCGACGGCTTTGCGGGGATTCCTCGACCGGATGGTCGAGGCCTCATTGAAGGGGGGCCGGCGGGATCAGCTATCACCCCAATCTGGGAGGGATTCCTCGACCGGATGGTCGAGGCCTCATTGAAGGAACTTCTCGAGCACCGACATGATCTGCCCCTCATTGATTCCTCGACCGGATGGTCGAGGCCTCATTGAAGGATCGAGGTCTACCTCCCGAAGAAGGAGGGGCGACCGGATTCCTCGACCGGATGGTCGAGGCCTCATTGAAGGCCTACCCGGCTCCGATGGAAGCCATCCACGATTTCGCGGATGATTCCTCGACCGGATGGTCGAGGCCTCATTGAAGGGGCATAGACGCTCGCCGCGCTCGTTTCTCCTGGCTCGATTCCTCGACCGGATGGTCGAGGCCTCATTGAAGGGCGACGTACCGAACGCCCTCGCGAATGGCGGCCTTGGATTCCTCGACCGGATGGTCGAGGCCTCATTGAAGGTTCGAGGCGGCTGCAGAGACCCGAAGACACCCCTGGATTCCTCGACCGGATGGTCGAGGCCTCATTGAAGGGGGCCGATCCTCACCGTCTTCGAAGAGCTTTGCCGGGGATTCCTCGACCGGATGGTCGAGGCCTCATTGAAGGGCCGGGTCCTTCACGCCATGCGCATCGCACAGCGCCTCGATTCCTCGACCGGATGGTCGAGGCCTCATTGAAGGGTAGAACAGGTGGCCGTGCGTGCGGTGATGCATCGCGATTCCTCGACCGGATGGTCGAGGCCTCATTGAAGGTTCGTGTTCTGCGAAGCGATAGCCAGAGGCCCCGTCAGATTCCTCGACCGGATGGTCGAGGCCTCATTGAAGGACGGTGACGAAGTACACGGAGATTCCGGCGGGGATGATGATTCCTCGACCGGATGGTCGAGGCCTCATTGAAGGGCTTCGAGGCGATGCTCCCGATGCGTCAGCTGCCACCAGGATTCCTCGACCGGATGGTCGAGGCCTCATTGAAGGGTGAAGCCGTGTACCTCGCGGTCGACGCCGAAGTAGATTCCTCGACCGGATGGTCGAGGCCTCATTGAAGGAGCCCCGCGCGCACGCCCGCCCACGCGGCGCCCGTAGGCGATTCCTCGACCGGATGGTCGAGGCCTCATTGAAGGTCCCCTCGCCGCCGCGCTTCGAGGCGGACGTGAGGGCTGATTCCTCGACCGGATGGTCGAGGCCTCATTGAAGGTGACACCCCAGGGAGCCGACGCCGAACCGCCTCGATGATTCCTCGACCGGATGGTCGAGGCCTCATTGAAGGGACGGTCTTCTCCATGCGGTTGTCCTCGCGCGTGCTGTCGATTCCTCGACCGGATGGTCGAGGCCTCATTGAAGGTGCCGCCGCCTTCGGCGCCACGGCTGCACGCACCCGGATTCCTCGACCGGATGGTCGAGGCCTCATTGAAGGGCGATGGCCGCGGTCATGTGGGCCGCGATCATCTGGATTCCTCGACCGGATGGTCGAGGCCTCATTGAAGGCGACGTGTGCCGCGAGATGGTGTCGGACGACATGGAGATTCCTCGACCGGATGGTCGAGGCCTCATTGAAGGGCGCTCCGGCCGCGTCTCCGATGTGGATGCGGTCGAGATTCCTCGACCGGATGGTCGAGGCCTCATTGAAGGTCGGCCGGCAGCGGTTCGGGGTCGTTCCAGTTCGTGTCGATTCCTCGACCGGATGGTCGAGGCCTCATTGAAGGTCGTTCGGGGCGGGTCGTGTTCGAGCGGGTCCATGAGATTCCTCGACCGGATGGTCGAGGCCTCATTGAAGGTCGGCGATCGCGCGTTCCTCCGCGATCTGTGCCTCGGCGATTCCTCGACCGGATGGTCGAGGCCTCATTGAAGGACCGCGAGATCGACGAGGCGACGCGGCGCCCGAAGGCGATTCCTCGACCGGATGGTCGAGGCCTCATTGAAGGGCCGTGACCCCGAGCGGCAGCGTCTTGCGGAGCGCGGCGAAGATTCCTCGACCGGATGGTCGAGGCCTCATTGAAGGGTGACGATGTCGGCCGACCGGGCGAGGTCGAGGTTGGCGATTCCTCGACCGGATGGTCGAGGCCTCATTGAAGGCAGATGCATACGTCACACGCGTAGCGACCCGGCTGGGATTCCTCGACCGGATGGTCGAGGCCTCATTGAAGGGCGAGCTCGCCGGGCAAGGCTGGACGGATCAGCAAAGATTCCTCGACCGGATGGTCGAGGCCTCATTGAAGGCCGTTCGCGCGCTTCGTCTCGCGTATCCGCTCCAACGATTCCTCGACCGGATGGTCGAGGCCTCATTGAAGGGTCTTGCGCGAGGAGCGCCCGGACGCGAAGGTCCGGCGATTCCTCGACCGGATGGTCGAGGCCTCATTGAAGGCGGGACCGTCATCGGTGCTATCATGCTACGTCCATCCTCGATTCCTCGACCGGATGGTCGAGGCCTCATTGAAGGGTCGCCGTCGTCATACTCGAGCATCCGGTTGAGGTCGGGATTCCTCGACCGGATGGTCGAGGCCTCATTGAAGGTGGTACTGGTCGCGGGCCGACGTGATGATCGTGTGCAGGATTCCTCGACCGGATGGTCGAGGCCTCATTGAAGGCAGATCCGGTCACCGCCCACGGCCGCGGGCATGACGCGATTCCTCGACCGGATGGTCGAGGCCTCATTGAAGGGTCCGTCCGTCCTCCCGGCGGATCTCGACCTCGGCCAGATTCCTCGACCGGATGGTCGAGGCCTCATTGAAGGCTGATGAGGCGCTGCTAGCGGAAGCGGAAGCGGAAGCGATTCCTCGACCGGATGGTCGAGGCCTCATTGAAGGAAGCTGGTCGCCGAGATGGAGTACGACCCCTGCGCGGATTCCTCGACCGGATGGTCGAGGCCTCATTGAAGGCGCGCGTTCGTCGCCGCGCTGCCGGCCGAGTTCCGCGCGATTCCTCGACCGGATGGTCGAGGCCTCATTGAAGGACGATTCGCTTGATCTCGCTGCGGTCCAGGTCCCACGGATTCCTCGACCGGATGGTCGAGGCCTCATTGAAGGGCCGCGATCAGGTCGTGGACGTGCTGGACAGAGCAGCCGATTCCTCGACCGGATGGTCGAGGCCTCATTGATCTCTACGCGCCGGACCATGAGCCGACGCGATTCCTCGACCGGATGGTCGAGGCCTCATTGAAGGTGCAATACCACCCGCGACACCCGCCGGTCGGTCCCAGATTCCTCGACCGGATGGTCGAGGCCTCATTGGAGGCGGACGGCGTTCACGTCCGTGATGATGGCCCGCAGATCCCGCGGCCGAGACGACGCGGCCTCATTCTACGAACTGCCCGCACTACCTTTGGTAGTGCAACGACGGGTCCTCCGCCTGCGCCAACAACCTCCCATGGAGGCCAGCCGGGAAAGTGTCCCAGCCGGCGCGCTAGCAATCCCGTGAACGGCTCTCGCGCAGATCGTCGGCTACTCCTACCCGGGAAGGCATCATTGGGCCGCCGCGCTTCACCGGACCGGTGCCGGCCAAACAGCCGCGCCTGTTCCACACTTCTCGATCTACGTTAGGGACCGGGAATGCCCCGCCAGCCCGGCCCCCGCCCCCACATTCCTCCACCCCACATACATCGCCATCCCAAACACCACGACCCCGATCCCATGAATCACCTTCGCCACGGTCTGCGTGTGCTGCAGCCACCCGAGCTCGGTCAGCATGTAGTACCAGTCGTGCCCGCCGCCGCCGACGAGGGGGAGGACGCGGGCCTGGGCGTCGGCGGCGTAGACGGAGATCTCCCAGAAGTTCTTGGCGATCCACCACAGCACGACGCCGACCGCGAAGCCGTCGCCGCGGCGGAGGAAGTACAGGAGGAACATGCAGGGCATGATGAGCTGGAATAGCGTGCCGCCGGCCGCGGTCATGAACTCCCCGAACGGGGCGAAGACGAAGTGGCCGGTCTCGTGGACCCCGAGGTTCACGCCCTGGATGAGCCAACCCCTCTTGGGGTCCATGATGCACATCACGCCGTAGACGGCGAGGAAGATGAGGAAGGCGAGGCGGAGGGGGCGGTTGGCGGTGGAGCGACGCGGCGGCTCGAAAAGCGCGGGCGTCGGGGTCGGGCTCGGGGGCGTGGTCGTCGTCATGGGGCTTGCCTCGTCGGGTTGGGCGATGTCGCTGGGGGGAATATGGGGCGCGGCGGGCGGGGGTGCACGGGGAATCGGGGCTCGGGGCTCGGGGCTCAGGGCTCAGGGCGTGCGGAAGACGCGGCCGTATCTCAGTCCGAGCGTCCCCGCCCGTACGAACATCAGCGTGACGATCCCCCACCACACCCCCTGCAGCCCCCACCCCATCGGCACCACGAGCAGCAGGACGGCGCAGGCCGCCAGCGCCGACGTCACCATCTGCGCGGCGAGGAAGCGGAAGTCTTCGGCGCCCATGTAGATCCCGTCCCAGACGAAGACGAGGGCGTTGAGGGGTTGCATCGCGATGACGAAGGGGAGGACGGTGCGCGTCGCCTGCATCGCGGCGGCGTCGTCCGTGAAGAGGCGGGGGAGCCAGGGCTCGAGCGCGAGGAAGGCGAGCGCGAGGAGGGTGCCGACGCCGAGGCCCCAGGCGAGGAGCCGGTCGGCGGCGCGGGCGGCGTCGCCCGGACGTCCCTCGCCCCGGAGCCGGCCGACGATCGCCTGGCCGGCGACGGCGATCGCGTCGATCAGGAGCGCGAGCATGAGCCAGAGCTGGGAGGCGACGAGGTGCGCGGCGACGGCGACGGTCCCGACCCGCGTCGCCACGGCCGTCGCGAGCGTCATCGTCCCGACGAGCGAGAAGGTGCGCACGACGAGCGCGCCGCCGATGCGGAGGAACGGGAGCAGGTCGCGCGGGCGCGGCAGGATGGGTCGCACGCCGAGCGCGTCGCGTCGCGTGCCGAGGATCAGCCACAGGAAGGCGACGGCGCCGGTCCATTGCGCGACAGCGGTCGCGATCGCCGCGCCGGCGAGCCCCCAACCCAGGCCGAAGATCAGGATCGGGTCGAGGACGAGGTTGACCGCGTTCAGCCCGAGCGCGACGACGAACGGCGTGCGCGTGTCCTGCCAGCCGCGGAAGATCCCGTTCGCTGCCGTAATGATGAGGACCGCCGGTCCGGCCAGCGCGCGGATCCGCAGGTACGCGACGGCCGGCGCGACCAGCTCGCCGGTCGCGCCCATCGCCCGCACGATCGGCACGGCAAGCACCTGGAGAATGGCGACGGCGACGATCCCGGCCACGATCGCCAGCGTCAGCGCCTCGACGGCGAGGCGGCCGGCGCGGGCGCGGTCGCCGGCGCCGACCGCCCGGGCGACCATCGGCGTCGTGCCGTAGGCGAGGAAGTTGAAGACGAGGAACGCGAGCCCGAAGATGGAGACGTTGACGCCGAGCGCGGCGAGCGGGACGACGCCGAGCCGCCCGACGAATGCGGTGTCGACCATCGAGACGAGCGGGTCGGCCGCGAGCGTGCCGAGCGCGGGGACGGCCAGCGCGAGGATCTCGCGGTCGAAGGGGTGGCGGGGGCGGAGGGCGGTGCGGATTCGACCCTCGTGCGGCGCGGTCTCCCGTGGGTCCGTCTTCCCCTCCGACTGCCCTGTCACGCGCTGTGCGACTGCCGACTCCACGTTCTCTGACTCCCGCCGTTCGTCTCCGCGCTTTCTACCCCGATATCTCGCCGGATCGGCTCACGTGACCGTTGAAGTTCGCCTCGCGATGAGGTGAAGCTCATCGGCTCGATGCAGTATAGCGACCAGGCCCGCACGGTGGGAGCCAGCGTGCCGGGGACCGCGTACGATACGATCTCGAAGCGCCCGCGCCCGCAACGGGGGAGTCGCACCGAAACGGGCTGGCCGCCGATCGATCCAACCCCTGGCTTCATTCCGGCATCCAACCGATCGTAGAACGCCACTCGCACCCCTGAGCCGACCTACGCATGAGCCAGACGACCACGACCCTCAGCCGCATTCTGCTCACCGCCGCACTGCTCCTGAGCGCCCGTCCGGGTTCGACCGCGCAGGAAGCCTCGGACCCCCGCGCCGTGCGGGACACCCTGGAAGGGACGTGGGAAGGCGAGTACGAGGGGCGTCGGGCGCCGGTGTTCGTGACGCTGAATCTCCGTCTCGACGCGACGGGCTGGACCGGCGACGCCGCCATCCTCGGCAGAACCATCCCGGTGCACGATGTCATTCCAAGCGACGGCGGGGTGACCGTCGTACTCACGCCCGGCCGCTTCGAGATCGAGGCCGAGCGCCGGGGAGACCGGCTGGTCGGCGTGCTCCGCGACGGCGAGGAGAGGTTTCCGCTGGCGTTGGTGCGCGTGCCGCGCTACCCGGAGCCGGCGAGTCGAGCCGAGGCCTGGCGGCAGGACCTGGACGCGCTCGCTTCGCGGTTCCTCAGGGCGGATCGCAGCTTCTCGCCTGCCGAGCGGGCGCTCTTCCTCGAGCGGATCGAGGACCTCCGCGCGTCGGTGGAGGCGTTGAGCGATTCGGAGATCGTCATGCGGATGGCGTCGGCCGTCGCTCTTTCCGGGAACGCGCACACGCGGCTGTACCTGCTCCGGAACCGGACCGAGCTGCGGCGCCTGCCGATCCGCGTCTGGTGGTTCGGCGATGGGCTGTACGTGGTACGGGCGACGGCGGAGTACCGGCACCTGCTGGGGTGCCGCGTCGATTCGATCGCCGGGGTCGATGCTCGGGACGCGCGGGACCGCGTCGCCCCGGCGTACGCCGGCAACGCGTCCTGGACCGACTACATGAGCGCGTATCTGCTCACCAGCCCGGAGGCGCTCTACGGGTTCCGCATCACGCCGGAGCTGGAGTCGATCGAGCTGCACCTGTCGCAATGCCGGGCGCGGCCGTTCCGTGCCCAGGTCGAGCCGCTCCCGCTGGTCCGCCGCCGGACTGCGGTCGAGGCGTGGTGGGATCTCTCGCCCGCGCACCGTGACGACGGGTGGACCCACGCGCTCGAGAGCCTCGGCGACTTGCCGCTCTACCTCCGTCATCCCGATCGACACTACTGGTTCGAGCACCTGCCGAACGACGACATCCTCTACGTCCAGTACAACCGTGCGTCGGAGATGCCGGACGAGCCCATCTCCGCATTCGGCGAGAGGCTGCTCGCCGCTCTCGACAGTCTGCGCCCGAGGGCGTTCGTCCTGGACCTCCGTTTCAACACCGGCGGGAACCTGGACCTCGCGAAGGACCTCATGGCGAAGCTCGAGGAGCGCACGCGTGGCATCGCTCGCTTCGTGATCACCGGCCGTGCGACGTTCTCGGCGGGGATCACGGCGGCCGCGGCGTGGCGGGCCGCCGGCGACGTGATCATCGTCGGAGAGCCGGTCGGCGACGAGCTCGACTTCTGGTCCGAGGGCGGCAACATCATCCTTCCGAATTCCGGGCTCGCCGCGCACTTCGCGAACGCGTTCCACAGCTACTCCCGATCGCCCTGCCCGGACGACGTCCCTTGCTTCCTCGACCTGAGTTCGCCGGATCTCGGGCCGGACCTCCCGGCATCCAGCCGGTGGGCCGATTACGCTGCCGGGATCGACGTGGCGCTGGAGGCGATCCGGAAACGGTTGCAGGGGATCCCCGCGCCGCTTCATTATTGACCCGCGGCGGCGGCGGCGACGTCGTCGCTTACAACCCCACCCACGGGTTCACGGCTGGACCCCCTGCGGCAGGCATCGATCGAGGCGCTCGCCGCGGTCGATCCCGGGTCCGGCCCGAACCCGGCGAGCCGACCGGCACAGCGCCTCGCAGTCTCACCTCCGATGCGGAGCGCGGATCATGGGTAGAGAGCTGCGACTCGGTTTCGCGATGGGCGGCGGCGTGTCGCTGGGCGCGTTCAGCGGCGCGGCGCTGACCGAGGCGATGAAGCTGGCCGTCCTGCGGGCGACGTACGTCGTCGACGACCCGTCGGACCCACGGCACGGGGAGCGGGTGCCGTACGACCGCGTCGTCGTCGACGTCTTCAGCGGCGCGAGCGCGGGGGCGCTCTCCCTCGTCCTCATGCTCCGCTCCCTCGCCCAGCCGGACCCGGCGCCGGACGTCGAGGACCGGCTCCGCGCGCAGTTCGCGGACGAGTTCGACCGGCTCGACGACGCGCGCCGCATGCAGCTCGTCGCCGCGCAGCACGCGCAGGACATGCAGCACCGCGCGTGGGTCCAGGAGGTCGACATCGAGACGCTGCTCGGCCGGAAGGGCGGACGGAAGCGCGACCTGCGGCACGTCGCCAGCATCCTCGACCGCGGCGCCGTCGACGAGATCGCGGCCCGGCTCCTCTCCTTCGACCGCACGCCCGACTTCGCCGGCCGCCAGCTCCTGGGCGACCGCGTTCTCTTCGCCGCGACGCTGAGCAACCTGACCGCGATCCAGTACGACGCGCGCAAGGCCCGCGAGGCCGAGGAGGCGGGCGTGATCGCGCTGCGCGACGCGCTCACGTCGCGCGGGCACCGCGAGGTCCGCGTCTTCGACCTGCGATTCCACGAGGCGCCGAAGGAGGGGCGGAGCCGCTGGTGCCGCTACCACGCGGCCGACGAGCGGCCGGGCGAGATCGGCGACCTGCGCGCGCCGTCGGCGTGGGCGAAGCTCGGCGCGACGTGCATCGCCTGCGGCGCGTTCCCCTTCGCCTTCGAGCCCGTCGTCCTCAAGCGCAAGGCGTACGAGTACGGCCCCGCGATCTGGAAGCGACAGTTCGCCGGACGCGTCGAGGGCGACACGATCTGGATGACCTACGTCGACGGCGGGACGTTCAACAACGAGCCGATCCGCGAAGCCTTCCGCCTCGCCTCGTTCATGGACGCGCGCCCGTCGGCGACGCCGTTCGACCGTCGCATCGTCTTCGTCGACCCGCGCCTCGGGCCCGAGAAGATCTCGTTCCTGCTCCCGATCCACTCCGAGTACCGCGTCCGCGAGCCCGGCTGGCTCGGCTCGCTGCAGGGCTACCAGCTCCAGCGGCTGACGACGTTAGAGCGGCTCGGCGTGAAGGCCGGCCACATCCTGACCGCGATCCTGGGCGAGGCGACGAGCGACGAGGCGGACAAGATCATGTCGGTCCGCGACCGGTTCGCGCTGCGCGACAAGGCGCGGGCGCTGCTCGGTCCGGCGCTGGAGGACGAGCCCACGGCGGGCAAGCTCCGCGCGCTGATCAAAGCGTGTCGCGACCTGCTCCAATCGAACCGCGAGGACGCCGAGTTCCCGCCGGTCCCGTACGAGCTGGCCGACGAGCTGGAGCGCGTGATCGCCGAGAACCCGGACGAGCTCGGAAGGTTGGCCGGCCGGGCGAAGGCGTTCCTGCGCGATGTCGACGGCGCCGCCGACAAGGCGCTTTGGCTGCGCGCGCTCGTCTACTCCTACCTCGACCTGCTCATGGACCTGGGCGGGAAGCACGAGGCGTCGCGCGTGATCGCGATCGCGCCGATCGTCGAGCGGAAGGGCGGGAAGCTGGTCTACGAGCCGCTCCCCGGCCACGAGGCGATGGGGTTCGCCGGCTTCACGTCGCAGGTCTCGCGCGAGTTCCAGGTCGAGATGGCGCGCTATTCGACCGAGCTGCTCATGCGACGGGCGGGGCTGATCGAGCGTCGCCCGGGGCGGCGGACCGAGCCGCCGGTGTTCCGGCACCGCGAGCAGTTCGAGCGCGAGTTCAGGGCGGGGATGGAGATGCTGGCGGAGCGGATCCGCGACGTCGTCGGCAACTCGCACTTCTCCCCGCTCATCCGCACCGGCCTCGGCTTCGCGCTCGGCCCGCTCCTCGAGCCGCTCTCGCGCATGGAGCCGTCGGGCCGGAAGGTCGAGCTGCGGATCGAGGTCCCCGGCGACCGGTTCGAGCTGGACGGCCCGGGGTTCGGCGACCGGGACCGCCGGCCGATCGCGATCGACGGCAAATACGTGCTGATCGCTTGCGTGGAGTGGCGTGAGGCGGCGGGCCCGGCCGGCCAGGGCGACGGGGGCGGGGCGGCGGATTCGGTGGGCGGCGCCGGCGGGCGGTGGAGCGGGCCGAACGTGCAGGAGAAGGATCAGACGATCCGGGTCGATCAGCAGCGAACGGTTTTTCTCGGCGGCGACCGGCTGTTCTGTCGCATTCAGCTTCCGACGGCGGAGCAGGTGGCGCGGCTCGACGACCATCCGTGTCCGCAGTTCAGGATCGTGTTGCGGGAGGAGGATCGGGGGACGACGGTGGCGGCGGAGAGGTGGGAGTTGGGGGAGCCGCCGGTGAGTCTGGAGGAGGGGTTGGTGGGGGTGGTGGGGAGGTGATGGAGCGGTTGGCTTTCGTGTCTGGTGATTCAAAGGACTTCGGGATCCCATGGTAGGGCTGTGAGTTCGGACAGGAAGAGGGTCTCCAGGATGTTGCACGTCACCGTTCTGTTGAAGCATTGGTCCTTCCGGTACATGAGCACCATCGCGGTGGTCGTCGGTGCCGGATTGATCGCGTTCGTCGCGCGAACCGCATCGTCGCTCGACTGGAAGCTCGTCGTAACGACTGTCAGCGTTGGCCTTTCTCTCATCTATTTCGTGCAGAAACAGAAGTTGGAAGAAGTGCACCTATTCAATGGGTTATTTGAGAAGTTCAACCAGAGGTACGACAGGCTGAACGAGCGGTTGGCAGAAATTGACAACGTTGATTCGGAAATCGGCCTGACGAATGAAGAAAAGGCGATACTCGTCGATTATTTCAATCTCTGCGGGGAAGAGTACCTCTATTACAAGCTCGGATACATCTACCCTGAAGTCTGGAACGCATGGCTCCGGGGGATGCAGCAGTACTACTGCAATAAACGCATCCGTAAGTATTGGCAGGAAGAACTGAGAACCAATTCGTACTACGGCCTGACCGACTCGATCCTGAGATCGGGCATCAAGTGCGGTGGGCGCGACGACAAGCCTGTAGCGGCCGGCGGGGTCGGTAACGAAACCGAGACGGGGGTGAGCTCATGTGGTCCGATCTCTTCCGTCTATCCCCGTCGTCCGGAAGCTCCTATACTCATCCGGGAAGTCGTTGTGGTCGACTGAGCCCTCCGCCGTCGCATTGATGACCGCACGAGCATGTCCGAACCCCCCATCTCCGCCTCCACCATCGACGCTCTCCGTCGCATCGCGCTGCGGTGCGCCGAGACCCCCGACGACGCCGACGATCTGGTCCAGGACATGCTCCTCGCCGCGGTCGAGCAGGGGCGAGTCCAGAGCGACGACGGGTTCCTGGCCTGGGCGCGCGGCGTTTTCCGGCGCCGGGCGTTGTTCATCGCACGCACGGAGGGTAGGCGACGGCGCAGGGAGGCGCTCTACGCGGCCGACGCCGATCCGTCGGGTGAGGCGATCCGGAAACTGCCGCGCGAGTTCATCGACACCCTTTCGCCCTCGCTGAAGATCGTCGCGCTCCTCGCCAACCTCGGCCTCGGGCGGGCGGAGATCGCGAGCCTGCTCGGGATCGCCGACACCGCGTTGCGGCAACGGATCAGCAGCCTGCGCCGGGCGTGGCGAGAGTTCGGCGGGACTCCCGAACTCGTGGAGATTCCGCGGGGATACCCATCGCTTCGCGGGCCTCGACGGCGCGCCGTGAAGGCCGACCTCGCGAGGGTTCCGGGCGCGCGCTTCGCCGTCGCGGATCCGGATGGGCACGCGATCATCTTCGGCGTCGCTCACGAAACGGCGGCCGACGGCAACCTGAAGATGCAGCGCGTCGTTCAGCGCACGGATTGACTCAAACGGAGGGTCGCATGCAGCCGAAGTTCGACAGTTTGGCGGTCATTCTCAACGTCCGGGACGTCGAGGCGACGGAACGATTCTACACGGAGCACCTCGGGATCCGGTTCACGCGCAACGTGGAAGAGGACGGTTCGATCTGGCTCCTGGCGAAGATCGGCGGCGAGGTCGAGATGCTCGTCTTCCCGGGCGATCCGCAGCCGGGCAACACGCCGGGCATCGTCTTCGGGCTTGCCGAGGGAGGTATCGACACGCTCGTCGCGTCGCTCGCGGCCGCGGGCGTGGAGATCGTGACGCCCGTCACCGAGGCGCCCGGCGGCTGGAGCGCCGACATCAAGGACCCGGACGGCCACATCGTCTCGTTCTACCAGTCGGAGGCCCTCCCGAGGGTTCTCGCCGAGGCCGTTTGAGGTGGGGGCGCAGCCGTCGGGGCTCGCCGCCACAACGTGGGTCGCGCATCGACGTGCCGGCGGGGGCGCCCACGCCCCCGCCGGCCTCCGCGGACGCACAACAGCCCCGCCGCGCACCGAAGGTGTCACGCGACGAGGCCGTCTTTGAAAAGTCGCGGGC
>Ga0207864_1001482_pt1 | contig 25649 bp, 38 predicted proteins | sample HigsolmetaAR202D_FD_184834 | JGI IMG/M metagenome (GOLD analysis project Ga0207864, IMG submission 184834) | Ionic liquid and high solid enriched microbial communities from the Joint BioEnergy Institute, USA - AR20-2-D (SPAdes) (version 2) ... | reverse complement strand
GCGTCTGGGGGGCGGGCGGCTGGCTGAGGCCTCCGGGCCCCCCAGGCGGCCCTCCACAGCGACGACCCGCCCGCAGCAGGTCCGGCCGCCTCGCCCCCGCAGCCCGCAGCACCATCCGATCGGCCCGCGCCGGGCGGCCGCCCCGCGGCTCGGAACACGCAGAAGAGAGAGCTAGATGGCCAACGGTCAGAAGATTCGCATCAGGCTCAAGGCATACGACCACGAGATCATCGACCAGTCGGCGCGCAAGATCGTGGACACGGTCGAGCGCACCGGCGCGCGGATCACGGGGCCGGTGCCGCTGCCGACGGAGCGCAACGTGTACTGCGTCATCCGCTCGCCCCACAAGTACAAGGACTCGCGCGAGCACTTCGAGATGCGCACGCACAAGCGGCTCATCGACATCCACGAGCCGACGCAGAAGACGGTGGACAGCCTGATGCGGCTGGACCTGCCGGCGGGCGTCGACATCGAGATCAAGCTCTAGCGCGTGGAGGTCGGCCGCGACAGCCGCCCGCAGTAGGAAGAGAGATCGCACCCATGGCACGCAAGGGAATTCTGGGCACCAAGCTCGGGATGACGCAGATCTTCGATGACGAAGGTCGCGTCGTCCCGGTCACGGTGATCAAGGCCGGCCCCTGCCCGGTCACGCAGGTGCGCACCGTCGAGCGCGACGGCTACGCCGCCGTGCAGCTCGGCTACGGCAGCGTCAAGCGCGTCAACAAGCCGCTCGCGGGCCACTTCGCCAAGGCCGGCGTCCCCCCGACGCGCCACCTCGTCGAGTTCGAGCTCGAGGGCGACTACAGCCCCGGCGACGTCGTGACCGTCGCGCAGTTCAGCGTCGGCGAGCGCGTCGACGTCACCGGCACGAGCAAGGGCAAGGGCTTCGCCGGGCCGATGAAGCGTCACGGCTTCGGTGGCCTCGGCGGCTCCCACGGTGCCCACAAGGTGCACCGCGCCCCCGGCGCCATCGGTGCCTGCGCGACCCCCTCGCGCGTGTTCCCCGGCACGCGCATGGCCGGTCGCATGGGCGGCCAGCGCGTGACGGTCCAGAACCTCGAGGTGGTCGGCGTCGACCCCGAGCGCAACCTGCTGCTCGTGCGCGGCGCCGTCCCCGGCGCCAACGGGCGCCTGGTCATGGTCCGCGACGCCGTCAAGGCCAAGGCGTCTGCCGCCGCCGGAGGTGAGCAGCAGTGAAGATCGACCTGCACACCATGGCCGGCACCACGGACGGCACCGTCGACCTGCCCGACGAGATCTTCGCCGCGCCGATCAACGTGCCGGCGATGCACCAGGTCGTCACGGCGCAGCTGGCCGCGGCGCGCTCGGGCACCTCGAAGGTGCGCAGCCGCTCCGAGGTCCGCGGCGGCGGCAAGAAGCCGTGGCGCCAGAAGGGCACCGGCCGCGCTCGCCACGGCTCCATCCGCGCGCCGCAGTGGACCGGCGGCGGCGTCGCGCACGGCCCCAGCGGCGAGCAGAGCTACACCAAGCGGGTGCCCAAGAAGCTCAAGCGCGTGGCGCTGCGCTCCGCGCTGTCGGACCGCGCCGCCAGCGGCGACGTGCGCGTGGTCTCCGACCTCGCCTTCGAGCGGCCGCGGACCAAGGATGCCATCGCCTTCCTGGACGCCCTCGGGCTGTCCGATCGGCGCGTGCTGCTGGTGCTGGCCAGCCGCGACGAGACGCTGCTGCGCAGCTTCCGCAACCTCGGCCCGCGCGTCCACACGCTGCTGGTCGACCAGCTCAACACGTACGACGTGCTGTGCAGCGACGTCGTCGTGTTCCAGGCCGACGCCATCGAGCACATCGGCACCGGGACCCGGGCCGACCTGCCCGCTCCCCAGCACGAGGAGGTGCCGGCGTGAAGGACCCCCGCGACGTCATCCTGCAGCCGGTGGTGAGCGAGAAGAGCTACGGGCTCCTCGACGAGGGCCGCTACACCTTCATCGTCCACCCCGACAGCAACAAGACCGAGATCAAGCAGGCCGTGGAGCAGATCTTCGGCGTGAAGGTGCGCTCGGTGAACACCATGAACCGCAAGGGCAAGCGCAAGCGGTTCGGTCTGCACTACGGCACGCGCAAGAGCACCAAGCGCGCGATCGTGACGCTCGCCGAAGGCGAGTCCATCGACATCTTCGAGGGTGGTCTGTAGATGGGCATCCGCAAGTACAAGCCCACGACGCCGGGGCGGCGTCAGATGAGCGTGTCGGACTTCGCCACGATCACCACCGACAAGCCGCTGAAGTCGCTCACGAAGCCGAACCCCAAGCGCGCGGGGCGCAACGCCTACGGCCGCATCACCACCCGCCACCAGGGCGGTGGCCACAAGCGCCGCTACCGGGTGATCGACTTCCGCCGCGACAAGGACGGCGTCCCGGCCAAGGTCGCCACGGTGGAGTACGACCCCAACCGCTCGGCGCGCATCGCCCTGCTGCACTACGCCGACGGCGAGAAGCGCTACATCCTGGCGCCGGAGGGCCTCCAGGTCGGCCAGGTCGTCGAGTCCGGCGAGGGCGCCGACATCAAGGCCGGCAACGCCCTGCCGCTGCGCAACATCCCGGTCGGCACCATCGTGCACGCCGTGGAGCTGCGGCCGGGCGGCGGCGCCAAGCTGGGCCGCTCCGCCGGCAACCGCATCCAGCTGCTCGCCAAGGAGGGCAAGAAGGCCGCCCTGCGCCTGCCCTCCGGCGAGATCCGGCTGGTCCTGGCGGACTGCCGCGCCACGGTCGGCGCGGTCGGCAACGGCGAGCACGCCAACATCTCCGGCGGCAAGGCCGGGCGCTCGCGCTGGAAGGGCAAGCGCCCGTCGGTCCGCGGCGTGGTCATGAACCCCGTCGACCACCCCCACGGCGGTGGCGAGGGCCGGACCTCCGGTGGGCGTCACCCGACCAACCCGGCCGGCAAGCCGGAGGGGCGCACGCGCGCCAAGAACAAGCCCTCCAACTCCGAGATCATCCGCCGCCGCGGCAAGCGCCGCCGGTAGGGAGGACGACGATGCCGCGCAGCCTGAAGAAGGGCCCCTTCGTCGACGAGCACCTCGCGAAGAAGGTGTCCGAGCTCAACGCCAAGAACGAGAAGCGCGTGATCCGCACGTGGTCGCGGCGCTCGGAGATCACGCCCGAGATGGTCGGGCACACCATCGCCGTGCACGACGGCCGCAAGCACGTGCCCGTGTACATCTCCGAGGCGATGGTCGGCCACAAGCTGGGGGAGTTCGCCCCCACGCGCGCGATCAAGTGGCGTGGTGCCGGCGAGAAGCAGCAGGTGAAGGTCCGCGGGCGCCGCTAGACCCCGCGCACCCGAAGGATTCGACCCACAAGGAGCACGACGATGGCGACCACGGGGACGACCCCCGGACAGGCCCGAGCGGTGGCGCGCTACGTGCGCGTCGCGCCCGACAAGGCCCGCCAGGTGGTGGCCCAGATCCGCGGCCTGCGCGTCAGCGAGGCCCAGCGGGTGCTGCAGCTCTCCCGGAAGGGGGTCGCCGAGCAGGTCCTCAAGACGCTGAACTCGGCCGCCGCCAACGCGGAGAACAACGCCGACCTCGACGTCGACGACCTCGTCGTGGTGTCCGCCACCGTCGACGAAGGCCCCATGTTCAAGCGCTTCCGGCCGCGCGCCATGGGCCGGGCCGCCCGCATCCGCAAGCGCACCAGCCACATCACGATCGTCCTCGGCACGCCGACCCGGGCCGCCGCGGGCGACAAGGAGCAGTGACCGTGGGCCAGAAGATCCACCCGTACGGGTTCCGCCTCGGCGTCATCACCGATCACAAGTCGCGCTGGTTCGCCGACAAGGACTACGCCGACTACGTGATCGAGGACGACCGCATCCGCTCCTACATCAAGGAGCGCGTGCGGCACTCCGGCGTGTCGCGGATCGACATCGAGCGCACCCGCGACCGCGTCACCGTGGACGTCCACACGGCGCGGCCGGGCATCGTGATCGGCCGCCGCGGCGCCGAGGCCGACGCCATCCGCGCGGCGCTCGAGAAGCTGACCGGCAAGCAGGTCAAGCTCAACATCCTCGAGATCAAGCAGCCGGAGCTCGACGCGCAGGTCACCGCGCACAACGTCGCCGAGCAGCTGCGCGGCCGCGTGAGCTTCCGCCGCGCCATGCGCCGCGCCACGCAGAACGCGATGAAGGCCGGCGCCAAGGGCATCCGCGTGCAGTGCAGCGGGCGCCTCGGCGGCGCCGAGATGAGCCGCACCGAGTGGTACCGCGAGGGCCGTGTGCCGCTGCACACCCTGCGCGCCAAGGTCGACTACGGCTTCGACGAGGCGCGCACCACCTACGGGCGCATCGGCGTCAAGGTGTGGATCTACACCGGCGAGCAGCTGCCGTCCGGCGAGCAGCGCGACCAGCAGCTGGCGCGGGCGCGAGCCCGCCGCGAGCGCGAGCGCGCCGCGCAGCGGGAGGCCGCCGCGCAGGCGCAGCAGGCGGCTGCGCCGGCGGCTGAGACCGGCGGGGCGACGGTGGGCATGGGCGACGCCGCCGACGAGCGCGTCAGCGAGCAGGTCCCCTCCGCCACCGGCGAGACGACCCCCGGCCACGAGCCCAGCGGCCAGCCGGCCGAGGCCGGCTACGGCAACGTGCCGGCGCAGGAGCCCGCGCCGGAGGACACCGGGCCCGCCCCCATCTCCGACGAGGACCAGACGCCCCCGCCGCCCGTCCAGGGCGAGGGCGCGTAGGAGCGCGACATGCTGTCACCACGCAAGGTCAGGTACCGCAAGCAGCACCGCGGTCGCATGCGCGGATACGCCAAGGGCGGCACCTCCGTCGAGTTCGGCGACTACGGGCTGCAGGCGCAGACCGCCGGGTGGATCACCAACCGCCAGATCGAGGCGGCCCGCATCGCCATGACCCGGCACATGAAGCGCGGTGGGAAGGTGTGGATCAACATCTTCCCCCACAAGTCCTACACGAAGAAGCCGGCGGAGACCCGCATGGGCTCCGGCAAGGGCTCCCCCGAGGGCTGGGTGGCCGTCGTCAAGCCCGGCCGGGTCATGTTCGAGGTGTCCGGCGTGTCCGAGGACGTGGCGCGCGAGGCGATGCGACTCGCGGCGCACAAGCTGCCGGTCAAGTGCCGCTTCGTGTCCCGAGAGGGTGAGTAGGCATGCGGGCGAACGAGCTGCGAGAGCTGTCCGACAGCGAGCTCGCCGAGAAGCTCGCGGAGTTCAAGAAGGAGCTGTTCAACCTGCGGTTCCAGAACGTCACGGGGCAGCTGGACAACTACAAGCGTCTGAAGCAGGTGCGCAAGGACATCGCTCGGGTGCTGACCGTCCAGCGCGAGCGCGAGCTCGCGGCCGAGGGGAGCCAGCGATGACCGACACCACCACCGGCAAGCGCGGCGAGCGCAAGGTCCGCCAGGGCGTGGTCGTCAGCGACAAGATGGACAAGACCGTCGTGGTCTTGGTCGAGCGGCGCACCACGCACCCGCTGTACCGCAAGATCGTGACGCGCTCGGAGAAGTACCACGCGCACGACGAGACCAACGAGGCGCGCGTGGGCGACCGGGTGCGGATCGTGGAGACGCGGCCGCTGTCGAAGACCAAGCGCTGGCGCGTCGCGAGCATCATCGAGCGGGCCAAGTAGCCGAGCGGACCGGGGGCGCCAGCCCCGGGTCCCGCGGGCGGAATCCCCGCTGTAGCCACTCCGGGTCGGGGGCTCGCGCCCCCCGGGCAGAGCTGAAGAGAGCGAAGAGATGATCCAGCAAGAGTCACGGTTGCGCGTCGCTGACAACACCGGCGCCCGCGAGGTGCTGTGCATCCGCGTGCTCGGCGGCTCCGGTCGCCGCTACGCCTCCATCGGCGACGTCATCGTCGGGACGGTCAAGCACGCGATCCCGGCGTCGAACGTCCGCAAGGGCGACGTCGTCAAGGCCGTGGTCGTGCGCACGAAGAAGGAGAAGCGGCGCCCCGACGGCTCCTACATCCGCTTCGACGACAACGCCTGCGTGCTCATCAACGACCAGCGCAACCCCCGGGGGACCCGCATCTTCGGGCCCGTGGGCCGCGAGCTGCGCGAGCGCCGCTTCATGAAGATCGTGTCCCTGGCCCCGGAGGTGCTCTGACATGCAGCGCGTGAAGCGCAACGACACCGTGCGGGTGATCTCCGGCAAGGACGCCGGCAAGGAGGGGCGCGTCGTGCGCGTCCTCCCCTCCCGCCAGCGGGTCATGGTCGAGGGCGTCAACCGGGTCACCAAGCACAAGCGCGTGCAGCAGACGCGGCGCGGCGCCCAAGAGGGCGGCATCACCCACGAGGAGGCGCCGATCCACATCTCCAACGTGATGCCGGTGTGCCCCAAGTGCGGGGCGCCGACCCGCGTCGGCGCGCGCGTCATCGACGGCAAGAAGCACCGCGTCTGCCGCAAGTGCGATTCGGAGTTCTAGACGATGGCTGACACCTACGTGCCGCGGCTCAAGCAGCGCTACAACGACGAGATCCGCGCGGCGCTGCTGGAGCGCCTGGGTCTGCGCAACGTGATGCAGGTGCCGCGGCTGGTCAAGATCGTCATCAACATGGGTGTCGGCGACGCTGTCGCGGACGCCAAGGCGCTCGAGGGCGCCATGCGCGACCTGGCCACGATCACCGGGCAGAAGCCCAAGGTGAACCGCGCGCGCAAGTCGATCGCCGGCTTCAAGGTGCGCCAGGGCATGGCCATCGGCGCCAAGGTCACGCTGCGCGGCGACAGGATGTGGGACTTCTGGGACCGGCTGCTGTCGGTCGCGCTGCCCCGCATCCGCGACTTCCGCGGCCTCAACCCCGACAGCTTCGACGGCCGCGGCAACTACACCTTCGGGGTGACCGAGCAGCTGATCTTCCCCGAGGTCGACTACGACCAGATCGACCGCCCGCGCGGGATGGACATCACGATCGTGACGACCGCCGAGACCGACGAGCAGGGCCGCGCGCTGCTCGAGGCCTTCGGCTTCCCCTTCGCCGGCAGCACGCCGGCGGCCACCGCGGTCTAGCCGCGAGGAGACAGCGAGACATGGCCAAGAAGTCGATGATCGCCAAGGCGAAGCGCAAGCCGAAGTTCGCCGTGCGCGCCTACACCCGCTGCAACCGCTGCGGGCGGCCGCGGGCCGTCTACCGCAAGTTCATGCTGTGCCGGATCTGCTTCCGCGAGCTGGCCCACGCCGGCGAGCTGCCCGGCATCCGCAAGGCGTCCTGGTGAGGGCGCCGGGTTCGGGAAGTGCGAGCTGCGGTTCGTAACCCCGGAGGAGTTGTGACCAGATGACGATGACCGACCCCGTCGCGGACATGCTCACGCGCATCCGCAACGCGAACCTCGCCTACAAGGAAGAGATCGAGATGCCGTCTTCCAAGCTGAAGGTGGCGATCGCCGACATCCTCAAGCGCGAGGGCTACATCCGCGACTACCTGGTGGAGCCGACCAAGCCGCAGCCGACCCTGCGGCTCGCCTTGAAGTACTCCCGCAACCGCGAGCGCGCGATCACCGGCGTGCGGCGCATCTCCAAGCCCGGGCTGCGGGTGTACGCCAAGCGCGACGAGGTCCCGCGCGTGCTCGGCGGCCTCGGGATCGCGATCGTGTCGACCTCGCTGGGGCTGCTGACGGACCGCGAGGCGCGCAAGAGGGGCGTGGGCGGCGAAGTGCTCGCCTACGTGTGGTGAGGAGAGCAGTCAGATGAGCCGCATCGGCAAGGAGCCCGTCGTCATCCCCGACGGCGTCGAGGTGTCGCTGTCGGGCACGACCATCACGGTCCGCGGCCCCAAGGGGACGCTCACCCAACAGCTGCACCCGGCCATGACCGTGACCGTCGACGACGGCACCATCACCGTCACGCGCCCCGACGACGAGCGCGAGCACCGCGCGCTGCACGGCCTCACCCGCTCGCTCATCGCCAACATGGTGGAGGGCGTGACCCGGGGCTACCGGCGCGAGCTGGAGATCGTCGGGGTCGGCTACCGCGCCACGGCGCGGGGCTCGTCCGGCATCACGCTGCAGGTGGGCTACAGCCACCCGGTGGAGATCGACGCGCCGGAGGGCATCACCTTCGAGGTGCCCGCGCCCACCCGCATCGCGGTGAGCGGCGCCGACAAGCAGCTCGTCGGCCAGGTCGCCGCCAACATCCGCGCGGTGCGCAAGCCGGAGCCGTACAAGGGCAAGGGCATCCGCTACGCGGGCGAGCAGGTCCGGCGCAAGTCCGGGAAGGCCGCTGGCGCGTAGCACCGAGGAGTCGACAGGCGCCCCAGGGCGCCGGATGACACTCCCGGGATGCGATCGCCCGGGGGGTCGCAGGAGACGAAGCCACGATGAGCGAGATCGACAAGCGCGTCGCCCGCCGGCGGCGCCACGAACGGGTTCGACGCCACATCCGCGGCACCGCGGAGCGTCCGCGGCTGTCCGTGTACCGCTCCAACACCGGCATCTACGCGCAGGTGATCGACGACACCCGCGGCCACACCCTGGCGGCGGCGTCGAGCCTCGACAAGGGCCTCGAGCCCGAGGGCGAGGGCAAGATCGGCGTGTCCAGGGCCGTCGGCAAGCTCGTCGCCCAGCGCGCACAAGCCGCCGGGATCACGCGGGTCGTGTTCGACCGCGGCGGCAACCGCTACCACGGCCGCGTCAAGGCGCTGGCCGAGGCCGCCCGGGAAGCCGGGCTCGAGTTCTGAGACCGACGACAGCAGAGGACATCATGGCTGGACCAGGTGGAGGCCCCTCCCGCGGCCGCGGCGGCCGCGACCGCCGCGGCGGACGCGAGGAGGAGCGCAGCCCGTACGAGGAGAAGGTCGTCGCGATCAACCGCGTCGCCAAGGTCGTCAAGGGCGGTCGGCGGTTCTCCTTCACGGCGCTCGTCGTCGTCGGCGACGGCAACGGCACCGTCGGCGTCGGCTACGGCAAGGCCAAGGAGGTGCCGGCGGCCATCCAGAAGGGCGTCGAGGAGGCGAAGAAGAACTTCTTCGCCGTCCCGATGATCCAACGGACGATCGTGCACGCGGTCATCGGCGAGCACGGGGCCGGCAAGGTCGTGCTCAAGCCCGCCGCCCCCGGGACCGGCGTGATCGCCGGCGGCCCGGTGCGGGCTGTCCTCGAGTGCGCCGGGATCTCCGACGTGCTGGCGAAGTCGCTGGGGACGTCCAACCCCATCAACGTCGTCCACGCCACCGTGGCGGCGCTCAAGGCGCTGCAGCGGCCCGAGGACGTGGCGCGGCTGCGCGACCTCGAGCTCGAGGAGATGCTGCCGCCCAAGATGCTCGCGAACCTGAAAGCGGGGGCGTGATGGCGCAGGAGCTGGTCATCACCCAGGTCCGCAGCGCGATCGGTGCGCAGCAGAGCCAGCGCCGCACGCTGCGCGCCCTCGGTCTGCGCCGGATCCGGCACTCCGTCACCCAGCCCGACCGTCCTGAGATCCGCGGGATGATCGCCAAGGTCGCGCACCTCGTCGAGGTGCGCGTCGGCGACGAGGTCCTCGACCTCGAGCCCGGCCAGGAGCCGACGGTGTCGAGCGACGAGTCCTGAGGACGTCCACGATGAAGATCCACCACCTCAAGCCGGCCCCCGGCGCCCACCGCGACAAGCACCGCAAGGGTCGCGGCGAGGCGTCCGGCAAGGGCAAGACCGCCGGCCGCGGCACCAAGGGCACCGGCGCCCGGGGCAAGATGCCCGCGGGGTTCGAGGGCGGCCAGATGCCGCTGCAGCGCCGGCTGCCGAAGCTGCCCGGCTTCACGCCGCGCAACCGCGTCGAGTACGCGACGGTGAACCTCAAGCGCATCGACGCGGCCTTCGAGGAGGGCGACGAGGTCACGCCCGAGACCCTGCGCGCCAAGGGCCTGGTCCGCCGCGGCTCCGCCCCGGTCAAGGTCCTCGGCGACGGCGAGCTGACCAAGCGCCTGAGCGTCGCCGCGCACGCCTTCAGCGCGTCCGCGCGCGAGAAGATCGACGCCCGCGGCGGCACCGTCACCGTGCTGCCGCGTCGCCCGGCCGCCAAGGCCGGCGACACCACCAGCTAGCGGCGGCGCCGGCCCACCGCCTGACACGAGGACACGACCGCGATGCTGCGAGCGTTCGCCAACGCCTTCAAGATCCCCGACCTGCGCGGCAAGATCCTGTTCACGCTGGGGATCATCGCCGTGTACCGGTTCGGCTCGTTCGTGCCGATCCCCGGCGTCGACTACGCAGCCCTGCAGGCCATCCGCGAGCAGGCGAGCGCGGGCGGGATCACGGCGCTGCTGAACCTCTTCTCCGGCGGGGCGCTCACCCAGCTCGCGGTCTTCGCGCTGGGGATCATGCCCTACATCACCGCGAGCATCATCATGCAGCTGCTCACGGTGGTGATCCCCAAGCTCGAGGAGTGGCAGCAGGAAGGCGAGACCGGCCAGAAGCGGATCACCCAGATCACCCGCTACCTCACCGTCGTGCTGGCGATCCTGCAGGCGACCTCGACGATCGTGCTCATCGAGACCGGCCAGCTGTTCGGCGGGGCCATCGACACCGCAGGCCTGATCCCCGACCCGGGCATCCCGATCCGGGCGCTGATGGTGCTCACGCTGACGGCCGGCACGGCCTTCATCATGTGGCTCGGTGAGCTCATCACCCAGCGCGGCATCGGCAACGGCATGTCGCTGCTGATCTTCTCGGCGATCGTGTCGGAGCTGCCCGGGCAGGGCAACGCGATCCTGCAGACCGCCGGCCCGCTGGTGTTCACCGTCGCCATGGTCACCGGCCTGCTCCTGATCGTCGGCGTCGTGTTCGTCGAGCAGGGGCAGCGGCGCATCCCCGTGCAGTACGCCAAGCGCACCGTGGGGCGTCGCACCTACGGCGGCACCTCCACCTACATCCCGCTGAAGGTCAACCAGTCGGGCGTGATCCCGATCATCTTCGCGTCGTCGCTGCTGTACCTGCCGCAGCTGGCCGCCGGGGTGATCGGCAACGACCGCTTCACCGCCTGGGTCGACACGTACTTCACGACGGGCTCGCACCCCATCTACATCGCCACATTCTTCGTGCTCGTGGTGTTCTTCGCGTACTTCTACACGGCGATCACGTTCAACCCGATCCAGGTCGCCGACAACATGAAGAAGTACGGCGGCTTCATCCCCGGCATCCGCCCGGGGCGGCCGACGGCCGAGTACCTCGACCGCGTGCTGACCCGCATCACGCTGCCCGGCTCCCTGTACCTCGCCGTCCTGGCGATCCTGCCCCTCATCGTGTTCGCCATCGCCGGCGTGCAGTTCCCCTTCGGCGGCTCCACGCTGCTGATCGTCGTCGGCGTCGGCCTGGAGACCATGAAGCAGCTCGAGTCGCAGCTGCTGCAGCGCCACTACGAGGGCTTCCTCAAGGCCTAGGGGGACAGCGGATGCGACTCGTGCTGCTCGGTCCGCCCGGCGCGGGCAAGGGCACCCAGGCCGAACGCCTCGCGGAGCGCTACGGCGTCCCGCACGTGTCGACCGGCGACATCTTCCGCGCCAACGTGTCCTCGGGCACGCCGCTCGGGCGCGAGGCCAAGGAGTACATGGACCGCGGCGAGCTCGTGCCCGACGAGGTCGTCAACCGCATGGTCGCCGACCGGCTCGGCGCCGCCGACTGCGAGGCCGGCTTCCTGCTGGACGGCTACCCCCGCACCGTCGCCCAGGCCGACGAGCTCGACCGCCTGCTGCGCGAGCGGGGCACCCCCCTGGACGCCGTGCTGAACTTCGTCGTCGACGAGGACGAGCTGCTCGCGCGCATCGCGGGCCGGCGCGCCGAGCAGGGCCGCGACGACGACAGCGAGGAGGTCGCCAAGCGCCGCCTCGTCGAGTACGAGACCAAGACCGCCCCGCTGGTCGCCTACTACCGGGAGCGCGGGCTGCTGCGCGACATCGACGCCGTGGGTCCGATCGACACGGTGACGGAGCGGGCGGTGGCGGCGCTCGACGGCCCAGCCGGGGTGACGTCGTGATCGTCCGCAAGTCGCCGGCCGAGATCGAGGTCATGGCGCGCGCGGGCAAGGTGGTCGCCGACCTCCACGAGGTCCTGCGCGAGGCGGTGCGGCCCGGCATGACCACCCTCGAGCTCGACGAGATCGCCGAGCGCGAGATCCGCAGCCGCGGCGCTGTCCCCTCGTTCAAGGGCTACCGCGGGTTCCCCGCGACGCTGTGCACGTCGCTCAACTCCGAGATCGTCCACGGCATCCCCTCCGCTGACGTCGTGCTGCGCGAGGGCGACCTGCTCAAGATCGACGCGGGCGCCATCGTCGACGGCTACCACGGCGACTCCGCCGTGACCTGGGTGGTGGGCGCCGAGGGGGGCGTCGCCGACCGCGCCCTGGTCGGCGACGACGTCGCCGACCTCGTCGAGCGCACCCGCGCGGCCCTGTGGGCGGGGCTCCTGCAGGCCGTCGCCGGCCACCGGCTCACCGACATCTCCGCCGCCGTCGAGGCCCACGCGCTGCCGTACGGCTACGGGGTCGTGCGCGAGTACGTCGGCCACGGCATCGGCCGCGCCCTGCACGAGGACCCCCACGTCCCCAACTACGGGCGGCCCGGGCGCGGCCCCAGGCTGGTCCCCGGGCTGGTCCTGGCCGTGGAGCCGATGTTCAACCTCGGCGGGCCCGAGACCGAGGTGCTCGACGACGACTGGACCGTCGTCACCGCCGACGGCTCGCTGTCGTCGCACTGGGAGCACACCGTCGCGATCACCCCCGACGGCCCCTGGGTCCTGACCGCCCGCTCGGACGAGCCGGCGTGGCCGCTGGCCGAGCCCGAGCGCGTGCCCACCGCCCCTGGCCGCGTAGACGCGCGGGAGGCGGGATGATAGGGTTTCAGGTCAGCCCCGAACGGTGGGCGCTTTCTGCGTGCCGTGGGGCCTTTCCGTGTTGCCGCGGCGGCCGCACCCCGGGACCTCCTCGGCCGCGCACGTCCCTCACGACGCCTAGCCCACCTCAACCGCGACCGGTCGCCGCCGCCGCGCCGAAGGAGTGACCAGACGATGAAGGTGCAGCCATCCGTCAAGCGGATCTGCGAGAAGTGCAAGATCATCCGCCGCCACGGGCGGGTGATGGTCATCTGCTCGAACCCACGCCACAAGCAGCGTCAGGGCTAGGCCCGCGCGGGACCATCCCAGGAGGACCACCATGGCACGCATCGCCGGAGTCGACCTCCCGCGCGACAAGCGGGTGGAGATCGGGCTCACCTACATCTACGGCGTCGGTCGCACGCGGGCGCGCGAGACGCTGAAGGCCACCGGGGTGGACCCGTCGCTGCGCGTGCGCGACCTGGACGACGACACCGTGCGCCTCCTGCGCGACTACATCGAGGCGAACTACAAGGTGGAGGGGGACCTGCGCCGCGAGGTCGCGCAGAACATCAAGCGCAAGGTCGAGATCGGGTCCTACCAGGGGATCCGCCACCGTCGCGGCCTCCCGGTCCGCGGTCAGCGCACGCACACCAACGCGCGCACGCGCAAGGGCCCGAAGCGGACCGTCGGCGGGCTCAAGAAGAAGCTGAAGAAGTGATCAGCGCCCGACACGGCGACTAGAGAAGGCAGGCATGGCACAGCAGAAGAGGCAGTCGGGTCCCAAGGCCGCGCGTCGCACCCGCAAGAAGGAGCGGCGCCAGGTCGCCTACGGCCAAGCGCACATCAAGAGCTCCTTCAACAACACGATCATCACGATCACCGACCAGCAGGGCAACGTGCTCACGTGGGCGTCGGCGGGCAACGTCGGCTTCAAGGGCAGCCGCAAGTCCACGCCGTTCGCGGCGCAGCTCGCGGCCGAGCAGGCCGCCAAGCGCGCCGCCGAGTACGGGGTCCGCAAGGTGGACGTGTTCGTGAAGGGTCCGGGCTCCGGTCGCGAGACCGCGATCCGCTCGCTGGCCGCCAACGGCCTCGAGGTCGCGGCGATCAAGGACGTGACGCCCATCCCGCACAACGGCTGCCGCCCGCCCAAGCGCCGCCGGGTCTGACGAGAACTCCAGAGGACTGAAGACGAATGGCTCGGTACACCGGACCGGACTGCAAGCTCTGCCGTCGCGAGCGGCAGAAGCTGTACCTCAAGGGCACCCGCTGCGAGGGCCCGAAGTGCGCGATCGAGAAGCGGCCGTACCCGCCGGGTGAGCACGGTCGCGGCCGCATCCGCGAGAGCGAGTACCTCCTGCAGCTGCGCGAGAAGCAGAAGGCGCGCCGCATCTACGGCGTGCTGGAGCGGCAGTTCCGCAACTACTACAAGGAGGCGTCGCGCCAGTCCGGGCTGACGGGCGAGAACCTGCTGCGCCTGCTCGAGATGCGCCTCGACAACGTCGTGTACCGCGGGGGCCTCGCCCGCTCCCGCGACGAGGCCCGCCAGCTCGTGCGCCACCGCCACTTCCAGGTCAACGGGCGCACCGTCAACATCCCCTCGTACCGTGTGCGCGTGGGCGACGTCATCAAGCTGCGCGAGCGCTCCCGCAACATCGTGCCGATCCTCGGCTCCCTGGAGATCATCGGCACCAAGACCATCCCGTCGTGGCTGTCGACCGACCAGAACACCCTGCAGATCACGGTGCTGGACGTGCCCACCCGCCAGCAGATCGACGTCCCGGTCCAAGAGCAGCTGATCGTCGAGCTCTACTCGAAGTAGTCGCCCGACGGTCCCGCCGTCCCGACTTGCGCCCGTAGGAGGCGAAATAGCTAGTGCTGATCGTTCAGCGTCCCAGCATCACCGAAGAGGTCATCACCGAGAACACCCGCTCGGCCTTCAGCATCGAGCCGCTGGAGCCCGGCTTCGGGTACACCCTCGGCAACAGCCTCCGCCGCACGCTGCTGTCGTCGATCCCGGGGGCAGCGGTCACCAGCGTCCGCATCGAGGGCGTCCTCCACGAGTTCAGCTCGATCGAGGGTGTCAAGGAAGACGTCACCGACATCATCCTGAACCTCAAGGAGCTGGTGCTGCGCTGCCACTCGGACGAGCCCGTCGAGATCTTCCTCGGCGGCGAGGGGCCCGGTGAGATCACCGCCGACTTCATCACCGCGCCCAGCGAGGTGGAGATCCTCAACCGCGACCTCCACATCGCGACGCTCAACCGCAAGGGGCGCGTCGAGATGTACCTCACCGTCGAGCGCGGCAGGGGCTACGTCACCGCGGAGCGCAACAAGCGCCCCGACCAGCCGATCGGGGTCATCCCCGTCGACTCCATCTACTCGCCGGTGAAGCGCGTGACCTACCGCGTGGAGGCCACGCGCGTCGAGCAGATGACCAACTACGACCGGCTGATCCTCGACGTCGAGACCAACGGCGCTGTGACGCCGGCCGAGGCGCTGGCCAGCGCCGGCGAGACCCTGCGCGACCTGTTCGGCCTGTTCGCCGACTTCGAGGACTCCGGCCCCGGCGGCCTGTCCATCGGGGCGGACACCGCTGCGTCCCAGCCGAGCTCGCCCAACCTCATGCTCCCGATCGAGGACATGGACCTGTCGGTGCGCTCGTACAACTGCCTCAAGCGCGAGGGCGTGTCGACCGTGGGCGAGCTCGTGCAGAAGACCGAGCAGGACCTGCTCGACATCCGCAACTTCGGCCAGAAGTCGATCGAAGAGGTGAAGCAGAAGCTCGCCGAGATGGGGCTGTCGCTGGCGGAGTACGGTTACTCGAGCTGACGCGTCGAGTGCCCCGTCGGGGCGTCCGTGCGGTTCCGGGCCGCGAACCCGCCCGCCCTCCAACGGCCCTCCACCGCACGACCACCCCTCCTTCAGGGGTCCGCAGTGCGCCGCGTCGCGCCAGCGCCATCTCGCCGGTTCCGAAGGGAAGAGACTGATGCCGCAGCCGAAGAAGGCAGCGAGGTTCGGGGGGTCCCCGGCCCACCACAACATCATCCTCGCGAACCTCGCGACGGAGCTGTTCCGCCACGGGCGGATCCGCACGACGCTGGCGAAGGCCAAGTCGGTGCAGCCGCTCGCGGAGCGGATGGTGACGTTCGCCAAGCGCGGTGACCTCCACGCGCGGCGGCAGGTCCTCACGGTGCTGCGCGACAAGGACGTGGTGCACAAGCTGTTCGCCGACATCGGCCCGGCGTTCGCCGAGCGCAACGGCGGCTACACGCGCGTGCTCAAGCTCGGGCCGCGCAAGGGCGACGCCGCCCCCATGGCGCTGATCGAGCTCGTGGAGGGCGTGTCCACCACCGGCGAGGGCGAGCTCGCGGAGGCGCCGCGCCGGCGCTGGTCGCTGCGCCGTCGCGCCGGCACCCAGTCGGCGACCGCCCGCAGCCGCGCCGAGGAGCGCGCCGCCGCCATCGACCGCGGCGAGGTCGAGACCCAGCCTGCCGCTGAGGAGGAGGCCCCCGAACCCGAGGCCGCCGCGGAGCCCGAGGAGGGCGGCCCCGAGGTCAGCCCGGCCGACGTCGAGGCGCGGCTGGCGGCCGAGGAGGAAGCGGAGGCCGAGGAGGCTGAGGCCGAGGGCGAGTCCGAGGAGGCCGAGGACGCCGCAGAGGCCGAGCCTGAGGCGTCCGCGGAGGCCTCGGCGGACGAGGACGAGGCTGAGTCGTCTGACGGGTCTGCTGACGAGGACGGCGACAAGGCGTAGCTGCGTGGTCGGCGTGGTCCGGGGCGCACGCGTGCTCCGGACCGCGAACCCGCGCACCCCGCACCGGTCCTCCCCACACGTGCGCCCCTGTCCGGGGACTGCCCGCTCGTGGGCTCGGCGTGCTGCCGCACCGCCCGTGGCCGGCGGCTGCCCGGCGGCGGGTGGGGGGTGAGGTCGTGGCGGCGACGGTGCGGGTGCGGATCGACCTCGCCTACGACGGGGGCGGGTTCCGCGGCTTCGCGCGCCAGCGCGGGCAGCGGACCGTGCAGGGAGTGCTGGAGGACGCGCTCGCGCGGCTGTGCGGCGGGCCGGTGGAGACGACCGCGTCGGGGCGCACGGATGCGGGCGTGCACGCCACCGCGCAGGTGGTGCACTGCGACGTGCCCGTCGGCGCGCGGCTGCTGGCGGACCTCGAGCGGGCCCGCGGGGCGCTCGACGCGCTGTGCGGCCCCGAGATCACCATCTGGCGCGTGCGGCGCGTCCCGGCGTCCTTCGACGCGCGCTTCTCGGCGACCCAGCGCCGCTACCGCTACCGCATCTGCGACGCCGACGCGATGGCGCCGCTGTGGCGCCACGACACCTGGCACCTGGGCCCGCCCCGCCTCGACGTCGAGGCCATGGACGCCGGCGGCCGCCACCTGCTCGGCGAGCACGACTTCAGCTCCTTCTGCCGCCGCTCCGGAGACCAGCACCTCGTGCGCCGCATCGACCAGCTCGCGGTGCGGCGCGAGCGCGCCGGCCTCGTCGTCGTCAGCGTCGCCGGCAAGGCCTTCTGCCACCAGATGGTGCGCTCGGTGGTCGGCTGCCTCGTCGCCGTCGGCCGCGGTCGCCGGCGGCCGGACTGGGTGGCGGAGGTGCTCGCCGCGCGCGACCGCCAGGCCGTCGGCCAGGTCGCCCCGCCGCACGGGCTGACCCTGGTCGGCGTGAGCTTCGCGCGCGGCCCCCGCGCCGATTGACGTCCGTTCCGGCGCGGCATAGTCTTGTCCGTCGTGCGGTTCGGCCGCGGCCCTCGCGTGTCCGCCGATCCGCGTCTGCCTCGCAGACCCCGACTTCCGTCACGCCTCTAGCACGCCGCCGACCCGAGAGTTGCCCGCCATGCGCACGTACTCGCCCCGACCCGCCGACATCGAGTCGAAGTGGTATGTGATCGACGCCCAGGACCAGGTGCTGGGTCGGCTGGCGACGCGCGTGGCGCACGTGCTGCGCGGCAAGCACAAGCCGACGTTCGCGCCGCACATCGACGTCGGTGACCACGTCATCGTGGTCAACGCCGCGGGCATCCGGCTCACCGGCAGCAAGGGCGAGAAGAAGCTGGCGCACCGGCACTCGGGCTTCCCCGGCGGGCTGAAGTCGGTACCCTTCGCACGGATGCTGGCCGAGACACCGGAGCGGCTGGTCGAGCGGGCGGTGAAGGGCATGCTGCCGAAGAACTCCATCGGCCGCGCCCAGCTGCGCAAGCTCAAGGTGTACGCGGGTCCCGAGCACCCCCACGCGGCGCAGCAGCCCGAGCCACTCCCGTAAGAGGTCTCCCGATGACGACCACGATCTACACCGGCCGCCGCAAGAGCTCCGTGGCGCGCGTCCGCATCGTCCCGGGCACGGGGCGCTTCGAGCTCAACGGTCGGCCGCTGGAGGACTACTTCCCGATCTCGACGCTCCAGGCCCACGTGCTGGAGCCGTTCCGGGTGACCGAGACCGAGGGCCGCTACGACGTCGTGGCCCGCATCTCCGGCGGTGGCGTGTCCGGGCAGGCCGGCGCCCTGCGCCACGGGATCGCGCGGGCCCTGGAGGGCGAGAACCCCGACCTGCGCGCGCCCCTGAAGAAGGCGGGTCTGCTGACCCGCGACGCGCGCCGGACCGAGCGCAAGAAGTACGGCCTGAAGAAGGCCCGCAAGGCGCCGCAGTACTCCAAGCGCTGATCCCCGCCGTCGGCCTCGGGCTGCCCTCATGGGCCAGTACTTCGGCACCGACGGGGTCCGCGGCGTCGCCAACACCGAGCTGACGCCGGAGCTCGCGCTGGGCCTGGGTCGCGCGGTCGTCCGGACCCTGCGCGAGGAGGGGGTGTCGCGCCCGCAGATCCTCGTCGGCCGCGACCCGCGGGCGTCGGGGGAGATGCTCGAGGCCGCCCTCGTCGCCGGGCTCACCTCGGCGGGGGCCGACGTCGTCTCGGTCGGCGTGATCCCCACGCCGGGGGTGGCGTACCTGACCACGAGCACCGGCGCGGACGCCGGGGCGATGATCTCGGCCAGCCACAACCCCGTCGGCGACAACGGGATCAAGTTCTTCGGCCGCGACGGCTTCAAGCTGTCCGACGCCGAGGAGGAGCGGATCGAGCAGCTGCTGCAGCAGTTCGACTCCGACCGGCCCACCGGCGTCGACATCGGTCGCCACCGGCTCGCCCCGGAGCTGGTGGAGGACTACATCGCCCACCTCGTCGGCACCGCCTACGCCGACCTGTCGGGGTTGTCGGTCGTCGTCGACTGCGCCAACGGCGCCGCCAGCGTCGTCGCCCCCGAGGTGCTGCGCCGCCTCGGCAGCCGCGTCGTCGCGATCAACGCCGAGCCGGACGGCACCAACATCAACGCCGGCTGCGGATCCACGCACCCGGAGGTCATCGCCGCGGCCGTCGTCGAGCACGGCGCCGACGTGGGGCTGGCCCACGACGGCGACGCCGACCGGCTCATCGCCGTCGCCGCCGACGGCAGCCTCGTCGACGGCGACGCGATCCTGGCCATCCTCGCGGAGCGGCTGCACCGCGCCGACGGGCTGTCGACGGTCGTGACCACGGTCATGACCAACCTCGGCTTCCGCCGCGCCATGGAGCGGCTGGGCATCGAGGTGGTGCAGACGAAGGTCGGCGACCGCCACGTGCTGGAGGCCATGCGCGCCGGCGGCCACCCCGTGGGCGGGGAGCAGTCGGGCCACGTGATCCTGCGCAAGTACGCGACCACCGGCGACGGCGTCCTGACCGCTGTGCAGCTGCTGTGCACCATGGCGGAGTCGGGCCGGCCCCTCGCCGAGCTCGCCACCGTCATGCAGCGGCTGCCGCAGGTGCTCGTCAACGTCGTCGGCGTCGACCGCGACCGGCTCCCGTCCGCCGAGCGGCTGTGGAAGGCCGTCGCCGCCGAGGAGGCCGAGCTCGGCGACTCCGGGCGCATCCTGGTCCGCGCATCGGGCACCGAGCCGCTGGTGCGGGTGATGGTCGAGGCGGACACCGCCGCCCGCGCCGAGGCCATCGCCGACCGCCTCGCCGGCGTGGTCCGCGACGAGCTCGCGATCTGACCGCCGGCCGGCGGGGGCTCAGCCGCGGCGCCCCCAGCGGCCGGCGTAGCGGCGGTGGACGGCCTGCTTGCTCACGCCGAGCCAGCGGGCGATGGTCGTCCAGGACGCGCCGCGGACCCGGGCGCGCCGCACGTGGATCTCCTCGAGCGCGTCGAGGTGGCGGCGCAGGGACACGATCGCCTGCAGCGCGGTCTCCGGATCGGGGTCGTCGACCGCCTTGCTGAGCGCGGCGAGGTCCTGCATGGCGTCTGTGATCCTTGGCCTCGGGGGAGACGGCGAGCGACCGCGGCGGCCGCTGGGGGCGTTCGCCGCCCACCAGGGCCGCCGCGGCCGAGCGGACCGGCCGGGAGCCGTTACCGGACGGTCGCGCGGTTGTAGTTGCGCCCGCCGCGAGACGGGTCGTAGCCCTTCTCGGCGTTGCCCGCCGAGTCGACCGCGTAGAAGTGCAGCGTGGTGCCCTTGGGCAGGGTCAGGACCTCGCCGCCCTCACGGACGCCCGCCGACGAGTACAGCGACGACGACGTGCTCGGGGCGCTGCCGTCGGTCGTGTAGAAGACCGCGGCCGGCTCGCTGGTCTCGAACCTGACGCGGACCGTGTCCGGCGTCGGGCCCGGGTAGGTCACCACCCAGCTGCTGGGACGCTGGCGGTCCTTGTCGTAGTCGTAGGCGACGTGCATGAGCTCGACCAGGCCGTTGGCGAACTCCATCGTCTCGTTGTGCGCCTCGGTCCAGTTCGGCTGGAACGACGTGCCGACCTCGAAGTTCCAGGCGTAGATGCCGTACTTGTACCAGAGCATGTCACCGGAGTTGCCGGCCGCCGAGTACAGCACGTCGGAGATCGGACCGGTGCGGGCCGGGGTCACCGCCATGTTCCGGTGCCGCTTGATGGCGGTGAGGATGCGGGACGACGCACCCCAGAAGAACGTCTCCTCGGCCAGCGTCGGACGCGGGGCGGAGATGCGACCGGGCGTCGCGTACGCCCCGGGCGACCACATGAAGTAGTTGCCCGAGCTGTGCAGGTTCATCGAGAACTTGATGTGCGGGTTGGTGGCCGCCACCCAGTCGAGGTTGCGGTTCTCCGGCTCCGACAGCTCGAAGGGGCCGGCGTAGGTGCCGCTCGTGCAGCTCGTCGAGGCGCCGGAGTAGCCGTCGAAGAGGCTGTAGGTGTCGTAGTTCCGGTTGTTGTCCACGCCCCACGAGTTGCGGGCGGCGAAGTCGTAGTTCCCGGTGACGGGGCAGTGGCGCGTCATGTTCTTGCGCTGCCCGTTGGCGTCGTAGAAGGCGTAGTGGCCGCCGTCGGGGTTGATCGACGGGATGATCCAGATGTCGAGGTTCTGCAGGAGCTTGCGGGTGTCGTTGTCGATGGCGTAGTTGCGCAGCAGGCGCTCCGCCGTCTCGATCGCGACCAGCGGCGGCACCCACTCGCGGGCGTGCTCCTGGGCGTAGGCCAGCACGCCGGTCTTCTTGTGGCGGTCCTGGCGCGTGCCGATGCGGATCGCGTAGACGGGGTGCGGCTCGCGCGACACGCTCGGCGGCGCCGACAGGCCGTCGGTGAGCTGGGTGGGCGGCGTCGGCGCCACGACGCCGTCGCCGGCGTTGCCGCGGTAGGTGTAGGCGAACACCCGCGCGCTGGCGCCGGGGTGGCTGTTGATGGCGGCGACCACGTCGGCTGCGGTGCTGGTGATCGCGCCGCTGGCGTCGGTCGCCAGGTTGACGCGGATGAGGTTGCCCACGGTCGCCACCGACAGCGGCTGGTCGGGGGCGCCGGGGTCGGCGAGCTCGACCGAGATGTCGTTGCCGCCCTCGTGGCCGTAGACCAGGGAGTCGATGCCGACGCGGTTGGCGTTGCTGGTGCCCAGCAGCGCCTGCGCGTGGCGGCGGTAGCCGTTGGTCTTGTACGGCAGCTCCACGATCGTGGCCAGGTCCGGGAACTCCTCGGCCAGCTGGTGGATCCGGTCGTACAGCTCGGAGGGGGTCAGGTAGCTGGTGATGAAGTCCTTCTGGTAGCCCGGCGGCTCCGGGTCGTCCTCGTCGAACGGCAGCCAGTCGTTGACCTTGACCGTGTGCGAGTCGCCGGTGGGGCTGGTGACGCGGATGTACTCGGGGCGGGTGCTGACCTGGGCCGCCCCGCGGTGGTACAGGTACACGCCGGCGTCGACGAAACGGCTGATGGTCTGCGTGCCGCCCGAGCCGATCTCGGTGCCCGGGCCGCTGTCGCGCTCGACCAGCAGCGTGGCGCTCGACGTCTGGCCCTGCGTCCACTTCGCCTCGACCGACAGGATCTGGTTGCTGCCGGACGTGTAGTAGTCGGCGCGGATGACCTTGACGTCGCCCTCTTCCGGCGGGAACGCGGTCGCCGCGGCGAAGTCGGCGTTGGCCTGCCGGTGCGCGGCGATCGTGGCCTCGCGCTCCTCGATGCGCTCCTCGGCCTCCGCGGCGCTGTAGACGGTCTCGCCGACCTGGAAGCCCGCCTCCGCCAGCGCCTCGGCCTCGGACTGGGTCACGACCGCGTTGACCACGAGGCCGTCGTCGCGCTGCTCCACGCTGTGGTCGAGGTCCACGCCGGTGGCGACGAGCTCGTCGAGCTCGTCGCGGTCGGCGACCGTCACCTCCACCACGCTGGTGGGCCCGTCGTCGGCGAGGTCGGTGAGGCTGATCGAGGTGTTCGCGCTGGACGCGCTGGAGACGGCGTCGGCCGAGGGCAGCTGCACCGACAGCAGCGCCATCAGCACGACGGTCAGCGCCAGCAGCCACCAGGTGCGTGCTCGCAACGCGACCATGAGAGGCTCCTCCTTCCCGGCGATCCGCTGCACGGCCTCGCCGGGGTCGGCAAACCCTGGCCCGGGCCGGCGAGACCCGCGCCACCGCGCCGGCGCTTCGTTGATGGCCAAAGCGGCCAGAATGCCCGCGAAGTAACCGGCTGGGAACCTTCTACTGACTTCTCCGGAGTGGAGTCAATAGAACGTTGTCAGAAAAACGTCGCGACTCCTGCGACTGACGTCACACGCCCAAGAGCCGGCGGAGCGGATCGAGCGCGAAGTACAGGAAGAACAGGACGCTCGACAGCGCCAGCAACCAGTGCACCTCGCGGGCGCGCCCGAGCAGCACCTTGATGACCGTGTAGGAGATGAAGCCCCAGCCGATGCCGTCCGTGATCGAGTACGTGAACGGCATCACGACCATGGTCAGGAACGCCGGCAGCGCGACGCTGATGTCCGCCCAGGAGATGTCGCGCACCACCGAGATCATGAGGAAGCCGACGAGGATCAGCGCCGGCGCCGTGGCCTCGGGGGGGATGACCCCGGCCAGGGGGCTGAAGAACAGCGAAACGAGGAACAGCAGCCCGGTGACGACGCTGGTCAGCCCGGTGCGACCGCCCTCGGCGATGCCGCTGGCCGACTCGACGTAGGTCGTGGCGCTCGACGCCGACGCCGCGCCACCGACCGCCGCCGCGATGGAGTCCACCAGCAGGACGTTGCGCATGCCGGGCAGGCGCCCCTCGGCGTCGAGGAAGCCGCCCTCGGCGCCCAGGGCGATCGCGGTGCCCATGGTGTCGAAGAAGTCGGCGAGCATGAGCGTGAACACCGCCAGGACCGCCGCGAGCAGCCCCACGCGCACGAAGGAGAACGACACCTGCCCCAGCAGCGAGAAGTCGGGCAGGGCGATGACGGACGAGGGCAGCTGCGCCACGCCCGGGCCCGCCGCCTCCCACAGGTCGCCGCCGCCGAGCGCGTTGACGACGATCGCCAGGGCCGTGGTGGCGAGGATGCCGAACAGCAGGGCGCCCTTGACGCGGCGGGCCAGGAGGAAGCCGCTGAACAGGAGCCCGACCACGAACACGGCGATCCGCGGCGAGTCCATGTCGCCGCGCGCCAGCACCGGTCCGCCCTCCGCGCCGGGCACGATCATCCCCGCGTTGGCGAAGCCGATGATGGCGATGAACAGCCCGATGCCCGCCCCGATCGCCTTCTTCAGCTCCAGGGGGATGGCGTTGAGCACCGCCTCCCGGAACCCGGTCAGCACCAGCGCGGTGATGAGCAGGCCCTCGGTGAGGACCACGCCCATCGCCTCGGGGTAGGTCATGCCCTCGCCGCCGACCAGCTGGAAGGCGACGACGGCGTTGAGGCCCAGGCCGCTGGCGATGGCGAAGGGGTAGTTGGTGACCAGGCCCATCGCGATGGTCATGACCCCCGCCACCAGCGCCGTGACGGTGAGCACGGCCGGGAAGGGCAGGCCCTCGCTGTTGGGGCCGGGCGTGCCCAGGATCGACGGGTTCACGAACAGGATGTAGGCCATGGTCATGAACGTCGTCACACCGGCGACGACCTCGGTGCGCGTGGTGGTGCCACGCGCGCGCAGCGCGAAGCGACGTTCCAGCAGATCTGACACGGCAGTGCGCCTCCTGGGGTGCGCTCGACGGCCGGCGGCAGCATACGGGCTAGGATCTCGGCAGCCATGGACCACGTCGTCGCGCTCGCCGGCGGGGTCGGCGCGGCACGGTTCCTGCGCGGTCTCGTCCGGGTCGTCGAGCCCGCGCGGCTCACCGTCGTCGTCAACACCGGCGACGACCTGCGCCTGCACGGGCTCCACATCAGCCCCGACCTCGACACGATCGTCTACACGCTGGGCGGCGGCATCGACCCCGTGCGCCAGTGGGGCCGCGCCGGCGACACCACGACGGTGGCCGACGAGCTGCGCGACCGCTACGGCCGCCCCGACTGGTTCACCCTCGGCGACCGCGACCTGGCCACGCACCTGGTCCGCAGCGAGATCCTCGCCGACGGCGGGACCCTGTCGCAGGCCAGCGCGGTGATCGCGGAGGCCTGGGGGGTGCGCTGCCGGCTGCTGCCCATGACCGACGACCCGGTCGAGACCCGCATCGCCACCCGGGACGGGCGCACGCTGGGCTTCCAGCACTGGTGGGTCGGCGAGCGCGCCGAGCCGGAGGTCGCGCGGGTGTGGCTCGAGGGCGCCGAGCGGGCGCGCCCGGCACCCGGCGTGCTGGAGGCGATCGCCGATGCCGACGCGGTGCTGCTGTGCCCCTCCAACCCGGTCGTGTCGATCGGCACGATCCTCGCGGTCCCGGGGCTGCGGGCGGCCGTGGCCGAGCGGGTCGTGGTGGGCGTGTCCCCGGTGGTCGGCGGGCGCGTCGTGCGCGGCATGGCCGACAAGCTGCTGCCGGCGGTCGGCGCCGAGGTCTCGGCGGCCGGGGTGGCCGCCCTCTACGCCGACCTCCTCGACGGCTGGGTCATCGACGAGCGCGACCGCGACCGTCGCGACGAGATCGCCGCCCGCGGCCCCGTCGTGCGCGTCACGGACACCGTCATGCGCGACGTGGAGGTGAGCACGCGGCTGGCGCGCGTGGTCGTCGACCTCGCCGCGGAGCTGGGGTCGCGATGACCGGCGAGCTGCGGGTCCTTGCCGTCGCCGGCCTGCCCGAGGTCCGCGCCGGCGACGACCTCGCCGCCCTCATCGCGGCCCGCGCCGACCTGCGCGACGGCGACGTGGTGGTCGTCGCCTCCAAGGTGGTGAGCAAGGCCGAGGGCGCGGTCGTGGCGCTGCCCGACGGCGCCGACCCCGCCGCGCACCGCCGCGACCTGGCCCGCGCCGAGGCGGTGCGCGTGGTCGCCGACACCGACCGGGTCCTCGTCGTCGAGACCGTCCACGGCTGGGTCTGCGCCAACGCCGGCATCGACGCGTCGAACGCCCCGCTCGGGACGCTGCTGCGCCTGCCCGACGACGCCGACGCCAGCGCGCGGCGGCTGCGCGACGGCCTGCGCCGCGCCAGCGGCGCGGACGTCGCGGTCGTGGTCAGCGACACCTTCGGCCGGCCGTGGCGCAGCGGCCAGACCGACGTCGCCATCGGCGTGGCGGGGC
>Ga0207864_1001481_pt1 | contig 25654 bp, 20 predicted proteins | sample HigsolmetaAR202D_FD_184834 | JGI IMG/M metagenome (GOLD analysis project Ga0207864, IMG submission 184834) | Ionic liquid and high solid enriched microbial communities from the Joint BioEnergy Institute, USA - AR20-2-D (SPAdes) (version 2) ... | reverse complement strand
CCCCCCCCCCGATCGAGTGCGACGATTTACCACCTAAAACACAGCTTGGATTGTGACTATCATTTCACCGACAGGTAACTGAGCGGCCGCCGATGGTACCGGGACCAGCAGAGTACCCCGGAAAAAACACGGAGGCCGCCCCAACCCGCGGTCACACCCCGCTTCGCCCGCCCAGCGTTTCTGCTCTGCACGCGATTGAAATGAAAAACGCCCACTGTGGCGGTTCGCGCTCAAAGTGCGCGCTGGCGTCGGGGCAGAAGTCGGCCGCAGTGCGACGTTAGCGTTCAGCACCCCGACGGAAATCAGACGAAACCCATAAGCCAAGCTGCTGCGTGCCGCCGGGCGGCCTGCCTCTTCGGAATCCCCCGCCAGCCGCAGTCGTTTTGGCTCTTGCCTGACAAGCCTGGACCCGAACGAACTCGCTCGACAATTTTCCAATGGCTGCGTCTCACGATTCTTCTTCTCCTGCGCACGGCCAGCCGGTGCCTGCCCAGCCGGAAACGGACGGCAATGGCGCAGCGCTGCACGGCAGCGGTGATGGTCACGATGGCTCCGGCGCCAATTGGGAGTTCCCCCGCTGGACCAACCGCGTGGTAGCGGTCCTGGCCGGCGTCGTTGGTGTCACGGTGCTGTACGGCGTGGCGGTGGCCTACATCGCCACCGAGCCGCGGACGGTCAACGTGGGCTATTCGCCCAAGCAGCCGTTGCCGTTCAGCCACAAGACCCACGCGGGCAAGCTCAGGCTCGACTGTCGCTACTGCCACAACACGGTGGAGCGGTCGGCACACGCGGCCATTCCGCCCACGCAAACCTGCGGCAACTGCCACAGCGGTACGCAGGGCGACGGCACGGTGCCGTACGCGTCGGTGCTGGCCGACAGCCCTCGGCTGGCTCTGGTGCGCGAGAGCCTGGCCACCGGCAAGTCGATCCCCTGGGTTCGTGTCCATGACTTGCCGGACTTCGCTTACTTCGATCACAGCGCGCACGTCAACCGCGGGGTGGGCTGCGTGTCGTGCCACGGCCGTGTCGATCGCATGGACCAGGTGTACCAGGCTCAGCCGTTGTCGATGGCCTGGTGCCTGGACTGCCACCGCGATCCCACGCCGCATCTGCGGCCGCTGGACGCCATCACGCAAATGGATTGGGTGCCCGAGCGCGACCCGGTGGAAGTCGGCCGCGAAGTGCATCAGCAACTGAACATCAAGACATCGACCAACTGCTCGACGTGCCATCGATGAAGCCTTCGACCGGACCACACAACAACTACTGGCGGAGCCTCGAAGAACTCGCCGACACGCCGCAGTTCCGCGAGTTTCTGGCCCGCGAATTCCCCCAGGCTGCCTCGGAGTTTCCGACCGGCATCTCGCGCCGTCGGTGGCTCCAGGTGATGGGGGCGTCGCTGGCGCTGGGCACCCTGGCCGGCTGCCGCTGGGAAAAAGAAACGATCGTGCCGCTTGCCAAGCGGCCCGCCAACCGCACGCCGGGCAACCCGCAGCGTTTTGCCACCACGCTGGAAGTGGCAGGCGGTGCCCGGCCGCTGCTGGTGACGAGCCTGGACGGCCGCCCGCTGAAGGTGGAGGGTAACCCCAACCATCCGGACAGCCGTGGCGGTACCGACGCCTTCTCGCAAGCCGCCGTGCTTGAGCTGTACGACCCGGATCGCGGAAGCCGGGTGCGGCAGCGCGAGGTGGGCACCGACTACACCCGCACTTGGGAACAGTTCATCGACTGGTTCGCCAAGCAGGCCGGCAACGACGGGGCCGGTGTGGCCGTGCTCGCCACGCCGTCCAGCTCTCCCACGCGGCTGCAGTTGCGCAAGCAGTTTGAGAAGCGGTTCCCGCAAGCCCGCTGGTTCGAGCACACCTCGCTCGACAACCGCAACGAACAACTGGGCATCATCGAGGCCTTCGGCAAACCGTATCGTCCGCGGCTGCTCTTGGACAAGGCCGCGGTGATTGCCTGCTTCGACGCCGACCCGCTGGGCAATCATCCCGGTTCGGTGACGTATGCCCGCGACTACGTGGCTGGCCGCGATGTCGACAACGGCCGCATGAACCGGCTGTACGCCGTGGAAGCCAACTACAGCACCACCGGCGTGGCCGCCGATCACCGTTTGCCGCTGGCCAGCAGCCAGATCGACAGCTTCCTGGCTTCGCTCGAAGCCCGCGTGCAGAAGCTGCTTGAGGAAACCAAGGACGGCAAGAAGCCCGCCCTGCCCTCTGGACCAATGCCGGAAGCCAGCGACGTGGTGGCGCGCCGCGAACGGTTCCTCGATGTGCTGGCCGCCGACCTGGTCGAGCACGCCGGCGAGAGCCTGGTGGTCGTGGGGCCGCAGCAGCCGGCGCACGTGCACGCTCGGGCGCACCGCATCAACAGCCGCCTGGGCAACATCGGCAAGACGATCGAATTTTGGGAAGCCGACGTCGACTCGCAGGCCGGCACCATCGAAGAGCTGGCCGACGCCGCCGGCAATGGCGACATCAGCACGCTGCTGGTGCTCGATGGCAACCCGGTCTACGACGCCCCCGCCGAACTGAACTTCGGCCAGGTGGTGCTCAACATCAAAGGCTCGGCCTACCTGGGCCTGTACGAGAACGAAACCGCCCAGGCATGCCAGTGGTATCTGCCGCAGGCTCACGGTCTGGAAAGCTGGGGCGACGCCCTCAGCGAGCAGGGCATCTACTCGGTGGCCCAGCCGCTGATCGACCCGCTGTTCGACGGCAAGTCGCAGATTGAGCTGCTGGCCCTGCTGATCGGCGACGAGCGCACCAGCGGTCGCGACCTGGTTCGCCGCACCTGGGCTGCCCGGCAAGGCAACGCCTCGGATCGCGCCTGGCGGAGGCTCGTGCACGACGGCTTTGCCGAAGACAGCCGTCCGGCCGCGGCCGACGTCAAGCTGGAAGCGCTGGCCTCATTGGAAGTGCCGGCCGACGACTCCGGTGCTGCCTGGCGCAAGGCCGACATCGCCACCGACAAGGTCGAGGTGGTGTTCCTGGGCAGCAACAGCGTGTACGACGGCCGCTATGCCAATCTCAGCTGGCTCCAGGAATTGCCTGATCGGCTCACCAAGGTCACCTGGGGGAACGCTGCCCTGGTTGGTCCGGCGACCGCCGCGGCGCTGAAAGTTTCGCAGGGGCAGAACCTGCGGGTGGAGCTCAACGGCGCCAGCGTCGATGTGCCGGTCTACCTGCTGCCGGGCATGGCTCGCGGTACCGTCGGTTTAGTGCTCGGTTACGGCCGCACCGCCGCCGGTCACGTGGGCGGCAGCGAAGCGCTGGGGATCGAAACGGTGGGCGTGAACGTCGCCCCGCTTCGTACCCGGAGCACCTGGTACATTGCTCCCGAGGCCAAGGCCACCGCGGTTCGCACGCGTGCCGCGACGCTGGCCACCACGCAGGACCACCAGGCAATCGACACGGTTGGCCTGGAAGCCATTGGCCATCGCATCGGCCAACTGGTCCGCGAAGGCACCTTCGACGATTACCGCCGGTTCCTCGAAGAGCATTACCCGAACCATCCGGCTTTGAAGGCCGCCGCGGCCGTGCCGGCCGGCACGATTGCCCACGAGGCCAACGTGGTGCCGGTGGCCGCCAAGAGCGACGACGCGCACAAGCACGATGACGCTCACCACGGTGATGGCCACGGCGAGCACCATGCGACGTTCCCGCCGCAGGAGCATCACCACCCGCCGCTGTTCTCGCTCTGGGAAGAGGTCTCGTACGAAGGCCAGGCCTGGGGCATGTCGATCGACCTGAACAAGTGCCTGGGCTGCAACGCCTGCATGGTCGCCTGCCAGGCTGAAAACAACGTGCCGGTGGTGGGCAAGGAACAGGTCGAGATGGGCCGCGAGATGCACTGGCTCCGCATCGACCGCTACTTCAGCGGCGATACCGAGGAGCCGCAGGTCGTCACGCAGCCGGTCACCTGCCACCACTGCGAGAACGCTCCCTGCGAGCAGGTGTGCCCGGTGGCGGCCACGGTGCACAGCAACGAAGGCCTCAACGACATGGCGTACAACCGCTGCATCGGCACGCGGTACTGCGCCAACAACTGCCCGTACAAGGTGCGGCGGTTCAACTTCTTCGACTTCCGTGCCCACGATCCGCGGCTCCAGCAGGCCAACGACGACCTCACGTCGCTGCTGCTCAACCCCGAAGTCACGGTTCGCATGCGGGGCGTGATGGAGAAGTGCACCTACTGCGTGCAGCGGATCCAGAACGCCAAGATTGCGGCCCGTCGCGAAGGTCGGCCGCTGGGGCCGGAAGAAATCGTCACCGCCTGCCAGCAGGCGTGCGCCACCAAGGCGATCGAGTTTGGCGACCTGAACCGTCCGGAATCGAAGGTGGCCCAGGCGCACCGCAATCCTCGGGCGTACGCCATGCTCGAGGAGCTGAACATCAAGCCGCGGACGCGGTACTTGGCCCGGATCCGCAACCCGCACCCGGCCTTGATCGACGGCGAAGCCGCCGCGGCCGGTTCGCACCACGCTTGAGGATTTGTCCGCACAGCCGCAGATCACTCGCACAACGAGCCTCGTAGATACCACCACCCATGGCGACGGCCACCACAGAACTCGACCTGAACGATCCCCGCCGGCGTCCGCCGCTGGTCACCGGCGAACAGGACCTGCACAGCATCACCGAAACGGTGAGCAAGATTGCCGAGCGTCCCAAGCCTCCCCGGGCCTGGTACGTGGCGTTCGCCATTGCGTCGTCGCTGACGCTGATGTTCTTCTCCCTGATCGGTTACCTGGTTTACGAAGGTACGGGTATCTGGGGGAACAACAGCCCGGTGTTTTGGGCCTGGCCGATCGTCAACTTCGTGTTCTGGGTGGGTATTGGCCACGCCGGCACGCTGATTTCGGCCATTCTGTTCTTGTTCCGGCAGAACTGGCGGACGAGCATCAACCGCTTCGCCGAAGCGATGACGATCTTCGCCGTGATCTGCGCCGCCATTTTCCCGGGCATCCACGTCGGTCGCGTGTGGTTCGCGTACTGGCTGTTCCCCCTGCCCTCGACCGACCTGGCCATGTGGCCCAACTTCCGCAGTCCGCTGCTGTGGGACGTGTTCGCGGTGAGCACCTACGGCACGGTGTCGCTGCTGTTCTGGTACATGGGCATGATCCCCGACCTGGCCACGTTCCGGGATCGGGCGACCGGCAAGATCCGCAAGATGCTGTACGGCATCTTCTCGCTGGGCTGGACCGGTTCGGCCCGGCACTGGTCGCGGTACGAAATCGCCTACGGCCTGCTGGCCGCGTTGGCCGCCCCGCTGGTGCTCTCGGTGCACACGATCGTGAGCTTTGACTTCGCCGTGAGCCAACTGCCCGGCTGGCACACCACGATCTTCCCGCCGTACTTCGTGGCCGGTGCCGTGTTCAGCGGCTTTGCGATGGTGGTCACGTTGATGGTCCCGGCCCGCGAGTTCTTCGGGCTGAAGGACCTGGTGACGATGCGTCACCTGGAAAACATGAACAAGATCATCCTGGCCACCGGCAGCATGGTGGGCTACGCCTACGCGATGGAGTTCTTCATCGCCTGGTACAGCGGCAACGGTTACGAGCAGTTTGCCTTCGTCAACCGGGCGTTTGGTCCGTATGCCTGGGCCTACTGGACGATGGTGAGCTGCAACCTGCTGGCCCCGCAGTTGTTCTGGTTCCGCAAGGTCCGCACCACCCCGTGGATGATGGTGGTGATCTGCATCTTTGTGAACATCGGCATGTGGTTCGAGCGGTTCGTGATCTGCATCACCTCGCTCAGCCGCGACTTCCTGCCGTCGAGCTGGGGTTACTACAGCCCGACCAAGATCGACGTGCTGATGCTGCTGGGCAGCTTCGGTTTGTTCTTCACGCTGTTCCTGCTGTTCTGCCGGTACCTGCCGATCGTGGCGATGTCCGAAGTGAAGGCCTACCTGCCCGACGCGCAGCCCCACGGCGACGACCACCACTAGTCCTCCCCTGCTCCGGCCCTGCTGACCCGACGACAGACGCCGTAACCGGCGACTCCCAAATAAAGCACCGAAGGAATCGTAACGATGGCTACCGTCGTTGAACCGCTCACCACGAAACAGCCCAAGACGCAGCCCGTCGCCGGCTGGCTGGTGCAGTTTGCCGACGCGCAGCAGCTTCTGGATGCCGCCAAGAAGACCAACGCTGCCGGCTTGAAAGACCTGGACGCGTTCAGCCCTTACCCGATTCACGGGCTGGACGCGGCCGTGGGCATGCGGCGCACCCGGCTGCCGTGGCTGGTGCTGGGCGCCGGACTGAGCGGGACCATCATCGCCATTCTGCTGCAATGGTGGACTAATGCGGTGGACTATCCGTTCCTGATCAGCGGCAAGCCGCTGTTCAGCCTGCCGGCCAATATTCCGGTGGCGTTCGAACTGACGATTCTGCTCGCCGCGTTTGCCGCATTTTTCGGGATGCTGGCGTTCAACGGTCTGCCGCGGTTGCGGAACCCGCTGTTCCGTCAGCCGGAGTTCCGTCGCGTGACCGACGATGCGTTCTTCCTGTACATCCCGCGGCAAACCGCCTGCGATACCTCGGAGCAACTGACCAAGCTGCTCGATGCCACCGAGGTGCAGGGGGTGCACGAGATCCACGAAGATGAACCGGCGGGTCCGCTGCCCACGGTGGTGAAGTATGGCCTGATCATCCTCGGCACGCTGGCGATGGTTCCGCCGTTGATGGTCCTCAAGGCGATGAACGAGCACTCGGAAGAGCCTCGCGTACACATTGTGCCCAACATGGACTTCCAGCCGCAGGCCAAGCCGCAGAACCCGTCGCCGTTCTTCTCCGATGGCCGCGCCGCCCGGCCGCAGGTGGAAGGCACCGTGGCCTGGGGTGACTTGGAAGAAGATGACGCCTATTACCGCGGGATCCGGCCTGGCGGCGAGCAGCCGGTTCCTGCCCGCCCTGCCTCGTTCGAAGGCGGCGCTGCCGAAGAGAAAGCCTCCGACGAGTCCGCAGCAGGCAGCGCCGCCAGCGACGATAAGGCTCCGGCCGCCCCGCCTCAACAGGCTGAGCCGGGCGCCAATCCGATGGAAGAACCCGAGCCCGACTGGGTGACGCAGTTCCCGCTGCCCGTCACCAGCGAACTGATGGAGCGTGGTCGGCAGCGCTACAACATCTACTGCGCGGTCTGCCACGGCCTGGCCGGCGACGGCGATGGTCTGGTGGCTCGCCGGGCGATGGAACTGCAGCAAAGCACCTGGGTGCCGCCCACGTCGCTGCACTCGCCGCCGGTGCGTGAGCAGCCGGTGGGCAAGCTGTTCAACACGGTCACCAACGGCATCCGCAAGATGCCCGGCTACGCATCGCAGATTACGACCGAAGACCGCTGGGCGATCGTGCTGTACGTGCGAGCCCTCCAGCGCAGCCGCCACGCCACGGTGGGTGACGTACCTGAGGATCTGGTTCCGCAACTGCGCGACCTGCCCTGAGGCATGACCGCATCACCCGGCCGGTAAACCCGCAATTCAACACACCGTAAGTTACTAACCCGACGATGAACCATCCGATTCAAGCTAACTCGAGCGAGCTGCAACTGGGCTCCGCCGCGGACAAGCTGCTGCGGTACGGCGCGGCCGTGGGCGGCGGTGGGCTGGTTGTGGCCCTGATCGGTGCCGCGATCCATACCGATGGCTGGCGGCGCCTGCAGTTCGCTTACCTGACGACGTTCTGCTACTTCGTCAGCCTGGTGCTGGGCTGCCTGTTTCTGGTGGCCCTGTATCACCTGACGCGGACCGGTTGGGGCGTCGTGGTTCGCCGTCTGGCCGAAACGGTGTCCGTGCTGATGGTGCCCTTGGCCGTTACGGCCCTGCCGATCGTGCTGTCGGTGATCGCCGGCAGCGGCCAACTGTTCCCCTGGGCCAGCGCCGAAGCGCAAGCGACCGATCACCTGATCCAGCACAAGGCGCCGTACCTGAACGCCACGTTCTTCACCATCCGCGCCCTGGTTTACCTGGGCGTGTGGGTGGCCTTGGCCAGGTTCTTCTGGAGCCGCTCGGTCCAACAGGACGCGACCGATGACGTGCAACTGACCCTGCGGATGCAGGCGGTGAGCGCCCCGACGATGTTCGCCTTCGGCATCACGCTCACCTTCGCCTCGTTCGACTGGCTGATGTCGCTGAGCCCGCACTGGTTCAGCACGATCTTCGGCGTGTACTACTTTGCCGGCTGCGTGGTCGGTGCCCTGGCGCTGCTGATCGTGATGACGCGGGCGCTGCAGGCTTCGGGCCGCCTGACGCACACGGTGAACGTGGAGCATTACCACGACCTGGGCAAGCTGCTGTTTGGATTCACCTTCTTCTGGGCCTACATCGCGTTCAGCCAGTTCCTGCTGATCTGGTACGCGAACATCCCGGAAGAAACCATCTGGTATCTCAAGCGTATGGAGAATGGCTGGCAGTGGGTGTCGCTGCTGCTGTTGTTCGGCAACTTTCTCGTGCCGTTCCTGGGCTTGATGTCCCGCCACGTGAAGCGGACACCCAAGCTGCTGGCCGGCTGGGCCGCCTGGCTGCTGGTGATGCACTGGGTGGACCTGTACTGGGTGGCCATGCCCGAGGTGCTGCCTTCGCCGAGCATCGGTTTGACCGAGCTGGGCTGCTTGGCCGCGTTTGGCGGTTTGCTGGTCGCTGCATGGTCGAAGGTGGCCGCCAAGCATGCCCTGATTCCCGTGCATGACCCGCGGCTGCCCGAGTCGCTGGCGTTCCACGTGCCTTATTGATCGAGATCCGTTCGACGCGTCGTTTGACAGAAATTGGCCGATTGCCACGACGGTACAAGGAGTATTGACGACGATGAGTGCCACTGCCACGCCGCATGCTGCTGAGGACCGCCCGCGTTACGACGACCTGGAAACCGGCAAGCTGGCCCTGTTCGGCTTTGTCAGCGCCGTGATCGTGTTCGCGTTGATCGTCGGGATCCAGGCGCTGTACGGGTACTACGCCGCGCAGGAGTCGTTCCGCAAGGAAATCGCGGTGACCGACATCAAGGCGAACGACGTGCTGCATCATCAGATCGCCAAACTGTCGCAGTACGGCTGGGTCGATCGCAGCCAGGGCGTGGTGGCTATCCCGATCGAGCGGGCGATGGAGCTTGTGGTTGCCGAATCGCAGCAGGCTTATCCCCGCGTGACCGAAGGTCCCGTGAAGCATGACCATTCGCGGTAAGTCCATCCTGAGTGGTTTCCTGGGGGTACGCTGCGGCGGTGCTTGCCACCGCGGCGCAGTGGCGATGCTGGCGCTGTGCGCGGCTGTGCTGGCCGTGCAGGCCGGGGCATCGCAGGCGCTCGCGCAGCGGATCGAACCGCTGCCCAAGGAACTGGAAGGAGTGACCGTCGAGGAGCACCTCGACGCCCAGTTGCCGCTGGATACCCAGTTTGTGAACGACTCGGGCCAGGCGATCACCCTGGGTCAGTTGTTCGACGGCGAGCGGCCCGTGATCCTCTCGCTCAACTATTCCAATTGCCCGATGCTGTGCCGGGTGCAGCTCAACGGGTTGGTGGAAGCGGTGAGCCAGTGGCAATGGACCGCGGGCCAGGAATACAAGATTGTTTCGATCAGCATCGACCCGCGGGAGACGCCCGCCCGGGCCAACGAAACGAAGCAGAAGTACCTGCAGCAGTACGGCCGGCCGGAGGCAGGCGACGGGTGGAACTTCCTGGTCGGCGACCAGGAGGCCATCCAGCGCGTGGCCTCGACCGTGGGCTTTGGATACCGCTACGACAAGGATCGCGATGAATACATCCATGCCGCGGTGATGGTGGTCTGCACGCCTGAAGGGCGCATCTCGCGCTATCTGTACGGCGTGAACTACGACCCTCAGACGCTGCGGTTGTCGCTGGTCGAGGCGGCTGAAGGCAAGATCGGCAGCACGCTCGACCAGGTTCTGCTGTTTTGCTTCCACTACGACGCCACCAAGGGGCGGTACGGCCCCACGGCCCGCAACTTGATGAAGGTCGGCGGCCTGCTGACGGTGTTGGTGCTGGGCGGCGTGCTGGTGCCCTACTGGTGGCGCCGCTCGCAAAAGCCCGCCAACGACGCCGCGGATAGCGCTTCCGCCGAACTGTCCGATCACGAACCAACCCCAGCCAGCGGCCGCAGTGACCAGCCCGGCCGGTTCCCAGAGAATTAAGAGTCGAAAACATGTTCAGCAATTGGGCATCGTCCATGCTGTTTGCCCAGTCCGAAGGCGGCTCGCTGTTTTTGTCGCCGCCCAGCTCCACCGTTGCGCCGATGGTGGACAGCCTGTTCAGCCTGATTTTCTGGATCTCAGCGTTCTTCTTCGCGTTGATCGTCGGGCTGATGGTGCTGTTCGTGGTGAAGTACCGTCGCCGGAACGGCGTCGAGGCCCAAAAGACGGCGCACCACAACCTGCTGCTGGAAGCCGCCTGGTCGATCATCCCGATCATTCTGGTGGTGGTGATCTTCGTCGAAGGTGTGCTGGGCTACCTGGACCTGCGCAACCCGCCCGATGACGCCTATGAAATCCGCGTGACCGGCCGCAAGTGGAACTGGGCCTTCCAGTACCCCAACGGCCACGTGGAGAACAACCTGCACGTGCCGATGGGCGTGCCGGTGCGGCTGGTGATGACGTCGGAAGACGTGATCCACAGCCTGTATATCCCGGCATTCCGGGTGAAGATGGACCTGGTGCCCGAACGCTATACCAAGGCCTGGTTTGAAGCCACCCGGCCGGGTACCTACCGGCTTTACTGCGCCGAGTACTGCGGCACCGAGCACTCCAACATGACGGCCAACGTCGTCGTGCACGAGCCGGGCGAGTTTGAAGCCTGGCTCGAAGACGCCAGCAACTTCCTCGACAAGATGCCTCCGGCTGAAGCCGGCAAGCTGCTGTACGAACGCCGCGGCTGCATCCAGTGCCACACGATCGACGGCACGTCCAAGACGGGCCCCAGCTTCCGTGGCATCTTCGGCACGCAGCAGCCGCTGGCCGACGGCAGCACGGTGACGGTCGACGAGAACTACATCCGCGAATCGATTCTGGAGCCGCTGACCAAGGTGCGTGCCGGTTACCGGCCGGTGATGCCGACCTACCGCGGCCAACTGAAGGACGCCGAGATTTCGGCGATTATCGAGTTCATCAAGTCGCTCAAATAGCGGCGGCCCAGGGCGGCCATGGCCCTACCCCCCTGCCCCTGAAAATCACGCGATTTCCATCGCCCCCCACTAAGCGATCTGAAGAATCATGAGTGCCACCGTTGCTACGCAGTCCGCTCCGCATCCCCAAGCCGATGCGCCGACCAATTACCTGACGGTCACGCGCGGTTGGCGCAGTTGGGCGTTCACGCTCGACCACAAGCGGATCGGGGTCATGTACCTGGTCGCCGTGCTGTCGGCGTTCCTGCTCGGCGGGATCATGGCCTTGATCCTGCGGATGGAGCTGGTGACGCCCACGCGGCTGTTTCTGAGCGAAGACCTGTACAACCACATGTTCACGCTGCACGGGGCGGTGATGACGTTTTTGTTCATCATCCCGAGCATTCCGGCCGCGCTGGGCAACTTCCTGCTGCCGATCATGCTGGGCGCCAAGGACCTGGCGTTCCCCCGTCTGAACCTGGCCAGCTTTTACCTGTGGGTGGCGGGCGCGATCTTCTTCCTCTTGGCGATCGTGCTCGGTGGCCTGGATACCGGCTGGACGTTCTACACGCCTTACAGCACCACCACGAACACCAGCGTGGTCACCGCCACGATCGGCGCGTTCGTGCTGGGCTTCAGCTCGATTTTCACCGGGTTGAACTTCATCGCGACCATCAACACGATGCGTCCGCCCGGAATGACCTGGTTCCGGATGCCGCTGTTTTTGTGGGCACTGTACGCCACCAGCATCATCCAGGTGCTGGCCACGCCGGTGTTGGGCATCACGCTGGTGCTACTGGCCGCCGAGCGCGTGCTGGGGATCGGCGTGTTTGATCCCAAGCTGGGTGGCGACCCGGTGCTGTTCCAGCACTTCTTCTGGTTCTACTCGCACCCGGCCGTGTACATCATGATTCTGCCGGCCATGGGTGTGATCAGCGAAGTGGTGTCGGTGTTCAGCCGCAAGCACATCTTCGGCTACCGATTCATCGCCTACAGCAGTATCGCCATCGCCCTGCTGGGCTTTCTGGTCTGGGGACACCACATGTTCACCAGCGGCCAGTCGCAGCGGGCGGCGATCATTTTCTCGGGGTTGACCTTCAGCGTGTCGATTCCCTCGGCCATCAAGGTCTTCAACTGGCTGACCACGATGTACAAGGGCTCCATCTGGTTGGCCACGCCGATGTGCTACGCCCTGGCGTTCATCTTCCTGTTCGGCATCGGCGGTCTGACCGGTCTGTTCCTGGGGGCGTTGGCCACCGACGTGCACCTGCACGACACTTACTTCGTGGTGGCCCACTTCCACTACGTGATGATGGGTGGCACCTTGATCGCCTTCCTGGCCGGCCTGCACTACTGGTGGCCCAAGATGTTCGGCCGCATGTATCACGAGGGTTGGGCCCAGTTGGCCTGCTTCATCGTGTTCGTGGGGCTGAACCTGACGTTCTTCCCGCAGTTTATCATGGGCAGCCGGGGTATGCCGCGGCGCTACGCCCGGTACGACGCTGAGTTCCAGCCCTTCCACGTGATGTCGACGACGGGCGCTTTGCTGCTGGGCGTGGGCCTGGTGATCTGCGCCCTGGTGCTGTGGCAGTCGCTGCGGCGTGGACGGAAGGCCCCGGCCAACCCCTGGGGCGGCGCCACCCTCGAATGGCATTGTGCCTCGCCGCCGCCGCTGGAGAACTTCGCCGTCGCGCCGACCGTCGGCGACCCGTACGACTTCGACGGCCTGGTCTACAAGGGCGAGGAAGAAGGCTACGTCTTCGAGCCCAAGAAGCAGCCGGCCAAGCGCGAAGCCGAGCCGGAGCCGGCCACGGTGTAACGGCGGGCGGGAGCACCATCCGGCAACTGATCGATCAATCCCAACATGCAGCGCTTGGCACCCGCGCCGCGTCTGCCAGTGAAAACCACCGCTTGAGACTGGATCCATGGCGAGCATTGTCGAACCGGAAGCTGCCGCGACCCACGACCATCACGGCGACCATCCGGAATTCCTGGCGCACCACTTTGAAACGCCCCAGCAGCAGTACGACACGGGCAAGCTGGGGATGTGGTTGTTCCTGATTCAAGAAATCCTGTTTTTCAGCGGCCTGTTCGTCGCCTACGCCGTTTACCGCGCCAACCACCCCGAGATCTTCGTCTACGCTCACCAGTTCCTGGACAAGAGCCTGGGCGCGTTCAACACGGTGGTGCTGCTGCTCAGCAGTCTGACCATGGCCTGGGCGGTGCGCGACTCGCAATTGGTGAACAACCGCGGGCTCATCAGGAACCTGGCGATCACGATCGCCTGCGCGTTCCTGTTCCTGGGCGTGAAGGCGGTGGAGTACAGCCACAAGTGGGATATCGGCCTGTACTGGGCCAGCAAGTTCGCGCCCACGGCCGAGCACCATGGCGGCAGCATGATCCTGTTCTGGCTCTGCCTGCCGTTCATCCTGATCAGCGTGGCGCTGATCGCGGCGACGGTCGTGTCCAAGCAGAAAAACTACGAGCAGGGCTACCGCTTCTACGGCATCCTGGCGCTGGCCTCGGTCGCGTTCTTTGTGGGCGTGGGCTGCGGCTTCGTGGTGCCGGCCGTGGCGGGCAGCGATTCGCACGGTCCCGCGCATGTTGAGGAGCACGCGGGCGAGTCCGACCACCATGTGGTGGCCACGCACGCCGATCCGGCGCACGCTCTGGCCGACGATGTGGAGTCGCCCCGCAACGCCGGGATCTTCTTCAGCATTTACTACGTGATGACCGGCCTGCACGCCGTGCACATCATCGGTGGCGTGATTGCCCTGGCGTGGCTGCTGTGGCGGGCGCTGAAGCGGCAATTCCAGGCAGAGTACTTCGGACCGGTGGACAGCGTGGGCCTGTATTGGCACCTGGTCGACCTGGTCTGGATCTACCTGTTCCCCCTTTTGTATCTCATTCACTAAGCGATCGACGCCATGGCTGATACGCAACAGGCTAACCATCCTCACTCGGCTCACGACGCACACGGGCACGGCGAGCACGCGCACGCTTCGTTTGCCCACCCCATGGCGCCGCGCATGCTGCTCGGGGTGTTCGCGGCCCTGATCGCGCTGACGATCATCACCGTGGTGGCGGCCAACTTTCCGCTGGGCCGGTGGGAAATCGTGGTCTCGCTGACCATCGCCACGATCAAGGCCTCGCTGGTCGTGCTGTTCTTCATGCACTTGTGGTACGACAAGCCGTTTAATGCCCTGATCTTCGTGGCCTCGCTGGCGTTTGTAGCGCTGTTCCTGGGCATCACGCTGATCGACAGCCGCGAATACCAGCCGGAGATCGAACAGCGGACCATCGAGCACGTGACCACCGAGGTGGCCGCACCGGCGCAGTAACCGCGGGTTACTTAAGCTCAGGGCCGCCTCGCGACATACCGACGTCAAGAAATCGCCCGACCGTGGGGAAAAATTTGTCTCCCGGTCGGGCGTTCGCGTATGATGCGCGGCATGAGCGAGCCTTCTGCCAGGACGAGCGTAACGGCCGATGTTCGCATGCGCGGCTTTGTCCAGCGCACGCCGGTGGCCGAGGTTTTTCGTTGGCTCGATGAACATGTTTCGGCCCTGGAGCCGGAATATGTCGATCTGCACGAGGCGGTCGGCCGTATCTTGGCCGAGGATATCGCCAGCCCTCTGGATGTCCCCTCGTTCGACCGCGCCATGATGGACGGCTACGCCCTGCGGGGCGCGGCGACCCAGGGCGCCAGCACGTACACGCCGGTGAAACTGCGGGTGCTCGGTGAGGTGACGCCCGGCCGGGCGTTCGACGGCGAGCTGGGCTCGGGCGAGGCCGTGGCCATCATGACCGGCGCTCCCCTGCCCTCCGGTGCTGATGCCGTATTGCCCGCTGAGCTGGCGCAGGGTGTCGGTGACGAGCTACTGGTGCTTGGCGAAGTGTCGCCGGGCAGTAATGTTGGCGTTCGCGGAGAAGACATCGCGGCCGGCGGAACCATCCTGGCCTCGGGCCGCCGGCTTCGGCCGCAAGACCTGGGCGTGCTCGCCTCGGTGGGCCTGCCGCAAGTGCCGGTGGTTCGTCAGCCCCGCGTACGGATCGTCGTCACCGGCAATGAACTGATACCTGCGGGCAGCAAGCCGCAGCCATTCCGCGTGTTCGATGCCAACGGCCCCATGCTTAAGGCCCTAGTCGAGCGCGATGGCGGCCAGGTCACCCTCGACGGCATCGTGGCCGACGATCCCCGGCAATTGCTCGTGCCGCTGCAGGACCCCGATGCCGACGTGGTGCTGGTGGCCGGCGGTTCGAGCGTGGGGGCCGAAGATCACGCCCCGCGGCTGCTGGCCGAGCTTGGCGAGTTAGCCATTCACGGCATTGCCATGCGGCCAGGCACTCCCACGGGGTTGGGCCGCATTGGCGGATGCCTGGTTGTACTGCTGCCGGGCAATCCCGTGGCGTGCCTTTGCGCGTATGATCTTTTTGCCGGTCGGGCGATTCGTGCCTTGGGCGGCCGTTCGCGGCATTGGCCCTATCGCAGCGTGCGGCTGCCGCTGCGGCGGCAAGTCCAATCGGCCTTGGGGCGGTTGGATTACGTTCGCGTGGTCATCGACGACGGCGAAGTCGAGCCGATTACCGGTGTAGGAGCTGGTGGGCTGTCGTCCACGACGCGGGCCTCGGGCTTTGTGCTCGTGCCCGAGGACTGCGAGTTCTATCCTGAGGGCCACGAAGTCGAAGTCCACCTATACGACGCCGACTAGGGCGATGCCGATGAATACGTCGCGGCAAGCGGCGGCGATTTGTGAAGGTTGGATGAAGACCTGATTAAGTCGCTACGCAGCCCACTTTCATCACGTCCGCAGCGCGTATGATGAACGCAGGAGCCCTGGGGCGGCTTGCCTGGGCGACTGCCCTGCCCCCCTCTGTTCGCCCTGCCTTCCACTTCGCGCGACCGCCGGGAACGGTTGCCGACGATACGTTTGCAGCGAGGTTGCCCTGACGTCATGCGGTCGAGCCGTCTGTTCTGGAAGGTTTTTGGGATCTATTGCGTCTTGAGCCTGGTCACCATGGGCACGGTGGTCTACCTGGTGGCCTCACGGCAGCAAGAGCGGATCATCACCAGCACCAGACAACTGCTTGAGCACGATACGGCGCTGCTGCGGCAGCTGCTGGAGCCGTATCTGATCGGCGACGTGGATCGAGCGAAGCTCGATGCCCAGGTCCGCGAACTTGCCCAGCAGACCGCTGCCCGCATCACCCTGATCGGCGCCGACGACGACGTACTGGCCGATTCGCACGACCACGCCCAGCGGATGGAGAACCATGCCAACCGGCCCGAGATGGTCCAGGCTCGGCAAACCGGCGAACTGGGCCTGGCAATCCGTCCCAGTTCCACGGTGGGCGTGGCGATGCTGTACGTGGCGCGGCCCATCCAGCGCGACGGCAACGTGGTGGGCATCGTTCGGGCGGCGGTGCCGATGTGGGCGATTGCCGAGGAGCAGCAGGCCGTCACGCGGCTGGCCGTGTTCATCGCGCTGGGCGTCTGCCTGGCAGGGCTGGCTCTCACCTACTGGATCGTGGGACGCATCGCGCGGCCGATCCACAGCCTGACCAAGGCAGCCCGGGCGATCTCCATCGGCGATTACGAGTACCGCATCGACGAGCGGTTCCACGACGAGTTTCAGGAGCTGGCCGACGCCTTCAATCACATGAGTCGCGAGCTCGCCCGGCGGATGGAAGAATCGCTGCGGTACGGCGACCAGTTGGCCACGGTGCTGGGCGGCATGGAAGAAGGCGTGGTGGCCATTGATGAAAACCGCCATGTGCTGTTTGCCAATGATGCCGCCCGGCGGCTACTGGAGATCACGACCGAGGACATTGCCCAGCGCCCACTGTGGGAAATGCTGCGGCACCCGGAGATCCAGGTTGCGGTTGAAAACGCCACCGAGGACGGCGCCGACCGCACCGAGTTCGAACTGGGCGGACCCGATCGGCGGATTCTCTCGCTGCATATCAGCCCACTGCCTGGGCCGACCTCAGCGGGGCTGGTGCTCGTGTTCCACGATGTGACCGACTTGCGGCGGTTGGAACGGTTACGGCAGGAGTTCGTGGCGAACGTATCGCACGAGTTGAAAACGCCGCTGTCGTCGATCAAGGCCTACGCCGAAACGCTCCGCGAAGGCGCCATTTACGATCCCGAACACAACCTGGCGTTCGTCCGCCGCATCGAGCAGCAGTCGGAACGGCTGAACGAACTGATCCTCGATCTGCTCAGCTTGGCACGGATCGAGTCGGGGCAGCAGCCATTTGACATTGTGGCGATGCCGCTGGAACGATGTGTGCCCGAGTGGGTGAACCTGCACGGTGCCGCGGCGGAGGCCAAGGGCGTGTCGCTGCATATCGACTCGCCGGATACGACGGTTGCCGTCCGCGCCGATGAGGGAGGGCTGCGCCAGATCGTCGACAACCTGCTGGATAACGCCATCAAGTACACGCCCAGCGGCGGCAATGTCAGCGTGCGCTGGTATGCCGATGGCGACTGGGGCGTGCTGGAGGTTCAGGATACCGGGATCGGCATTTCCCGGGCCGACCAGGAACGCATCTTCGAGCGGTTCTATCGGGCCGACAAAGCCCGAAGCCGTGAACTGGGCGGAACGGGCTTGGGCCTGTCAATCGTCAAACACCTGGCGTTGGCCTTCGGCGGCAGTGTATCGGTGCGCAGCCAATTGGGCGAAGGCAGCACGTTTGTGGTGCGGCTGCAAAAGGCGTAGCGGTGCCCCCGGAACCGGGAAGCAATTGACCCGCTCCCCGGGAATGGCCGGCATCAACAACCGGCCCTATGGATAAGCCAGCCGCCGCAGGTGGTTCACCAGCACCGGTTCGGGTGCGCCGTGCTCCAGTTCGCGCAGCCGGACCGAAAGCGGCGTGGTGTTGCCGTCGCGCCGCAGGTCTTGCAGGTAGTATCGCAGCGTATCCTTGCGGGTGGGGGCTGAACGCAGCAGGAAGTGCGTCCAGGCCCAGCTTTCGGCGTAGTCCAGTTGTTCCATCTCGGCGGCTGAGGTCAGCGATTCCAGCCTGGCCAGGTTGGGCCGCCAGCCGCTGTTGATGCTGCGCAGCAGCAGTTCCAGGTGCGGCAGGTTCATGCCGTCGTCGCTGCGCGGCACTTCGTAGAACTCGGCCAGGCCTTCGTCGATCCACAGCGGAATGTTCGGCACCGTGGCGTGCAAATAGCCGTGAACGACCTCGTGTCGCAGGTCCTCGGCCATGCGATCGTTCAGGTGGGCATAAACCGACAGCCTGGCATCGGTGCTGACGAAGAAGGCACGCCGCTCCGGGAACGAGGGAAAGTTCGCCCGCATGAATCGGCGGAAGCTGTCGTGGTTCTCAAACAGGTAGACGTGGATCGGCTCGTCGGAGATGGGCAGCGCCAGATCATCCAACACGTCATCGCGGCGGGCGACCAGTTCGTCCAGCAGCGGTTGGTCGTCCGGTACCGTTCGTTCGCAGTGGATGAGCAGTTGGCCCCGGGTGATGGCCGGCCGCTGGGCCATCGAACCGCGCGCGGCCCAAAAAGGCGTGGAGCAGCCCAGCACCGCCAGGCAGGGAAGCACCAGCGCTGCCAGGCAGCGGATCAGGCGCTGCTGCATGAGGCTGGGTCCTCGGCAACCGTGGTGGCGACTGGCGTGGCACTGCGGCGTTTCCGCGTGCGGCGCGTCTCGGTCACACCGGCGGCAAAGTTCTCGATCGCCTCGGCGAACCGCGGTGCCCAGCGCTGCACGCTGTAGTGCTGTTCGACAAACGCCCGCCCTGCCGAGCCCATCCGCTGCCGCAACTCGGGATCGCGGGCAAGACACGTGATGGCATCCACCCATTCCTCGCGTGTGGACGCCAGGAAACCGGTTTCGCCGTGCACCACCATTTCGCGGTTCATACCGACCGGGTTGGCGACCACCGGCAGGCCGGCTGCCATGTACTGGAGCACCTTGAGACCGCACTTGCCCTGGCTCCAGGTGTCGTCGGGCAGCCACGACAGGCCGATATCGGCGTCGGCGATCTCGATGGTTTCGGTCGCCTGCGACCACTGCCGCGGAACGACCATGATGCCGCCCAACGTGGGGAAGCGGTTGCAGATCACCCGCAGTTCCAAACCCGGCAACTGCTGGGCAGCGGCCGACAGCATGGGTTGGGCCAGGTACAGACAATTGAGCGTGCTGTGCTGGCCGATCCAGACCAGCTTCACGTCGCCGTCGCGACGATGATGTTCGGCCAGCGGGTAAAGCTCCGGGTTCACGCAGGTGGGCATCAGGTGTACACGCTCAGGCTGCACATAGGTGGCCGCCTGCTCGCGCAGAAAGCTGTTGCCGGCCAGCACGGCGTCGACCGCGTAGATGGTTGCCCAGAAGTGCGCCATCCGCGCCCAACTGAAACTGCCTTTGCGGCTGTAGCTGTCGCGCGAATAGAGGGCGTCGTCGAAGTCGTACACCAGCACCTTGGCTGCCCGGCGGAGGATGCGAAGCTGCCAGAGCGGGAGCAGTTTGCGTTGCAGGATGACGACGTCGCTGGAGGCCGCAGCGCGAAGCTGGGCGTTACGCTGGAAGGTGTTGGGGTCGAGTGGAAGCGATTCGAGGGTCCAACCGCGCGCGGCCAAAGCCGGCGCGAATGCTTCGATCCGATAGCGATAGCAAACGTGGTTTGGGCCTTCGATGAGCGCCAACACCTTCATTGCGGTCCTCCGTGACCATCCTTCCCGCCGCGCGCCTGGTGCTGCCTCAAACGTTGCCGGGCCACGCGTGCGCCGGCTCCTGCCGGCGGAGTTGGGGGCAGGATGTTAGCAACTTGCCGGCGCAGGGGCCAGGGCAATGGATGCCAGTTTGCGGAAGGTTTGCGGGGCTAATGCCGCACCTAGCGCAAACAGCGGTGCCAGCATCGCCCCCCAATATTGGTTGAACGGCTGTCCCACCACCGCGAACAGCCCTACGTACATGGCCAGCACGTAACCAACGCGCTGGCCCGCGGGGCTTGCCCAGGCAGCGACGCCCGCCAGGGCCGCTACCAGGTACAGGGCCGCCAGCCACTGCGGGCTGACCAGCAGAAAGGCGTTCATCTGCACCGTGGAGATCACAAAGGGCGCGCCGCCAAATCGGAGCCAGCCTTCCTCGTGGGCCAGCTCATGGGGACCCAGCAGCGACCGAACCTGGGCGACGTGCCACGCAAAGAAGGCCCCGTAGACGGCCAGCCCTGCCAGCCAGAGCACTGCTTCACTCCGCCGGCCTTGCCGCCATGCCAGCAGCAAGCACGCCACGGTGTAAGGGCCAGCCAGGTCGCGGCAGAACAGAGCCGCCAGGCCCAGCAGACAGCCGGCGATTGGACGATCGAAACCGTAGGCCGCCACCGACAGCCCAATCAGCGCGCCGGCCCAAAGCACCGGCATCACGTAGAGCGGGCCAAGAAAGCATGGCATCACCGCGCCAAACAGCAGCACGGCAGCTACGGCTCCCGCGAGCAACCCTGCCTCGCCGGCAATCCATAAGAACCCGGCCAGGACCAGTCCCCCTGGCAGCACCGCCAGCAACGCTTGTCCGCCGCGTTCGGGAAGGTTCGCAATGAGCCACATGGGCAGCGGCGTCCGCCAGTTGAAGATGCTGGCGGTGGGGTAGCCGCGGCTGCGCAGCTCGGCGGCCGCTGCCTCGTAATATCCTTGCCCTCGCCGCATGCGGTCGATCTCAGCTTCGTACAGATCGACATCGGTGGGGGCGTTGAAACGGGGGCCATCGGTGTAGCCGCTGCGCAGCGGCGAGAAGGTCACGATCACGCAGAACGCCGCCAGGATGATCCAGATCGCGAGCTGAAGCCGGGCACGGCGAACGTCCTCCCAGCCCAGTGGCGGCGCAAGCGCGGTGGCTGCTGGCCCAGTTGGGGCGCTCTCGACGGATGGCTGTAGATGGTGCGAGCGGGGCGACACGTGCGAAAAACCTAGAGCGGTCATTGCCGGGACAGCGCGGCACGTGGCCGCGAACCATACGCCCCGATTCCTTGCGGCTACGCAAGTCTAGCTTTTGCACAGGGACGCCGTAGCGATGGCAATCGCGAGCACCGTGCCGCCGCAGCATCGCTACGATCGCACCCATCCGCAGAATCCTTTCGCCGGGCAATCGCTGGTCGTGTTCCGCTCCCGAAACCATGCCCATCACTGCACCGCCCAGGCGCTCGTCAGCCCCCCGCGAGCGGAGCCCCCCTTCGTGGTGGCGACAGGCTTGCGACACAAGTAGACTGGGCAGCGCCCTACCCAAGTGACTGCACCGAGGACTACGCACGATGTCATCAGCCCAGACCTTACGCGGATCTCTGGTTGCTGCCGTGTTGCTTTTCTTGGCCGTGCCGGGGGGCTTGGTGGCCGATGAAACTGCCAACCAGCAAACCGTCACGCGCGGGCCTGCCGATCTGGCGTTGTCGTTTACGTCGCCGTTTTACGGTACCCCGCAGCCGTACAGGCTGTATCTGCCCAGCGCGTACGATGGCAGCAAACCGTTCCCGCTGCTGGTGGCGCTGCATGGAACCGGCGGCGACCAGAACAAGTACTTCGATCACCAGGCCTACCATCACGGCATCTACAAACGCGTTGCCGAAGCGCGGGACATCATCATCCTTTGCCCTTTCGGCAACGATGCCCTGGATCGTCCCACGGAATGGACCGGCGTAGGCGAGCTACACGTGCTGGCGGCCCTGGAGGATGTGCAGCGGCGCTTCAAGATCGACCCCGAGCGGATCGTGTGCACCGGTCAATCGATGGGCGGAACCGGTACCACGTACCTGTGCTGCCGTTACCCGGATTTGTTCGCGGCCGGCATCCCGCTGGCTTCCACCTATGGCCATCTCAGCCTGGTGACCAACCTGCGGCACGTGCCGATGCTTTACGTGCACGGCGCCAACGATTGGCCCTATTACGCCCAGACCGGTCCCATCCCCATCACGCAAGAAATGCAGCGATTAGGCTACAACGGCCAGTTGTGGATGATCGAAGGCGCAGGCCACAACACGATGGACGTGAGTACCGAACGGGTGATCGATTGGGCCTTGAAGCAGCGGCGCGTTGCTCACCCACGCCACATCACGCACCGGGCCTATTTTCCGGCACACGGCCGCGCGTGGTGGGTGGAAATCCAGAACATTGCGCAGCCCGGCTGGTTCGCCGAAATCGATGCCAAGATCGAAGCCGATAACCGCATTGCCGTGGCGTGCAAGAATACGAATCGCCTGGTGCTGCGGCCCGATGGCAAGCTGCTCGATTTGACCAGGCCGATATCGGTGACGCTCGATGACGCCGAGATCTTTTGCGGCACCTGCGGCGAACAGCAGCAGATTGTGCTGACTAAGGACAGTGACGCTTGGAAGGCGGCCGTTGAGCCTCGGCAGATCAAGCCGCGTACGCAGTGGCAAGACGATGTTATCGGCGTGGTCGACGTGCCGCTAAGTTGGGAGGGCACCCCGGAATCCCTGCTCGGCATCTGGGTCACCGATGCCATGCGCGACATCAGCGGTGCCGACATCGCCATCTGCACCAAAGGACACTTTCGCTACCAAGGGATGTCGCGCGGTGATGCTGTTCAGCCGGGGCAGAAGCTGCGTTTCATGGAACTGGTCAACTGGCTGCGGCCTTCCGAGGCGGTTCTCGCGACGTTCACCGTAAGCGGCGCGGATCTGCTGAAGATCATCGAGATGAACATTCTCGATAAGCCGGCCGAAGAACGCTTCTTGGTGCAGGTGTCCGGCTGCCGCTACACGTTCGATCGCCGCCGCCCGCCAGGCAGCCGCGTTGTTGAAACCGACATCGATCCGCAGCGGACGTACAAGATCGTGTGCAACTCGTTGGATCTCACACGCACCGACAGGCTGCACCTGGGCGACTACTTCGGCAAGCTGAACCATCAAACGCTGGAGCCGACTCGGCTTTCCACCGCGTGGTACTACATCCACAAAAATGGCGGCCGCGTCACGGCCAGGCTGGAAGGCAGCGTGGTCGAAGTTGGCAAGTAGCCCGCGGGTGTTGAGCCTCGCGGTCTTAAGGACTTAGCCTCGGTAGCCTCGCTACGGCTCTTTAGCCACGCGTACCTTGTCGGCGGGGATCACCTCCAGGCAGACCAGGCGGTTCTCGCCGCGGATGTACATCAGGCCGTGTGAAAGGACCGGGGCTGCCCAGGCCGGGTAACGTAGTAGCGGCGGCGGGCCAAAGCCGGGGATTTCGCGGGCGTTCCTGTCACGCAGCAGAACCCGCGATACCAGCTCGAACTTTTCCGGGTTGGCTTTGAACAGCAGCAGCTCGCCGTACTCGGTCAGGCAGACGAAATGCCCATCGACATACAAGAGCGATGAACGGCTCAGGCCGGGGATGCTCCACGTGACATTGCCGGTATCGAACTCCACGCACCGCAGTTCGGCCTCGTTGGTGTGGCGTCCGCTGGAACCGTATACGTAGCCCTCGTGATACACGGCCGTGTTCCAGTGCGTTTGCAGACTCTTGCGGCGGCCCTTCTTTTCGTCCGACCAGATGACCTTGCAGGCACCCGGCTCCACTTCCAGCAGTACACTGCCAGGGCCGTAGGTTTCCGAAAGCAGTACGCGATTACCGACTACGACGGGGTTGCTGGCGTTGACGCTTTCCAGAATGCGGGCACGCCAGGGAAAGTGGAAATCGACGTTGCCGGTGGCCGGCTCAAAGGCCACCAGGCCGCCCCGGGCAAATGCAAAGCACCACCGCCGGCCATCGATGGTGGTCACCACCGGGCTGGCATAGCCGGCCAACTCGTCGGTGATCTTGTAGCGGATCTGGCCGGTGTACTTGTCGAAGGCCACGATACCCGAGCCGTTGCCTTTGACGCGATCCAACGTGGATGCGCCGTAGTTCTGGCTTTCGGGCGGGCTGCCGCCGATGATCGCGATCAGCAGGTCGCCTTCCACCACCGGCGTGCTGCCGACGCCGAAGAAGTTCTGCACCACGCCGAAGGTTTGAACCGTATCAACCTTCCAGATGAGCTTGCCGGTCGTCGCATCCACACAGTGCAGCATGCCTTCGGCACCGTGGATATAAACGCGATTGCCGTCGATCACGGGGCAGCAACGCGGGCCGTTGTTGTAGCCAAAGTAGTCTTCGTAGTCGGTCGGGTAGCTGAACTTCCAGAGTTCCTCGCCCGTCTCGGCGTTCAGACAGAACAGCGTGGCCTGGTCGCCGATACGGTCGAACAGGTAGAGCCGGCCGCGGGCGATCGACGGCGCACCGTAGCCGGTGCCGAGCGGACGCTGCCAGACGACGCGCGGCCCTTCCTCAGGCCAGGGTGTTACCAGCCCAAGTTCGGGCGATTTGCTGTCACCGTGGCGACCGAGCATGCCGGGCCAATCGACGCCGATGGGCCGCGTGCCCAGGTTCGGCGGCAACACCTCTTTATCCTGGGCCTGACTGTGGCTGCTCCCTGCCAACAGGAATCCCGCGACCACGGCGACCAAGACCCTCAGCCCCGCTACCAGGGTTCTCTCCATCGAACTTCCTTTCATCTCGCCTGCTGCATCGACGTTGCCGATGTGCCGAAGGTTGAGGACGCCCATTATAGGGGGAAGCCCCCGCTCGCCACTACCCGAGGTCGGTGGCCGTCCTGGCCTCGCGGGGACAGGAGCGTCGTTTGCCGGCAAATATTCGATCGGCGGCGATTTATGAATTAGACTCGTGCGCATCACTCGCGTTGGAAGATGCCCCATGCCATGGCGGCCGTCGGACGGGAACGAGCGCCGGCAACATTGAACCGTTGCCCGGAGATGATAAAGATCCCGAGGCCTCCACGGATACCTTGCCTATTAAGAAGCGAGAACGACGCCCGATGTTCCGTTGCTGCACCTTGGTTTGTTTGCTGGTCGGTTGGTTGCTGGTTCCGGCATCGTTGCTTGGGCAAGCCGCCGATGAGGATCTGGCGGTATGGACCGCCTTGCCGGAACAGCCGCGTCATTCATTCCGCGAGTGGCTGCTACAAGCCAGTTACGCGGCTCTGGATCGCCGCGAGGAGGCTTATGAGACGATTAAGACCGCGGACGACTTGCACGCGTGGCAGCGCGAACGCCGCGAGTTCTTTCTGCGCAGCCTGGGAACGTTTCCCGAACGGGGACCACTGAATGCCCAGGTGGTTGGCACGCTTGAGGGCGATGGTTACCGGGTCGAAAAGATCATCTTCGAAAGCCAGCCGCGGCATCACGTCACGGCCAATCTGTATTTGCCGAACACCAAGCCGCCCTACCCCGCCGTGATCATTCCGTGCGGCCACAACCACGATGGCAAGGCGGCTGCGAATCACCAGCGGGGGAGCATTCTCTTTGCCCGCAATGGCATCGCGGCGCTGAGCTACGACCCGATCGGCCAGGGCGAGCGTTACCAGGCGTTCGCCCCCGATGGTCAACCGCTGACAGGCGATGGCCACGTCACACGCCCCAAGTCTCAGAGACTGTCTTCAAATGTCTTTTCCGCGTGCCAGGCGGCGTGACATCAGTGCGATCATGCTGATATAGATCATCGCTTCGCTGGTCTCCGGGTTGCGTTCGTAGTCTTTGCTATGGCGGCGGTATT
>Ga0207864_1001476_pt1 | contig 25764 bp, 27 predicted proteins | sample HigsolmetaAR202D_FD_184834 | JGI IMG/M metagenome (GOLD analysis project Ga0207864, IMG submission 184834) | Ionic liquid and high solid enriched microbial communities from the Joint BioEnergy Institute, USA - AR20-2-D (SPAdes) (version 2) ... | reverse complement strand
AGGGCGGGCCGCCGGTACGAGGAGGAGGGGGCAGCGTGCTGCGGGGAATGGCCGCGGTCGACTACTGGGCCGACGACGTGGCAGAGGCGGGGCGCCGCCTGCTGGAGATGGGGGCGGCACCGTACCAGGGGATCACCAGCCACGGCGAGGCCGGGTTCGTCACCGCCTCGGTCCTCGACCCCCTTTCGGCAACGTCCTGGGCGTGATGAACAACCCGCACCACCTGCAAGATGCTGGACGCCCGGGGCTGAGGCCCGCGGGCGTGCCACGGCAGCCGGGCGGCGAGCGCCCACTCCTCACCCTCCGGGGCGACCGCGCATGCCCCGCGCCGGGGGCTCCGGGAGCCCGTCGGGCAGGAGATGACGACCGCGCCGTGCCCGGCGCGGCGGGCGATACCGCGGGTGCGGCGACCTCACCGCCGCCGCACCGCGCCCCGACTGTCGGCCGCACCGCACCCCGGTGGTCCGGACCCTGCGGTGCGGCAAGCCCACCCGGGCCTGCTCCCGCCCCGCATCCATGCTGCTTGGGGTCCGGGCCGGGGCGGGAGCACGGTTCAGGCTCCGACGTAGGCCGCCAGGTGCTTGCCGGTGAGGGTGGAGCGCGCCGCGACCAGGTCGGCCGGGGTGCCCTCGAAGACGATCCGGCCGCCGTCGTGACCGGCCCCCGGCCCCAGGTCGATGATCCAGTCGGCGTGCGCCATCACCGCCAGGTGGTGCTCCACCACGATCACCGACTTGCCGGAGTCCACGAGCCGGTCGAGCAGGCCGAGCATCTGCTGCACGTCCGCCAGGTGCAGCCCGGTGGTGGGCTCGTCGAGAACGTAGATGCCGCCCTTGTCCCCCATGTGGGTGGCCATCTTGAGCCGCTGCCGCTCCCCGCCCGACAGGGTGGTCAGCGGCTGGCCGAGACTGAGGTAGCCCAGCCCCACGTCGGCGAGCCGCTCCAGGACGGCGCGGGCGGCCGGGGTGCGCGCCTGGCCCGAGCCGAAGAACTCCAACGCCTCGTCCACCGACATCTCCAGCACCTCGCTGATGCTGCGGCCGCCCAGCGTGTACTCCAGCACCGCCGCCTGGAACCGCTTGCCCTCGCACTCCTCGCACACGGTGGCCACCCCGGCCATCATCGCCAGGTCGGTGTAGACGACCCCGGCACCGTTGCAGGTGGGGCAGGCGCCTTCGGAGTTGGCGCTGAACAGCGACGGCTTGACCCCGTTGGCCTTCGCGAACGCCTTGCGGATCGGGTCGAGCAGCCCGGTGTAGGTGGTCGGGTTGCTGCGCCGCGATCCGCGGATCGCCCCCTGGTCGATCGCGACCACCCCGGCATCAGCCGGAAGCGACCCGTGCACCAGCGAGCTCTTGCCCGACCCGGCGACCCCGGTGACCACGACCAGCACCCCCAGCGGGATGTCCACGTCGACGTTGCGCAGGTTGTGCGCGGTGGCGCCGCGCACCTGCAACGCGCCCACGGGAGTGCGCACCTTCTCCTTCAGCCGGGCCCGATCACCCAGGTGGCGGCCGGTGAGGGTGCCGCTTGCGCGCAGCCCCTCCACCGGACCCTCGTAGCAGACGGTGCCGCCCCGCGCTCCGGCCCCGGGCCCCAGGTCGACCACGTGGTCGGCGATCTGGACCACCTCGGGCTTGTGCTCCACCACCAGCACCGTGTTGCCCTTGTCGCGCAGCCGCAGCAGCAGCTCGTTCATCCGCTGGATGTCGTGGGGGTGCAGGCCGACCGTCGGCTCGTCGAAGACGTAGGTCACGTCGGTCAGGCTGGAACCGAGGTGGCGCACCATCTTCACCCGCTGCGCCTCACCCCCCGACAGCGTGCCCGAGGGCCGGTCCAGCGACAGGTAGCCCAACCCGATCTCCACGAACGAGTCGAGCGTGTGCCGCAGTGTGGCCAGCAGCGGCGCCACCGACGGCTCGTCCAGGCCGCGCACCCACTCGGCCAGGTCGCTGATCTGCATCGCGCAGGCGTCGGCGATACTGATCCCCCTGATCTTGGAGGAGCGGGCGGCCTCGTTGAGCCGGGTGCCCTCACAGTCGGGACAGGTCCGGAAAGTCACCGCCCGCTCCACGAAGGCCCGGATGTGCGGCTGCAACGCATCCGGGTCCTTGGACAGAAACGACTTGCGCACCCGCAGCACCAGGCCCTCATAGGTCAGGTTGCTGGTGCCGACGCGCACCTTGGTCGGCTTGCGGTACAGGAAGTCGTGCAGCTCCCGTTCGGTGTAGTCGCGGATCGGCTTGTCCGGATCGACGAACCCCGACTCGGCGAAGACCCGCACCAGCCACCCGTCCGCCTTGTAGCCGGGCACGAGGATCGCGCCCTCGTTGAGCGACTTGCTGTCGTCGTAGAGCTGCGACAGGTCGATGTCGTTGACCTTGCCCAAACCCTCGCAGCGCGGACACATGCCGCCGGTGACGGAGAACTCCGCAACGCTGCGCTCCGACTGCGGACCGCGGTCGACGGTGACCGCGCCGCTGCCGCGCGCCGAGGCGACGTTGAACGAGAACGCGTTGGACGGGCCGATGTAGGGCCGGCCCAGCCGGCTGAAGAGGATCCGCAGCAGCGTGCCGGTGTCGGTGACGGTGCCGACCGTGGAGCGGGCGTTGGCGACCATCCGCTCCTGGTCGACGATGATCGCGGTCGTCAACCCCTCCAGCACGTCGACGTCGGGCCGCGCCACCTGCGGCATGAACCCCTGCACGAAGGCGCTGTAGGTCTCGTTGATCAGCCGCTGCGACTCCGCGGCGATCGTGTCGAACACCAGGGAGCTCTTGCCCGAGCCGGACACTCCGGTGAACACCGTCAGCCGGCGTTTGGGGATCTCGACGCTGATGTTCTTCAGGTTGTTCTCGCGCGCCCCCTGCACACGGATCAGGTCGTGGCTGTCGGCGACGTGCCGCTCCTGTAGCCGGGGAACCGTACTCGTGGTCGTGGCCATGGCAGCTTCCTCAAACTTCCCGGACGGTCGCATCGGTCGTGGAGTCCACCACGATCCAACCAGGCTCCTGTGACAGATTCGGTGCATTCCGCACACCCGTACTGCCGCGGGACGCCCCACGGCAGTACGGGGGATCAGCGCTGCTGGATGCGGACCAGGTTGCCGGCGGGGTCGCGGAAGGCGCAGTCACGCACGCCGTAAGGCTGGTCGGTGGGCTCCTGGACGACCTCGGCACGCGACTGCAAGGCGTCGAAGACGCGGTCGACGTCGGAAACGGCCAGGACGATCCACCCGTAGGTGCCCTTGGCCATCATCTCCGCGATGGTGCGGCGCTCCGCCTCGGTGATGCCGGGGTCGGCGTCGGGCGGAGCCAGCAGGATGGACGTCTCGGGCCGACCGGGCGGACCCACGGTGATCCACCGCATCCGGCCGCTGCCCACGTCGTTGCGGACCTCAAAGCCCAGCAGGTCGCGGTAGAAGGCCAGGGACTCCTCTGGGTCGCTGTGCGGCAGAAAGACGGTGTGAATGGTGATGTCCATGGCCTTCACGCTAGTAGCGCCACCACACCCCGCGCTTCTCGATTCCTGACCGGCCTGCCGACCCGCTTGACCACACACGCCGGCAGCCCCGCAGCCGACTGCGCGGCCCTGCGGCGGTAGACGCTGGGAGGCATGCCGACCAGCTCGGTGAAACGGGTGCTGAAGGTCCCCAACGAGGAGCAGCCGACCGCGAAGCACACCTCGGTGACGCTCAGGTCGCCGCGGCGCAGCAGCGCCATCGCACGCTCGATACGCCGCGTCATCAGATAGGAGTAGGGCGACTCGCCGTAGGCGAGCCGGAACCGGCGGCTGAGGTGCCCCGCCGACATGTGCACGTCCCGGGCCAGCGCCGCCACGTCCAAGGGCTGGGCGTAGTCCCGGTCGATCCGGTCGCGCACCCGGCGCAGCAGCGCCAGGTCACGCAGCCTGCGCTCCTGGGCCGCCCCCGTCACACGGCCCGCCGCCCCATGCCGCCCTTGCCCGACCACCCTCATGCCCCCAGCCGCTCCAGCAGGTAGGCGCGCAGCGCCACGGCGTTGTTGTGCTCGACGTCGGCAGCCGCACACAGCAGCGTCACCGGGCCCCGGCGCGCCTCCCGCACCAACTCCTCCACCGCCTCGGGCTCCTCGTCCAGTTCCGCACGGTAGCGGGCACAAAACCCCTCCCAGCGTGCCGGGTCGTGGCCGAACCAGCGGCGCAACTGCGTGCTGGGCGCCACCTGACGCACCCAGCCGTCCACCCGCAGCTCCTCCTTGCGCACCCCGCGCGGCCACACCCGGTCGACGAGGAACACCCGCCGCCCCCGCGTGGCCGAACCGTCGCGCACCCCGCCGTCGTAGACCCGGCGGACATCGATGTCACCCGAAGTTCCCATACCCTGCCTGCTTCCCCGACCGCCCCCGCCTCACCCCTGCGACCCCACGCCGACCGCACCCCGGGCAGACAGCAGCGGCAGCACCACCCCGTCGACGATCTCCACCACCACCGCATCGGGGACCGGGGCACCGCACAGCAGGAAGTGGTGGCACAACAGCGCCTGCCCCACCTCCAACCGGGGCAGCGTCACCTGTCCCGGATCCACCTCGCCCCGCGCCACGGCACGCTCCACCACCACGGACATGACCGCGCGCCCGCCCTCCAGGAACCGGTCGCGCAGCCACGCGGCACGCTCCGACTCCACCGACACCTCGGCGAGCAGGCCGCGCATCGCCTCCCCCAACGGCCCCGACAGCAGCACCGCCGCGCCCCGCAGCAGCGCCAGCAGGTCGGTGCGCAGACTCCCCGTGTCGGGAGGGTTCCCCGGTGCGGGAAGCAGCCGGTCCGTCGCGTCCATCACCAGCTCCACCCGGCTGGGCCAGCGCCGGTACAGCGACGCCTTGCTGGCCCGGGCACGGTCGGCCACGCTCTCCATGCTCAGCCTCGCATACCCCTTCTCGGCGAGCTCGGCCACGACCGCCTGGAAGATCGCGTCATCAAGAACCTTGCCGCGGCGGCGGGGCCGCCGACGGTGATCGGTGAAGGCGGAGGATTCGACACGCATGCCGGGCATCCTACGAACCGGCACCGCCGCGGGGGAGGCAGATGACGATTCCGAGACCACCGCCACCACCGACCTGTGACCTGCCCGCCCGGCTACACCGCCAAAGCCGCGACCAGGCACCCCGCCGCCAGGGTCGACGCCGCCGTGCGCACCGCGTTCCACCGCACCCACCGCGCCTCGAAACGGCGGCGCGCCCCGGCCGCCTGCTCCTGCGACAGGCGCTCCACCGGCCCGGCCGCCGCCAAGGCGTCGTTGAGCGGCACGTTGCCGCGCACCGTGACCGCCGACGCCACCACACACCCCGCGGCCCCCGCCACCAGCCAGCCCAGCACGGCCCCGCCGACCGGCACATACAGCACCACGGCCGCCACCGCCGACAGCGGGGAGCCGAGAAACACCACCAGGAACGGCACGGTGAGGATCGCCCTGTTGATCCGCTGCATCACCTCCACCACCACCCGGTCGCCCGCCTCCGCCAGCCCCGGCATCACCGCCACCCAGAACGCGAAGAACACCCCCGCCAGCAGCCCGGTGGCCACCGCCGACGCCACCACCACGCCCACCCGCACGACCTCCACCATCCACCTCCACGCTCGACACCGCTGCCCTGCTCCCAGCCAACCACCGGCCGGCCCCCACGGCCATGCGCGTCAGGCTCGCCCTGCTGCGCGAGCGTCTACACTCCCCGTCGTGGACGCGCTCCTTCCCCTGCTGCACAGCCCCCGCGCCCGCGACGCCTTCCTGCTGCGCGTCCTGCTGGACCCTCCCTGGTCGCTGCGGGTCGCCGACCGCGCCCCGCTGACCCTCCTCACCGTCGTCCGCGGCCACGCCCACCTGGCCCCCGACCACGCCCCGCCCCACCACCTGCGCCAGGGCGACACCGCCGTGCTGCGCGGCCCCGACCCCTACACGGTCGCCGACACCCCCGGCCGCGCCCCGCGCATCCTCATCGGCCCCGCACAGCACTGCACCACCCTGCACGGCCGCCCCCTGGCCGAGACCATGAGCCTGGGAGTGCGCACCTGGGGCAGCGCACCCCAGAGCGCGACCATGCTGCTCGTGGGCACCTACCCCACGCCCACCACAGCGGGCCGCCGCCTGCTGGCCGCCCTGCCCCCGCTCCTGGTCGTCCCCCGCGACGACGCGCTGGCCTGCCTGCTGGCCGAGGAGACCGCCAGGGACCTGCCCGGCCAGCAGGCCGTCCTCGACCGCCTGCTGGACCTGGTCCTCATCACCGCGCTGCGCGCCTGGCTGGGCGACCCCCGCTCCCGCGCGCCCGCCCACTACCGCGCCGCCGCCGACCCGGTGGTGGGCCGCGCCCTGGCCCTGCTCCACCAGGATCCGGCCCGCCCCTGGACGGTGGCGTCCCTGGCCGCCGCCGTCGGCGTGGCCCGCGCCACGCTCGCCCGCCGCTTCACCGCCCTGGTGGGCCGGCCTCCCATGGCCTACCTGACCGCCCACCGCCTGGACTGGGCCGCCGACCTGCTGCGCGACGACCCCGACAGCACCGTCGAAGCGGTGGCCCGCACCGTGGGCTACACCAGCCCGTTCGCGTTCAGCGCCGCCTTCAAACGCCACCACGGCACCAGCCCGCGCCACCTCCGGGACACCCGCGACGGCCCCAAGCGGCGCTGACCCCGCCCGGCGGGCCAGCCGACGCCCCGGGGCGGTTCGCCGCCTGCCCGCCGCCCCTGGACCTCCCACGGCCCGCGGGGCGGCCGACAGGGCGCGGGGCAGGGCGCACCCCTGGCCGCAGGCGTCACGGCGCTGTCACCAGCCGAGCTCGGCAGAGGCCAACTGCTCGGCCAGCGCATCCGGCCCGATCACCCGCACCTGCCGGGCCGCCCGCTGCCTTCCCGTCACGAACAGCGCCAGCTCCGAGGGCGGGCCCACCACGCGCACCCCCGCGCCGCCCCGCCCCGCCGTCACCCGACCGAAACCGGGCGCCTCCACCACCACCGACGCCCGAAACCGCAGCAGCCCCAGCTTGGCCAGCAGCCGCACCGCACGCCACAGCTCCGCCTGCTGGGCCCGCGTCAGCGGGCGCACCTGCCACTGCGGACGCGCCCGCCGCACGTCCTCGTGGTGGATGAACAGCTCCGCGGTGTTGGCCAGGCGGTCCACCCACCCGAAACCGCCCAGCGACCAGCGCGGCGGCTGCCGCAGCGCCGCCACCAGCTCCTCGAACGCCATCTGCTCGGCCTGCCGCCGCACCGCGGCCCCGCCCCACCGCCACGGGCGCCGCTCCCGCACCACCAGGTGCACGGCCAGATCCCGGGTCGTCCATCCCGCACACAGCGTCGGCTCCTCCGGCCCCACCTCGGTCAACAGGTCGCACAACGCCGCCCGCTCGGCACGGGCCAGACCCCTCGCCGCCTCGCCTGCCACGGTCCCCTCCTCACAAGCCGGACTGTCCGGGTTTTCTTGCTAACGTTCTGCCGTCTGCGCCCGTGCCCCAGCGGCACTCGACCCAATCCCCTGTGAGCGACCGAAAGCCTTCCATGCGACTGATCCCCTCCACCCCCGCCGGATGCCTCGCCGCGACCGCCGGAATCGTCGTGGTCGGCGGACTGGTGTACTTCGGCTACCAGTACCTCACCGGCGACGACGACTTCACCCTCCCCGTCACCGCACTGACCTCGCCCGCACCCACCCCCACCCCCGCCGACACCGCCTTCGCCCTCCCCGACAGTTGCGCCGAGGCGGGCGCGACCGAACTGGTCGGCGACCTGGCCCCCCAGGCCGCCGCCCCCGTGGAGGCCACCGAGGAGATCAACGACGCCGACGCCCGCCAGCTCACCTGCACCTGGTCGGAGGGCACCGATCCCGACAGCGAGTCGATCACCCTCGTCTTCGCCGTCAACGTCGATCCCAGCGACCGCCTCACCGTGATCCGCCCCGAGCAGGCCGGACAACCGCCCCAGCAGGAGATGGGCTGGGAGGTCGACGTCGACGTCAACACCGACACCTACCAGACCACCCAGACCGACGAACTCGGCGGCGAACTCAAATACCTCGTCACCGTCGACGGCTCCCTGCGCCAACTGTCCCTGCAGCTCCCCGGCGACACGCACATCTCCGTCATCGCCTCCTCCTCCGACATCAGCCAGCAGGAGATGGAACAGATCCTCTTCACCGCCGCCCAGAACCTGCGCCAGTAGCCCCCGACACGACGGGGCCGCCCCGAGGCGGCCCCGTCCACGGCACCGGACGCTCCTACTCCACCGGAACCTCAGGGATCTCCCCGAACACCCCGGCGCGCAGCGTCACCTGCTCCACCTCCGACCCGGGCGCGGAGAACACCGCCACCAGCTCGTAGGTGCGCCCCGGCTGCAACCGGTGCACCTCCTCGGCGAAACTGCTGTACACGCCGTCACCGAAGTTCATCTGCGCCACGTAGCGCACCAGACCGCTCTCCGGCTCCACCACCTGGAAACCGCCCAGCGTGCCCTTGCTGAACCGCTCCGGGCCGCCCGCCACGGCAGCCCCGTCCAGCCCCGGGTCCAACGGCGCGTCCGTGGTGTTGGTGAACGTCACCGTCCCCACCACAAAAGCGCCGTCGCGCCGCAGCGGGTAGACGTCCAACCGCACCCCCTCACGCTCCACACTGGCCACCACGTCCCCCGGGTCGTCGGTGAACGGCGCGGGCCAGGACACGTTCTGCCCCGCAACCCCCAGACCGTCGTCGGTCGCCTCCTCACCGCCGTCCGGCATCCGGATGGTGTAGGAGAACTCCACCCGCCGGTTGCGGGCCCGCGCCTGCTCGTCGTCGGGACCGCCCTCGCGCGCGATCGGCTCGCGGCTGCCGCGCCCCTCCACCACGTAGGTGTAGCCGGTGCCCATCTCCTCCACCAGCAGGTTGCGCACGGTCTCGGCACGCCGCACCGACAGGTCGTCGTTGTAGGCGTCGCTGCCCTTGCCGTCGGTGTGGCCGATGATGATGATCTCCGGGTTGTCCGGATCGACGTTGCGCTCCAGGGTCTCGGCGGCCCGCCGCACCACCGCCTCGGCCTCCGGCGTCAGGTCGGCCCTGTCGAACTCGAACATGACGTCGGAGTGGAGCGAGATCGTCTCGGTGTCGCCGTCGCGGGTCACCGAGGCGATCTCGGAGTCCACGAAGCTCTCCACCCAGCCCTCGGCCGCGACCGCGTCCTCGTCGGGACGCCGGTTGGCGAACGTCAGCTTCTCCCCGGAAGACGGCGGGTCGTCCACCGACAGGTGCTGCTCCCCGTTGGGGGCCTGCGGCTCGGGCCGCTCCTCCTCCACGTCCTGCACCGGAATCCCGGTCATCGCGCCCAGGCCGCTGCCCACGAACGTCACCTGCCGCACCTGGTCGGGCAGCCTCGGGAAGTAGCGGCGGTACTCGTTGGTCACCCCGGGAAACACCGGGTACAGGCCGTTGCCGGTCGGACTCACCGAACCGTACTTGAACCCCTGGTCGTCCACATACGGCCGGTACACCCGCCCGGTGATCGGGTCGACCAGGGTGTAGGTCATGCTCAGGTTGCGGTTGGCGCCCTCGAACTCCTCCGGATAGGTGATCTCGTAGTGCAGCACCGTGTACTCGTCGGTGCGCTCCAGGCCCGTGATGGCGAACCGCATCGTCGTGTCCTGCCCGGTGTCCTGGAAGATCGTCCCCTCCTTGACGTAGGGGAACTCCTCTCGGACCACCGGGGGGCCGTCCGACACCCACGACATCACCACGCTGCAGCCGCTCACCAGCACGCAGCCCGCCACCAGCAACGCGATCAGCGAGAAGACGCGTCCGTTCCGCGCCATGCGGGAAATCTCCGATCAATCGGGGGGAATCGTTCGGGCACCAATCCTGCTGGAATCCCCGCACAAGTGCGAAACGCACAGCCCTCCGCCCCGGACCGGCCGACAGGACCGTACGAAGGCCACCGGCGTCCGCCGGAAATTTTCAGCGGCACCTCCTGCGGGGATCATCGGATGCGGACAGCAGTACCCTTTCTACGCTCTGTCTCTGTACGGAAGTGATGCCATGGTTCGTCCGCTGCGCGACGGCGATCCCGTCCAGGTGGGCCCCTACCGGCTGCACGCCCGGCTGGGCGGCGGAGGAATGGGCCAGGTGTTCCTGGGGCGCTCACCGGGCGGACGCACGGTCGCGGTCAAGGTGGTGCGCCCCGAACTGGCCGACGACCCGGAATTCCGCAGGCGCTTCGCCGCCGAGGTGGAGGCCGCACGCCGGGTCGGAGGCTTCTACACCGCTCCGGTGGTCGACGCCGACGTGAACGGCGTCCCGCCGTGGCTGGCCACCGCCTACATCCCCGGCCCCAGCCTGCAGGCCGCCGTGACCGAGCACGGCCCCCTGTCCGTGGAATCGGTGGCGGTGCTCGGGGCGGGCCTGGCCGAAGGACTGGCCGCGGTCCACGCCCGCAGGCTGGTGCACCGCGACCTCAAACCCGGCAACGTCATCCTGGCCTCCGACGGCCCCCGGCTGATCGACTTCGGCATCGCCCGCGCCCTCGACGCCACCTCCCACACCCGCACGGCCACCGTGGTGGGCACGGCCGCGTTCATGTCCCCCGAACAGGCCCGCGCCGACGAGGTCGGCCCGCCCTCCGACGTCTTCTCCCTCGGCAGCGTGCTGGCCTTCGCCGCCACCGGCCGCAGCCCTTTCGGCCAGGGCCCCCTCCACACCGTGATCTACCGGGTCGTGCACGCCGAACCGGACCTGTCCGGCCTGCCCGCGCCCCTGGTCGACCTGGTGGCGTCCTGCCTGGCCAAGAACCCCGGGCAACGCCCCGGCCTGGACCTGCTGATGGCCGACCTGAACGCACTGGCCCCGCCCCCGCAGGACCGCCCCGGGGGACGGTGGCTGCCCGACGAGCTCACCGAGGTCATCACCCGCCACCGCACCCTGCTCCTCACCCTGGCCGAGACCCGGCCCGCACCGGCCGCCGACAGCCCGCCCCCGCCCCACACCTCCAGGCCCGGCGAGGCGCCTGCGAAAGAGCAGGCGCTCCTGCGCATCGGCAACCTCAGCCCCGAACCGATGCAGGTCCTCCTCGACGGCTCCGCCGCAGGAGAGCTCGCCCCCGGACAGGAGCGCACCCTCCACCTCGCCCCGGGGACCCACTCCCTCCAGGTCGGCGCAGCCGGGGCGGTGAGCCCACCCCAGCACGTCGACCTGCGCCCCGGCGTCCCCACCGGGATCCCGTTCGACCTCCCCAGCAGGGAGGCCCCCGTGCCCGAACCGGTCCACCAGGTGGCCTTCACCGGCAGCAGGTGGTGGAGCGCGGTCGTGGTCGGCAGGTTCGTCGTGGTGGTGTCAACCGTGCTGATAGGCATCCTCGGCGGAGTGGTGTCCGTGGAGTCCCTCGTGGTGGAGGGCGCCCTCCCCGAGCACTGGACCCCGGCCCTGGTCCCCGTCACGATCGCCTTCCCCCTCGGCGGCGGCATCCTGGGGTCTCTGCTCGGCCTGGTGTTTCCCCCGCTCAAGCTCGTCCTTTCCCCCCACGGACCCACCTTGCGGCTGCGGGGCGGCGACCAGAAGACGTTCCACTGGAGCGACGTCCAACAGGTCCGTCTGAAGAACAAGTCCCTGCGCCTGACCTTGGCATCCAACTCCCCTCTGCCGACACGCAACTCCTACCGGTTCACCGTCGACGACATCGGAGCGGGCGGCGTCCGCGAGCTCACACGCCTGCGCGCAGCCCTCAGATGGTTCGCCGGCGACCGCTACACCGAACAGTCCTGACGACTGCCCCCACCGGCTCCCCGGACACGGTGCGATCCCGGCACTCAAGAACCCGCCCCTGCCCCGGCCCGGCGCTCCCTCCCCGGACAACCTCCCCCACCACCGCACACCCGGCCTGCGGATGCGGTAGTAACGAAGACATGACTGATACCACGGACACCACACCGGTCTGGTTCTCCCGCGAGGAACTGGAGTCGGTGCGCGACCGCATGCCGATCCTCTACATCAACGCCGTCCCGGTCCGCACCGACGACCGCGGCGAAGTCACCAGCGTCGGCCTGCTGCTGCGCGTCGGCCCCGACGGCACCATCAACCGGGCGCTGGTCTCCGGACGGGTCCTCTACCACGAGCGCATCCGCGACGCACTCCTACGCCACCTGGAAAAAGACCTCGGCCCGGTGGCGCTGCCCCGCATCCCCACCTCGCCGCAGCCGTTCACCGTCGCCGAGTACTTCCCGACCCCCGGCGTGACGCCCTACCACGACCCCCGCCAGCACGCGGTGTCCCTGGCGTACGTGGTACCGGTCACCGGCGACTGCCAGCCCCGCCAGGACGCCCTCGACCTCGTGTGGTTCACCCCCGAGGAGGCCGCCAGCCCCCAGGTGCTGCAAGAGATGAGCGGCGGCCAGGACGTCCTGCTGCGCCAGGCACTGGCCCACGTCGGCCGCCTTCCCTGACCCGCCGTCCCGCGAGAACTAGAGCGCCGGCGCCCGCAGAAGGAACCCGTCCACCGCGCCGTCCGCTCCCCGCCGATCCCGGTGGACGTCCGCCCGCCGCGTGTTCACCGGGACCCCGGTCCCGCACGTCCACGAACACCCCGGACACTGCCGAGGCCCGCGGTCCGCGTCCCGCCACGGCCCTCAAGGCACCGAGCGCTGCGACCCGCGCCCCGCGGACGCCACGGGCGAGAAGACCCCGCCCAGCCCGCTGGCGCCTGCGGCACGGACACCGTCGCCGACGGCCACGAGCCCGGCCACCTCGCACACCCGCACCACCGCAGTCGAGCCCAGGGCAAGAGCCAACGGCACCACGACGACGGCCACAGCCCGCGCTCTGCCCATGACCGCCCGGGAACGGCGCGCGCCAGTGGCGCAGGTCCTCACCCCTCAGGGCCGCATCGGCCGTCTCGACGGCCACCGCCCGCAGGGCTCCCTCGAGCGGCGGCCCGCACCGACGCGCCGTCGGCTCCGTCCCCCACCCAGCGTCCGCGGCTCCTCCCCGTGCGAGCCGCGGGGCCGTGCGGGACTCCCCGCCGCCGCGCCTCACCCGTCACAGCACTCTTCGGCCGCGGCCGGACGGCTGTCGGTCCCGTAGTTGGGGCACAGCGCGACCGCGTTGCCGGTCGCGGCCAGCAGGACCTCCGCCGCGGCGAACAGGTCCAGCAGTTCGGGGCGGGCCAGCGAGTAGAACACCTGCCGCCCCTCGGGACGCCCCTCCACCAAGCGGCAGTCGCGCAGGCACGCCACGTGCGCCGAGACCGTGGACTGGGCCAGCCCCAACTCGGCCACCAGGTCGGCCACCCGGGCCTCGCCCCGGGCCAGACGGCGCACGATGGCCAGCCGGGTGACGTCGGAGAGGCTGTGGAAGAGTGCTGCGGCCGCGTCGACGCCTGCCGTTGCGTCCTTGCTCCCGCCCATGCTATCAATCGCCATAAAGCGATGATATCTAATTTTGACGATGATGAAGCGTGCGGGCCGACCGCGCCCCGCCTCCGAAGCGGAGACCCCCATGGCACCAGCCGCACTCGTCCTGTACCTGCTCGGCCTCGCCCTGGCCTTCGGCGCGCGCACCCTGGCCGCCTGGCTGCGCACCGGCGACACCGGGTTCCGCCGACCGGACACCGCCCCCTTCACCGCTCCCTGGTGGGCCGGCGTCCTCTTCGCCGGCGCGCTCGTCCTGGGCCTGGCCGCACCGGTCGCAGCCCTGGCCGGCCTGGCCACCGCCGCCCCTCCCCCCGCCGTGGGAGCCGGCGGCCTGACCCTGATGGCACTCGGCCTGGCACTGACCCTCATCGCCCAGGCCACGATGGGCGCCTCCTGGCGGATCGGCGTGGACCGGACCGAACGCACCGAACTCGTCACGCACAGCCTCTTCGCGCTCGTCCGCAACCCCGTCTTCACCGGTATGGGAGTCCTGCTCCTCGGACAACTGCTCGCCCTCCCCTCGGCGCTGTCCGCAGCCGCGCTGGCGGTGTACGTCGCCGCCGCGCAGATCCAGGTCCGCCTCGTCGAGGAGCCCCACCTGCTGCGCACCCACGGCCCCGCCTACCGCTCCTACGCCGCCCGCACCGGACGCTTCCTGCCCGCACTGGGCAGACTGCGTGCCGCACACCGGTGACGCCCTCCGACACGGCACGCCCCGGGCCCCGGCACCGGACCCCGGGCGCCCACCGGTGCCGTACAGCAGGACACGCCGCCGCGACGCCCCGCCCGTACCGACCGCCGACTCTTCAGCCCTGCTTCCTGCGCATCCGGTAGGCGCGCTGCCGACAGGCCCGCGAACAGTACGCCCGCGGCCGCCCGGACGCCCCCCGCTCAATCAGCCTGCCACACACCCCGCACCCGGTTACGTCACGCTTTACATCACGCACCAGGGCCTCCAGACCGTCCAGGACCCGCTGTAGGCCGAACTCGAAGGAGTCCACGGGCGCCTCGAAGGCCCCCTCCCGGTACAGGCCGCCCAACACCGGATAGCGGTCCGGGCCGGCCAGCAGCAGCTCCCGAGCGCCCCACCCCTCGCCGAGCCCCGGCCGCGCCCCCGCCACGGCCTGCCGGGCCGCACTGTCCACGAACCCGCTGACGAGGTCCACCGCCGCGACCGTCTGCGCGGGCGGCAGCCCTGTTCCCGCCACCACGGCCAGGGCACGCTCGAACCGGGCCACCGTGTGCGGCCCCGGCACCCGCCGCCACCTGTCCGACTCCGCCAACCAGGGATGACGCAGGTACAGGTCCATTCCCTCCCGCGCCCACTCCGCCAGCCGCTCCCGCCAGCCCTCCGGCTCCGCGGCGGCCTCCCGCACCTCCCCCATGACCTCGTCGCACATGAGGTCCAGCAGTTCCGGCTTGCCCGGCACGTGCCGGTAGATCGCCATCGTGGTGAAGCCGATCCGCTCGGCCAGGCGGCGCATCGACACCGCGGCCAGCCCTTCTGCATCGGCGAGCTCCACCGCGGCGCGCACGACCCGTTCCACACCGGGGCGGCGTCGCGCCTCCCACAGCAGCCCGGTGTCGTGTCTGGGATCCGCCATGTCCACCTCTGAACACACTGTTCACTGATGTGTACGGCGTAGATTACGGGGTGTCGCCAGGAACCAGGCCCCGAACCGCTGCAACCCGGCAGACCGGGAGCTTCCGGGCCACAGCAAACAAGACCATCATCCCACCAGTGCGCCGACCAGAAACCGAAAAGCACACCACTTCCCCGGCCGCACCCGTTTGCACTCCGGTACAGCCCGCGGTGCCGTCGCTTCGCCCACCCGCTCCGCGACACGACCGGGCCCCGCGCCGACTGCTCGGAACCCCCGGCCGCCCCGGTGCCGCCCCGGGCGCCACCGAAGACCCGTACCAGCCCGAAGGGGCGCCGGGGGAGTGGAAGAGAGAACCATCCTGAACCAACACTCAGGTCCCGGCCTGTCCGCGCAGGCCGCGCAGACCAGCCGCTGAACCTTGGCCGAGGTTGCCCCTCGGCTCCTCGAAGAGTCCGCCGCGCGGTCTCGACCTATCTTGAGACCGCAAAGGCACCCGCCGCCCCTCCGCGCTCACCCCGCGAGGGTCCCCGTCTCGAACCGGTCGACGGCCACGCCCCTCCCTCGCGCGCACTCCCGCCACGCGACCGGCGAACGCCCCGTGACCTCCGCGGAGCGGAACCGTCGACCACCTCGGCCACCCGGCGCTCCCTCCCCACACCGGACGAGATGCCGGGCGCCAACGGGTCGCCCGGGTCCGCCGCGCAGACGGTGACCGAAGCACCGTCTCGGTGGACGACAGCGACACCGACGCCGTCCCGGCGAGGGGTGTGCGCCCCGTCTCGTCGGTGAGCACCGCGCCCTCGCTCCATGCACCGGTGGGACCAGCCGAGGTGAAGTGCAGTAGCCCTGTCCGCCTATGCGGTGAGCACGACATGGAGGAGGCCGTCACGGAAACGGACCGGGGAGTTCAGGTTTTTCGTTCGTGTCGGTGTCCTGTGTGTTTTTGATGGTGACCGAAATGTTTTTGGGGTGGGTTAATAAAAAAGAATCCCACCTTTACATCATAGATTTACACATGAGAGAGGCGGGTGCCAGGGGCATCCTCTGCGCCCCGGGCACCCGCGTCGACAGCCGTGCAGAAGGGTCTCTCCTCTGCTTCCTGCGGTTCCCCGGGCACCGGAGCCGACGGTTCCCGCCGGGAGACCCGGCGAGCCCGCGACCGGACGTGCCGGAGGCCGACGCGTCACCGCTGCCCTGACCCCGCGGCTGCCGCAGGGTCAGGAGCCGAAGTCGAGGACCAGGCGGCCGCGCACACCGCCCGCCTCCAGCAACCGGTGCGCCTCGGCGGCCTGCTCGGCCGGGAGCACCCGCGCCACCCGCAGGGTGAGCACCCCCTCCTCGGCCTGCCTGCGCAGCCGGTCCAAAGCGGCGGTGTCCCCGAGCGCCTCGGTCACCAGGATCCGGTGCACCTTGATCCCGCGCCCCGGTTCGCCGTCCCAGTGGCGCACCACCGCGATCCCCCCGTTGTCGCGCACAGCCGGAACGGCCAGGTCGTGCAGGAGTGCCCCGTCGGCGAGCCCGTCCACTCCCTGCGGGCAGGCGGCGCGGATACGCTCGGCGACGTCGTCGCCGCGGCGCACCACCACGTCCGCCCCAAGTCTGCGCACCAGGTCCTCGTCGGCCTCGGAGGCGTCGGCAACCACCCGCAGCCCGTCGGCCTTGGCGAGCTGGACGGCGTAACCGCCGAACGCGCCTGCCGCACCGGTCACCGCGACCGTCTGCCCGGGTTCGAGAGCGAGCCGGTCCAGGGCGAGCCGCGCGGTGAGCGCGTTCATCAGCAGGGTGGAGGCGGCGAAGAAGTCCGCCCCCTCGGGCATGCGCACCACCGACTCGGCGGGAACGACGATGTGGTCGGCGTAGGCTCCCCCGCCCGGCCGGACCGGCGTCACCACGGCCATCACCCGGTCCCCGACCTTCCAGGGCACGCCCTCTCCGACCTCGCTGACGACCCCGGCGGCGTCCATGCCGGGAATGTAGGGCGGCGGCCACTCCAGGCGCCGCAGTCCGGCCCGCAGCATGGTGTCGGTGGGGTTCACCGCTGCGGCGTGCACCCGGATCCGCACCTCCCCCGGCCCGGGGTGGGGCTCGGGGACGTCGACGACCTGTAGCTTTTCTGGGCCGCCGAACTCCATGACTCCGATCGCTCTCATGCCGTCAGGCTAGCCAGCACCCCAGGACTGCCGATCGGCCGGATCCGGCCTCCCCGGCCGCGCAGGCCCCGCCCGAGAAACCGCACAAATGCGGCCCGGCCATTCCTCCGGCCGTGCACGGCCATTTCCGGCCTGGCACGTTCCTGCCGACTCACCTAGCATTTTTGGACGTGGAGGATGTGTGGTCGCTGGTTGAAGGGACGTCCTGGGTCGCCACCATCGTTTTCGGGGTCCTGACCGTCTATCTGACGTTCAGAGGGAGAGCAGACGAGTCCGCAAGCCCCTGGCCGTTTCTGGCCGGATCGCTGTTCGTGGTGTTCCTGATCGTCGCGCTCCTGGTCACCTTCTTCGGGCTTCCCGGGAACCCTTCCGAGGGGAACTCCCCGCCGGCTCCCTCCTCCACCGGCGAAGAGGACGGAGGATCGACCGGGGAGGCGTCCCTGCCTCCCCTGGAATCCACCGCAGGGGAGACCGGGACCCTCAGCTACGGGGCCCCGGAGGTCTTCCCCTGGCGGTTGCAGTACCTGGGCGACGAATGCGGCAGCAGCACCGCGACCTACACGGACAGCATCAACTGGGACGACGTGGTAGGCGATCCCGACCCGGGGGAGCCCGACGTCGCCTACCGGGTACGTGACTACTGCTCCGAGGACACGACGGTCTACTCTCCCGAGGACGCCCGTGGCGGGCTGGTCGAACCGGGGGAGGCGACCGAGGCCATCGCCTGCCGCAGCGCCGCCGTCGCCGGGGCCCTCCCGAGCTACCTGTCCCCCTCGACCCGGGAACGGCTGGGGGTCGTCGAGGGCGCGGCGTTCTGCATCGTCACGGACCGGGGGCGTGTGGTGCGCGCCCAGATCGACACGATCACCGAAGGCGAGGACGGCCCCCGGGAGGTCATCCTCACCCTGGAGGGCGAGGCCACGGTCTGGTCCCCGCAGTAGCCCGTCACGTCCGGGGGACCCACAGCAGCGCGCTTCCCCTGATCGGCGGCGCCGTGGTGTCCTCGACGACCCCGGTGACGACCTCGTCGATCCGGGCGTAGACCACCCTGTTGCGGTCGGTGACCACGCACAGCGCCGCCCCCTCCACGATCCCCCACTCCTCGGCGGTCCGCTCCTCGCCGAAGAAGTACGACGCCTCGGCCTCGCCCCGCAGCGCTTCCGCGTGGCACTCGGCGGGGGTGATGCTCTCCCGCGCCTCGACGAAGGAGACGTAGGACCCGCCGGTCCCGTGGAGCAGCCCGTCGTACATGCAGTTCTGGTTGGCATACGCCAGGTCCGCCTCGCCCGGCTCGGGCAGCGGGCGGCTCCCGGTGTTGTCGAAGTCGATGCCCTCGGCGCTCTCCTCGCAGATCACGCCGACCTCCTTCAGCCCGTCGAACCCCCAGGGGACCTGCTCCGGCGGGAAGTACGACTGCGCCGGTGCCGGGGGAAGACCGGAGGACTCCTCGGAGGCGCACGCGGCCGGAAGGGTCAGGACCGCAGCGATCACCGGCACGCCGAGGGCTCTGCGGGCGAAGGCGGGCATGACGCCATGATGGGCGCGCGGGAACGGACCGTTCAAGGTGGTCTCCCGTCGCCGCCCCGGCAGTCGGAGCCCTCCGGGGGGCCGGTGCCCCCGGACGGCCTGCCAGGGGATGCGTGCGGCCCGCGCTCCTCCCCGCACCTGCCCCGGGGCCGGTCGCCGTGCCGGAGCCCGGCCGTGGTTGACTGCCCACCATGTCGGTGCCTTCTCCGTCCGCCCGGCAGCCGGACCTGGTCGGCGGCGCCGGGGGCGGACACGATCCCCTCTGGCGCGTCGTCGGCGACCCGCTGGTCGCGGCCTGCGGGAGGGGGGTGCTGTCCGGTTCCCGGGTCGCGGTGAAGGACCTCTTCGCCGTCCGCGGCCACGCGATCGGGGCGGGAAACCCTGCGTGGCTGCGCGGGGCGCCGGTCGAGTCCGCCCACGCTCCGGTGGTCCACGCCCTGCTGCGGGCGGGGGCCGACGTCTCCGGGATCGTGCGGACCGACGAGCTGGCCTACGGCCTGACCGGGATCAACGCGCACTACGGGATCCCGCCCAACCCCGCCGCGCCCGGGCGGGTCCCGGGAGGGTCGTCGAGCGCCTCGGCGAGCGCCGTCGCCCTGGGGCTGGTCGACATCGGGCTGGGCACCGACACGGCCGGGTCGATCCGGGTCCCCGCCTCCTACTGCGGGCTGTGCAGCATGCGTCCCACCCACGGCCTGGTCCCCACCGCCGGGAGCGTCGGGCTGGCCCCCTCCCTGGACACCGTGGGATGGATCGCCCGGACACCGCGGCTGCTGGCCCGGGTGGCCGACGTGCTCCTTCCCCGCATCCCCGCGCCGCCGATCCGCCGACTGGTCCTGGCCGAGGACATGGTCGAACTCGCAGAACCCGCACTGCGCTCCCCGCTGCGGGAGGCGGCGCAGGCGTGGGCCGAGCGGCTGGGCCTGCCCCTGCGGCCGGTGGAGCGCACCTGCGCCGCACAACTGGAGGAGTGGGCGGAGGCGCTGGGCATCGTCCAGGCCGCGGAGATGTGGCAGGTGCACGGCCGCTGGCTGCGCGGCCACCGCGAGGCCGTCTCCCCGCAGGTGGCCGACGCCGTCGCCGCGGGCGAGAGCCTGCCCTCCGACTACCTCGGGTGGGCGCGGGAGACGAGGCGCCGGGCGCGGGCCGTGCTTGCCGAGCTGCTGCCGCCCGGGACCGCGCTCGTGCAGCCGGCGGCCCCGACGGGGCCTCCCACGCCCGAGCGGGCCGTCGGCGACCTGGGGCTGCTCACCACGACGGTGCTGCTGGTCTGCGCGGCGAGCGCGGCGGGGCTGCCGGTGCTGACCCTGCCCGGGGTGCGGGGCGCGGACGGCCCGGTCGGGCTCAGCCTCGTGGCGGCCGCCGGAAGCGACCGCGCCCTGGCCGCCGCGGCGGCCAGGGTCGTCGACCCGCCCGTCGTGCCGGGCGGGGTCGACGGCTTGCGGTGAGGGCCGGGCCCGCGGGGGCGGGGGCTGTTCCGGCCGCTCCGGTCAGAGACCGGTGCGGGGCGTCAGGCGCGGTCGGTGTCCGGCGGGGTGATTCCGACGGCTGCGAGGTTGCTCGCCTCGGGACTGGCCGGGGCGAAGGGTTTTGCGGCGTGAAGACGATCCGGGCGTGCTCGGGGTGGCCACCGTGATGTCGCGGGTGTTCCAGGGGGTGTCGCGCGGCCCGTCGACCGAGTCGGGGCGCAGCGTGCGGCACGCCTCGGCGATGGCGTCGACCTGGCTGAGCACGCATGCGAAGCTGACGCTCACCGCCAGGGCTGCGGTTCGACTCGGTCGACCGGCACCAGGAGCACGTCCTGGAAGGCCCACCGGCGCAGGTGCACGATCTGTCCGGGGATGCTGAACAGTTCGAAGAACCCGAGGCCGCGGATCCAGAGCTCCGTCGACGCCGCCAGGTCGTCCGTGGGGATCGTCGCGAATGCGGGCATGCCGTAGATGCCGCGGAAGGGCTCCGGTGGAACCGCGTCCGGGCCGGGAGGGGGCACGGGGCTGATCTCGAAGGCGTTGGAGTAGCCGTCATGCCTCCACCCTCCCCCCTCACCTCGCGTGAGGTTCACGCCGGACCGAGGGGTCGTCGGCGACGGGGCCGGTTCGGGCGTCGCGGCGGGAGGCCGTCCAGGGGGTGGTGGGCTGGAGCACGGCCTCGGTCAGAGCACGGGTGCGCAACGCGGTGATCTCCCGGTACTCGGGGTCGGCGACCATGCGGCCGAACGCCTCCCGGCTGGGGTAGCGGACGAGCAGGACCGCGTCCCAGGCCTGCCCCTCCTCCGCGACCAGGGGAGTTGCGCCGTCGCCGGCGTAGAGCAGTTCGGCTCCGTACCGTTGCAGGAACCGGCGCGCCCGGCGACTGTACTCCTCGTAGAGGGGGCGGCCGCCGAGGGCGAACCGCAGCAGGTTCAGCATGACGAGGGGGCCGTCCGGGGCCTCCTCCAGCAGACGTGCGAGACCGGTGTCCGAGGGGTCGACTGCCATGCCTGGGCTCCTTGTCGGGGCGGTCTGGGGCCGCCGTGTCGGGACGGCAGCAGTCTAGACCGCCATCCCCACCCGTGCATACCGTCCAGTCGGTAGATTGGACGGGCTCGCGCCTGCCGGGACAGCAGAACACTTCCCACAAAAAGCCAGCAGATCCCCACCAAATGGACGCCTTCCACCCGGCCGCCCGAACGGCGCAATCCCCGCTCCCCCGCATCCGAATCCGTGAAAAAATCCCGCGAACCTTCTCATCCACGCGCTCGGGAACCCCGCCCGGAGCCTCCCGGCCACCGCACGGCTCCGCACCCCGCCCTCCTCGCCCGGATCGGGACCTCCCTCCCCACCAGGAGGACCGCCGCCACCAGCGGAACGGCCCGGACGCCTCTGGCCCACACACCCTCCCCCAGCCTCACCGCACAGGAACGGCAACAGGCCGGACCATCACCACGAACCCCCCTTCTCTGCAAAACCGAAAAATCCCCTCTTTCCACGAAGCAACCGGCACCACAACCGCGCCGCTCCTCATCTGTCGGAGTTTTATCCGCTCCGATGCTGGGAACAAGACAGAAGGCAGAGAAAAATCCTTCTCCCGAAAGTCGAGCGATGGAAGTTTCTCCCCTCGTCCTAGTCGAAGACCGATTCCCCACCGGACTTCCCGGACGGCGCGTCCCCACCCGCGTCGAGCAGCCCAGCGCGGACCGGCCGTGGGGCATGGACCAGGCCCGCCGCCCGCTGGCCGTCCCCAGCGCGGGCAAGCACGAAAAGCCCACCACCACCCGGGAGGAGACCGTTCCCACCGAGTACAGCGAGGACAGCGAGATCCGCCCCGACGACTACACCCAGACCGTGACCGACTGATGGGCGAAGGCGCAACGGTGCTGGTGCTGGCCCCCGCCGACGACGGGGAGGCCAACCAGGTGACCACGCAGCTCACCCGCCGCGGCGTCGCCTTCTTCCGTCTGGACACCGCGGCCTTCCCCACCTCGTGCACGGTCACCGCCGAACTGGGCCCCTCCGGATGGCACGGCACCGTCACCACCCCCGAGGGGACCCTCGACCTCGGCGCGGTCGAGGCGGTGCTCTACCGCCAGCCCAGCCCGTTCGGCCTGCCCGCCGGACTGAACCCCTCGGAACGCCGCTTCGCCCAGGTCGAGGCCCGCTTCGGGCTGGGCGGACTGCTCGCCTCCCTGCCCGCACGATGGGTGCCCGGCACCCCCGGCCGGGTCGCCGACGCCGAGTACAAGCCGCTGCAACTGGCCGCGGCCGTACGCTGCGGCCTGACTCCCCCGCCCACCCTGGCCACCAACAGCCCCGACGCCGCCCGCTCCTTCACCGCCCGCCACGACGGCGGCGCCGTGTACAAGGCGTTCATGCACAAGGCCGTCGCCGACGACGGCAGCCTCGCCCTCATCTACACCAGCCCGGTCGACCCCGCGACGGTGGACCGGCGCGTCGCGTCGACCATGCACCAGTTCCAGGCGAACCTGGCCGCCCGCAAACGCTGCGACGTCCGCGTCCTCGCCAACCGCCACCGGCACGCCGCCGTCGCGATCCTCTCCACGGACCCGCACGCCCGCCAGGACTTCCGCAGCCGCTACGACGCCCTCGTCTACCGGCCGGTCGACGTGCCGCCGCAGGTGGCCGAGGGCTGCCGCCGCTACCTGCACGCCCTGGACCTGCGGCTCGGCGTCTTCGACTTCTGCGTCACCGACGACGACCAGTGGTACTTCCTGGAGTGCGGTCCCGGGGCGCAGTGGGCCTGGCTGGCCGAAGAGGTCGGACAGGCGATGAGTGACCTGGTTGCCGACGCGCTGCTCGAGGAGCTGTCATGACTGCCCCGCCCGTCCCCGAGTGGCGCCTCCTGCTCAGCGCCCTCGCCGACGCGCTCCCCCGGGAGGTGCTGGCCGACCCCGAGTGGCGCCGCGCCTTCCTCACCGTCCCCCGGCACGTCTTCGTGCCCGGCTTCTACACCGACGACCGCCCCCGCCCCAAGTGGGTCGGCCTCGACGACCCGGCCTGGCTGCCGCGCGTCTACTCCGACGCCTCCCTGGTCACCCAGATCCGGCGGCATCCCGACGACCCGCACAACTGGTGGCCCACCTCGTCCAGCACCCGCCCCTCGCTCATGCTGGCCATGCTGCACGCCCTCGACGTCGCCGACGGCATGCGGGTACTGGAGCTGGGGACCGGGACCGGCTACAACGCCGCACTGCTCGCGGCCCGCCTCGGCGACTCTGCCGTGGTCTCCGTCGACATCGACCCCGCCCTGGTGGCCGCGGCCCGCGCCCGTCTGGCACGCCTCGACCTGCACCCGCACCTCGCCGTGGCCGACAGCGCCGGAGGGCACCGCGCCAGAGCCCCCTACGACCGGGTGATCGCCACCCACTCGGTGGAGCAGGTCCCCTACACCTGGGTGGAGCAGACCAGGCCCGGCGGCGTCATCCTCGTCGACGTCCGCTCGGTCGGCAACGCCGCCGTGGGACGCATCGCCCGGCTGACCGTGCACGCCGACGGCACCGCCACCGGCGACTTCCGCGCGATCGCCGGCGGGTCGTTCATGCCCGCTCGCCGCGAGGTCGCCGTCCCCGACCGGCGCCTGCTGCCCTCCCGCGACCTGCGCGACGCCACCTCACGCCCCAGCGACCTGGGCGGATCAGCCCTGGACGACCCGAACCTGGCGTTCGCCCTGTGGGCGGCCCTCCCCGACGTCACCGTCGCCTCCCTGGGGACCCAGACCCTGCTGTTCACCCCCGACGGCTCGTGGGCGAGCGCCCCCCGCGACCCCGGCAGGGTCCAGATCGCCGGGACACGCGACCTGTGGCGCTCGGTCGAGGAGACCCACGCCTCCTGGACGGCGGCGGGCCGCCCCAGCGTGGAGGACCACACGATCACCGTCACCAAGCACGGCCAGCGCATCGAGGTGTGAGGTCAGCGCATGGCGCGGATACGCGCGTCGTAGGCGGCGTGCGGCTCCAGGCCGACCGCGGCGCGGCGCTCGTCCAGCCCTTCGGGGTCCTCGACCTCGTAGATCCGCACCTCGCCGTCGGGCAGCCGCAGGTACTGGGTGCCGTAGCGCTGCGGCATCCCCTCGTGGCAGCGGACGCGGTCCTCCAGGTAGGCGAGTTCGGCGGCCTCGGCCTCTCCCGCGGCGACCGCCTCCCGCAGCAGCGGCAGACAGCGCTGCTGCAGGTCGTGCGGGGCGTGCTGGAGCAGCAGCCACGCCGCGTGCGCACCGTCCCGGCCCACCAGGCCGCGCCCCGGCCAGCCGTACTCGTCGACGACGGCGCTCAGCCACGCCGCGTTGTCCTGGTCGACCGGGGTGACGACCCTGCGCCACCGCTCGGGGTCGCGGCCGACCGGCACGGCGGTGCGTGCCCGGGTGTCTTGCCGTGCCCGTTCCAGCAGTTCCTCGCGCAGTTGCGTCCGCGCCTGGGACGTGTGGTCGTGCATCGCGTCTCCTTCCCGGAAAAGCTCCTGGAAGTGGTCACCTTGCCACGGAATCCGATCTCATCCCCGCCGTCGGCGCCGCGGGTCGTGTTTTCCATCCCGTGTCCCGCCTCGCCCGCGGGAAGGGCACGGCGAAGCCGACTCGCGCGGTGGCGGCACAGCGCGGTCGCACCGGAACAGGCACGGCGGAAGACCTGGCGGCCGCGGTGTGGTCTGCTGCGCGGCCGGGTCAGCCGTCGCGGTCCGCCCGCGTCTCGGGGCCCCTGGGGGTGTAGGTGGCGCAGACCCAGGCGGTGACGACGGCGACGGCGGCCATGACCGCCCAGACGGCCGCCACCGCCCAGAGGCTGTCGGACCTGTCGCCGACCAGATCGGGGCGAGGATGCCCACGAGGATCAGGGCGCAGGCCAGCATCAGGGTGGCGGCCATGCCCCGGGTCGGGGCCGGCAGGTCGCGGCGGGCCAGCCGCCACACGCATGCGGCCGCCACGAGGAGCCCGGGGGGCACGACGGCCAGCACGAGGGTGAAACGGTGCCTGATCAGGTCGACGGGGGCGTCGTCGGTCTCCTGGGTCCTGCCGTGGGCCGAGATCTCGACGATTCTCCCCCGCCAGAGGGTGGCGGTGACCCGGTCCCCCTCGTCGAGCTGGTTGAGGACGGGCCCCCTGGAGCCGTAGGACGTCTCCCACCGGGTACCGTCCGCAGCCGTGAGAACCGCTGTGTTGTCGTCGTGCCTGGCTTTGGTCAGGTAGATGTCGGAGACGGTGAACTCCTGGGTCCAACGGCACTCGGCCGGCCCCTGCGGCGCGGCCGTACAGGCCGGAGCGGCCTCGTACTCGCGCACCTCGCGGTCCCCGTCCGGCAGCGCCCGGACGAAGAGCCCGACCGCGACCGCCACCAAGATGGCGGAGACCAGCAGGACAAGGACGGTTCTGTAGTGGCGGCGCAGCATCGTCCTCCTAAAAAGGTGAAGGAAATTCGTGTTCCTGGCGTCCTGTGAGATCCCTCGCGGCGCCGGAGGGTTCTGGTCCGTGCCGCTGTGCTCTGCCGCGGTGTGGTCTGCTGCGCGGCCGGGTCAGCCGTCGCGGTCCGCCCGCGTCTCGGGGCCCCTGGGGGTGTAGGTGGCGCAGACCCAGGCGGTGACGACGGCGACGGCGGCCATGACCGCCCAGA
>Ga0207864_1001475_pt1 | contig 25777 bp, 25 predicted proteins | sample HigsolmetaAR202D_FD_184834 | JGI IMG/M metagenome (GOLD analysis project Ga0207864, IMG submission 184834) | Ionic liquid and high solid enriched microbial communities from the Joint BioEnergy Institute, USA - AR20-2-D (SPAdes) (version 2) ... | reverse complement strand
GATGAGCTCGCGCCCCTCCGGATGCTTGAGGTCGATGCAGATGCTACGCTTGTTGCGGTTGAAATAGCCGAAAAAACCGGCCGCAAAGTTCCACAGCCGCCGCGTGCGGTCACCACCGGGCGGTTCAACACGGATCACATCAGCGCCGAGGTCGGCGAGCACGAGGCCGCAACTTGGGCCCATGACGGTGTGACCGAAATCGAGCACGCGAATGCCGGCGAGCGGCAGTGCGGCTTCGGAAGCAGGTGCAGCGGACATCGACAATCCCTCTAGGCCGGTGTCGTGAAGTGCCAGCCCAATCGCTCATTCCAAAAACGGCTTGCCCTTCGGCAGGTTAGTTGGCCGTACTCATTCCGCGGGTGCCAGAGGGAGTCAAGCAGCGGGCCTACGCAGCGACCTAACGACGAAATTCAGGTCTCCACAGGTCCGCTCGAAAGCGCGTGCAAGAATCGATGTATGCTCGCAGCAATTCGCATTGGCGAATTCAGCTTTTGTTCATCGCTGCCGATGCAATTTGAACGGCACCGGAGCGATAGGGCAGAGCTACCGCTCCGCAACAAGTTCGGGGGTGTCAATGTGGGCCACTTTGTTGCGTGAAGTGCGCGAGATCCTGGTCATCGCGTGCCTCGTGGGAACGGTGCTGGCGATGAGCGTTGGTTTGGCCGCAGCTCTTGCCGCTGTCGTGTCGTAAGAGCCGCATCAGCGGTGGATGCGGCTGATCTTCGAGCCCTCGAGGGTCAGGTTATACATCAGCCCCTTGTTGTCGAAGATGAAGCCGACGATGGGGCTTCTAATCCGAGTGGTATCGATCGATGCACCGGCCCCGACGTTGATCAGCGCAACTGATCCGTCGACCCCGACTTTCCATCCATCGACCCGCCTGAAGCTGGCCAGTGCCTCTGGCGTCATGAATACGATAACGATCGAGCGGGCCTGGGCGCCAAGCTGAAAGCCGAATGACGCTGACACGAGATTGTAATAGTCGATGGTCCTGTTTCGAGTGATCAGCGCACCTTCCCCGTATTCCCCGCCGATTCCGAACCCGGCCTTATAGACGGTCGGGAACACGAGGACTGCTGCAGATTTGGAGACCAGCTTCCGCGCGCCGGGAACCTGGTAGAAGAACTCCTCGAGCGTATCCTGGACGGCAACGTCGATTTCCGCTGCCGACCACGCATTGGCCTTCGGAGCTGTTCCGACAATTGCCAGCGTCGTGAGGATGGCGAAAGCAACCAATTTTACATGCCGGATTATGCGCATAGGTTCGTCCCCTCGAGTGCGAACGCCTTGGCCCCGAATCGCCACACGGAGAAGAAAGTGAACGGCTGTGAAGGCCAAAGTTAGTCAGTATTGAGCGTTGTTCACGTGCCGTGGTGAATCAGCCACGGTGGGGGTGAGCCTTTACTTTCAGTCGATCACAAACTCTCGGGCCACGGACCGGCAGTCCATCTCGAACTCGATGTCGACGATTGGTGGCCGGCAGTAATGCCAAACCAGACCGTGCCTTGCAGCGCCGCGGGCGACGATTTCATCGGCGAGAAATGGACAGAGGTTGTGAACCGTGTACACCTGAGTGCTGGTGACGTCGGTCCAGGTCATGCCGAGCGCGGCTAACCGGCGCTCCATCTCGCCGAGTACCCACCGCGCTTTCTCCCGGAGACCGTCAGGTGAAATATCGCCGAGCCGGATAATGTGGTCTCGGTAGTTCTGCTTGCCTTCCGGCACTTCGCCGCTTCCCGCGATGACGGCAGAAGGTGGTGCATTGTTTGACGCCGGAACGGTATATGCGAACGCATAAAAGGAAGGCTCGGGCGGCGGCGCGATTTCAGGGCAGACGTTTGAGCGCGCAACCGGGTTTTTTCCGTCTTTGAAAATGCCCCATTCGGAAAGCGTCCCGACATAAACCTCGTTGAACGCGCGAAAGCCAGCTTCTGTGAACGGCGCGGGCGATCGCAATTCGCAGGCGCAAAAGGCAGTCAGCGGCCGACCGATGGATGAGAGATGGTCAGCAATCCGCTTAAAGCCATCCTTCAATGGCACCGGCTTCTTGAATCGCGCGTGCACGATTTCAAAGCCGGGAAGGGCGGCAACGCCTGCGGAATACTGAAAGACGCCCGGAATATAGCGGTAGCCGCCTTTAAAAAATTCGGCCGTGTTACTCACGATCATCTCCTGTATCGGGACTTGCGCTTCTCAAGCCATTCAAGCGCGGTGCCAAGAATGCCCTTCGGCATGTAGATGATGAAGAAGACCAGCAGCGCTCCGTAGATCGCCATATCGAGCGCCAGCGCACTGCTGCCGAGCAAGCCTTTCAGTGTTTCGGAACCCTGGATTGCCACGCGAAGGGTTTCGGCCAACATCTGTGTGAAGAATGCTCCGAAGGTCGGGCCCAGCATCACGTAGATGCCGCCCGCAATCGACGCGAAAACGATGCTCAGCGAAACGCCCAATCCCGCGACTGTATCGGGCCCGATATACATTTGATACTGCCCAAAAATCGCGCCCCCGAAAGCGCACATGCCGGAGGATAGCGCGGTGATCTTCAGCTTTTCTCGCGTCACGTCGATGCCGACTGAAGCCGCCGCATCCTCATCCTGGCTTGCCGCCTCGAGCGCATAGCGATCCATGCTGCGGTCGACGCGATGCCAGATGTAAAGGCCGATCACCCAGATCGCGAGTGCTACGAAGTAGGCGAGAACGCGGTTTGGCTCGAATTGCACGGCGTAAAGCGAGATGCCATCACCATAGCGGTGCGGCTGCGTTCCCAGCGAGCCGCCGGTATATTCGCGCAAGCCGACGATGCAGAGCCTGACGAACTCGGCGAGGGCCAGGGTGAGTAGGGCAAAGTAGTGGCCCGTGATCCGCTGCCGGAAGCAGGGATATCCCACGACGAGACCAAGAGCCACTGCGAGAATAACGGCGATCGGTATGCCGATCAGCGGCGTCAGACCGGCGTAATTCCACAGCATCACCGTCACATACGCGCCAACGCCCGTGAATGCGCCGTGGCCGAGCGAGGTCAACCCGAACCGCCCCATCAACGCCCAGCCAGTATAGATAAAGGACCACAGCAGGATCTGAATGGCGAGATGGAGGTAGTATTTGTCGGACGACGGAAAGAGGGCCGTGACCACAAAGGGAAAAATGATCAGGGCCGCGAGCCCAATCACGTAGCCGGGATTGATGCGCGCCTTCATCATGCCTTGCCCCCGAACAAGCCACGGGGACGCAGGAAAATCATGACCATGAAGAACAGGAACGCGATGGCGTAACCCCACTCGGTCGCGAAGCACGACCCGCCAATGGTGATGAACTGCGCGATGATGAACGCGGCGATAAAGCCGCCCACCATATTACCGAGTCCCCCCAGCACGCAGATCATGAACACGAGCGGGCCGAATTGCAGGCCAATTTGCGGATAGATGTCGAACTGCAGCACCATCAGCGATGCTGCAAGGCCCGCAAGCCCACCGCCAATCGCTGAGGTGACGAGATAAACCTGACGAGTGTCGACGCCCATCAGCGGCATGACGTGCCGGTCCTGGCTGACGGCGCGAATGGCTGTTCCGATGAACGTGCGCCGCAGGAATAGCCACAGACAGAACATGATCACCAGCGCCACGACGAACGTGATGATGCGGTTCCAGGAGAAATACATGTCCGCGAAGGACACGGACCCGAACTGCACGCCGATGTTCCGGAAGTCGATTCCGAAGGCCATTGTGGCGGCTGCCTGGAGGAAGAACAGGACACCACCGGTGACAAGGAGCTGGTTGATCGGCGGCGTATCGAGAACCGGGCGGATGACGACAACGTGCAGGATAATCCCGGCCAGCGCGACGATCAGAACGCCGAGCAGCATGGCCAACGGAATCGGTAGCCCGACCATCTTGTAGAAATAGAAGATCGCGTACATGCCGACCATCACCAGCTCGGCGTAGCAGATCCAGACCACGTCGATCACGCCAAAGACCAGGTTGAGGCCGAGCGCAAGCAACGCGAGCAGTCCCGCCAGCAGCACGCCATTGAGCACCGCTTCCAAAAAGAAGATGTCGAGCGCGCAATCCATGCGATTTCCCGATCCCTCCCCGGCGACGTTTTTCGTTAGATACCCATGTACGCCTTGCGAATGTCGTCGCTGGCCAGCATTTCCGCAGCCGACCCGCTTTTCTCTACACGCCCCACTTCAATGAGATATGCGCGGTCCACTACCTTGAGCACTTGGGCCACGTTCTGTTCGACGATCAGCACCGTATAGCCCTCGGACCGGATACGGCGGACAAGGTCGAACACCTGGGCTACGATGACCGGCGCGAGACCCATGGAAGGCTCGTCGAGCAGAATGAGCTTCGGCTTGCTCATCAGGGCTCGGCCGATCGCGCACATCTGCTGCTCGCCACCGGACATCGTACCGGCGAGCTGGTTACGGCGCTCCTTGAGGCGCGGGAACAGGCCGTAAACGTAGTCCAGCCGCTCTTGGAAATGCGCGCGGGCCGATTTGGCGTACGCGCCCATGCGCAAATTTTCCTCGACTGTCAGGCGCGGGAAGAGCCGACGATTTTCGGGCACGTGGGCGATGCCGGCTTCGATGATCTTGTGTGGCGGCGTGCGGCGGAGGTCGATGCCCTCCATTGTCATTTTGCCGGAGGTTGCCGGCAGCAGACCGGAGATGACGCGCAGTAGTGTGGTCTTGCCGGCGCCGTTCGAGCCGATGACCGCCACCGCCTCACCGGCATCGACGCGCATTGAAACGTTGAAAAGCGCCTGAAAATGGCCATAACCGGCGCTGACGTTTTCGAGTTCGAGCATCGCCCCACTCATGCTGTCGCCTCGGTGCCGAGGTAGACTTCAATGACGCGCCGGTCGTTTTGAGCCGCCTCCGGACTGCCGTCGAAAATGACTTCGCCGTGGTCGAGCACGACAACCCGGTCCACCACCCGCATGAGCACGCCCATGATGTGCTCAACCCAGACGATCGTAATGCCTTTCTCTTTCCGGATGCGCTGAAGCATCTCGGCGGCTTGCTCCATCTCGTTGTGGTCGAGGCCATTTAGGCTCTCATCCGCAAGCAGCAGACGCGGTTGGGTGGCGAGCGCGCGGGCCAGTTCAAGCTTTTTGAGCGCAGCGGCTCCGAGACCTTCAGTAGTCAGCCTAGGATCCGTCGGCAGCCCCACCATTTCCAACGCTTCAGTTGCAAGCCTCCAGCATTCCTCCCGAGAGACGGTGCGGTTCTGGCCGAACCACGCCGAGAGGGCGACGTTTTCGAGAATGGTCAGATTATGAAACGGGCGCGGGATCTGGTAGGTGCGGCCAATGCCAGCGTGGCAGATCCGGTTTGCGGGAAGGCCCGCAATCTCCTGTCCATCGAACACAATGCTGCCAGCCGTTGGCACGTACATGCCGGCGATGCAGTTGAAGGTCGTGCTCTTGCCCGACCCATTCGGTCCGATCAGGCCGAGGATTTCCCCCTCCGCCACTTCGAACGAGACGTTCTTGATGGCGGTAAAACCGTTGAACGTCTTCGTCAGGCCTTGGACTTTCAGGAGCGCCATCAGGGTCGTCTGTCTCGCTCAAAGTTCGTGGGTGATCGAGAAAACGCCAATCAGTTCCCTTTCCGCATCAAAAGGGCGATAGCTGCGCCATTTGCATACGGCTTGGTGAGTACAGGGAAGCGCGGCAAACGAGTGCCGACGCTTCCCGCAGTGTTCCGCCCATCAGGGCGCGTAAGTATGCCCGGCAGGGAGCGGTATCACCGGATCGATCGTCTTGATCGAATTCGGCCAAGCGATCTTCGTTTCGCCGCCGATGTACTGCATGACCACCGGGAACGAGCGGGCGTTCTGCCCGGCCATCGGATGGCCTGGCGGGTTGAACTTCACGCCATACCCCTGAACCGTGCCGCCCTCCGGAATGTCGGTATCGAGAGCGGCCTGACGGAGCGCTTCGGGATCTGTGCCGCCATACTTCTTGATCGCGCGCGGCAGCACGTCGGTGAAGAAGTACCAGGACTGGTTGAAGCCTTGTGATGCGTGGGTGGGCACCTCGTTGACGCCTGTTTGCTCCTTGTAGCGCTTCACCATCTCCTGGATGACCTCGCCAAGGCCGGGGGCCAGTGTCTTCGGATCCAGCAGCTGGGCAGCGACAGGGTCGACGTTAAAGAGGTAGTCGACGTCCTTGCCGAAGGTCTCTCTCAGCTTGTCGATCTGCGCCCATCCCGCTCCGTGACCGATGAGGGCCTTCCACTTCAGGCCAGCCTCTTTTGCCTGCCGCAAGAACAGGGTGATGTCGGGATTGTAGCCCGTGTGCAGGATGACGTCCGGCCGGGCGCGGCGCAGCTTTGTGATAAGTGCGGAGAGGTCCGTCGCTGTGGCCGCGTAACCTTCCTCGTGCACGATGTTCAGACCGAGAGCCGAGCAAGTCTCCTTGTTACCCTTGGCGACACCAGCGCCGTATGGGCCGTCCTCGTGGACGATGGCAACGCGGACGTCCTTTACGTCCTTGCCCAGCTTCGATTGAGCGATTTCGGCGACGAACTTGCAGGAGGCTTCGCCAAACTGGTCAGAGTGGACCTGACCACGGAACGCGTACTTGAGGTTCTTGTCCTTTAGGACGGCCGAAGCGACGCACACGTTCATCCACATGAACTTCTTGGCAGCGTCGACCTTGGCTGCCACGGGCACGCAGTGGGCGCTCGAGAAGAAGCCCATCAGCATGTCCACCTTTTCGTCATTGAGTAGCCGCTCCGCCTCGTTGATCGCCACTTCTGTCTTGGACTGAGCGTCGGCATTGATGGCGACGATCTTGTAGCCTTCCACGCCGCCACGTTCGTTGATCATGTCGATGGCAATCTGGGTGCCAATCGCGGCGGCCTGCGATCCTCCGGCTGCATACGCTCCGGTCAGGTCGTAGATGACGCCGACCTTGAACTCTTTTTGCTGGGCTGCAGCGGGTGCCGACGCGGCCAGTGCAGCCGCCAGTCCGAGCGCGAGCGCGCCCGCCGTGGGCTTCAACATGTTTCCTCCTGAGCCTTCTTCACATTTTTGTGGGGCCGAGCTTGGCGCAAAATTCTCGGCAGATCAATGGCCTCGTGAGCCTCGCTTAGCGGTTGTGTGGATCTGCTCGCGGGCGGGTCGTCAGCTCAAGTCCGATCTCGATTTGGCCATAAAACTCGAGCTTGAGTAGGACGTCGTTGGAGAGGGTTGGCTCAAGAACCGCGTTCGGGAAGAGATCGTCCTGACCCCATGAAGTATCGCGTATCGGGTTTGTCCGGAATAGCGTTGGCGAGCCGTCCGTCGTGCGTGCCGGGCCGGAGAAGGAAGGGCCGCTCGCGTTCGCAAGCCTCGCTAATGGGGCTTATTCTCACCGCGCTGCTCGCTTTTGCTTCTTTCGTTATGAGCGCCGCCGCCTCCGCGGCGACAATTGAAGCAATCGAAATCGAAGGCAATCGCCGCGTTAGCACGGAACGGATCCGTGAGCACCTGCGCCTTTCTCCGGGGGAGCGTTACGACCCGGCGCGGGCCGATGAAACCGTGCGCGCCCTCTTTGCGACGGGCGAATTTTCCGACATCCGCGTGGAACAGCGCGGGGCGAAAGTTGTGGTCAAGGTCGTCGAAAATCCGGTCGTGGCGAATGTCACGATCAGGGGAAACAGCAACGTCTCGACCAGCAAGCTTGAGCCCATTTTGCAGCTGAAAAAGGGAAGGCCCTATTCTCCGGCAAAAGCTCACGCCGACGGAAACAGGCTCCGCGATTTCTTTCAGAAGCAAGGCTATTACAGAGCCACGGTTGAGCCGTCAGCGATGCCGGTGGGGGAGGGCCGCGTCGAGGTCGTCTTCACGATCCAGGAAGGCGAGCTCAACAAGGTTCGCAGTATCACTTTCAGCGGTAACCGGGCCTTCAGCGACGAGAAATTGCGCGACGTCATCACCACCACGCAATCAGGGTGGCTCGATTTCCTGAAAACCAATCTCACCTTCGACGAGGATCGGCTGGCGCTCGATCGTGAGCTGCTGCGGCGGCATTATCTCAAGAATGGCTATGCCGATGTAGTGGTCTCGCCGCCAAAGTCTGAGTTCGATGCGCAGAGCGGCACTTTCGCGATCACGTTCACGATCGACGAGGGGCAGCAATACAGTTTCGGCCGCGTGGCTGTCGTGTCGGACGTGCCGGGCGTCGATGAGCAGGCTCTCGCGCGCGTTTCAATGATTGAGGCTGGGAGCACTTACAACTACGAGCTCATCGAAAAAACCGAAGAGAAAATGATGGAGGTGTTGAGCGAGCAGTCGAAGCCGTTCGCTCAGATCAAGATTGTTCCGGACCGCGATCCCACAGCGCGCACCATCGACCTCCAGTTTCGCGTTGTGGAAGCGCCGCATATTTTTGTCGAACGTATCGATATTGTCGGAAACACGAAAACCAAGGATTACGTCATTCGGCGGGAGCTGGGTATTGCGGAAGGAGAGGGCGTCAATAGCTTTCTGGTTCGGCGAGCGGTCGAGCGCGTCAGGCGTTTGGGGTTATTCAAGAGCGTCGACGTCAAGCAGAAAAAGGGATCGTCGGACGATAAGGTCATCCTGACCGTCGAAGTCGTCGAAGATGAAACGATCGATCTGTCGTTTGGTGTCGGCTATTCAAGCTCCGAAGGCGTCGTCGGCGACGTTTCGATTACCGAACGCAATCTCCTCGGAAATGGTCAGTGGCTGCAGCTCAAGCTCGCAGGAAGCTTCACGCGTTTCCAAGCTGAAGTCGGCTTTACGGAGCCCAGGTTCCTCGGTACCCGAACGGCTGCCGGTTTCGACCTTTTCTACAAGGATCAGGATTTCTCGCGAGAATCCTCCTACAAGATGCAAAAGGCGGGCGGCAAGCTCCGGCTCGGAGTCCCGCTCAGTGACGAGATGACCCTCGGCCTGAACTACAAGTTCAGCCGCAATTCCATTTACGGCGTGGGCGAAAACGCCTCGAGGGCTATCAAGGAGGTGGTGGCCGGAGGCAACTCCAAAACCTACGACACCTCTTCCGTTGGCTATTCGCTCACTTATGATACGCGCGATCGAAAAAAGCTTCCCACGTCAGGCGTTCACGTCGCGCTTTCGCAGGATCTTGCCGGCGTTGGGGGCGACATCCGCTATGTCCGGTCTGTTGTCGACGCGCGGGTTTATCATCCCATCAGCTCCAGCGTGACGCTTATGGGGCGCGCCCGCGGTGGCACTATCGCCGGGTGGGGCGGCAGCGAGGTGAGCCTGCTCGATATGTTCTATGGCGGCGGTGATATTGTCCGCGGTTTCGCCTCACGGGGTATTGGCCCCCGGGATTCGGCAAGCCCAAACAAGGACGCGCTGGGTGGAACTTCATTTTATGGCGTCACGGCGGAAGCTATGGTCGACATTCCGAGGGTGACCGAGACGACAGGTTTGCGCGCCTCCGTCTTTGCGGACGCTGGCTCACTGTGGGGAGTGAACTCAACTTCCGCCAGCGTTTCGGAGCTGACCGGCAACTCCGCCGCGCCGCGGGTTTCGACGGGCGCCGGGCTCGTGTGGGATTCACCGATCGGCCCCCTGCGGCTCGACTACGCCGTCCCCCTCGTCAAGCAGCCGGGCGACAAGACACAACCGTTGAGTTTCGGGCTTGTGCCGTACTGATGGCGGATCACTCCGAATCTTTTTCGGATTTGGCGACGAAACGGAGAACCGCGTCGACTACATTCTGGCGCAGGCGGTTCAGCAATTCCTCGCTCCCGAAATCGCGCCCGAAAATCAGCGAAAACGTAGCGCGATTGGAGACATTGAAGAAGCACAGCGCGCTAACCAGCCAATGGAGCTCGACCGGGTCGATGCCGGGCCTGAAAATGCCTTTGGCGACACCTTCCTTGTAAATCGCGGCGATGTGGTCGATGGCGCTGGCGTTGATTTTCCGGATCACCTCCGACCGTTTGAGGTACTTCGCACGGTGAATGTTCTCGATCATCACCAGACGGATGAAATCCTCATGCCGATGATGATGGTCGAACGTGAATTCGACGAGCTGTCGTAGAGCCTCCACCGGCGGAAGCCCTTTCGTGTCGAGCTTCGCTTCGCTCGCGCGAGTTTCGCGGTAAGCATCCTCCAGCGCGCGGAGATAAAGCCCCTCCTTGTCGCCGAAGTAGTAATAGATCATGCGCTTGCTGGAGCGCGTGCGAGCCGCGATCTCGTCGACCCGCGCGCCTGAAAGGCCATTGCGGGCGAATTCTCTGGACGCAACCTCGAGAATATCGCGGCGGGTACGCTCGGCATCATGGGAACGCGCAGGCGCCGCATCCGGCTTGCTCCGGGCCCTGCCGATTTCGACCATCCTTGACCTGCCTGTTGCCCGCTTTCCTGAGTTATGCTGCAATTGACGTAACTAACCGTTTCGTACACGATCGGTCAACGACAGCGGCAGACATGTGAGGCAAGTCTGGCGGGCTTGCCTGCGCACTGTTAATGTCCGCGAAGATAAGGAGGGGAGGACGGCGCAGCTCACGTTCGCTTTCCAATCAAAGCAAGAAACAATCTGTGGTTGCAATCGTGCCGCCAGGGAGGAATGCTCATGACCTTGAAGACGACACGTCGACGCTTTCTCGTGGGAACCGGAATCGCTGCAGCAGCGGCCGCATTTCCCGCATTCGCGCAATCCAAGCCCAAACTGCGCTTTTCCGCCGTCTTCTCCGAGCAGGACATCCGCGCGGAGATGATGAAGAAATTTGCCGAGGCTATTAAGGACGATTTTGTTTTCGAGGGCTATTACGGCGGCAACCTGTTCAAGCAAGGAACGGAGCTTGTTGCGCTCCAGCGCGGAAACCTGGAAATGGGGAATATCGCCCCGCAGGACTTTTCGAAGCAAATTCCCGCCTGGTCCATACTGACGTCCGCCTATCTGTTCCGCGACGCCAATCACTTGAAGAAATTCTTCGACAGTGAGCTCGGCGCGGAAATGAAGAAAATGGTTGAGGATCAGCTTGGCGTCCGCATTCTCGGCCCGACCTATTTCGGTTCCCGCCACATCGGTCTCAAGCCCGACAAGAAGATCACGACGCCTGCCGACATGGCTGGCATCAAGCTCCGCATGCCGCCCGGCGAGGCCTGGCAATTCCTGGGCGAGGCGCTGGGCGCCAATCCCACGCCGATGGCCTACGCGGAGGTTTATACCGGTCTGCAGACCGGCGCGATCGACGGCCAGGACAATCCGCTCCCGAACGTCGAAAACATGAAATTTTACGAGGTCATGTCCCAGATTGTACTCTCGGGGCATATGGTGGGCTTTGACCTGCTGTCAGTCTCGAAGAAGGTTTGGGACAGCATGTCGCCTGAAGTGCAACAGCGCTTCCAGGCCGCCGCTGATGCCGCAATCGAATTCTCGACCGAGAAACATCTGGAGCGCGAGAGGCAGCTGGTCGAGTTCTTCAAGAGCAAGGGCCTGCAGGTATACGAGCCTGACAGGGAGGCCTTCCGCAAATACGCGCAAGAGAAATACCTGGCTTCCGACCTTGCCAAAGACTGGCCAAAGGGCTTGCTCGAAAAAATCAACGCGCTCTGATTGGGCTTGAGGCAGCCTGGAAGCTTGTGCTCCGGGCTGCCTGCGACGCAATTCGTTGGGAACCCACCAGTGAATCCGACCCTGATTCGTGCCGGCCAATGGCTTTATCGCCGGGCGGAAAACGTGCTGGCGTTCATGCTCGCGGCGATGTTCGCGGCGTTTCTTCTGCAGATCCTTTTCCGATATGTGATCAACCTCCCCATTGGCTGGACGCACGAGGTCAGCTGCATTCTGTGGATCTGGCTGGTGCTGTGGGGCGCTGCATTCGTCCTCCGCGAGGAGGAGGAAATTCGGTTCGACCTGATTTACGCCTCCGCGGGGCCAACGTTGCGCCGCGCCATGATGCTGATAACGGCAGCGGCGCTGGTAGGACTTTATACGATTTCCCTGCCAGCCGTTGTCGATTACGTGACCTTCATGAAAGTGGAGAGTACGGCCTACCTCAAAATCCGCTTTGACTGGCTATTTTCGATTTACGTCGTCTTTGTCGTCGCGACCCTTTGCCGTTATCTCTGGCTCGCTTGGCACGCCATGCGGGGCGCGGCACCTCAGGAATTTGATCCCACGCGGGCAGGTTCGGGACTATGACGTTCGCAAGCCCGTTTTCCATTTCCCTCGTCGCGATTACAGCGCTCGCGTTTCTCGGCCTGCCCATCGGGCATGCGATGATCGCCGGCTCGATTCTCTACCTGTTGCTGGCCGGTCTCGATATGGGAACGGCGGCCGAGCAGCTGCTCAACGGGATGTACTCCAACTACATCATCCTGGCCGTGCCGCTCTTTATTCTGGCTGCGGAGCTGATGAATATCGGCTCGATGACTGAGCGGTTGCTGAAGTTTTGTGATGCCGTCGTCGGTCGTTTTCGCGGAGGCCTCGCCCAGGTCAACATTCTGCAAAGCATCATTTTTGCTGGCATGTCGGGCTCGGCAATTGCCGACGCAGCCGGCACCGGCAAGGTGATGCAGAACATGATGACGGCCGGGGGCAAATACCGGGCAAGTTATGCGGCGGCGTTAACGGCAGCCACGGCCGTCATAGGACCGATCATCCCGCCCTCCATTCCGATGGTGATCTATGCGTTGGTTTCCGATGCATCCATCGGCTACCTGTTCCTCGGGGGTGTCATTCCCGGGCTGTTGATGGCCGCCGCCCAGATGGTTATCGTCGCGGTGGACGCGCGCCGCGAAAATTTCCCTGTCGAGCCGCCGACACCTTTGCGGGAATTGCCCAGAGTCGTTTGGCAGGCGTTTCCAGCCTTGATGATGCCAGTTGTTTTGCTGGGCGGCATCTACAGTGGCGCCACAACGCCGACGGAAGCGGCCGCAGTTGCTGCAGCCTATGCTCTCGCTATTTCCGTCATCCTTTATCGCAGCGTCAGCTTCGCCGACTTTTATCGCTCGCTGCTCGCGGCGGCTCGCACATCAGCTTCCATCGGCATGCTGATCGCGGGAGCGCTTGTTTTCAACTACGTCGTGACGGTCGAGAATATTCCTGAGACGATCAAGGTTCTGCTGACGAGTTTCGAGTTTTCGCCGCTCAGCTATCTCATTCTCGTAAACATCCTGCTCCTGTTGCTGGGTTGCCTGCTCGAGGGCACGACCATTCTTCTGGTCGTCGTTCCGGTGCTCATTCCAACGGCGAAGGCATTGGGCATCGACCTCGTTCATTTCGGCGTGGTGGTTGTCGTCAACATCATGATCGGGCTTATCACGCCGCCTTATGGCCTCTTGCTGTTCGTGATGACCCGCATTGCCGGCGTTCCCATGGGAGAAATCGTGCGGGACGTTCTGCCGTTCCTGTTCGCGATGATCGCTGCCCTGGCCATCATTACATTCGTGCCGGAAACCGTGCTGTGGCTGCCCCGGCTTTTTGGCTACCAAGGTTAAGGTGCGCTCGGCGGGAATTCATTTGGGATCGGAGGTTACAGCATGGCGCTGCGTCTGCTTATTCTCAACGGCTCGAACCTGAACCTTTTGGGAATCCGGGAGCCGCATATCTACGGAACGACCACGCTCGCGGCCATCGAGCAGAGTTGCCGTGAATTCGCGGCGTTCATCGGTGCGGAGCTCGACTTCCACCAGTCCAATCACGAAGGCGTTCTGGTCGACCTCATCCATGCCGCGCGTGATAAGGCCGACGCAATCATCATCAATCCCGCCGGATATTCGTTCACGTCAGTCTCGATCTTCGACGCCCTAAAAACCTTCGAAGGGCCGATCATCGAGGTGCACATCTCAAACATTCACGCGCGTGATGAGCTGCACCGGCATTCCATTCTGTCCCGCGCCGCCAAGGGCGTGATCTGCGGTCTCGGACCATACGGGTACATCGCCGCCATGCTCGCGGCGGCGCAGATGCTCGGTAAGCTGCCCGAGACCCTTCCCACGCCTCTTCGCATTGGGCCGCAGTAATTCTTCTGAAATCCAAACGAAAAACGGGGCGGCAAGGCCGCCCCGTTTTCTTCCCCTCTTCCCCCGGGCTGAAATCGTTAGACCGAGTAGTACATGTCGAACTCGACCGGGTGCGGAGTTGTCTCGAAACGTAGCACCTCGGCCATCTTCAGTTCGATGTACGCGTCGATCATGTCGTCCGTGAACACGCCACCCATCTTCAGGAAGGCGCGGTCCTTATCGAGGCTCTCGATCGCCTCGCGCAGCGAACCCGCAACGGTCGGAATCTGGGCAAGCTCGGCCGGCGGCAGGTCGTAGAGGTTCTTGTCCATCGGCTCGCCTGGATGGATCTTGTTCAGGATGCCGTCGATGCCAGCCATCAGCATTGCCGCGAAGGCGAGGTACGGGTTGGCGGCTGGATCCGGGAAGCGAACCTCGATGCGCTTCGCCTTCGGGCTCGACACGTGCGGGATACGGCAGGAGGCCGAACGGTTGCGGGCCGAGTAGGCGAGCAGGACCGGTGCCTCGTATCCCGGGACCAGACGCTTGTAAGAGTTGGTCGTCGGGTTCGTGAACGCGTTGATTGCCTTCGCGTGCTTCAGGATGCCGCCGATGTAGTAGAGGCAGGTCTCGGAGAGATCTGCGTACTTGTTGCCCGCGAAGACCGGCTGCCCGTCCTTCCAGATCGACTGGTGGCAGTGCATCCCCGAACCGTTGTCGCCGAACACCGGCTTCGGCATGAACGTGGCCGTCTTGCCGTAGGCTTGCGCAACGTTGTGGGTCACATACTTATAGATCTGCATGTGGTCCGCAATGGTGACGAGCGGGCCGAACTTGATGCCGAGCTCGTGCTGGGCCGCCGCGACCTCGTGGTGATGCTTCTCGACCTTCACGCCCATCTCGGCCAGCACGGACAGCATTTCGGAGCGGATGTCCTGGCAGCTGTCGACCGGCGGGACGGGGAAGTAGCCACCCTTCGTCCGCGGCCGGTGACCCAGGTTACCCATCTCATATTCGGTGCCGGAGTTCGTCGGCAGTTCCGTCGAGTCGAGCTTGAAGCCGGTGTTGAACGGATCGGTCGTGAAGCGCACGTCATCGAAGATGAAGAACTCCGCCTCCGGACCGAAGTAAGCGGTGTCGCCGATGCCAGTCTGCTTCAGATAGGCTTCGGCCTTCTTTGCGATGCCGCGCGGATCGCGCTCATAAAGCTCGCCGGTGGACGGCTCGATGACGTCGCAGAAGATGGCGAGCGTCGTCTGCGCGAAGAACGGGTCAAGGTGCGCGGAAGCCGGATCAGGGACGAGCAGCATGTCGGAGGCTTCGATGCCCTTCCAGCCCGCGATCGAGGAGCCGTCGAAGGCATACCCATCCGCGAAGACACCCTCATCGATGCAGCTCGCATCCGCGGTCACGTGCTGCATCTTACCCTTGGTATCAGTGAACCGCAGGTCTACGAACTTTACGTCCTTCTCCTTGATCAGTCTGAGGACGTCGGCTGGACTGGCCATTGAGCAACTCCCCTCTTTGTAAGGCTAGGTTTGGCTGGGATTAATGGAGCGGGGTGAATTGCATCCACGAGTGCAATCGCAGACGCAGAGCCGTTAGATCGCATCCACGCCGGTCTCTCCAGTGCGGATTCGGATGGCCTCTTCGATCGATGAAATGAAAATTTTTCCATCGCCGATGCGGCCCGTCTTGGCAGCCCTTTGGATGGCCTCGACTGCCTTGTCGAGCAGCTCGTCCGCAAGGACCACCTCGATTTTCACCTTCGGCAGGAAGTCGACGACATACTCGGCGCCGCGATAGAGCTCCGTATGGCCCTTCTGGCGACCGAAACCTTTGGCTTCAAGGACGGTGATGCCCTGCAGGCCGATCTCCTGAAGCGCCTCTTTCACCTCGTCGAGTTTGAACGGTTTAATGATGGCCTCAATTTTCTTCATTCGATGACTCCCGCCCGGGCTGTCGGTTGGCTCAGGCATTGATTAAGCACGACGCGTGCCAAGTGGCTGTGAGGACGGTAGGCCCCGAAACTTCGCGGTTTTTCCGCGTGGGCTCTTTAACCCCGCAACTCGGCCAGCAATGTCAACGCCGAACTATTGGGCGCGTTGCAAATTTTTTGTGCACCGCTGGGGCGGGGGATTGCTGTTCTTATGAGCAGCATTGATCGGAATTCATGCGATCTTGACACCCAGTCGCTTACCGTCGCCTCGTTCCAAGGGGAATGTGTGGGAGAAGCAGACATGCGGGTCGTAGGCTTCGATCATCTCGTGCTGACCGTCGCTTCGATCGAGCGCTCGGCCGAATTCTACGAGCGCGTGCTTGGCATGAAGCGAGAGGTCTTTGGGCCGGAGCGGCGGACAGCTCTGGTCTTCGGCCCGCATAAGATCAATCTTCACGAGACGGGCAGGGAGTTCAAGCCCAAGGCGGCTTTTCCAACCCCGGGTTCAGCCGACCTCTGTTTGCTGGTCGAGGGCTTTGAGGGCATCCCCGATCACCTGGCTGCGCTCGGCGTTCCCATTCTTGAGGGGCCAGTGGAGCGCACGGGTGCCCGCGGGCGGATCATCTCCTATTACATTCGCGATCCCGATATGAACCTTATCGAGCTGAGTCATTACCCTGGATCGGAACCGAAATGACGGCAGGACCCGAAGGGCTCGAGCTTCTGACCGCTGCCGAAATGGGCCGCGCGGACGCGCTCACGATCAGCGGTGGAACGCCGGGCATTGAGCTCATGGAGAACGCCGGGCGCGCGGTGGCCGATGAGGTGGCACGGATTGCCGAGGCCGGTGCGCGCGTAGCCGTGCTCTGCGGGCCAGGCAACAATGGCGGCGACGGTTTCGTCGCGGCGCGCGTGTTGAGGGAGCGCGGCTACTCAGTCAGCGTAGCGTTGCTTGGCTCGCGCGAGGCGTTGAAAGGGGATGCTGCGGAGGCAGCGGCGCGATGGAATGGCCCTATATGGCCGTTGAGCACCGCATTCGCCGAGGACGCCAACGTCGTCATCGATGCGCTGTTTGGTGCCGGCCTTTCCCGGCGGCTTGAGGGCGTTGCCGCTGACGTCGCGACGAGTCTGGAAGGGCGCCGCGTTGTAGCCGTCGATGTACCGAGCGGCGTTGATGGCAGTACGGGGGAGGTGACAGGTCCGGCTGTGATGGCTGAACGGACCGTCACCTTCTTCCGCAGAAAGCCCGGCCATCTGCTTTTGCCTGGCCGCATTCACTGCGGCCTGACCCGCGTGGTCGACATCGGGATCAAGCCGGAGGTGCTGCCCCAGATCGGGGTCTCGACTTTCGCGAACGCGCCCGGCCTTTGGCTGGCCCATTATCCGCGCCCGAAACTCACGGCGCACAAATACTCAAAAGGGCACGCAGTCGTGATCTCCGGCCCCGCCTGGCGGACAGGCGCTGCCCGCCTCGCGGCGCGTGGCGCCTTGCGCATCGGCGCCGGCCTCGTCACGTTGGCGAGTGATGAGAACGCGCTACCGATCAATGCAGCGCAGGTCACGGCCATCATGATCCGGGAGGTGAACGACTCCGAACAGTTGGCCGAATTGCTACTGGACCGGCGCTTCAATGCCGTGCTCATCGGACCCGGCGCCGGCGTGGATGACGATACGAAGAGCAAGGTCCTGGTCGTGCTCGCGTCAGGCGCCAGCACCGTATTAGACGCGGATGCGCTGACGGTCTTTGCGGACGAACGCGATGAGCTTTTTGCAGCGATTGGCGCGATCCGGAGGCCGGTCGTTCTCACGCCTCATGACGGCGAGTTCGCCCGCGTTTTCCCGGAATTGACTTCGCTTCCCAAGCTCGACCGGGCACGACAGGCCGCCCGTCTCAGTGGCGCTACCATCATTCTCAAAGGCGCGGATACGGTCATCGCGGCGCCGGACGGGCGAGCAGCGATCAACGAGAACGCTCCACCGACGTTGGCAACCGCTGGCTCGGGCGATGTGCTTGCCGGCTTCGTGACCGGACTGTTGGCCCAGCACATGCCCGCTTTCGAGGCCGCTGCTGCAGCCGTCTGGCTACATGGGGCAGCTGCAAGTGCCTTCGGCCCCGGCCTCATCGCTGAAGACTTGCCAGAGATGCTGCCACGCGCGCTTGCGGAATTGTTCGGGGAGCAAGCGAAAAAAGGGGACTGAAGGGGCAAAGAAGCGCGGCCATAGCCCGTTTTTTGTCCATTATTTTCGATCCATATTCAGACAATGGCGCGCTTCGACCCAAACACCTCACGTATGACTTTGTTTTCCGCGCTGTTGCAGGCTTCGGCGCGCTATGGGGCCAATCGCGCGGTTCTGGAGGACGTCGAGCGCAATCCCCTGACTTATCGCCGCCTTATTCAAGCCAGTCTGGTATTGGGCGCGAAGTTTGCTGAGTTTTCTCGCCGCGGTGAGAACGTCGGCGTGCTGCTCCCGAACGTTCTGGCGCAACCGATTACGTTGTTTGCACTTAATGCGTATGGCCGGGTTGCGGCCTTGCTCAATTTCACCGCTGGTGCGCCCAATCTCCGGTCGTCTGCCCGGACGGCGGTTTTGCGGACAATCATTACCTCGCGCAAATTCATCGGAACGGCCAAGCTCGAAGGTATTATCGAAGCCCTGGACGGTTATAAAATTGCACCAGGCCGCCAGATCAGGATCGTTTATCTCGAGGATGTGCGCGCGAGCATTACCGCGGCCGATAAGGTGAAGGGCGGGATTAGGGCGCTTGTCCCGGCCGCTGTTCACCGCAGACATGCGCTCAGCCCCGATCAGCCAGCCGTCATTCTTTTCACCTCCGGCACCGAAGGCGATCCCAAGGGCGTCGCGCTCTCGAATCGCAATCTCGTAGCCAACGCCCGGCAGATTTACGCATTTACCGACAGTTTTCTGAGTACGGCGGATAACTTTTTCAACCCGCTTCCGAATTTCCATTCCTTCGGGCTCACGGCGGGAACGCTGCTGCCGCTGTTCTTCGGAATGAAATCCGTCTTGTATCCGAGCCCGTTGCATTACAGGCAGGTGGCTCGGCTGATCGGCGAAACCAAAGCGACGATCCTGATTGCCACAGATACTTTTTTGCAGGGTTATGCCCGCGCGGCACAGCCCGAAGATTTGGCGAGCATCCGTTTCTCCGTCGCCGGTGCGGAACGGGTGAAGGATGCCACCCGGACCATGTGGGCAAGATATGGGGCGGTGCTTCTGGAAGGCTATGGCGTCACCGAATGCTCGCCCGTTGTTGCCGTCAATTTGCCCGCCTCGAACCGGCCGGGCACGGTCGGCCGCTTCTTGCCGGGAATAGAGTACAAGCTGGCTGAGGTGCCGGGCTTGAGTGATGCCGGGCGGCTTTCGATCAAAGGGCCGAACGTCATGCTCGGCTACATGCTGCCGGGTGCGCCAGGCACTATTTCTCCACCGCCTGACGGTTGGCATGACACAGGCGACATCGTCGCCATCGATGAAGAGGGTTTCGTCACGATCCGCGGCCGCGCTAAGCGCTTTGCCAAGTTGGGCGGTGAGATGGTGTCGCTCGCCGCTGTCGAGTCTGTCATCAGCCGCCTCTGGCCGGACGGCAATCACGTGGTCGTGTGTATTCCGGATCCGTACAAAGGCGAGCAGCTTGTTTTGGTGACGGATAAACCTGACGCTGACCGGGATGCCATTTTGCGGCACATGCAGGAGGAGAAGCTGCCGCCGCTTTGGCTTCCGAAATCCATTCTCGTCGTCCCTTCGATCCCGGTCCTTGGGTCAGGCAAGGTTGATCTCGCGCGGACGATCGAGCTCGTGCGCCAGCAATTACCGCTGCTTTAGCGCGGCATTAGCTTTTTTGTGCGGCTCTTGATGATCTTGCAGGCTTTCATTGCCATTCCCACACTTCTTGCGTGACCATTGAATTTCAGCCCCTGACAGTCGAACGCCCGGATACCTGGCGGCAGCGCCTGGAGGCGGCCGTCGTCGCTCCCATACGGGAGTTTCGCCTCGCCTATTTGCCGCTGCTGATGATCTATTTTGCCTACGGGGCGCTCGGCATTACGGCGGTGGCCGACAGCTTTTGGGTCAAGAACTCGCTGACACTTACGCCTCAGGATCTCGCAGCGCTGGGCGTCTGGCTGACGCTTCCCTGGACCATCAAAATGGTTTTCGGGGAGCTGGTTGACGCTGTGCCGCTGCTCGGCTCGCAACGGCGCGCCTACATTTTCCTCGGCGCGGCGATGGTGGCGAGCGGCCTGATTCTGCTTGCCGGTGCGGCTGGTGGCTGGATTACATTTGCCAGGCCGGACACGATCTACGTTCTCGCCTCGCTGCTGACCGTCACCGGTGTAGTGCTGCAGGACGTCGTGGCCGACGCCATGAGCACGGAGGTCGTGCCACGCGTAAATGCCGACGGAACGCCTCGGGACAAGGCGGACGTCGACCGCGATCTCGGCATGGTTCAGGTGCTCGGCCGGTTGGCGCTTTTTCTCGGCATCTTTTCGGTGGCGTGGCTATCCGGTTACCTCGCGTCGATCTTTTCCTATGAGACCGTTTTCCTTATCGGCCTCGTCGTTCCACTCATCTCTGTAACTGGCGCCATTTTCGTGCGACTTGAAACGGCTGCACCGCGCGCCATCGATTGGCGGCTGCTTGTCGGCGGCGTCGTGTTCGGCATCGTGGTGACTGTGATCGGCGTCACCGGCATGCCGTTCAGTCAGGAAATCATCTTCATCGTCTCCATGACGGTGATCATCCTGATGCTGCGGAGGGTGACGGCCGGGGTCGACGACGAGACGCGAAAACGGATCTTCTATGCCGCGCTCATTATTTTTGCCTTCCGGGCTGTGCCCGGCACCGGGGCTGGATACCAGTGGTTTTCGATCGACAAGCTTGGCTTCGATGAAGCGTTTTTCGGCGTGCTTCAGCAGATCGGCGCCGCAATTGGCTTCGTGTCCGCCTGGTTATTTTCGGACAGCATCACCCGCCAGCCCATCGCCCGGGTCATGCTGTGGCTGACCATCCTGGGTACGGTGCTGGCGATCCCCAATCTGCTTCTGGTCCACGAAGTCCATCATTGGACCGAGCAGGTTCTTGGCATCGGCGCTAGGCAAATTGCGATCCTCGACACCGCTGTCGAGTCGCCGCTGGTCAATCTCAGTATGATCCCGATGCTGACGTTGATTGCCATCTATGCGCCTGCCGGCCATCGGGCGACCTGGTTCGCGCTGATGGCCTCGCTCATGAACATGGCGTTGGTCGCGGGCCAGCTGATGACCAAATATCTCAACATCATCTTCCAGGTGGATCGGGGCGTCTACGACGCGCTGCCCGCTCTCACCTGGAGCTCCGTGATTCTCGGTCTCATCATTCCGCTGTTCTTCATCCTCCGATACGGCCGGTGGATACGGTAATGCTCACGTTAGGGTTTTCGAAAAAATTGTAACGCTGGAGTGATCTCCGAAGCCGGTTTCGCGTTTCAGTTGCGGTCCGGCGTTCAGCCGAGTGTCGCACAGATCACGGCAAGCCAGCAAAACGCTCGCCGATCGCCGATCACCTTGACTGCGTCAAAGTCCTCAGCAACCACCCGTCCTCGCATCGGCTCGGGGGGAGAAACCATGTCGTTGCCCAGTAAAGCATCGTCAGATTACGCATTATCCACGAACAACAATGCCCGCCACGAGCCATTCGGCAGAACGCTGCTGAAGCGTGCCGCGTTGGGCGTAATTCTCCTGATTATTATCGTCTCGAGTGGCGCCTGGCTGATGCACAACGGAATCGAAGCCGGGGCGGAGCCTGCCTTCACCGAGGAGGTGGCGATCAGCCAGTCTGCCGATCGAGCGCGTTAATTATCGGTTCGACGATCACCGGCGTTTTCACCGAATTGGCGAGGAAGCACTTGGCGTGTGCGTCATGGTGCAACGCGTGCGCCTTTTCGATGTCGGACGCGCGGGTGATGGTGATCTCAGGGTGTAGCGTCACCGAGGTGAACTGGCCGCCGCCCGTTTCATCCTCCACCATGATGCCTTCGGCGTGGTCGACATAGCTCTCGACCACTACGCCCGCGTTCGCGCAGAGATGCAGATACCAAAGCTTATGGCACGCCGAGAGCGCGGCGATGTACAACTCTTCCGGGCTCCACCGCCGGGGATCGCCACGAAACGTCGGGTCTGACGAGCCTGGAAGGACGGGCTTGTCCGGAACTGCTGGACTGCTGATTTCATGGTCGCGGGAGTAGCTGCGGTAGCTGACCGTGCCAATGCCTTCATTTCCGGTCCAGCGCACGGTGACTCGGTAATGATGTTCGCGTCCAGTCATGTTTGTCGCTCCTTTGCGTCAGCCGCGGCGCTTGGCGCGGAAAGGGCCGTATCCTATCAGTGCATTCCCGGGCCTGCGAGCGACAAGGTCTGGCAAGGAGCTTTTGCATGCGATTTGTAATGCTGGCGCGTAACCCGAATCTCTACTCGCACCAGCGGATCGTCTCGGCGGCGCGTGAGCGCGGCCATGAGATCGACGTCATTAACACCCTCCACGTCCACATGAACATCACGTCCAGCCGGCCGACGTTGCGCTACGGCGGGCGGACGCTGCCGATTTATGACGCGGTCATTCCGCGTATCGGAGCCTCGGTGACCCACTACGGGCTGGCGGTCCTGAGGCAATTCGAGATGCAGGGCGTGTTCCCGCTCAACGAAAGCGTCGCCATCGGCCGCGCGCGGGACAAGTTGCGGGCTCTACAGCTGCTGGCACGCGAAGGCATCGGTCTCCCCGTGACGGCCTTTGCACATGGCCCTAAGAAAGCGGAGGACGTGCTTAGGGAGGTTGGTGGCGCTCCGGTCGTCATCAAGCTCGTGGAGGGAACCCAGGGCATCGGCGTCATCCTCGCTGAGACCGACGCGTCGGCCTTGTCGATCATCGAGGCGTTCAGCGCCGCCAACATCGACATCATGGTGCAGGAGTATATCAAGGAGGCGCACGGCTCCGACATTCGCGCCCTTGTCGTGGGTGGCGAGGTTGTCGCCGCCATGCAGCGGACCGGACGCGCAGGCGATTTCCGGGCCAACCTGCACCGCGGTGGTAACGCCGTCGCCGCCGAGTTGACAGAGGAGGAACGCACCACGGCTATCCGCGCGGCCGAGATCATGGGGCTCAACGTGTGCGGCGTGGATATGCTGCGTTCGGATCGCGGCCCTGTGGTCATGGAAGTCAATTCATCGCCGGGCCTGCGCGGCATTGAGAGGGCCACCGGCGTGGACGTCGCCAGGCTCATCATCGAATTTCTTGAGAAAAATGCGCGGCCCAACCAGACGAAAACGCGCGGGGTCGGCTAAGTCCCCAAATCTGCCTGTACCGAGGGGCAATCGGTTCCTTTTCTCCAGCGCGAGTTGGTGCTAGGGCAGCCGCAGATCTCATTCGATCAGGCGGACCGATTCCATGCATAACATCCTTATCGCCCCCTCGATCCTTTCATCTGACTTCGCGCGGCTTGGAGAAGAGGTGCGCGCGGTCGATGCGGCCGGGGGCGACTGGGTGCATGTAGACGTGATGGACGGTCACTTCGTGCCCAACATCACTATCGGCCCAGGTGTGGTGGCCGCCATCCGGCCGCACACGCAAAAGATCCTCGATGTGCACCTGATGATCGCGCCGTGCGATCCGTACATCGAGGCCTTTGCGAAGGCGGGAGCCGACATCATTACCGTGCACGCCGAAGCCGGTCCGCATCTCGATCGGTCGCTGCAACTCATCAAGAGCCTGGGCAAGAAAGCCGGCGTCTCGCTGAACCCGTCGACCCATGAGAGCGCGATCGCCTACGTGCTCGACAAGGTCGATCTGGTCCTCGTGATGACCGTCAATCCAGGCTTTGGCGGACAGTCCTTCATCCCGGCGATGGTAGAGAAAACCCGTAACGTCCGGCGGATGATCGGCGACCGGCCCATTCATCTGGAGGTGGACGGCGGCATCAATGCTAAAACCGCGCGCGATGTCGCTGCCGCTGGGGCCGACGTGCTCGTGGCCGGTAGCGCGGTGTTCGCGGGCGGTCGTTACGCCGAGAACATTGCGGCGATCCGGACGGCCGCCGAGGCGGCGGTCAAGGAAAGTCAGGGCAAATAGCCCTTGCTGAGATCCATCGCCTGGCGCTCCTGAACCCGGCCGGAGCGGTCGTGGCGGATTACAGTCCACGCCACATCTGTGCCTGAGCTCACGGAGGTCCGCGAGCGCAGCGAGATGGCGATCGTTTCGCCTTCCCGCACGGAAACAGGGCGCATCAGGGGAAAATAGAGCTGCTCCCAGTGGGTGCGCGGCGCATCCGGCGCGGTTGAAAGTTCGATGCCGGGGACAAGCTCCGCCACCCACCACGTCGCAAAGGCATAGACTGTCGTACCTGCATCAGGCGACCAGCGGACTTCACCTTTGCGGCTCGAACGGTTCTGAACGGAGAAATCAATCTCATCCCACTTGCGCGCCGACCGGCCCTCGTCGAGCAAATCCCCGGTCGTCAGGGTACGGACATAGATATTGTTGAGGCTCATTTCCTGGGCCGGTGTGAAATCAAGGCCGTCGCCGATCCGCTCCCAGGCCGTCAACTCCGTGTGAAAACGATCCGTAACGACGGGCGCGACGTACTGGGCAAGTCGCCCGGGAATAACGATGCCGCCGCATTTCAGATGACGGCGGATGGCATCATTCATCGTCTCGATGATGTGTTCCTCGAACGGATAGTTACCGAGCGTTTCCGAAACCACGACATCGACACGCGGCGGGTCCTGCATTTCGGTCGAGTGGCAGGGCATCAAATGGCAGTTGCGCGCCTTGTTGCGCTTCAAGATTTCCTCCGCAACGCCCGCCACTTCCGCCACTTCGTAAAGAAAAACCTCTTTTGCCCCGAGCCGCGCCGCCATCAGTCCCAGCAGCCCTGTGCCGGCGCCGATATCCGCCACCACCGTTTCGCCCTTGCGAATGACCCGCGCGAGCGCCGCGCGAAAAGCCTCGTTGCGGACGCGATCGGCGATAAGCGTGCGGTGATATTCGATGCGCATATTGGTGGAGTGGACGGAGCGCTGTTGTCGGTCAGAGTTTCAAATGGGAGCCACGGATCTGGTACAGGGTCAAAGCCGTGGCGACCGCAAGATTGAGGCTGTCGAGCTTGCCGGCCATGGGGATTTTCACGAGGCGATCACAGGCCGCGGTTATTGTGTCCGACAGTCCCGGACCTTCGCTGCCCATCACCAGAAGAACCGGCCCGCGATAGGTCACCGCGCGAAAATCCTCTTTTGCCGCCAGATGCGTGCCGACCATTTCGCCCGGCCAGGTTTTTCGCCACGCCAGGAATTTTTCGCGATCTATTTTCACCAAGGGGACGGCGAAGATCGAGCCCATGCTGGCCCGCACGGCTTCGCGAGAGTACGGGTCGCAGCAAGTGCCGATGAGCATGACACCTGCAGCGCCGACCGCATCCGCTGTGCGAATGATGGTGCCGAGATTCCCCGGATCTCGAACTTCCTCGAGCGCCACCCAGACGCTGTTCTCTGAAAGCGATGCGGCCACGGGCGGCTCATGCCAGGCCTGCGGAAACACCGCGATCATGTTTTGCGGATTTTCCTTGGAAGCGATCTTGGCCAGCACCGCTTCGTTCACTTCTAGAATTTCAGCGCCGGACCGCTCCGCCCAACTGACGAGCTGACGGTGCACGTCGCCATCCGCTGTATCGGGCCGATAGAGAAGCGTTTTCGGGCGCCAGCCGTGCTCGCGCGCTGTCACCAACACCGAGGCGCCTTCGGCAACGAAAAGCCCGGTTTCCCGGCGCACTTTCCGCATCTCCAGCGCCCGCACCGCCTTCACGGTCGGGTTCTGCAGGCTGGTGATGAGGCGATGTTGCGGAGGCCGACGG
>Ga0207864_1001474_pt1 | contig 25798 bp, 23 predicted proteins | sample HigsolmetaAR202D_FD_184834 | JGI IMG/M metagenome (GOLD analysis project Ga0207864, IMG submission 184834) | Ionic liquid and high solid enriched microbial communities from the Joint BioEnergy Institute, USA - AR20-2-D (SPAdes) (version 2) ... | reverse complement strand
GTGCTTTGTGCTTAAACTATTGGCTTGGGATCGGGGTTGCCCCCGGAATTGGCGAAGAGCCGCTGATTTTTCAGTGATTTGCGCGTGGTGGGCGCGACAGGACTCGAACCTGTGACCTCCTGCGTGTGAAGCAGGCGCTCTAACCAACTGAGCTACGCGCCCCTCGTTAGAGGGCTTCAAGTCGAAGTACTTCAACAGCATATCACACTGGACTTCATATTGCGAAGACAAGGACGCCGAACTTGCGTTACTATGCTCAGTGCAGATGCAACCAACCTCCCTACCTTCCCCCGAGCCGATATTGCAGGTCGGACTCGGATTCTGGGCATCCAAGGTGCTTCTGACTGCCGTTGAGCTGGGTGTCTTTACGGAGCTGGCGAAACAGCCGCTTGATCTGGAAGCCCTTCAGTCTCGCACCGGGCTGCACCAGCGTGGCGCACGGGACTTCTTTGACGCTCTCGTCGCTTTGGGATTCCTCGAAAGAGAGGACAGCGTCTACCGGAACACCGCGGCTACCGATTTCTATTTGGACAAGCAGAAGCCATCCTATATTGGCGGAATTCTGGAGATGGCGAACCACCGGCTGTACCCGTTCTGGGGCCGGCTGGGCCATGCGCTTCGCACGGGAAAGCCTCAAAATGAGATGCGCGGTGGGGACAAGCCGCTCTTTGAGGAGCTCTACTCGGATCCAGGCCGTCTGAAAGAGTTTCTCGCCGCGATGACGGGCATCAGTCATGGCGCAAACCAGGCGATCGCGGCCAGATTCCCGTGGAAGGATTACAAAAGCTTCGTCGATGTTGGAACTGCGCAGGGGGATCTCGCCGTGCAGGTGGCGCTGGCGAATCCGCATATGACGGGTGTTGGCTTCGACCTTCCTCCTGTTGCTCCAATCTTCGACGAGTACGTAAAGACTTTCGGACTCGCCGGACGCGTCCGCTTTGAGGCAGGCAGCTTCTTTGAAAGGCCGCTGCCAAAGGCCGACGTCGTAATGATGGGCCACATTCTCCACGATTGGAGTCTCGAGGAGAAGCGGATGCTGATTGCAAGGGCCTATGATGCGCTGCCGGAGGGCGGTGCGTTCATCGTCTATGACAGCATCATCGACGATGAGCGCCGGAAGAACGTCTTCGGCCTGCTTATGAGCCTTAACATGCTGGTCGAGACGCCGGGCGGCTTCGATTACACCGGCGCCGACTGCCAGCGCTGGCTACGCGAGGCCGGCTTCCGAGAGACACGCCAGGAACATCTCGTCGGACCGGACTCAATGGTGATCGGCATCAAGTAAGCCGTTTACCGCGCCGGATCTCCCTGCTTCACCCAGGCTGTGTTGAACTGAGCGTGCTTGATGGATTTTCGCTCAGTTCCGCCGCTCGGAACAAAGATGCTGTAAGTGACGTGGATGCTACCATCCTTCGCCTGAATTACGGAGGGGTAGTGGAAGCGTCCGGCTCCTTTGGGATCGTGTTCCAGATGACGAGTCCAGCGCCACGTGCGGCCCTCGTCTTCGGAAATCGACACTGCCAAAGAGTGGCGGCCCTTCTCCGTATCGTTGTAGACCAACAGCCACGATCCATCCCTTAGCACAATGCCTTCGACGCTGCTGCCAGGATTGGGAAGGTCGGTGTCTTCAGCGGGGGACCACGTCATTCCTTCATCCTTCGACTCGGAGCGGTGAATGCGCTTTGGAGCAGGGCCGTTGTCGCGCATAAACGCAACCAGCGTTCCGTCGCGACGGCGCAGGATGGAAGGCTGGATATTGCCGTGGCCGACGATTGGTTCGCTGGCTGTCCATGTGGCTCCTTCATCGTCACTGATCGCTATCAGCGACATCGAGAAGCCATCGGAGTAGAGGGGGACGAGGATGCGCCCGCTCGGAAGCGTTACCGGATGGGTTCGCGTGAACCAGCCAAGGCGAGAGTAGAGCTTGTCGGAAGCCATCATTTGCAGATGAGCGTACCGGCGGCTGGAAGGACCGGGGCGAGCGTCTTTGCCGAGCACTTCGGCGATCCTCTCGCTCAGACGCTTCGGAATGAGGAGGAGATTGTCGGCGTGCGACCATTTGGGCGGGCCCTCCGGTTGCATCCAATCCTCCGATACACGGTACTTCATCAAAGCCGTCTCCCACTGGTTCGCCAGGATTGCGGGCCAAAAGAGCCACAGCCGCTGACGCCTGTCAACAAAGAGAGTGGGATTTGTGTCCGGGAATCCGGGCGTGTCTGCGAGCGTAAACCGAGGGCTCCATGTTTCGCGCCCCTTAACGCGCCGCGCAGCCTGAATGATGACGTCGTCGGCAGTCCTCTCTCCGGAGCCATGGAACCAGCAGACGAAGAGGTCGCCGTTCGGGGCCTCAATGATCGAAGAGGAATGATTGTGCCAGGTTTCGAACGGGAAGATGAGTTCTGCCCGATGAAATGGCGTCTCTTGCGCCGGACCGTGACTTTGTAGCAAGAACAGGAGGAAATAAGGGACGAATCGTTTCACTCTCAAACCGTGACTATATCACGCGCAGACGATGTGCCGGCTGCCCTTGATATCCTGAAGTTTCTATGCTCCGGTTCTCCTTGCTGATTGGACTGATCGCTTGGACTTGTCAGGCGGAGGAGCCGCGGCGCACTCACGAGAACCTGAATTCCACGCTGTGGGTTCAGCGGTCTGCGGAGTACGGCGTCATCTCACGGCAGATTTTCCTGGCCGCCCGCGCCGCGCTCGACACCGCTTTCGATGACCCAAACTGGAGCGCCGTTCCGCAGAAAGGGAACTACCAGAAGCTTTGCCGCGCCATCATCACCGACATCGACGAAACAATCCTTGACAACTCCTATGCTGAGGCGAGGGGTATCCTGGCCGGCCGGGGGATTTTTCAAATCGGCGATTGGAACGCGTGGGTAAAGGAGGCGCGCGCCACGCCGGTTCCCGGCGCGGTTGAATTCCTCCAATATGCCGCCTCTCGTGGAGTGACGATCTTTTATGTGACGAACCGCGACCATCGACTGGAAGAGGCGACGCGACGTAATCTGACGGAGGCCGGTTTCCCGGTCCGCAATGATATCGATACCGTGCTGATGCTGAACGAGCGCCCGGAATGGACAAGCAACAAGCAGAGCCGCCGGGACTATGTCGCGGCCAGCTTCCGCGTGCTGCTGCTTCTGGGGGACGATCTGAACGATTTCATTCCTGCGCGAGGATCGGTGGCCGAGCGGGCAGCTTTGGCTGAAAGCACGAAAGGAAACTGGGGCGTCCGATGGTTCATGCTGCCAAATCCGATATACGGGGGATGGGAGGATGCCCTGTTCGACAACAACCGGTCGCTCAAAGACGATGAGAGGTTGCGGATCAAGTACGACCTGCTGAAGAAGCAGCCGTAAGTTTACGGCTGCTTCTCCGGCGTTTCCTGGACCTGGTCCTCGGGAAGGGGATCGGGCGTGAAGGTGATTGTGGCCTCCGCGCCGAACTTGCGGTACATCCGGAATTCCACCTCATTCCGGACCAGCAGCTTTCCCTCTCGCATGCGAACTTCTGCCCGAAGCGGCAGAACATACTCGTTTCCGCTGATCTTTGTGAAGTCGTAATCCAGGACCGTAGAGGCCTGCTGGATCGGAAAAGACGGAGGGATGTCGACCGCCTGCATCGTAACGCGATGAACGATAGGAGTATCGCGGTCTACGTAAACCAGTCCGCGGTATCCGGCGATAATCTCTTGCTGCCGCTGCCAGCTGATACGCCATTTGGATTTCGACTGCTTCACCCGATAGGCGAAGACGTGGACCCGCCTTCCGCGCAGGGTCGCCCAGCGCTCCCATTGAAACTCCGCCTCTGTCTCCGGCTCAAAGAGTTCCTTCAGCAAGGTGCCGAACTCGCCGCTCGATGTCGCTCCGCCGACTTTCTCGTAAGGAACATCCATGTACTGGTTGTTCACCATCACAACCTGGTAGTCCTCACGCTGGTCGAAGTAGCTGAGCTTCGCCGTGATCGTGTCCTGCCGCTGCCAGAACTCGAGGCCCGTGGGGTCAAGATAGCGTCGCGTGACTTGCGTGCAAATGAAGTCGGGGAGCCGCTTCGAATAGCTCAAAGCGTACTCGCGTACCTCGTCGAGAATCCTCGCTTGCTCGGCTGAGGAAGGAGGGGGAATCTGTGGGCGAGGAGCTTTCGGTTCTTGCTTTGGGGGAGGCGTCAGAGATGCTGTCGCCTCTCGAAGGTCGTTTAACGCTTCATACGTCTTAGGGCCTGCGCCCAGAGCCCGAAGGTCCTCGATCACCCGGGCGTCCAGCTTTTGCGTCAGCTTAATTTTGCGCAGGTAATTCGCTACCTGTTTGTCATCATGCTTTAGCTCGATGGACGACCGTACAAATGAGATGAGCTGCTCTACACTCATCTGCATCTGAGCCAGCCCCAGGCTGGCGGCGAGTGCGAGCAGACTCAACAACCGCGTCATATCTTCTATTGTCTATCGCCTTTTGCCTGTACGGGAAACCGGCGCGCTCGACACTGTCTTCTCGATCGCCGCCAGTGCGAGCGGGGCCATGACCCGGTAGCCTGCCGCGTTCGGATGCAGCCCGTCATCGGCCAGTTCGGCACGAAGCATGCCAGAGCTGTCGACCATCGCCGAGTAGTAGTCGAGATAGGTGTAGCCTCGCTCGCGGCAGAAGGCCTGAATCCACTCATTCATGCTCCTGATCGCCGAGGGAGGGCGAACCTTCGTCATTTCGAACCGCGGATTTGTAGCCTTGTGATAGTCGCTGACGGGGAGGATCGAAGCGAGAATCACCTTAATCTTGTGGTGGTCCGCCAGATCGGCAATCATCGTCAGGTTGTTCCGGATGGTGGTCAGCGGAACTCCACGGGCGATGTCATTCGTTCCGGCAAGGATCAGCACAGCGGCGGGCTTGAGATCGAGCACGTCCGCCTTCATGCGCCCGAGCATCTGACCCGTAATCTGGCCGCTGATGCCGCGATTGATGAAGTCGCGGTCGGGGAAATACTCATTCAAACGCCACCCATCCGTGATGGAGTCGCCGAGGAACACGACTCGAGGCCGGCCTTCCACCGGCTGTCCGACCGTCGCGTTTGCCTTCTCGTAGCGTGCGAGCTGATCACGATCGGAACCGCGCAGTTGTTCTTCCTTCTGCCTCAGGAGCGCCTGAAAATGGGCTTGGAGGCGTTCCTCCATCTCCCGCAGTTCCACGAGCTGTTTCCGCGCCTCGGCGGGGAAGGGATATGGCTTGGGCACGGCGTCGGCAAGGGCAAGGTAGGCGCGCAGAGCGGTGAGGTAGGTATGCGTCAACGCCGCATCGGTTTGGCTAACGCCGACGCTGTTCAAGGTTTTGACAACCTGCCTTGCGTTTTCAATGATCGGTGCCCCGGCCCGGGCCAGTTCCGGAATCGCAAACCCGCCAGACTCCATCAGCTGGATTCCGCGTTCGTACAGGTTCAACGCCTCGCGCACCGGCAGAACCGGGTTTGCCTGGCCCCAGACTACGGCGGCGGCCAGCACCGCCACGCAGATCGCTCTCAAGATCGCTCCTCCTTCTCAAGCTGGAGTGTGATAGTTCCGACATGGAACTGCATGCGGACGCGAATCTGTACCGGCAGCCGCCGCTCGTCGTCAGTCAGCCAGATGAACAAGCGGCCCCTCTTCTGGTACAGCGCGTTGTTAAACAGAAAAGCCTCGTACCGCACGGTGTTGAAGGTTCCGGCGGGCGTGACGACCGTTTCGCGTTCCTGGGCCTCAACCCTCGCCGATACCAGCTTCTTCCCGTCCGTAATCGGTATATGCGTCGACTGTCCCGGTTGAAGCCGCTTCAGCCGCAGATTATACAGTGCTCCGACGATGTCGTAGGCGCATTCGGGGATCGTCAGCTCCTTCCGGAGAATCACGGTGTCTTTCACCATGTCCTTTTCGAGGTATGACACCTTCCTCAGCTCGTGGTCGAAGACAATCCGTGTTTCCCGTTTGCGGCTGCCCTCCTCGGACTTAAGCAGTACATCGGTGGGACAGCCTCCGTCGTTAAAGTTAACGAAGTACCGATCGTCGACCCGGTACAGCTTTGACACAAGTCCGGCGGATTCCAACTGAATTTGGGCTCTCTCAAGTGGAGCCGGCCGCGGATTCCACGTCAGCCTTGCATTACCCGCCCGGATAAGCCGCCACTCAATTCCATAATGCAGGGTGACCTCCGGGGATGAATCAGTTCTGGGAGACGCTTCCGTGGAAGTTTGCTGCGCGCCTGACAGCATCCCGAAGGCGAGCAGGATCCCCCACAGTTTCAACCGCTTCAGAACCATGAATCAAAGAGTTTGACAGATCGCATAATAGGGCTGCAAGGCAGGAGACGCGCGAGGAGCGCCTGCCGAGTACCGGCAATTCGCAGGCCGCGGGTCTAGAAGTCGATCGAGGAAAGGATTTCGGAGGGCTTTTTGTTGAAAGCCCGGCAAATGGCCAGGAAACTCTCGATGCTCGGCAAGTGCGCGCCGCGTTCAATGGAGCTGATTTGCGAAACGCTCAGTTTGGTCGGACCGGCCAGATCCTTCAGAGACCAGTCTCTCTCGACGCGAAGCATCTTGATCTTGTGGCCCAGGCGCTCCCGCAGGCGATCCTGGGGGCTCTTGCCCAAGCCGAAGGTTTCTATCGCATTTGCAAGGACCTGCCGCAGCTGTGCCAGAGAAAAAGGCTTGGGCAGGTAGTCGAACACCTTCATCTTGAAGGTGGCTCGCATATCCTCGAGTGAGGGGTAACCCGTAACGACAATGACGCACAGGTTCGGCCACCGGGATAGCAACTGCTCGAGCACCTTATCGCCCGTGAACTCGCCCATCTTCATATCGAGCAGAACAACATCGGGCACGCGCTCTTGCTCCGCAGCGGTGAACAGGTCTTTCGGATGTCCGAACGTTCGGACGATATACTTCCCCTCGTCTTTGAGGAAGTCCTCCATGTAGTTTCGGAAGTCGGGATCGTCGTCGAGGACGGCGATGTCGATGAGAGCGTCTCCTTGCGATTGAGCTTCCATCGTGCCTTCAAGCGCCATTTGTTGTCCCTCCCGGGCATCCGGCTGGCAGGCAGACCTCCAGACGAGCCCCGCCCTCCGGGCGGTTGCTCGCCGTAATCGTGCCGCCGTGCTGCTGCACAATGCCTTCCGCCACTGTCAGCCCCAGACCCGTGCCACGCGCATCCAGCCTTGAACTCACGAACGCATCAAATATGTCCGGGAGTACATCCGGCGGGATGCCGGGGCCATCATCGTCGACGCTGATTGCGATCAACTTCCGGTCTCCGGCAGTGGCTACGCGTGATCGGACGACAATGCTTCCGCCCGATTGTACCGCATGTGCAGCATTTCTCAGCAGATTAACAAACACCTGAATGAGGCGATCGGGGTTACCGATGACAACTGCTTCCTCGTCAACAAGATTCGAGAATGCCACACCGGACGCCTCGATATTTACAAGACTCCATGCCTCATCGATCAGCGGCCGCATCTGCACCGGCTCGCTCTCGTGCTTGCGGACACGGGCAAAGTCGAGCAGGCCTTCGCTGATCTTCCGGATGCGCTGAACGCCGCGCATCATGCGGGAAACCCTCTCCCGCGTTTGCGGGTCCTGGGCGGTTTCCATCAGCTTCTCGATCGAGCCCTGCAGTACCGCAAGCGGCGTGTTGAGTTCATGTGCAACGCTCGCGCTCATCAAGCCCAGGCTTGCAAGCCGGTCCTGCTGCTCCAGGTTGCGCTTGGCCATTTCGAGCTGCTCGTTCTTACGTCTGAGATCTTCAACCGTCGCTTCGAGAGCCTGCATTGCGCGTTCGAGCTTCTGCTCCTGTTTGCGTAACTCGGTGATCGTGGCATTGCGCGAGCGCATGATCTGCCCGATTTCGTCGCCGAGAATCAAAGACTCGTCAATCAGCTCATTCTTCCGGTCGCCGCGCTGAGTGGCGGCTTCGGCGTCAAGCATGAGCCGAATCGGCCGATAGACGTATTGAGGCATGATGAGCAGCTCCAACAGGAGCACAGCCAGCACGTAGGTGAGGCCGAGAACCACGAACAGCGTCCAGCGCGCCAGCGTGACGATGTTCCCGTAAAACTCGAGCGGGAGCTTCAGACGGCGGTAGAAGCCGGAAGCCCTCTCTTTTCTATAAAGGTAATGGGATCTGGAGGTGTCCTGCCAGGTGCTGGATGGGTGAAGGTCAAGCCATTCAATGGCTTCGCGCGGCATCCCGAGTTCTGTCGAGGTTCCCTGGGCATATTCGTAAATCTCCATGCCGGGGACGAGCGGCAGCGGGCGCTCCTCCGCAAACATCTGCGTAACAAGGCTGATCTCGCGGTCCCTGGCTGCTCCGACGCGGTGCTCGAAGATCGGCATTAACGAGAAGTAAATGGCGCAAGACAGGACGAGAAAGAACAAGTTATGGAGGACGATCAGCTTAGGCCGGATCTTCAAATCGCCGAAATATCTGCGCATTCCGGAAGCTTGGCGGTTCCGGGCCTGGCTATTGGGATTGCTGTGAGACAAGAATTTTTGCTCCTGTTGCGCAAAAATTGCGGCTATGATAGAAATAGTTCCGGATGAGCGGCCTTTGCGATGGGCTATCACCGAACGAATGCTGAGAATAGAAAGCTCCGAGCCGCTGTGCAGCCGCGGTCTGCTGGAAAACTGGGATGAGTCTGATCTTTCCTAAATCTACCGACAAGTTTCTACGCATCGGCGTAGGCGTCCTCGCCCTACTCGTTGCCGGCGGCGTTGGGCTGCTCGGCTATCTCCTGCATCCGGAAGTGGCGAAGACGGGCTACACACCAAAGCAGCCGATCGACTACAGTCACAAGCTTCACGCCGGCAATCTGGGAATGGACTGCCTGTACTGCCACTCGACCGTCGACAAGGCGGGTTTCGCGGCGATTCCGGCTACCGAAGTGTGCATGAACTGTCACGAGCGAATCAAGCCGCAGAGCCCTGAAATCGTCAAAATCCGAGAGAGCTATGCGACAGGCAAACCCATTGAGTGGGTGAAGGTTCACAGGCTGCCCGATTACGTCTATTTTAACCACCAGGCGCACGTTACGGCTGGCGTGAGCTGCGTGAGCTGCCACGGCCGCGTCGATCAGATGATTGAGGTCCGGCAGGTCCAGCCCCTGACGATGACCTGGTGTTTGGACTGCCATCGCAACCCAGCGCCGAATGTACGGCCGGCGGAGCTGGTTACCAAGCTGAGTTGGAAGCCGGATCGCGACCCGGCGGAGATCGGCCGCGAAATCATCGCCGCGAAGAATATTGCTCCACCCGTGAACTGCTCGGGGTGTCACCGATGAATTCCAATCTGACAGGAAAGAAGTACTGGCGCAGCCTCGACGAGCTGGCGGACTCGCCGAGTTTTAGGAAGTGGCTTCATCGCGAATTTCCGGAGAACGCCTCGGAATTGCTGGACTCGAAGTCCCGCCGGACGCTGTTGAAGCTGATGGCGGCTTCGTTCGGTCTGGCAGGCCTGACATCTTGCCGCCGTCCGGTGGAGAAGATCCTGCCGGCTTCTCATGGGGTCGAGGGCTATATCCCGGGCAAGCCGATGTACTATGCCAGCGCCTTCGTTATGAACGGCGTTGCTTCGGGCTTGCTAGTGGAATGTCACGATGGACGCCCGACCAAGATCGAGGGCAATCCGAAGCATCCCTATAGTCTGGGAGCCGCTTCCGCTTTTGCTCAGGCGTCGCTGCTGGACTTGTACGATCCGGACCGCATGCAGGCGGTCTACCAGGATGGAAAGAAGACCGACTGGGAGGCCTTTACTCGCTTTGCCGGCAGCCATTTTGCGAGCCTTGGGCAGGGAGCCGGGCTCCGGTTCCTGGCTCAGCCTTCGACATCTCCTTCGCTTGAGGCCGTAAAGAAGCACGCGCTGGCAAAGTTCCCGCAAGCGAAGTGGATCGAATATGAGCCGGTAAACGACGACAACCAGCGCCAGGGAGCGCAGATCGCTTTCGGGCAGGCCTACGACACGCACTATCACTTCGACAAAGCGGACGTCGTCCTGTCGCTTGACGCAGATTTCCTCGGACTCGACTCGCCGACAATTCTCCCAATTAAGCAGTTCTCGAAGCGCCGCCGCGTGGAATCGACATCGGCGGAGATGAACCGGCTCTACGTTGTCGAGAGCTCGTATACCATCACCGGGGCGATGGCTGATCACCGGCTCCGGGCGCGCACGGCCGATGTGAAGGAACTCGCTGTCGAGCTTGCGCGCGAACTTGGCATCGCCGCAGCCGGATTGAACGTTTTGCAAGGCACGCCGGTTCCCCACAAGAAATGGATTGCCGCCGCGGCCCGGGACTTGCAGAAGCACAAGGGCCGGGCGGTAGTAGTGGCCGGTCCGCGGCAGCCTGCCGCCGTCCACGCGCTGGTGCACCTGATCAACCAGGCTCTCGGCGGCGTCGGCGAAACGGTTACCTATACGCAGCCTGTGAAGCCCTTCCAGCCGCAGGTGGCAAGCCTCAAGGAGCTGACGTCGGAGATGGCCGCGGGCAAGGTGTCCACGCTGGTCATCCTCGGCGGCAACCCGGTCTACAGTGCCCCGGCTGACCTGGACTTTGCAGCCAATCTGAAGAAGGTTGGAGTATCCATTTATCTGTCTCAGCAGAACGATGAGACGGTGGCGGCCGTAAAGTGGGCATTGCCGGAGGCGCATTACCTCGAAACCTGGAGCGACGCCAGGGCGCTGGACGGCACCGCCACGGTGCAGCAGCCGATGATTGAGCCCTTGTTCGGCGGGAAGTCGGCGGCGGAAGTGGTTGCGGTCATCAGCGGCTACAAGGATCAGCGAGCCTACGACATCGTCCGCAACTACTGGCAGAGGCAGTGGGGAGCGGACCGCGAGAAGAAGTGGCGGTACGCGCTTCATGAAGGCTTCGTGGAAGGAACGCGTTCCGCGGAGGCGAAGCCTTCGGTGAATGCCGCCGCGGTTCTGGCCGAGCTGAACAACGTGAAGGCGCCGGAGCAAGGGCTGGAGGTTGTCTTCCGCCCGAGTGCGGGCGCCTACGACGGGCGCTTCTCCAACAACGCGTGGATGCAGGAAGCGCCGGAACCGATTACGAAGCTGGTTTGGGACAACGCGGCCCTGCTGAGCCCAGCGACGGCGAAATCGATGAACATCGAAACGGGCGACCTGCTGATCATACAGGCGCAAGGCAGGGAAGTACCGATGCCTGCTCTGATACAGCCGGGTCACGCCGATAACTGCATCACCCTGAGCTTGGGCTATGGGCGGACGCGCTGCGGCCGGATTGGCGAGGGCGTGGGGCATAACGCCGGCTTGATCCGCACGACCGGCGGGTTTTGGTACACGACCGCAAACGTCCGAAAGCAGGGTGGAAAGTATCAACTGGCGACGACGCAGGAACACTTCAGCATGGAAGGCCGCCCGCTCGTGCGGGAGGCGACCCTGGAGCATTACAAGCATCATCCTGAGTTCGCCAAGCACGCGGTCGAGCATCCCCCGCTCTTCTCCCTGTTTCAGGAACAGGATTACAGCAAGGGCAACCAATGGGGCATGGTCATCGACCTGAACACCTGCATCGGGTGCAATGCCTGCATTGTTGCCTGCCAGGCCGAGAACAATATTCCGGTTGTCGGCAAGGAGCAGGTGATCCGCGGACGCGAGATGCACTGGATCCGGCTGGACCGCTACTACACGGGCGATATCAACGATCCGCAGGTTGTCAGCCAGCCGATCAACTGCCAGCAGTGCGAGAACGCGCCTTGCGAGGCGGTCTGCCCGGTTGCGGCGACAGTACACAGTCCGGAAGGCCTGAACGACATGGCCTACAACCGGTGCATCGGTACTCGTTACTGCCTGAACAATTGTCCTTACAAAGTTCGCCGCTTCAACTTCCTGGACTACCACAAGGGCCTGGAAGAGATCCGCAAGATGGTTCACAATCCGGACGTCAGCGTTCGCATGCGCGGCGTCATGGAGAAATGCAACTACTGTGTGCAGCGTATCCAGGAAGCGAAGATCGCTGCGAAGGCGGATGGCCGGCGTCCGATTCGGGATGGTGAGGTCAAGACGGCCTGCCAGCAGACCTGTCCCGCCGATGCGATCGTCTTTGGAAATATCAACGATCCGGAGAGCCGGGTGGCGAAGCTGAAAAAGCTTGAGACTAACTACGGCATTCTGGAAGAGCTGAACACGAAGCCGCGCACCACCTTCACGGCGAAGTTGCGCAACCCAAATCCGGAGCTTGCTTAATATGGCCGACGTGGCGATTGAGCCTCAACACGATCCCGTCAATCCACCACTGGTACTCGGGAACCCGACCTACGGAGATGTTACCAACACGGTCAGCGACATCGTTGAGCGGAAGACGCCGAAGAAGTGGTTCATCGCTTTCGGCATCAGCGCCTCGCTCACGCTGCTTCTCGGCGCGATGCTGGGCTACTTGGTGCTCAACGGCATCGGCGTCTGGGGTAACAACAGTCCGGTTGGCTGGGCGTGGGATATTACAAACTTCGTCTTCTGGATCGGCATTGGTCACGCGGGAACGCTGATCTCGGCGATCCTGTTCCTGTTCCGGCAGAAGTGGCGCACCTCGATCAACCGCGCGGCCGAGGCGATGACCCTCTTCGCGGTGGCTTGCGCCGGCATCTTCCCTCTGTTCCACGTCGGGCGGCCGTGGAGGGCCTACTGGCTGTTCCCCGTGCCGAATCCCGAGTTGAGCATGTGGCAGAACTTCCGTAGCCCGCTGCTCTGGGACGTCTTTGCAGTTTCGACGTACGCTACCGTTTCGGCGCTGTTCTGGTACGTAGGACTTGTGCCGGACCTGGCGACGATCCGCGACCGCGCTGCCGCGAGAGGTGACAAGATCCGTAAGTACGTGTTCGGGGTGCTGAGTCTGGGATGGCGTGGATCGGCAAAGCACTGGAAGCATTACGAAATGGCCTATCTCATTCTGGCTGGCCTTTCGACGCCGCTCGTGCTGTCGGTCCATACGATCGTTAGTTTCGACTTCGCTGTCTCGATCATTCCCGGGTGGCACACAACGATCTTTCCGCCTTACTTCGTCGCGGGCGCCATCTTCTCGGGCTTTGCGATGGTGATGACTCTGATGATCATCGCGCGCTGGGCCCTGAATCTGGAGCACCTGGTGACGATGAAGCACCTGGAGAACATGAATAAGGTCATGCTCGCCACGGGGCTGATCGTCGGCTATGCGTACGCGACGGAAATGTTCATCGCCTGGTACGGCGGCAACCCCTATGAGCGCTTTGCCTTCGCCAACCGCGCGTTAGGGCCGTATGCCTGGGCCTACTGGACGATGGTCTCCTGCAACGTGCTTGTGCCGCAGCTGTTCTGGTTCAAGAAGCTGCGGACCAATATTCCGGTGATGTTCGTCTGCTCGCTGCTGATTAATGTCGGCATGTGGTTCGAGCGGTTCGTGATTATCGTGACGTCGCTGCACCGCGACTTTCTGCCGTCGAGCTGGGGCTACTTCCGCCCGACGATTGTGGACATTCTGACGTTCGTAGGCAGCTTCGGCCTGTTCCTGACGCTGTTCCTGCTGTTCGTGCGCTTCCTGCCGATGATCGCCATCTCGGAAGTGAAGGGTGTGATGGCTACGAGCAAGGGCAGCGCCGCGGCGCACTAGGAGTTTCCGATATGGGCACTACGGTCGAGAAGAGATCTGAGCTTTACGGAATCATCGGCGACTTCGATTCCCCCGAGCAGCTCCTTGACGCGATTCGGACGGCGCGGAGCCGGGGGTATACGAAGATGGACGCCCTGACGCCGTTTCCCATTCACGGGATTGACGAGGCTTTGGGTGAGAAGCGCTCGCCGCTTGGTTATATCGTCCTCTGTGCTGCCTTGCTCGGCGCGACGACAGCCCTGCTCCTGCAGTGGTGGACCGGCGCTGTGGACTATCCCCTGGTAATCGCTGGAAAGCCTCTCTTTGCCTTTGAGTTCTCCATTCCGGTGACGTTCGAGCTGACGGTGCTGTTTTCGGCGTTCGCCACGGTGCTCGGCATGTTTCACCTGAACCGGATTCCGACCTTCTACCACCCGACTTTCAAATACTCGCGGTTCCGCGGGGCGACGGACGACCGGTTCCTTCTGGTCATTGAGAAGAGCGATCCGATGTTTGACGTGGCCACTGCGGCGGAGATGCTTCGGGAGTGCGGCAGTCGGCATACGGAGGTCGTGGAGGCGTGATGAAAATCTCGATTTACGCCGGCGTTGTATCGATCGCTGCACTGGCATTGACGGGCTGCGCCGACATGAAGACGCGAAATACGCCCCTCCAGGTGTTCCCTGATATGAAGAACCAGGCGAAGTACAAGCCTCAGGCTGCTTCGGCATTCTTCACGGACGGGCGGGCGAGCCGCAGGCCTCCTGCAGGAACCGTTGCTCAGGGACAGCTCAACGAGGATGAAGCCTTTACGACCGGCATCGTAGACGGCATGTACGTTGGGAAGAATCCGCTGCCGATTACCCGGGCGACACTGGAGCGGGGCCGTCAGAAGTATGAGACGTACTGTTCGCCGTGTCACTCCCGGACGGGCGGCGAGGTTGGCATCGTCGGAAGGAAGTCGATCGAGGCCGGGCTTGTGTGGCTGCCCACCAATCTGCAGGAACCTCGCGTGAAGGAGATGACCGACGGCGAAATCTATTCCGTGGCCACGAACGGGCGACGGAGCATGCACGGGTACAAGTATCAGGTGTCGGATCACGACCGTTGGGCCATTGTGGCCTACGTACGCGCGTTGCAGCGTGCGACAAGCGGCAGCCTGGAGGATGTACCTGCAGAACTGCGCAGCGAGCTCAGATAGGGGATCTTCATGCAAGTTAAAGTCGACCACATTCGCCTAGAACAATCGATGGAGAGCCGCCATCTGGACGAGCGCCAGTGGACGCGGGTGCGAAACTCGATTGTCTTCGTCATGCTTGCCTCGTGGATTGCCGCGGGCGTCGGCTTTGCTGTAGACCGTCCGCAGTTCCACTGGTCCTGGCTGGTCGGAGAGGTGTATTTCACGTCGCTCGCTCTTGGCGCACTGTTCTTTACGATGGTGCAGTATCTGACCGGGTCGGCGTGGAGCGTGACCGTCCGGCGGTTCATGGAGGCGATCGGGAGCACGCTGCCGGGATTGGCCCTGACATTCATTCCCGTCGCTCTCGGCATTCATGACCTCTATGAGTGGAGCCATGCTGACGTCGTGGCCCGCGACCACGTCCTTCAATTGAAGGCCCCGTATCTGAACGAGAATTTCTTCCTGATCCGTGCGTGCATCTACTTCGCCATCTGGAGCCTCTGGGGTTGGCGCTTGTTCCGGAACTCGGTAGCTCAGGATTCCACGGGTTCGCTGGAAAACATGCACACGGCCTCGCGTTGGAGCGCGCCTGGCCTGCTTCTGTTGATGCTGACGGGTACGCTGGCATCGTTCGACTGGGTGATGTCGCTGAATCCACACTGGTTCTCGACCATTTTCGGAATCTACGTGCTCGCGGGAGGCGCGTGGGCGTTCTTCGCGGCGTTGGTGCTGATCTGCCTCGGACTGCGTAGAGCCGGGATCCTCAAGTATTCAATCAACGTCGAGCACTACCACGACCTCGGCAAGTGGATGTTCGCTCTTACGGTGTTTTGGACCTACATCGCGTTCTCGCAATACCTGCTGATCTGGTACGCGAACATGCCGGAAGAGACAATCTTCTTCAAGCAGCGTTTTGAGGGGAATTGGGCATACATGAGCGCCCTGCTGCTGATCGGGCACTTCTTCGTGCCGTTCCTGCTGCTGCTGCCGCGAGCGATGAAGCGAAACCTTACGGTGCTCGCGTTTGCCGGGGCGTGGTGCCTGTTCATCCACTTCATCGATGTGTACTGGCTGGTGATGCCTAACCTCCAGAAGGAAGGGTTCCGTCTGCACTGGCTCGACGCTGCGTGCTGGGCGGCTGTTGGGAGCCTTGCCGCGTTGGTCTTCTGGTCCCGGCTGCGGAAGAATGCGCTGATGCCCGTGGGCGACCCGCGGTTCGAACAGGGCTTGAAGTTCCATAACGTGTAGGGAGTCGACGATGGAGAAACCGGAGACAAAAGAGCATCTGGATCCGCACGCCGGACACGCTCATGCCGCGGAAGGCGGATACGACCGGGGTGAGCCGAATACACCTATTATCGGCTTCATCGGCGGCGCCATTGTCCTGATCGTGATCATCGTGATCCTCGGGATTCAGTTCGTCTACCAGCGATCTTTGCAGGATCAGGTAGCTCAGAAGCAGGAGTTGCCTGTTGCGAGCGATCTGCTGGAGCTGCGGGCGAAGGAAGACGCGGCCCTGTATCAGTATCGTTATATCGACCGCGCCGCTGGAACCGTAGGACTGCCGATTGAGCGAGCGATGGATTTGCTGGTGAAAGAGGCGGCGGAAGGAAGGTTGAAATACCCGACTAAGCCGGCTCCTGTAAAGAAGGTTGACCCGCTCGCGCCCGAAACGCCGGGGGCGCCACAAGGAACGACAAATGCAACACCTGCCGCTTCGAAAGCGGATTAGCTGCCTTCTCGGATTCCTCGCGTTGGCCTGCGCGACTGCCTGGGCCGATGGCCCGGCGGCGCCCGCGCAGCTTGAGGGCGTTGGAATCGATGAGAAGCTCGGCCAGAAGGTGGATCTGGATCTGACCTTCATCGCCGAAAACGGGTATCCGGTCCCGCTGAGGAAGTACTTCGAGCAGGGACGTCCGGTGATCCTGAACCTGATTTACTATTCGTGCCCGATGCTGTGCAATCTGGTGCTGAACGGTCAGACAGCGGCGCTGCGCGAGATTCCGTGGACACCGGGTAAAGAGTTTGAAGTAGTGACCATCAGCATCGATCCGACCGAAACCTTCGACTTGGCGAGGTCGAAGAAGGCGGTGTACTTAACGAATTACGAAAGGCCGGCGCCCGGCTGGCACTTTCTGGTGGATCACGAAGGGAATGTTAAGAAGCTCGCCGACGAGGTGGGTTTTAGGTACAAGTACGACGAGCGGCAGGAGCAGTATGCACACGCGGCTGCGATCATGCTGCTGACTCCGGATGGTAGGGTGTCGAGGTACTTGTATGGGATTAAATTCAGCCCGATGGACTTGCGCCTTGGCTTGACAGAGGCCGCGGAAGGAAAGCTGGGTTTCACGGTGGAGCGGGTGCTGTTGTGGTGCTACCACTACGACCCCGAGGCGAGGTCCTACGTGCTGTTTGCTACGAACTTCATGCGCGCTGGCGGTGTCTTGGTTGTGCTCGTGCTGGGAACCGTTCTGTTCCGGCTGTGGCGCAAGGAGAAACTCGCCGGGCCGGGAGACGAGGCCGCTAACAAGAATCTGGTGACTGCAAAATGAACTGGCTACGCTCCGTCATGCTGCCCGCAGAGGGCTCCAGCTATGCTCGAGAGGTCGACACGCTTTACCTGTTCCTGGTGTGGCTTAGCGTGTTCTTCTTTGTCCTGATCGCCGGCCTGATGGGCTGGTTCGTATGGCGATACCGGAAGTCCCGTTCACGAGGCGGGCCGACTCCGTACATCACCCATCACACCGGGCTCGAACTGGTCTGGAGCGTAATCCCGCTGCTGATCCTTATCGGCATTTTCTTCTGGGGCTTCCACGGATTCATCAAGGCGAATGTGGCGCCGGGGGATGCCCTCGAAATTCAAGTAACCGGCAAGAAGTGGCTGTGGACGTTTGAATATCCGAACGGCACTCGCAGCATCAACTCGATCCACGTTCCGGTGGGCAGGCCGGTGAAGCTCGTGATGAGCAGCGAGGACGTGATCCATAGCTTCTTTATTCCGAGCTTCCGGGTAAAGCAGGACGTGCTTCCGAACCGCTACACGGAGCTGTGGTTCGATCCGGTGAAGCCCGGGGTTCATCAAGTCTTCTGCGCTGAGTATTGCGGCAAGTCCCATTCGGACATGATGGCGAAGATCTATGTCGACGACCAGGCAGCTTATGAGAAGTGGCTTGAGGAAGGTGACGAAGAGTTGAAGAAGATGCCGCTTCCCGAGCTGGGCAAACTGATTTACGAGACCCGCGGGTGCAACACGTGCCATTCGATCGACGGTACTCCAGGACAAGGCCCGAGCTTCAAGGGCATCTGGGGGCAGCAGCACAAGTTCGCCGACGGGTCGACGGCCGTTGTGGATGCGAACTATATCCGAAAGTCGGTGCTTGAGCCTCAGGCTCAGGTGCGGGCAGGGTATGAGCCGATTATGCCGACGTTCCAGGGTCTGCTGCGGGAACGCGAGATCCTGGCGGTAATCGAGTACATCAAGAGTTTGCGGTAGGGGAAGGGAATTAACGATGGCTGACGTAATCGCGGCACCAGGTCAACTTTCGGGTGGAGGCACCCAAGAGCAGAAGAACTATCTCAATGAGACAAAAGGAATCGCCAGCTGGCTCTTCACCGTCGACCACAAACGAATCGGGATCATGTATTTGTGGGCGGTCCTGGCGTCCTTCTTCATCGGCGGAGTCTTCGCGCTGCTGGTTCGTCTGGAGCTATTGACTCCCAAGGAAACCATCATGAGTGCAGAGGCCTATAACCGTGTGTTTACGCTGCACGGCGCCGTGATGGTGTTCCTTTTTATCATTCCGTCCATACCCGCCGCACTCGGAAACTTCGTGCTTCCCCTGATGCTAGGGGCCAAAGACGTGGCCTTCCCACGCCTGAATCTCGCGAGTTTTTGGATTTACGCCATCGGCGCAATTTTCGCAGTGACGGCGATGGTCACGGGTGGGGTTGACACCGGCTGGACGTTCTACACGCCCTACAGCACTACGACGAGCGGGGCCGTGAGCACGATGACGTTCGCGGCGTTCATCCTCGGATTTTCGTCAATCTTCACGGGCATCAACTTCATCGCCACCATTCACAAGCTTCGGGCGCCGGGGATGAGCTGGTATAAGATGCCGCTGTTTTGCTGGAGCATGTACGCGACCAGTATTATTCAGGTTCTTGCCACTCCCGTCCTTGGTATCACGCTCCTGCTGCTGATTATGGAGCGCGCCTTCCAGATCGGTATTTTTGACGCGAAGCTGGGTGGTGATCCGGTTCTGTTCCAGCACTTCTTCTGGTTCTACTCTCACCCGGCCGTCTACATCATGATTCTTCCTGGAATGGCCATCATCTCGGAGATCATTCCGGTGTTTTCCAGGAAAACGATCTTCGGCTACAAGGCGATTGCGTTTTCGAGCGTTGCGATCGCGCTGGTCGGGTTCTTCGTGTGGGGCCACCATATGTTCGTCAGTGGCCAGTCGGTGCTTGCGGGCGCCATCTTCAGCTTCCTGACCTTCCTGGTCGCGATCCCCTCCGCGATTAAGGTTTTCAACTGGCTAACGACAATGTACAAGGGCCAGATCTCGCTCAAGACGCCGATGCTGTATGCGTTAAGCTTCCTGCTACTGTTCGCCATCGGCGGTCTGACGGGTGTGTTCCTCGGTGCGCTGTCTGTGAATGTCCACCTGCATGACACCTACTTCGTGGTTGCCCACTTCCACTACGTCATGATGGGCGGTACGGTGATCGCCTTCCTCGGCGGGTTGCACTACTGGTGGCCGAAGATGTTCGGACGGATGTTCAACGAGCGAGTGGGCGCTATCGCATGCGCGCTCGTGTTCATCGGGTTCAACGTCACATTCCTCACGCAGTTCGTACTCGGCAGCCAGGGCATGCCGCGCCGCTATTACAACTATCTGGATCAGTTCCAGCCGCTACACGCATTCTCCACCTTCGGGTCCTGGATTCTAGGGCTCGGGCTGTTGATTGCCGCGGTCAATCTTTTCTCGACCTTCCGGAAGAAGCCGGATGCTCCCAGGAATCCCTGGGGCGCCGCGACGCTGGAGTGGCAGACGGATACACCGCCGATTACGCACAACTTCCATCACACGCCGACGATTGATCACGGTCCGTACGATTACTTTCCGGGGCAAAGGAAACACGCATGAGTCAGGTAACGGGCGCTACGGGCGCTAGCACGATCCACGGGCATGGCCACGAGCACGGCCACTCGCCGTTCCTTCAGCACCATTTCGCTGAGATGGAGCAGCAGTTCGATGCCAGCAAGATTGGCATGTGGCTGTTCCTGGTCACGGAGATCCTTCTGTTCGGCGGCCTCTTTGTGGGCTTTGGGATCATGCAGGGGAAGTTCCCTGAGGCGTTTTACGAAGCTCACCACCACCTTGACTGGAAACTCGGAGCGCTCAACACCGTCGTGCTGCTGGTGAGCAGCTACACGATGGTGATGGCCGTTCACAGTGCTTCGAAGAGCAACCAGAAGGCGCTTATCAGGTACCTCGTCATCACGCTCCTATGTGCCGCCATCTTCCTTGTGGTGAAGTACTTCGAATACGAGCACAAGATTCATGACGGTCTTCTCCCCGGCAAGTTCTACACCTACAAGGGAGACCACGTGCCGGGCGGCCAGCAGGCCACGTTTTTCAGCTTCTACTTCATGATGACTGGCTTGCACGGCTTACACATCTTAGGCGGAATGACGGTCATAGGCTGGGTACTCAAGCGAGCAATCGCCGGTCACTTTAACAGCAGTTACTACACGCCTGTGGACCTGGTCGGGTTGTACTGGCACCTGGTCGACCTGATCTGGATCTACCTGTTTCCGCTGTTGTACCTGATCAGTTAGGAGAGAACCGATGAGTGATCATTCCACGACGGCACACCATCATCCCCCGGCCAAGCTGTACGCGGGCGTGCTTGCCGCCCTTCTGTTTCTGACGGTGATCACGGTTGCGGCTTCACGGGTGGACTTCGGGTCATCGAGCATCAACGTTGTCATTGCCCTCGCCATTGCGACCTGCAAGGCATCTCTCGTGATCCTTTACTTCATGCACTTGCGGTATGACAAACCGCTGAACTCGCTGATCCTGCTGACCGGCGTTCTGTTCCTCGGCGTGCTGCTCGCCTTTTGCCTGATCGACATCGATTCCCGGTTTCCGTCGCGGCCTTCCAACCTGAAGGTGCCGATAGCGGCGGGAGCGGCCGCGGCTGGAGCAGGTGCTGCACCGGGTACGGCCCCGGCAGCCGGCGCTCCTGCGGCAGGCACTCCGGCGCCGGCCGCTGCTCCTTCAGGCGGCACTCAGCCAGCAGCTGCACCCACTCCGTCCCACTAAATTCGTTTTCGTCGAGGGCCGTTCTTCGCGGCCCTCGAATCCCACCCTCGAAGATTCCGGCGCCCCTAGCTTAACGTTGCTCTTTCCGGGTGGCTTCGAGTGCGGTCCGCAAAGCCTGCACCGCGGCAAGGAGCTCTTCGGCAAGGGGAGAGTCGCGCTTCTCTGCTAAGACCCGTGCAATCTCCTCATAGAACCAGAGCTGGTCTTCGCCGCTCTTCGTCTGGAAGCGCTCCCAGACGCGATCACCCATATACCGGAACGCGCTGAGGAGGGAGCGGACGTTGTGCAGTTTATCGGCAGCGATGACCCGCCGGACTGCCGGATCGGCTTGCCGCGTGTGTTCGATATAGGATCGCCGTAGTTCGCGCCACGGAATGTATTCCAGAGCCCCGGGCGGCACCATGTAGTCCTCCGTGCAGCCTTCCACAATGCGGAGTACTTCCTTGCCGAACCTTTTCCTGATATCCCGCCGTAGCTGCGTTTCGCCACCGGGGTAGTAGCGTGCCTGGTCCTCGATTGAATCGTGCAGAAGAGCGGCAATTGCCTGATCCTCAGTGCCGCCGTCTTCCAGCACAAGCGCACTTACCACGAGGAGATGAGAAATGTAGGGCGTTCCGGTCGTTTTCCGCTTCTGCTTTCGATGCAGCTGGGCTGCAAAGATGAGTGCTTCCTCGAATCGTTCCGTTAACACGCTACCTGCCGAAGTCCTCAATGAACAAGAAGTCCTCAGTGAACAACAGGATGCACGATGAGGGCCATCCCAGAGAAAAATTGTCCCAACCGGTCATAGTAACCTGAAGGGTGGTCGGTTCTTCGCAGGACTTCTGGAATCTTCTCCGTAGAAATTCAAACTATCGCTACGTTTGGCTCGGCCAGATCGTGAGCGAGATCGGGGATCACTTCAACTCTATTGCCGTGCTCAGCCTGGCTTTATACATTTCAGGTTCGGGTCTGGCGGTAGGCGGAGTGATGATTGCCCGCACGATCACGCTTTTCCTCGCCGGGCCGGTGGCAGGCGTCCTCCTGGATCGCATGGACCGGCGGAAGGTGATGCTGCTCAGCGACGTGTTCCGCGCGGTGGTGGCCAGCTGCTTTGTTGCGACGCTGACCTACCGGGAGACGTGGCTGCTCTATGTCCTGAGCGGTCTGCTGATGTTCGCCTCCCCCTTCTTTACCAGCGGCCGGATGGCGATTCTCCCAAAGATCACGACGCCGGAAGAACTGCATACGGCCAACACTCTCACTCAGACGACGCAATGGCTGACGCTGACCTTCGGGACCATGCTGGGCGGGATGAGCACAATGCAGTTCGGCTTCGAATGGGCGTTCGTCATCAATGCGCTGTCCTTCGTCTTCAGTGCGTGGGCGATTTGGAAGCTCCGCTCACCGTCGGGCCACTTCCTTCCGGAGCAGCGTGTCGCGCCTGTCCCGTCGCGCCGTTCGTACTGGCACGATTACGTTGTCAGCCTTCGTTACATCGCGTCGACGCCTCTCGTGCTTGCGATCGGCCTATCGGGTGTCGGCTGGGCTAGCGGTGGAGGCGCCGCACAGATTCTGTTCACTCTGTACGGCGAAGTGGTCTTTCGCGGTGGCGCCGCAGCAGTCGGGCTGATCTGGGGGTTCGCCGGGGTCGGGCTTGTGATTGGCGGGATTATCGCCCACAGGCTGGGCCAGAGGCTCGACTTCTCGGGATACAAGCACGCCATCACGGCCGCGTTTGTATTGCACGGGGGCGCCTACATCCTCTTCAGTCAGATGCGGACCATCGCCGGAGCAATCATCTTCATCGCGCTTTCCCGTATCGGAATGGGAATCAACAACGTGCTGAACCGGACGATGCTTCTGAATCACGTTCCGGACGCGCTTCGCGGGCGTGTGTTTACGACAGTGGACGTCATGCGGGACGCGGTAATGGTGCTCTCGCTCGCTGCGGCTGGCGTCGCCAGCAAGCACATGGAAATCCGGCAGATCGGCCTCATCGCGGGGTGTCTGAGCGCTTCGACAGCAGTCTTTTGGGCGGCCGCCAACTTTGTGGGATGGATTCCCGAACCTCCGTCCGAGCCTGCTGCGGAAGAAGAGATGTCGGCAGGCGCTCCTGTCGCCTAGGAGTTTGCCGCCCTTTCGATCACCGCTTCCAGATCTTCCCGGATTGCGGCGAAGAGGGGCGTCGGGTCGTCCTGGAAGTAAAAATGTCCGCCGGAGAATTCCCTACGGCGGAACGGACCGCTTGTTTCGTTAGCCCAGGATTCGACGTGGACCGCCGTGACATTCGGATCTGTGGAGCCGCCGTACGCAAAGATCGGGAGATCCAGCGGTTCTTCCGGCGTATAGACGTAGTGGCGGTAAAGCTGCGCATCCGCCTTCAGAACGGGCAGCGCATATCGAAGCACGTCGGGATTCTGAAGGATCGAGGCTGGAATCCCTTCGAGTCTGCGAAGTTCGTCCAGCAGTTGTGCGTCGTCGGGTTCGGGCGGTGGGACATGGTTGAGTCGAAACTGCGGCGCGCGTGCCGCCGAGGCGATGAGCGCCGCGGGAAGCGGCTTGCCGGAGCGACGGAGCCATCGGCAGGTTTCAAATCCGATTGCAGCGCCCATACTGTGCCCGAAGAAAGCGATGGTTTCGCCCGCGAACAATTCGAGTTCCTTCCCTAACGCCTCAACCAGATCCTGCATCGTGGTGAAGAAGGGCTCTCCGATGCGTGTTTCCCGGCCGGGCAGGCGTACCGGCGTCGCTACGATTCGCGGACCGAGCACCCCTTTCCATCTCCGGAATACTGCGGCGCCCGCGCCCGCATAGGGCAAACAAAGCAGCCGGAGACCGGCCGGAGGGAGGGGTTCGATCTCGCCGAACCAGGGATGCGCTGCCTTTGCTCCTGCCGTCTGCTCTTTTTTGCGGAGCCGGAGTTCGAGAAGCTTCCGCTTCGCCTCGGAAAGGTCCGATGCCGCCGGCGTGGGCGCGGCAGGCTTCAAAGCCCGAGGTTTCCTCGGCTTCTGAAGCAATTCCAATAGGTGACGTTCGAATGGCTCAGCGGTTAGCTCGTCGATGTAGTTGCGGGCGGCCCGCAGAGATCTTTCGGCGAGCTCTTCGTAATGCTTCCTGTCGGAAAGAAGACGGCTAAGCGTTTCCTGCCAGGGACCAACGTCCTGAGGCGGAACCTCGGCAAGCGGAACCATGTGCTCGTCGAGTGACTGGCGGTATCCGACGACAGGATTCACCGGAAGCAGATAATCCACGCCGAGCATCGCTTCCGGGAGCCCGCCGACATTCGCAGCCAGCACGGGAATCCCGCGCGCCATCGACTCCACGACCATGCGTGAACGCGCTTCTGCCCACACTGACGGAACCAGCATGACTCGTGTGAGCTTCATCAGCTCGTCGATGTTCTCCACCGGGTCGATCAATGTGATGTTGGGGCGAGCTTTCAACGCCTCCAGGTCGGATTTCGTGGTACCCCATGATGGGACGGCCCCGAACTGGACATCCGGCATCCGGTCTGCGAGGCCGAGAAGGATCGCGATTCCCTTAACGGCGCAGGGATTCACCATCACGACGTACGGGTGATCGAACCCGTCGAACTGCGGAATCTCGACCGGCTCCATCAGCGAAATGGGAACATGGATTGCGTCGAGCCCGCCCCATTGCCGCGCATAACCCGCGACGTAGTTGCTGACGCCAACAGCGCTATCCACGTGCCGCAACAGCTCTGTTCGCCGCGTGCTGACTGTTGAAGCATCCGGGCCGAAGGGGACCGCGATGGTTGCCCGTATCAAATAGACGACCCGCGCACGCGGGTGCTCGAGCGCGGGAGCGAGCAGAAGTTGGGCTGGATCGTCCGTGGAGGTGATGATGACATCGGGATCGAAAGCCGTCATCTGCGACACGAAATACGCGCGAAGATGCGGATTTCGTGAGACCGTATGGATTTCTACTCCCCGGCGGTGGAAGACCGCTCCGAATTCATTCTCCTCCGCCGAAATGCCCCGCGCCGATAAATCGCTGAGGAACCTCTGGTGTTCCTGCTCGCTGAAGTTCTCGAGCCGCGCAACCACCCGGACGGAATGGCCGCGCTCGGCCAGAGCCTCCATCAACAAGCGGTTCGACTTGTCGCCGCCGCCGAAGGACGGGTAGTAGAGAGAATTGTGGGCGAGCAGGATTTTCACTTCTTCCGCAACCTCTGAAGGAAAAGGGCACGTTTTTCAGGGGAGAGCTGGCGAAGGCGCTCTTCGAGATCCATCGGTCTTTGCACGGGCGCTGGAGTGAGCGAAGCGAGCATCTCTTCAAATGCCTCCGCACGCAGCCCTTGCACGAAGCGGAGCCCGGCCTCACGTGACCTGGCGGACTCTGCCTCATAGCAGGCACGGTCTGTGAGCAGGGTGCGCAGCGCATCCGCCCATGGCGCGATGTCCTGTTCCTCGACGACTGGCATCGGCATGTGATTCTCGTCGAAGGCCCGGTGATACTCCCTGATTGGCCGGACGGGAATGACAAAGCCGGTCCCTTCCTTAGCTTCCATCAAGCCGCCTGAGTCGCTTGCAATGACAGGCACGCCCCTTAGCATCGCCTCCATCGTAATGAGGCCAAAACCTTCGTACCAGAGGGACGGCATCAGCAGGACCGTGGTCTGCGAAAGCAGCTCGTCGATGTTCTTGATCGGGTCGAGGAGCCGTACGTTCGGGAGAGTCTCCAGC
>Ga0207864_1001470_pt1 | contig 25890 bp, 15 predicted proteins | sample HigsolmetaAR202D_FD_184834 | JGI IMG/M metagenome (GOLD analysis project Ga0207864, IMG submission 184834) | Ionic liquid and high solid enriched microbial communities from the Joint BioEnergy Institute, USA - AR20-2-D (SPAdes) (version 2) ... | reverse complement strand
CCGGAACGTGACGCGTATCGGAAGCGGACAGGACCCGCCGACCGTGCTCGGATCGCACGCGAGCACGCCTTCCTGCGGCCCGCTCATCCTCACGATCTGCGGCCTCGGCCCCGGCTCCGTGTAGCCGTCGCTGCCGTTGCACGCGGGCGTGATGCCGAGCGCCGCACATGCGAAGAGCGCGGCGAAGCTGCGAGCGGTCGCGATCACGTCCTCCTGATAACGGCGGCCGCCGCGGCGGCGCAAGCACGAAGCGAAAGGTCCGTACGCGACCCGGGACGCCGGATCGGCTAAGGAGGCCCCCGTGGCGGACGCCCTCGAAAACCAGAGCCTCTGGTCGACCCTCCGCGAAGCCGTCCGCGGCTCCCAGCAAGACCTGACCTCGATCCCGATCCGCCGCGCGGTGCTCCTGCTCGCGGTGCCGATGGTCCTCGAGATGTCGATGGAGTCGCTCTTCACGGTCGTCGACATCTTCTACGTCTCGAAGCTCGGCTCCGACGCCGTCGCCGCGGTCGGGCTCACCGAGTCGATGATGTCGGTCGTGTACGTCCTCTCCATGGGGCTCGGAGCCGCCGCCACCGCCGTCGTCGCGCGCCGCACGGGCGAGAAGGACATGGAGGGAGCCGCGACCGCCGCGGCCCAAGTGATCGTCATCTCGCTGGCGTCGGCCTGCGCGCTCGGCGTCGCGGGCGCGATCCTCGCGGTTCCCCTCCTCTCGGCGATGGGCGCCGACGAGGGCGTCATCTCGGTCGGCGCGCCTTACACGGCCATCATGTTCGGAGGGAGCGTCACGATCTTCCTCCTCTTCGTGATCAACGCGATCTTCCGGAGCGTCGGCGCGCCCGTCGTCGCGATGCGCGCGCTCTGGCTCGCGAACGGCCTCAACATCGTGCTCGCGCCTTTCCTCGTCTTCGGCATCGGGCCGTTCCCGAAGCTCGGCGTGACGGGCGCGGCGATCGCGACCACCGTGAGCCGCGCCGTCGGCGTCGCGTATCAGGTGCTCGTCTTGTCGCGGCGGACGAGCCGCATCGAGCTGTCCCGCAGCCACTTTCGACCGCGGTCACGACTGCTGGCCGAGCTCGTGCGGCTCGCCACGCCAGCGAGCCTGCAGATTTTGATCGAGACGGCGAGCTGGCTCGGTCTCGTGCGCATCATCTCCGGCTACGGGAGCGCGGCCCTCGCGGCCTACACGATCGCGATGCGCGTGGCGATCTTCGCGTTGATGCCCTCGTACGGGCTCGCGGGAGCCGCCGCGACGCTCGTCGGCCAGAACCTCGGCGCGAAGGAGCCCGAGCGGGCGCGTCGCTCCGTCGTGACGATCGGTCTCTACAACACGGTCTTCCTCACGGCCATCGGGGCGTCGTTCGTGCTCGCGCCGGGACGGATCGTCGGCCTCTTCACGACCGACGTGGACGTCATCGCGCTCGCGACGGACGGCTTGCGCATCGTCGCGCTCGGCTTCGTCGTCGTCGCCTACGGAATGGTGACACTGCAAGCGTTCAACGGCGCCGGGGACACGACGACGCCCATGCTCATCAACCTCGGTTGCTTCTGGCTGTTCAAAATTCCGATCGCCTGGCTCCTCGCGCATCCCGTCGGCTTGGGACCGCGCGGCGTGTTCGTCGCGATCTCGCTCGCATACTCGGCCCAGTCGATCGTGAGCTGGCTCGTCTTCCGCCGCGGGCGCTGGCAGACGCGGCAGGTCTGATCGCGTCTTCGAGAAGCGCCGAATCCACGACGCGCCGCGCTTCGAACGCGCGATGCGCAGAATTGGTACCGCTCGCTTCGCGACGATGGTGGACCGAAGGACCAGCACGATCGTCGGAGGACACAATGTACGTCGTTCGTCCCCTGAGGACGATTGGCTTCAACGCGGAAATCACGCGTTTTCCGGGTGATCGGTGAGACCTCGCGTCGGGTCGCGATCCGACTCGTGACCCATCGCGAGCGCGCCCTCCACCCATGCGCAGAGCGCTGCGCGAATTCCGGTGCCGTGACGGAACGCGAAGCGTGGAACGGAGGCTGCTTTTACGTGTCTGCGTCGAGCAGCCCACATGCGGACTGATGGTCGTTGGACTCAATCCTTTCGCGAGAGTGTCATGACGAGGAGACACTACGTCGCCATCGCCGGAGCGCTCATCGCCACGCTCGCAGGTGCCGTCGTCCTCACGCAGCGACGCGGTGCGCAAGAAGCGTCCGACCCCGCGACGCCGGCGCCGATCGTCGAGGCGACTCGTGAAGCTGCCCCTTCGCCCGTGCCCGCCGCGCCCGTCGCTCGGGTCGAGCGATCGACGGTCGACGCCGCGCCGATCGCGCTCGCCGACCGCGTCGACCGCGTCCAGGAGCTTCGTGACGCGCTGGCGAGCGACGACCTCGCGACGCGGATCGAAGCCGTCGAAGCGGCGGTGCGCGCGACGGCGACCGAGGCGCTGCCGGAGCTCCAGCGGTTCGATCTGAAGCGCGATCCCGACGCGGCGCCGACGGTGATCCACGCCGTCGCGATTCTCGGCGCGAGCGCGTCGGACGGCGAACGCGACGACGCCGCGCGCACGCTCGCGAAGTGGCTGCGCGAGGAGCTCGGGCGCGAGGGCGTCGACGCGCTCGGCAACGTGTCGAACATCGTCGAGGCGCTCGGCAACGTCGGCGGTCCTCACGCCGTCGAAGCGCTCACGACGGCGCTCGATCGGGGGGACCTCCCGCTGCACATGGAGACGCTCGCGATCATCAAGCTCGGGGAGCTCGCCGACGGGCGCGCGCGCGGAGCCATCGAACGCTTCGCGCAGCGCGTCGCGCTGCTGCCCGTCTCCGAAGGACTCGAAGAGGAGCTGCGTACCGAGGCGATCGCCGCCGCGCAGAACTCCCTCGCAAGACTGTGAATCGCCACGACTGGAGGAGCACCATGAACATCGCCAAGATCTTCGGGGCCACGTTCGCTTGCGCCGTCCTCGCCACCGGAGCCTCCGGTTGCGCCGCCACGTCGGAGGATCTCGAGGAGGAAATCGAGACGACGAGCCAGGAGATCACGGGCGGGGCGTGCGAGGCCTCCACCGCGAAGGGAGCGGTGCCGGCGAAGCACCGCGCGCTCCTCGACACGATCGCGTACACCGAAGGCACGCGTGGTCGCGGCAAGGACGGCTACAACGTCACGTTCGGCTACAAGTACTTCTCGAGCTGCGTGAAGCACCCGAACATCAAGGTCTGCTCCGGCAGACTGTGCTCCACGGCGGCCGGCCGCTACCAGTTCCTCTACAAGACCTGGACCGGCCTCGGTCTCTCGAACTTCACCCCTGCCAACCAGGACAAGGGCGCCATGAAGCTCGTCGGACGAAGGGGCGTCACCGTCCCGACGAACCGCGCGATGACCGCGACCGAGTTCACGAACGCGATGAACCGCCTCTCGTGGGAGTGGGCCTCGCTCCCGCCCGGCCGCTACGGCCAGCCGGTCTACAGCATGTCGGCGACGCGCAAGGAGTACTGCAGGCTCGCCGGATGCTGATCCCTGCCTCGTGCCGACGATCGCGCGGCGCCCCTCCATTCCCGCGCGATCGTCGGCCCTCGGACGCGCGACGATCGTGTCGCCGGCGTCCTCCCCCGACGGCGATCAGCAGAACCCGCCGCAGCCCCCGCCGAAGCCCATTCCCGGCGCGAAGCCGCCCATTCCCATTCCCGGCGCGAAGCCGCCCATTCCCATTCCCGGCGCGAAGCCGCCCATTCCCATTCCCGGCGCGAGACCGCCCATTCCTGGACCTAGCCCGCCCATTCCCGGGCCGAGCCCGCCCATTCCCGGACCGTAGCCGGGGCCCATCCCAGGACCGTAGCCGGGGCCCATCCCAGGACCGTAGCCGGGGCCCATCCCAGGACCGTAGCCACCGAACGGATCGCCGTATCCCGGACCTCCGAACGGATCGCCGTATCCCGGACCTCCGAACGGATCGCCGTAGCCGGGATAGTAGGGATCGCCGTAGCCGGGGTTGCCGAGACCGGGGACGTCATCGATCCCCGGAAGCATGTTGTCGCCCGCGTACCCCGGGCCCCGGTCGTTGTCGATCCCGGGCAGCGGGCTGTCATCACCGCCGCCCCAACCGGGGAAGTAGTCGCCGAACCCCGGAGGCATCTCACCGAACCCAGGAGGCACCTCGCCCATCTCGGGAGGCGGCAAGGACGGACCTTCCTCCGGCGACGGCCACCCCTCGGGCCAGCTCTCCTCCGGTGACGGCCAGTTCTCCGGCCAGCTCGGTGCGGCCATCTCGGGAGGCGGCGCGCCCTGCCCGCCCGGAGCGGCCCCGCTCGCTTCGCCCGTCGGCACGACCCTCACCGAATCGGGAGGGATGCCGCCGCTCTCGATCGAGCTCGACTTCTTGTCGTCGTCCGCGCTGCCGCATCCGACGAGCGCGAGACCCAAACCAGCGACGATGCCCCAACGAGAGGCTCGAATACGGGCAAGCATGTGCTTCCTCCTCCTCCGAGCCCCTTCCCTGCACTCGAAGGTCCAGGTCTAGCTCATGGACGCATGCGGTCGCTCCTGGGCGCCCCGCGGAGGAGCTCGTGGACGGAGCACGACGGAGAGGACCACGTCGGATCGCCTCGGTTCTCGCGTCGCTTCCGTCGATCGCCGAAAGCGCGACGGCATCGGTGCCGCGCGCGAGGGTCGAGCTCGCATCGGGGCGCGCCCCACGAGCGAGCTCGGCGATTCGCGCGCCGGTCGTGGTGCGAAACGCTCACGCCGTCGCGCGCCTGCCCCGCTCACTCGAGGGCCGACCGGCCTTCACGAACGGACCCGTTGCCCCATCCCCGCGCCGGAGCTCGACGGTCGTCGAGCAGGTGGAGCACGGGTCGTCGCGCTCCGTCACTCGCGGAGCAGCGGCTCTCGATGGCGTACGAACTGCGCGATGATCGCGCAGAGGTCGGACGACGGCGCGATGAGCTTCGCGCCGAAGCCGGCCGGCGTATCGTCGCCGAGGTGCTCCTGGAGCCACGACACCTGAGCCTGGCACTCGGAGCGGACACCGCCCGGGAACTCGAGCCCGAGCTGCACCGTCGCGCCGAGCGGCGGAAGCTTCGCGTACGTCGCGACGAAGATGCCGCCGTGCCGGACGACGTCCTCGCCGTCGAGGCTCCGCCAGAACGTGCTCTTGCTCGAGCCGTCGAGCACGACGTCGAAGCGCGGCACCGACGTCGCGAGCGTCGAGAGGCGCTGCTCGAGCCGCTTCACTGCGGAGAGGAGCTCGTCGATGCGCGCGTCGAACGTGCTCGACGGCGGAGATGCGCCCATGCTCGGGACCGCCGCGGCGCCGACAGCGGGACGCTTCGCGAGCTCGGTGAGGCTCTCCACGATGCGCTCCAGCGCCGCGGTCTGTTCGCGGACGACCTCGGCGATCGCGACCGCCGTCGCCGAGCTGCCGTCGTCGATGCGGAGATCGACCCTCGGCGGCCTGCCGAGCGGGCGGAGCGCCTGCCCGAGCCGCTCGAGGATCGGAGCGAGCGCGGCCGTCTCCTCGGTCTTCGACTGCGCCGACGCGGCTGCGATGGTCGCCTGCGTGATCGCCTCGCGGATGCGCTGGAGCTGTTCGTCGACGCCCGCGAGCGCTCCGGTCACGCGCGACACGGGATCGTCGCCCTTCTTCCCGCCGCGCCCCATCCGCACGTAGGCGTCCTTGATCTCCTTCCACCGCCGCTGCTGCGCCTCCGTCATCCGGCCACGGATCTCGGCGAGCTTCAGCAGGTTCTGCTCGGCGCCGGTCGTGAGCGTCTGCGCTTCGCTTGCGTAGTGGTCGTCGATGAGCTGCTCGATCTCCTCGTCGTTCATCGCCGCGACGACCTTCTCGGCGAGCTTGTTCATGTTGCGGTAGCTGCCCTGGAGCTTGAAGGGCGGCTCCGTGCGGTACGCGTCCTCCTGCGAGGCCGACCGGATGTACTCCTGGTTCACGTCGAGGAGGACCTTCTGGATCTTGAGGAGCCTGCGGAGGACGGCGACGATCTCCTCGACCTCCGCGGCGGAGTAGCCGTGCGACAGCTCCGTCAGCGGCAGATCCTCGCCCTGCGCCATTCGGATGAGCTTCTGGACGTCGCCCGGATCGCGCGTCGCGAGCGGCGCGAGCGTCGGGTTCGAGGTGAGCGCGTTCTCGATGTAGCTCGAGGCGAAGAGGTCCTGTTGCCCGCCGATGATGTCGCCGAGGTTGTACGTGTCGGCGCGGTTCGCGAGCATGTCCGGGATCTGGAAGCGCGCGCCCGACTCCGTGTACGGGTTGCCCGCCATCACGATGCAGAACTTCTTCCCCCGCAGGTCGTACGTGCGGGTCCGCCCGTTCCAGACGCCCTCGATCCGGCGCTGGCCGTCGCAGAGCGAGATGAACTTCTGGAGCAGCTCCGGGTTCGTGTGCTGGATGTCGTCGAGATAGAGCATCACGTTGTTGCCCATCTCGAACGCGAGGTTGATCTTCTCGATCTCCTGCCGCGCGGTGCTGCTCTTCGCCTCGTTCGGATCGAGCGAGGTGACGTCGTGCCCGATCGCGGGCCCATTCACCTTCATGAAGACGAGACCGAGCTTGCTCGCGACGTACTCCATGAGCGTCGTCTTGCCGTAGCCCGGCGGCGAGACGAGCAGCAGCATGCCCATGAGATCGGTGCGCTTCTTCTCGCCGACCGCGCCGATCTGCTTCGCGAGGTTCGCTCCGACGAGAGGCAGATAGACCTTGTCGATGAGCCGGTTGCGCACGAAGGACGTGAGCACGCGCGGCAAGAACTCGTTCATGCGGAGGCGCTTGCGCTCGCGCTCGACGATGTCGACCTTCAGCTTCCGGAAGGCGCGGAAGCGCGGCGCCGACTCGGTGATGAACGGCACGAGGCGCGACAAGAGCTCGTCGATCGCGATGTGGAGCGACCGGTTCTGGATGCGAGGATGCGCGCCGAGCAGCCCTTCGACGGTCGCCTCGAGGGTGGCGGCCGACGGATCGCGCTGGATGCCTCCCCTGCCCGCCGAAGGCTCGGTGACGAGCATGACGGCCGCCTCGCGGACGAAGCGCCGGAGGCCGGGCTCGTCTGCGTGCTTCGCGGCGAGGAACGCCTCGACGTAGGCGAGGACGACTCCGAGGCGCTCGGGGAGGTGCCCTTCGAGCGCGCGCAGCTCCTCCTCGAAGGCGCGGCGGCTGCCTTCTTCGTCGAGCCAAGTCACGAGCCCGCGCCGGAGACCGTCCGCCTCCGCGCTCGCGACGAAGCGGTGCTCGCCGAGGTGCGACGAAGACGCGAGCTCGAGGACGAGGTAGCGCGCGGCGCCGGCGACCTCGCCGCGAATGCGTGAAGCGACCGCGCCGTCCTCGCCGTCTCGACCGAAGAACGCGAGCTTGCGAGCGTGCTCGGCGACGCGCGGCTCGATCTCGCGCGCGAGATCGGCCTGCGCCGACGCGTGACGGCTCGCCAGCCGGCCGAGGCTCCGGGCGCGCGCAGCGAGCACGCTCCTCTCGGTGGCGGGCAGGTCGGAGAGCCAGAGGAGCGCGAGCGCGCGTGCGTCCGCGGAGTAGCGCAACAAACCGGCGCTCGCGCGCAGCATGAGCAGCTTGTCGAGGATCAGCGCCGCGTCCGCGTCGTGGATGCCGCGCTCGTAGCCTTCGTCGAGCCGGTCTTGCGCGTAGGCGCGCACCACCTCGAGGAGCGTGCCTTCGCGCGCGGCCTCGGACAGTCGCTCGATGTCGAGCCCGTTCTTGCCCTCCTCCGCGTCGAGGAGCATCGACGTCGCGAGGAACTCGCTCCTGTACACCTCCGGCGTCTCGTTGGGGAGCGTCTGCTCCCACAGATCCTTCGCCGCCTCGAGCTCCGGATCCTGGATCGGCTCGAAGAAGTCGGTCCCCGTGATGTGCAGCATCATCACGCCGTCGCGCGGGACCAGGACCAGCTCGAGCGGCTGGGTGTGGACGCTGAAGCGATGCTCGCCCAGCTTGATGACGTTCTCGCCGCCTTCGAACAGCTCCGCCTTGTCGCGCATCGCGCGCAGGGCGTCCTGTCGGGCGGTCTTGAGGCGCGACGCCACCTCGTCGGCGCGGACGGTGTCGCCGAGCGCCTGGAGCTGCGCCTGGACGTCGGCGAGCTTGAGGACCATCGCGTCCGACGCGAAGTACGCGTTCAGCTCGTCGGGCGTCTTGAAGGTCGCGGCGCGGCGAGCGACCCCGGAGAGGATCCGCTCCGCCGCGGTCATCAAGTTCTGCGCCCGGCGATGGCGCTCGTCGAGGAGCTGTTGCCGCTTGGCCGAGATCGCGTCGTTGACCTCTTCGCGCTTCGCCGCGAGCTCGGCGACGATCTCGTCGATCTCGCCGAACTTCCCTTCGAGCTCCTCGAGAGCGAGAAGGAGCTTCGAGAGCTGCTCGTCGCACTTCTCGGGCGTGTCGCACAGCGCGAGCGCGCCCGTGACGGATTGACCGAACAGCTTGAACTGGACGGCGAACTCGGCGCGCGCCTCCTTGCCGGAGAGCTCCTTCTTCTTCGCCTGCCAGACGGCGCGGGCGCGGTTCTGGTGCGAGAACGCCGCGCTGACGCCTTCGAGGATGCGCGTCCGCGCCGTCGTGTCGTCGATCTTGAGCGAGCTCGTGACCTCGGCGAGCAGCTCGAGGCCGCGATGGACGACGTCGAGCTCCTCGCCGAAGGACGCGAGGTCGGACGCCTTCGTCGTCGCCTCGATCTTCTCGACGGCGGCGTCGAGACGCGCGACGAGCGGCGCGAAGGCGTCGTCCTTCAAGAAGTAGTCGACGCACGCCTTGCTCACCTCGTCGAAGCGCTCGACGAGCTCCTTCTCGAGGGCCGCGACCGCGTGGACGTCCATCCCGCGGAGGTCCTTGAGGCTGATGAGGTGCCCGCGCTGGTGCCTCAACGTCGTCAGCGCGCGGAGGTAGTCCTCGACGGCGTGGAGATCGTCGGGACGCACCTCGGTGAGGAGCTTCTTCTGCTCCGCCCGCGCGCTCTCGAGCGCCTCGCGCGCGCGCCGCTCGATCGCCTCGACCTTGTCGAACTCGTCGAGGACGAGATCGCAGGTCTTCTTCATCGTGGCGAGCGTCGACGCGAGATCGCCGGCCTCCTCGTGACCGAGCCAGTAGTGCGCGTCCAGCGCGCGCCCGATCGCGGCGATGAGCTCCTCGTACGTCGCGCGCGTCGGCCGCTCGACCATCGCGAGCCGCCGGAGCGACAGCATGTCCGAGATGCCGCGTACGAGGTCGGCGTTCCCGACCTTCGAGAGGTAGCTCCCGTCGCGCGGCTTCGCCGCGGCGTGCTCGACGGTGCTGAACGGCGTGCGCCAGATCTGGACGGGGTGGACGCGCGTGGGCTCCGTGACGGCACGGAAGATCGCCATCGTGCCGTCGGCGAAGAGGCTGTAGCCGTGGCACCGGATCGGCGAGGCGATCTCCTTGCGGATCAAGTTGTACGGCAGGAGCAGGTACTCGCCCGCGTCGTCGGCGTGGTAGACGTAGAGGACGTCCTCGCCGTTCGGCGACTTGATGACGCGCTCGAAGGCCAGCCCCGCGGAGTCGCCCTCGAACACTTTGTACTCTCCGCTCTGGAGGTAGTAGCCGCCGGGGAAGACGATGCCGTGATCCTCCGGCAGCTCGTGGCAGGCTTGCCCGATCGCGTCGATGCGTACGACGCGCTGAACGCGGGGATCGAAGACGAGGTACCGGTACTTCTCCTCGCGGAAGGGCTTGATGCGGAGCAGGATGAGCTGACCGACCTTCGCGTACGCGATGTCGCCGTCGTCGAGCGTCTGGTTCGGATCGTCGACCGGCTCGCGGTAGATGCCGCGCCCGTCCCTCGTGTTGTTCTCGACCTTGATGGTGAGATCCCCGCCGACGGTCTCGACGAAGACCGTGTCGAGGACGTTCACGTGGGGGTGCGGACCGTGGACCTGGTGCTCGCGTCCCGTCTGCGTCCAGACGAAGTCGTGCTGCCGCGGCGGCTGCGCGTCCTCTTCGCCACGCGCGTCCACGTACGCGACGCGTCCCGCGGCATCGACCGACCAGCGAAAGACCTTCGTGTCCCTCGCCGTCGAGCCGGTCTGCACGACGGCGAGCAGGCGCGTGTCCGTCCGCTTCAACCGGAGCAGGCGCGCGTCCTTCGAGTACTTGAAGGTGTCGCGCAGCTCCTTCACGAAGGCTTCGTCGGCGAGAAACGCGCCGGGCCCCTCGAAGGGGAGCTGCCCGAGGTCCCATTCCTCGACGCCGCCATCGGCCGAACGCTGGAACCTGTAGAAGGCGAAGACGTCCTCGACGCGGGTCTCCGTCTTGAGCCCGAGGAAGACCTCGAAGCCGAAGAGGAGGTGCCCGCCGACGCTGACCATGTCGCGAGCGATGCAGTTGTGCTCCGTGCGCACGCGCTCGTTCGCGACCAGCGCGAGCTCGGACCCACCGAAGACCTTCTTGCGCTTCTCGTTGAGCGCCTCGGCCTTCGAGGCGAGCTCGGCGGCATGCTCGAGGAGGCGCTTGCGGAGGACGTCGTAGCTCCCGCCCTCGAGCGAGGCGGCGGCGCCGGCGTCACCGTTGCCGTTCGTGGGCGCGCCGCCACCCGGCGGAGGAGCGCCGCCCGGTGCCTTCGGGATCTCGATCTGCGAGGTCATGCCGCGAACCCGCGGGTGAGCATAGACGAGGTCGCTCCGGTGAGGGGCGTGTTCGTTCCCGCGAGAGAAGCGCGCAACCGCATCGACGCCGTGCTCCCGAAATCGCGCAGGGCGTCGAGCAGGCACCGCGCCGTTCGCTCGCGAGTGGTGCCACGGACTGCTGGCACTGGAACGGAGTTGGCTACGAGCCGATCCGAACCAGGAGATTCCCCATGGCACAGTCGCACCCCGATGCGCGGTCGCGCCAAGCGCTCACGGACGCCATCATCGAGGCGAAGATCCGCAAGGGCCTGACGTTCGAAGCGCTCAACGAGGGCACCGGCCTCAGCCTCGCGTTCACGACCGCCGCGTTGCTCGGTCAGCATGCGCTCCCCGAGCACGCCGCGAAGCTGGTGGCCGAACGGCTCGAGCTCGGCGACGACGCGGTCCGGTTGCTCCAGACGGTCCCGCTGCGCGGATCCATCCCGGGTGGCGTGCCGACGGACCCGACCATCTACCGCTTCTACGAGGTCCTGCAGGTCTATGGCTCGACCTTGAAAGCCTTGATCCACGAGAAATTCGGCGACGGCATCATGAGCGCGATCGACTTTCGGCTCGACGTCCGAAAGGTCGAGGCGCCCGAAGGCGATCGCGTCGTCGTCACGCTCGACGGCAAGTTTCTTCCGATGAGGACCTACTGAGGCGGTCGGCCACGGCAGCAGAGCCGGTAGACCCCGGGTTCGGCCACAGCGGAGCACGTGACGGGAGCGTCGATTTTTCTCGGCGTTCCCGAGCAACGGGTACCGCCGTGGCCGTCCCGGTACTCGAGCAGCGTCGCCGAGCACGCGACGTTCGTCGGTTCGCCGCACGAGCACTTCGTACAGTCGCGCGTGTCCACCTCTCCCGTGTGGGCGACGAGTGCCTCTTCCCAAAGCGCGCGCCCCGGACCAAAGCGCGCGCCCCGGAGCGAGCGCGTCAATCGCCGGCGGGCTTCGACCGGCTGCTCGTCGCGCCCTTCAAGCGCGCGAGCGCCGCGGGATCGTTGACGAGGAGCTTCTCCACGAGCCCGAGGACGGCCTCGTCGTCCGGACGAAGCGCCGACTCGACGAGGCTCTTGACGTGCGGGCTCGCGTCGACGGCGCCGTCGATCGCCTGCCCGACGCTGACGGCCTTCACGAAGCGATCGAAGAACGCGCCGTCGCCGCCGACGATGTTGAACTTCGCGTTCGAGAAGGCCTGCGCCAGGATCTGCGCCTGCGCGGAGGCGACGTCCTTCTTCGCCTGGATCGTCTCGAGCTCGACGGTCTTCTCCTTGTCGAGGCGCAGGCGGAACTCCTCGTGCACGCGGCTCGCCTCGTCGAGCGCCTTCATCGAGGCGGCCTTCTCGGCGATGCCCGCAGCCTCGGCGAGGAGCTTCTCGCGCGTGACCTTCGCGACCGCGAGGCCCTTCTGCTCTTCTCCGGACGCCTCCGCCAGGAGCTTCTCGCGCGCGACCTTCGCGAGCGCGAGGCCCTTCTGCTCTTCTCCGGACGCCTCCGCCAGGAGCTTCTCGCGCAGCGCGGCGGCCTCCGCCACGCCGAGCTTCTCGACCGCCTGCGCCTCGGCCTCCTTGACCTTCGCCCGGGCGAAGCCCTGACGCTCTTCGCCCGCGGCGACGGCCTGCATCTTCTCGAGTGTGACGCGCGCCTCGACGAGACCCAGCTTCTCGGTCGCGACGGCGTCGGCCTCCTTCACGCGCGCCTTGGCGAGGCCCTCGGCCGCCGCCTCCGCCTGCGTGCCCTCGGCCAGACGGATCTTGGCGCGAGCGAGCTTGTCCGCGGTCTCGAGCTCGGTGTCCGCGATGATCGACTTCTGGCGAGCCTCGTGCTTCGCCACTTCCTCCGCGGCCTCCGCGGCCTTGACCTGCTTCACGAGGGCCGAGGCCGCCTCGGCCTCCGCCTTGATCTTCAGGGTGTCGCGCTCGCGGTTCGCGGCGGCGATGGCGCGCACGTCCTTGATGTGCTCCTCCTCGGCCGCGACCGTCTTCTCCACCGCGATGCGCGCGCGAACGACGTCCGCGATCTCCTTCTTCTGCTCCTCGACCTCCTTGTCGCGGGCGATGCCCACGAGCGTCACCTCACGCTCGCGGCTGATCACCTCGAGCTGACGCGCCTTCTCGACGCGCTCCGTCTCGATCGCGATTTCGCGCTCGCGGTTCTTCTCCGCGACCGCGATGGCGCGGAGCTTGGCCTGCTCGGCGACGAGCGCCTCCTCCTCGTTCTTGTGGTGGGCGATCTGGGTCTTCTTCGCCTCTTCGCTCGCCACGCGCGCGGCCTCGTTCTGCTCGCGCGCTCGGGCGATCGCGATCTCCTTGTCCTTCTTCGCCTCGGCCTCGGCGCGGCGCCGCTCGAAGTCGAAGATCGCCTGATCGGCCTTGAGGTTCTCGCTGCCGATCTCCATCCGCTCGCGCTGGCGGAGCTCGTTCGTCTTGACGTTGTGCGCGACGGTGATCTCGGTGATCTTCCGGATACCGTCGGCATCCATGATGTTGTTCTTGTCGAGCGCGTCGAGCGGCGTCTGCTCGAGGTAGTCGATCGCGGCGTCGTCGAGGATGAAGCCGTTCAGGTCCTTGCCGATGACCTCGATGATCTTGTCCTTGAACTCGTCACGCTTCGTGTAGAGCTCCTCGAACTTGAAGTGCTTGCCGACGGTCTTGAGCGCCTCGGCGAACTTGGCGGAGAAGAGCTCCTCGAGCGTCCTCGGATCGCTCGCGCGCGCGCAGCCGATCGACTGAGCCACCTTGAGCACGTCGTCGGCCGTCTTGTTCACGCGGATGAAGAAGGTGACGTTGATGTCTGCGCGGATGTTGTCGCTGCAGATGAGGCCTTCCTTCCCGCGCCGATCGATCTGCACCGTCTTGACGGACAGATCCATCGTCTCGGCCTTGTTGATGATCGGGTAGACCATCGCGCCGGTGAAGGCGACGATCGGCTCCTTCCTCATCGTGTTGATGATGAGCGCACGCCCCTGCTCCACCTGCCGGTAGAAGCGAGAGAACATCGCGAGCGTTCCGAAGACGATGATGATGAGCGCGCCGCCTGCGATCGCGGCGGGCAGGATGAGCTGCTCCGGCATGATCCCTTCTCCCTCGAACGCGGTCGTTGCGCCGCGCTCGCCCCGACACCCGGGACGCGGAAGCCTCTCATAGGTACCCGAAGGAATGGAGCGCCTTTTGTGCGGGCCTCGTCGGCGTCGAAAGCTGCCCTGCACGCCTGCCCAGGGGACGTCATTTCGACGCGTGCCCTCGCCACGACTCCGCGAGGCCGCGTCGAAGGCGTCTAGCGACGACCGCGTGGCTGCTGGAGGGCGAGCCTCACCGTCTCGTCTCCCACGAGCTTCGCCGCCCATCCGTCGAGGAAGTCGTTCAGGAGAGGCACGTGACCGAGGAAGGGGGCGATCCTGAACGCCAGCGTGTGGAGAGCCCTGCGAGGCACCTCGCGCGCGCTGGGCTCGGGCAAGCCGGCGAGGCGCCGGAGATCGCGCGGGACGATGGCCACGGCCGCCGGACCGAGCAGCCGCGCGACGAGGCGGACGTCGAGGGGCGTCGTCCGGTCGAGCTTCGGACGGACGATGAAGTCGATCGTCGACGCGGCGTCGGCGGAAAGACAGAGCTGCGGGCGGACGTCCGCGAAGTACCTCCGGTAGGCCGCGACGGAATCCGGCACCATCGCGCGCGGGATTCCGATCAGCTCGGCGGCGACGACCTGCTCGGCGAGGTAGCGATCGCGCTCGGCCATCGTCAGATGCCCCGCATAGGCCCGGTACGCGGCGAGGAAGGAGTGCACCTCGGTGCAGTGGACCCAGAGCATCGTCTCGGGGTCGTTCGCCGAGAACGGCTTGCCCGTGACGGGATCGATGCCGCGCACGCGCTCGTGAATCGCCCTCACGCGCGCGACGGCCGCGAGCGCCGTCGCGCGATCGCCGAACGTCACCGATGCCACGTACGTCGACGTCCCGCGCAGCCGCTTCAGAGGCTCCGTGCGGAAGGTCGAATACTGCATCACGCCCGCCATCGCGAGCGGGTGGAGCGTCTGGATGATGAGGGCACGCACCCCGCCGATCAGCGCGACCGGATGACCGATCACCTTCCAGCTCACGCTGTTCGGCTCGAAGAAGCGATCCGAGGAGCGCGTGCGCTCGGAGGCGACTTCGCCGCCGACCATTTCCTGCGTTCGCTCGCTCATCGGACCTCGCGCTATCGAGAGGCGCTTCCGGGACGCGTCGAGTCGGCGAGCAGCCCTTCGAGCGGCGCGACCGTGAACTCCTGGCGATCGGCGTCGTACCCGACGATGACCGCCTGATCGCCGCGCGAGAGCTTCTCGCCTGCCTCGACGCGGACGCGCACGACGACGCCCGCGCCGCCATCCTCGAGCGTGGCCTCACCGAAGCGATCCGTCACCGTGCCCGTGCGGATCGTGCAGATCTTGCCGACGAGCGACTCGTGCTTCGGCGCGACCGGAGGCGTGAACACACGTCCCAGCGGATGCACGACGAGCGACGTCGGCACGAGCGCGATCATCGGGGACACGAAGAGGACGGCGAGCTTGAACGCCGTGGCGCCCACGCCCTCGAGCCCGAGCCCCTCGAACCACTGCATGGCGGCCGTCGCGAGCACCCAGGAGAAGAGAAGGAGCACGCTCAGGACGACGGTCGCGGGCGCCGAACGGAGCTTGAGCGCCGAGACGAGCCCCGCCAGCGCTCCGCCCGTCCCCGTGTGGACGGCGTCGGCGGCGGCGCCACCGGCGTGGTCCGCCGCGCCTTCGAGCACTCCCTTCACCGCGCCTTCGACGGCGCCCTTCGCGATCCCGTCGATCGCGCCCTCGGCCGCCGCGTCCGCGACGCCGTCGGCCACGCCCTCGCCGAGTAGGTTCACGTGCGCGGCGCCGACGATGACGAACAGCCAGTAGACGAGAGCGACGCCGAGGAGCACCGTGAACACGACCGCCGGGAAGGACAGCGCGACCGCGAGGAAGTGCCCCATGCTCTTCGATGGTAAGTCATCGCGCGGTCGACGCGATCTCTTTCGGCGCGTAGGATTGGCGGCTCGATGCGAAGCCGTCCCCTCCTCGTCCTCGCCGCGCTCGCGGCCGCCGCCGAGCCCGATCTCGGCCGTGCGACGGTCGAGCGCCTCAAGGAGGCCATGCGACGGCGGTACGCGGAGGACCCGATCGAGGCGACGGTGACGACCGCCCTCGTCGCGAGCTGGCTGTTCTACCGCGCGGAACGAGGCAAGAACCCGCGCATCAACTCGCTGTACGACGCGCTCCTCTACGTCACGACCAACCTCGCGTCCGGCGAAGCGGACGTCTTCGCGCAGACGCGCACCGGCAAGCTGATCGGCTCGGCGCTCCTGACGTTCGGCCCGGCGATGGTCACGCGCGTCCTCGACGAGCCGAAGAAGCCCGACGCGCCCGACACGAGCGCCGTCGTCGAGCGCCTCGATCGGATCCTCGAGGCGCTCGAGCGACGGGTCACGGTGGAGTGAGCACGCGCCCCTCCTCCGCTCGGCTCAGCGGCGCCGGCCGAAGAGGCGGAGGAGGAAGATGAACATGTTGATGAAGTCGAGGTAGAGCGTCAGCGCGCCGACGAGCGGCATGTTGGCGTGGACCTGACCGCTCGCGAAGATGTTCTTCAGCTTCTGCGTGTCGTAGGCCGTGAGCCCCGCGAAGATGAGCACGCCCGCGATGCTGATGAGGAAGTGCAGCGGGCCGCTCTCGACGAAGATGTTCACGATCGACGCGAGGATGAGGCCGATGAGCGCGAAGATCGCGAAGCGGCCGACCACGCCCAGATCACGCTTCGTCACGAGCCCGACGAGCGAGAGCCCGAAGAAGGATCCTGCCGTGACGAAGAAGACCGTCCCGATCGACGACGCCGTGTAGACGAGGAAGATCACGCTCAGCGTCGCCCCGGTGATCGCGGCGTAGACGAAGAACATCGCCGCCACCGCCGCCGTGCTCGCCCGCATCGCGACGGAGTTGAACGCGAAGACGAGACCGAGCTGCGCGAACAGCAGCAGGTAGAAGACCATTCGATTGCCGATGACGAGCTCGAGCGCGGCCGGAGAGCTCGCCACGAACATCGCGACGAGACCCGTGATGCCGAGCCCGGCGGCCATCCAGCGATACGTCGCCCAGAGGGCGTCGCTGACGAGCGGTTGCGCGTGCGACCCGACGACGGCCGGAGAGCGCACCCACGGATCTCGGAACTGGGACCTCGGATCGTAGTTCATCGTGCCGGTACTTTAGGCATCGCTCGAGCCGCAGGTAAGAGGAGTCGTGTCGCATCGAGCCTTTGCGCCGCGCGAACGGCACCCGCAAGGCCGTACGGCTGAGCTTTGCACCACCGCCCTTCGCAAGACGGCGATGGAGCGCCTGCCATCCTACATGCGACTCCTCGGGCCCGGGGGAATGCCCCGCAACCATGCGGACGTTGCGGTCTCCGAGTCTCAGGATCGCGCTCCATGCGGAGCTGGACGCCCGCCGATCCGCCTCGTTCCCCAGTCGATTCGCGGCGAAGCGGTGAATCCCGGATGCCTGGGAAGCAACGTCGGTAACCGCCCCTCGGCACGCTACGCGCAATAGGTCGGGCAGACATCGACGGCGCCGAGAGAACGCCCTCACCGCTCCCCCTCTCCTCGGCGCTTCTCTCGCGCCCTCGATGGCTATCTTCCGCAAGGCCGCTCGCACCGCGCGACGCGGCCTTCGCTTTTTCCCATGGCCGCGCCCACGCTGGCGGAGCGCGAGGCGCGCCTTTCCTCATGCCGTGGAGGCGCTCACCCGGAAGAGCGCGACGCGCCGACAGCCCGCCCCCGCTGAGGACTGAGGACTGAGGACTGACGACGAGGACCGCCCTACCTAGTCCTTCTGCAGGAACTCGAGCTCGATGCTGACGGTATCGCAGCCAGCCCCGTTGCGCTTCGACAGCGCCCAGACGGTCCCGTTGGTCGTCGAGTTGATGGTGATCGAGGCGTAGTCGGCAGCGCAGGGCTCGCCCGCCCGCGTGCACGCCTCGTTCGTCTTGGCCATGGAGAACGGTCCCTTGACCTCGCCCTTCCACGCGCCCGTGGGACTGTCGCCGATTCGGAAGAACAAGCTGGGCCGCGAGGTGCCGCCGCAGCCCTGGTCGTAGGGGAACGATGGATCCGAATCGCAGAGCTGGAGCGACAGCTTCACTTCGCAGTTGGGCAGCAGCAGCGGGGTCTTGCACGAGGTCGTCGCTCGCTGCGCCGTCGACCGGCAGACGTCGCCGTCGCGCTGCGTGCCTTGCGGGCACGGACATGGATCTTCCTTCCCGCCGTCCGTGGTCGTCCCCGGCCCTCCGTCGTTCTGCGGAGGCGTGGGGTTCGATCCGCTGCTCGTGCCGGGCGGCGGAGGGTCCGACGGCTCACCAGGCTCGGGCACGAAGCCGGTGCTGCCCGAAGAAGACGCTCCGCCGTCGTCGCAACCGTCGAAGCACGGATCGATCGTCTTGTCCGACGCGCCGGCGATGACGACGCACGCCGTCGTGAAGAGGAGGGGGCACGCGAGCAGGGCCCGTGATGCGCGTGAGCCTTCGCCGGCCATCGATCACGAGTATCCCCTCGGCGCGCGCGGGGCGCCAGCGGAAGGTCGAGCTTCGGCCCGCGGGAGGCCAGCGCGAGGTGGAGGTCCCGGCCACTCCCGAGCGCCGAGGACGGGGCGGGCCCGAGGACGGGATGCGGTCCGTGAGATCCTTGCATTTCCCGCCGTTCTTTCGGGAACATGGGCCATGGCCCGGCGGCAGACTCCCTCCTGGCTCCTCAGGATGGTGCTTGCGGTCCTCGTCTCGATCGTCGCCCTCGAGGCGTCGGCCGCCCCACGCGCTTCGGGCAAGCGCGAGCCGACGCCTTCCGACGTCGAGACCGCGCTGCAGCTCTACAAGCAGGGCAAGCAGCGTCGCGAGAAGGGGGACCTGCCGGGCGCGCTCGAGAAGCTCCGCGCGGCGCATGCGCTCGTGGAGACGCCCATCACCGCGTTCGAGCTGGGACGCACGCTCGCCTTGGACGGCCAGCTCGTCGAGGCGCGCGAGGTGCTGCTCTCGGTGGCGAGGATCCCGGTCCGCAAGAACGAGTCGCAGAAGGCCGCACAGGCGCGAGCGGAGGCCGAGGCGCTCGCCGCCGACCTCAAGCCGCGACTCGGCTCGATCCTCGTCAAGGTGAAGGGGACGCCTCCTGCGTCGATGACGATCCGGGTCGACGGCGTCGACATCCCTCCGGAGGCCGCGACCTCACCGCGCATCGTCAACCCCGGGCGGCACGTCGTCGAGCTCGAGGCCGACGGCAACACCTCGCGCGCCGAGGTCACCGTCGCCGAAGGACAATCGGCCGAGGTGTCGATCGACGCGCCCGTGACGGCGTCCCCGGACCCCACTCCGCCGGAGCCTCCGCCGCCGCCGGCGGAGTCGCCCTCGCGTTCGTCGAAGGTCCTCGTCTATGGGGGCTTCGGCGCGGCCGCGCTCGGGATCGCCGTCGGGACGGTGACGGGCCTCATGACGCTGTCGAAGGCGAGCAGCCTCGACGAGGTGTGCAACGGCGATCGCTGCCCGCCGTCGGCCCAAGGCGATCTCGACTCCGTGTCGACCACGGGCATGATCTCGACGGTCTCCTTCGTGGTCGCCGCGATCGGCGCAGGCGTCGGCATCTACGGGCTTGTCTCGAGCGGTTCACGATCGCAACCCGCCCCCTCCACCTCGAACGCCGCATCGGCGAGCGAGCGTCCGCGCGCGACGTTCCATCTCACGCCGTTCGGCATCCAAGGCTCGTTCTGAGCGCCCCCCTGGAGCCTGGAGCCGCTCCTTCCATCGCGAGCCTCGTGTGAGTCGCCCGCCGTCCCGCCATTCCCGCCGAGGACCGAGGACTCTCTTCCCTGGAGCCTGGAGCCCGGAGCCTGGAGCCTCAAAAGATCGTATCGTCCGACGTCGGCCGTGCGGTCGTCGCAGGCTTCGTGGAGGCGGCCGGCTTCGTGGTGACGCGCTTCGACTTCGGAGGGCTCGGAGCGGCTGCCGCGGAGGAGGAAGCGGCCGCGGGCTCCGCGCTCGAGGGGAGCTCGATCGTCGGAGGCTCCTCCACTGCTGCCTCTTCCGTGGCAGTGGAGGCAGGCTCGACGACCTCGTTCGAAGGCGCAGCCGCTGCGGCCGCGGTCACGGGCACCTCGGGCGGAGGCGGCGTCCGCGCCGTGCTCGACCCGAGCTTGAAGGCGCCGATGACGAGCAGGGAGACCGCGAGCCCGCCGAGCGCTCCGAAGAGCAGCCGCGAGCGCAGGCTCTTCGAATCGCCGCCCATCGGGATCGCGGTCGCGACCGTGCCCCCATTCTTGTCTTCGACGATCATCCCGAAGCGAGCCTCGGATCGATCGCCGGTCTTGAACTGCCCGAGAGACCGCAGGCTGTCGCGCGAGATGGAGCTGATCGAAGCGCGCGAGATCATCCTCTTGCGCGCGTCGATCTGAGGCTTGAGGTTCTCGGCGAAGCAGCGAGCGACGTCTTCGTGCGTCGCGACGAGCCCCGATCGCATGGCGGCGTCCTCGAGCGCGGCCCGGAGCTCGGCGGCGGTCGCGTGCCGGTCCTTCGCATGCCGGCTCAGCGCCCGGAGCACGACCGCGCTCACCGGCGCGGGGATCTCGGGCGGCAGCGGCGGAGGCGCCTCGTCGCTCACCGCGCGGATGAGCCGCGCAGCGTCGTTCGGCGCATCGAACGGATACGAGCCGCTCAACAGGTAATAGGCGACCGCTCCCACCGACCAGATGTCGGCGCGTCGATCGACGGGCAGGCTCAGCGCCTGCTCCGGCGCCATGTACGGCACCTTGCCCTTGATGATTCCCGTCGCCGTGTCGCCTGCGATCCTCCCCGCCGCCTTCGCCACGCCGAAGTCGATCAATTTTGCGACCCCGTGATCGTTGACGAGGATGTTCTGCGGAGACACGTCGCGATGCACGATCCCGAGGTTGTTGCCCTGCGGATCGGACAGCTCGTGCGCGACGTGCAGGCCGGCGCACGTGTCCGCGAGAACGCGAAGGACGACGGCCGGTGGGATGCGGCGCCCTTCGGCGGCGAGCGTGCGGTGGAGCAGGTTCAGCGATTCGCCGGCGACGTACTCGAAGACGAGATACGGGATCTCGGCGTCCTCGCCGACGTCGAGGATGCGCGCGACGTTCGGGTGATCGATCGCCGCCGCGATGCGCGCCTCGTCGAACAGCATCGACCGGAACCCGACGTCGTTGGCGTGCTCGGGCAGGACGGTCTTCACCGCGACGAGCCGCTCGACGTGCCGGCCGGCGACACGTGCGAGCCACACGCTCGCCATACCACCCTGACCGATCTTGCAGAGGAGCTCGTAACGATCGAGCCGATATCCCGGCTCGAGCGAGACCTCTGCCAGCGGTTCCACACACAGGAGTATCGACCCTGCCAAGGACCCACGGCAAGGGAAGGGCCCCGGGCCTCGGGCGCCGGAGATCTCGAAGGTCTCGACCGCGAACCGTGAGGCCCGGCGATCCGGTCCGGCCGGCCGTCGCCGAATCCCGAGAGATTGCTTCGGGTTCCGATCAGTTCTTCTCGGTCTTGGCGCCCTTGTCCGACTTGTCGGTCTTTTCGTTCGTCTTCGGCTTGTCCGCGGCGGCCACGGCGGACGCGGACGATGCGGGCTTCGGATCCTCGTGGACGACCACGAGCGTGCCCGGGTTGTCCTTCGTCGCCCGGACGCCGTGCCACCCCTCGGGCAGCTTCGGGCCTGCCCACTCGAAGAGGTTCTTCGCGTCGTACGGGGTCATGTTCACGCAGCCGTGGCTGCGCTCACGCCCGAACATCGAGTGCCAGAAGGCGCCGTGCAGCGCGTAGCTCCCTTCGAAGTACATGATCCACGGCACGTCCTGGATGGAGTAGACGCCGTCGCTCGAGCTGTCGTCGTCCATCGTCGCGGAGATGTGCTTCTCGCGGATCCGGAACTCGCCCTGGATGGTGCGATAGTCCTTCGACTTGTCCTCGTCGTCGCGGCGACCGGTGGAGACGATGGTCGCGTAGACGGGCTTGTCTCCCTCGAAGGCGACGAGCGACTGCGTCGAGAGGTTGATGTCGATCCACTTCTCTCCGGGGGCGAGCCCCTTCGGAGGGGGCCCCGGCCGCGTGACCGCCACGTCGTAGTCGCGCACCCACCAGCCCTCTTCCGTCTCGAAGTACCCGCGCTCCTCGATCGACTTCTTCTTGCCGGTGAGCTGGACGATCGTGAAACGATCGACCGGATCGCCGCGCCGCAGCTTTCCGTCCTTCTCGTCCGCGCGCGTCGGATCGCCCGGGTCGATGTAGTAACGGCGCGCGCGCGGGCTCACGACCCAGGCCAGCGGCAGGCGTCGCGTCTCGCCCTCGGCGCCGATGCGGACGCCTTCGAACTCGGTCTTCGGCTTGTGGACGAGGATGTGATCGGCCGGGGTGAGGAAACCGGCCGTGTTCCTCCAGAACTTCCCGGACGGCGTCGAGAGCTGCTTGTCGAGCGCGAGGTAGAAGCCTCGCACCATGCGCATGAAGACGAGGCCCCCCATCTCGTTCGTGTAGAGGTCCTCCATCTTCACCGGCGGACGCTGCCCGCCGTAGCGCTTCAGCCACCAGGGCGCGTTGGGGTCCGGCGGAGGCTCCTTCGGCGCCGGCTCTCCCTCCTTCGGCTTCTTCGTCTTGCCGACGGGGAGGCCCTTCTCGAGCTCCGCTCTCTCCTTCTTCAACGGTCGCCGGCGATAGAGCGGCGCTCCGTTCGTGAGGTTGAGACCGTAGTCGTACGGCAGCGGCCGGTCCATGTACGGCGGATGCGGCGCCGTCTCGAGCTCCTTCGCGGACAGGTCGGTCGTGACGTACTTGCCGCAGACGTATCCGCCGGTTGCGAGCTCGTACCAGCCCTCGGAGCAGTTGCTCTTCTTGATGACCTTCGGCTTGACCGCGACGACAGCGCCGCGACGCAGGTAACCGAGTCGCTGCGCGCTCTGGCGCGCCTCGGACGCCTTCGACGGATCCTTCGGCGGGAACTCCGTCATGTTGAAGACGGGGGTGACCTGCTCGAGCGCCGCGACCTGCGGCAGCGCGCTGCCCGCGTCCGCCCCGGCGTCGAATTCCTCGACCGTCTCGGGCCCGAAGCCGCTGGTCGTCTCCGTCGTGGCTTCCGCGTCGGCCGAATGCTTCTTGCACGCGCCCATCGCGGCGACGGCGAACAAGCCGAGAGCGAGTGCTAGAGGCGACGTTCTCACGGCGAGCTTACCTGCGGTACTGCACGCCGCACGTACGCCATGGCCGCGCCGCACGCAAGCCTCGATTCGCCGTTGGGTCAAAGCGACTCGCGGCGACGGTCCGCGGCGCATTTCGAAACGGCCCTCCGGGCCCGGGGAGCTGGCGGGGAGGCGGGCGCCGGCCGCCGATCCGACCCGCAGGCCCGTTCGACTAAAGTCGCAACATGGCGAGCTCCAGCGACGAAGCGAGATCGCTCGTGTGGCGCCTCCGAGCCTCCGCGCGGAACGCGCTCGAGCTCGCCCGCTTCGGGCGCCTCGGAGAGGAGTACGGCGCTCCGTTCGAGATCGTCGATCGCGGGCCGCATCACCGGCTCCGACGCTACGCGAGCGCGGACGACGCCCCCGTCGCGCTGCTCGTGCCGCCGCTGATGGTGACCGCGGACGTCTACGACATCGCCCCGGACGTCTCGGCCGTCGCCGCCCTCGCCCGGGAGGGCATCGCTCCATGGGTCGTGGACTTCGGCGCGCCGGAGCGCGAGGCGGGCGGGATGGCGCGCAGCCTCGACGATCACGTGCGCGCCGTCGCGCGCGCCATCGCACGCGTGCGCGAGCTCACCGGTCGCGAGGTCCACCTCTGCGGCTACTCGCAGGGCGGGATGTTCGCGTACCAGACGGCCGCCTGGCTGCGCGGCGAGGGCATCCGATCGATCGTGACGTTCGGGAGCCCCGTCGACATCCACAGGAACCTGCCGGCGGTGCGGAGCGATCTCGCCGGCGCCGCGCTCCGATCGGTGTTCCCCGTCGCGAAGGGCGTGCTCGCACGGATCGAGGGGCTGCCGGGAAAGCTGACGAGCACGGCGTTCAAGGTCCTGAGCACGCGCAAGGAGCTCGAGCAGCGCATCGACTTCCTCCGCTCGCTGCACGATCGCGAGCGCATCATGAAGCGAGAGGCACGTCGCCGCTTCCTCCGCGGCGACGGCTTCGTCGCCTGGCCCGGACCGGCGTTCCGCGCGTTCGTCGAGGAGTTCGTCGTCCACAACCGCATGCTGTCGGGCGGCTTCGTCATCGACGGACGGACCGTCTCCCTCGCCGATCTGTCCTGTCCGATCCTCGCGTTCGTCGGCGGCACGGACGAGCTCGCACGGCCGCCGACCGTACGCGCCATCGCCGACGCGGCGCCGAACGCGGACGTTCGCTTCGTCACGGTGCCGGCGGGTCACTTCGGGATCGTCGTCGGCTCGCGCGCGATGGCGGAGACCTGGCCGAGGGTCGCGACGTGGATCCGGGCGATCGAGCAAGGCAAGAGCGCGCGCGACGCGCTGCCGGACACCGAGCGCGCGCACGACGCCAGGCCGGGAGCCGACACGGGAGCTCTCGACGTCGAGCTCGACCTCTTCGTCGACCTCGTCCAGCGATCGGCACGCGACGCGTGGCGCCAGCTCGGCGAGGTGCTCGCGAGCGCGAGCCGCACCGCGGACACGGTCCGCTGGCAGGAGCCGCGCCTCCGCAGGCTCGCGCGCATCCAGCCGGACACGCGCCTGAGCGCGAGCCACGAGCTCGCACGGCGCGCGCGTGAGACGCCGAGCGCGACCTTCTTCCTCTGGCGCGGGCGCGCTTTCTCGTACGCGGACGCCGACGCGCGCGTGACGAACGTGGCCCGCGGGCTCCATGCCTCCGGCATCCGGCCGGGCGAGCGCGTCGGCGTGCTCATGGGCAGCCGCCCGAGCCTTCTGTCCGCCGCGACGGCGCTCTGCCGGCTCGGCGCGATCGCGGTCCTCGCGCCGCCGACCTCACCCGAGGACGCGCTTTCTGACACGTTCGCGCGATTGGACGTTCGGCGCGTCATCGTCGACCCCGAGCGCGTCGAGACGGCGCGCTCCGTCGCCGGCGAGCTCCTCGTGCTCGGCGGCGGCAGCCGCGAGAGCGGCAGGGCCATCGAGCCGGGCGGGCACGGAAGGGTGATCGACCTCGAGGCGATCGATCCCCGCGCCGCACCGCTGCCGGAGGACTTCGAGCTCGATCCCGGGCGCGCCCGCGACGTCGCGTGGATCCTGCTCCGCCCGTCGGAGGACGAGACCGAGCTCCGTGCCGTGCCGGTCACGAACCACCGCTGGGCCCTGTCCGCGATCGGCGCGGCGGCCGCGTGCACGATCAAGCCGAGCGACACGGTGCTCTGCGCGGTCCCGCTGCACCACCCGACCGGCATCCTCGTCAGCGTGGGCTCTGCGCTCGCGGGCGGAGCGCGGCTCGCGCTCGCGGAGCCGGACGGTCCGCCGGGCGCGCCGCTCGATCCGAAGAAGCTGCTCCTCGACGTCCGCCGCGTCGGAGCCACGGTCCTCTTCTACACCGGCGAGATGCTGCGCCCGCTCCTCGACGAGCCCGCGTCGCGCGCGGACAGGCACCTGCCCGTGCGGATCGTCGCGGGCAGCGGCATGCGTCCCGCGCTCGCCGCGCGCCTGCGCGAGAGGTTTGGCGTGGACACGATGGAGTTCTACGCAGGCACCGCGCACCGCGCGATCCTCGCCGATGCGGAAGGTCACGCGCCCGGGTCGCTCGGAGACGTGCTGCCCGGGAGCGCCGACGTCGCGCTCGTGCGATGGGATCGCGAGCGCATGACGCACGCGCTCGACGAGCGCGGTCGGCTCGTCCTCGCCGGCGCCGGCGAGCCGGCGCTCCTCGCGGTCCGCGTGTCGGACGAGGAGATCGAGACGCTCGGCGACGCGCGAGGGCTCGTGCGCGACGCGTTCGGTGACGGCACCGCGTGGCTCGTGACCAACGACGTGCTCGAGCGCGACGCCGCGGGGAAGCACTGGTTCGTGGACTCGCTCTCCGGCTTCGTGCGTCCCGCGAACGGAGGCGATCCCGTCTCGCTACGCCGCGTCGAAGACGCGCTCTACGCGCTCCCGGAGGTCCAGCTCGCCGCGGCGTGGGAGGCGAGCCGCGGCTCGGGCGAGATCGCCGCGGCGTTCGTCTCGCGCATCGAGATCGCACCGGAACGCATCGAGGAAGCCCTGAAGGTCCTTCCTCCGAGCGCCCGCCCGAAGCGCGTCGCGCGCGTCC